>Ga0187779_10000299_pt1 | contig 34540 bp, 40 predicted proteins | sample 1015_Q2_SP10_10__FD_132435 | JGI IMG/M metagenome (GOLD analysis project Ga0187779, IMG submission 132435) | Tropical peat soil microbial communities from peatlands in Department of Meta, Colombia - 1015_Q2_SP10_10_MG | ecosystem: Environmental > Terrestrial > Soil > Wetlands > Peat | place... | reverse complement strand
TTCTCTCCCGCTCTTGAGATTCGTTTCATGAATCTCGCGGAGTGAGCTGTCAAGTTCGGAGAGGATGCCTGATCTCGCTGTCACGAGAGAGTCGAGCCGCGAAAAGCTGAAACCGGGCCTCGAAATGACGACGAAATCGGTGATGGCCATCAGTCTTTCCGGTTGATACCACGCCGGAATATCGAGAAATGAATCGATGCCGACAATGAGAGAAAGTTTCTTATCGGGATAGAGCTTCGTGAGGGCTTCAATCGTCTCGACGGTATATGACTTTTCCGGTTTTCTCCATTCTATGTCCGAGACCTCGAAGAATGGATTCGTCGCGACGGCAAGTCTCGTCATTTCGAATCGGTCCGCGGCCGGCGCCAGGTCTCCGCTTTTCAGAGGAGGATTTAAAGAGGGCACAAAGAGTATCTTCTGGAGACTCAGCTTCTCCCTCACTTCCTCGGCAGCCCTGAGGTGTCCGTAGTGGAGAGGATTGAAGGTACCCCCGAAAACGCCGATCTTCTTATGAGAGCGCTTTTTCACCGGATATGAGGACCGCATCATCGAGTATCTTATCCTTCATCTTCCTGAAACCCGCAGCGGAGAGCCACGACCTGATCTCCCGCCTCGCATAGCATCTTCCGGCAGTCGTATTCACGAGCATGTTGACCGAAAAGAGCGCGCTCTGGGACGGACGCGTCCTGTCATCCGTGATGAAAAATTCCTGAATGACTACCCTGCCCCCCGGGCGCAAGGCATTGCGGGCTTTTTCGATGACCAGGAAACACTCATCCTCCGAACAAGCGTGGAGCACCTGGCTGATGAATACGAGGTCGTATCCGAAGCCGATGTCATCGGAAAGGAAATCCCCCTCGGCAAACCCGACATGCCTCAGTCCTGATTGCTCTACGATCGCTCGCGCTATCTCTATCGTCTCGGGTCTGTCATAGAGCGTGACCGAGACACCGTGCTTTGCCATCTCGATGGCGTAGGTCCCGGGACCTCCGCCGAGATCAAGGGCCCTCTTCACACCTTTCATGTTTATGGCCCTGATTACGTTCCGGGCCTTCAGCGATGCGAGGTTATGCATCCCTTTGATGAAGGAGCCTTGGTCGTGCGCGGCATGATACGGTTCGCCTGTCTTCAATACCTTATCGAGGCCTGACCAGTTCTTCCAGAGGATGTCGGCGTGGCGCATGATGTCTCCCTGATAGAGGGGACTCCCCTTGACGAGGAAGCGGCTTGCCATGGCAGCGTTCCTGTATCTCCCGGCGGTCTTCTTCAAGAGTCCTAATCCCGTCAAGGCATCGAGGAGTATCTCTGTTGCCCTCCTGTCCGTTCTTAGGAGAGCGGCAATATCCTCGGCCTTCCTCGCGGATTTCAGGTGATCAAAAACCCCGAAGTTGTTCGCGGTCAATAACACCCTCGCTGACTGGAAGCCGCCCCAAAGACCCCGCAGCATCTTTGCTTCCTCAGGAATGCCAGGCATTACCCTATCCCCATCTTTTTCAGCGCCTCATCTCCTGAACCTTTCGGCGCAGGCGCATCCTCCGGAAGGTAGAGCATCACACCGCCCTTTACCGGCCTTATGACGATCTTTCCTTCCTGGGCCAACCGGTTCGTCACTTCGATGGGGTTTTCACCGTCGTAGTATTTCTTGAAGGCCTCATTGAATCCCGAGAAGACCGTGTGAATCCCCTTGTACCCTTCCTTCCTCAGACTGATGATCGCCTTTTTCACAAACTCCTCATACCCTAATTTTTCCGTCATGACACCCTCCTTTCCGTATAACGGCAAAATGTACGTCTGATTTCCATCGTGGACCGTCTATGCAAAGCCTTCCTCGCCACTCACCATGCCCTCGAGATCGCCCAATGATTCGGCCATTCTACACTCCGGGAGCGATTTCAGAAACCGGACACCGTACCGCCTTCTCCTGATTCTCGGGTCGAGAATCGCGACGATCCCCCGGTCCGTCTTTGTTCTCACGAGCCTCCCGAAGCCCTGTTTGAGGAGAATCGCGGCCTGCGGTATCTGATAATGATAAAAGGGATCCCTGCCGTCTCTCATGAGGGCCTCAATCCTTGCTTCGATAACGGGTTGGTCCGGGACGGCGAAGGGCAGCTTCGTTATGATGACACACCGGAGATCGTCTCCGGGGATATCAATCCCCTGCCAGAAGGTGTAGGTTCCGAACAGGACGGAATGGCTGTCACTCTTGAATTCCCTGACCAGCCGGTAACTGTCCCTGTCGCCCTGTTTGAGTATCCGGAGGCCCGGAATCGAAACAGCGTCGTAAGTCCTTGTCATAAGACCGTGGCTCGTAAAGAGCACGAGGGTCCTGCCCATCGTAACTCTCAGGATATCTCTTATATGGTCTATCAGTTCATCCTCGAATTCGTCGGTACCCGGTTCACTGACATGATCGGCGATGTAGAGCGCAACCTGCTCATGATAGGCAAAGGGAGACTGGAGGAGGAGGGTCCTGGCACCGCTCAAACCGAGACGTTCCTTGATGTAATCGAAGTCACCACTCGTCGCAAGGGTTGCCGATGTCAGGACAGCCCTTGGGAGGACATCGAAGACCTGTGATTTGAGAATAGACGCGACATCGATGGGGGTTGCAGCGAGTCTCACCCTCTTGCCCTCTCTCTCCGCCCAGTAGACATGGCATTCGAGTTCCTGTTCAAGGATGAGCCTCAGTGACAGCGCAAGGGCCTCGCCCCGCAGGGCAAGGGCTGTTATCTCCCTTTCCTCTTCATCGTCTTCAGCGGTTTGAAGGAGGGGGGCGAGCGCCTCCGCGAGGTCCGTGAGGTGTTCCGAGAGGCTATTCTCCATGAAATCCTTCCCGGTGATCCTCAAGGTTGAGGAGTCCTTCAGCCTTTCAGAGAGTTCATGGAAGAAGACCTCTCCCCGCATCCTGATGAGATCGATCCTATCCTTCATTTCACGATGCGTCCCGGACGGTATCCATCTGAGCCGTGAAAGCAGACCCTTCCCCTGCTGGCCTAGCAGTGAATCGAGAAAGTGCCTGAGTCCGGAAAGCGAAACCTCTACTCCCAAGTAATTCGACGCCACATCCTCAAGTTCATGGGCCTCGTCAAAGACAACGGTATCGAAAGGGGGGATTACGTTCCATCCGGAAGCAACATTCGCAAAGAAGAGGTGATGGTTCGTAACAAGGATATGAGCTTTCCTTTCGACGGATTTGGCCTCCTGATAGAAACAGACGGCAAACTTCTTGCATTCCTTCCCGTAACAGATGTCGCTCTCCCTGCAGACCCGCTTCCAGACCGAATGCGGCAGGTCGATTTCCGACCGCGTCCCCGTGTCTGTCTTCTTCACCCATTTGAGCAGTGCCTGAATTGTCTTCCTTTCATCCATTTCGAACAGACCGTGGGTCTTGGCCTGGTCGAGCCTCCTGAGGCATATGTAGTTTTCACTGCCGAGACAGAGCGCGAACCGCAGCCCTCTGAAAATGTGGTCTCTCAGGAAGGGCAACTCCGTATCGACGAGCTGTCTCTGGAGCGTCTTGGTGTAAGTCGAGACGACAGCCCTTCTCCGTCCTGAACCGTCAGTTCCGTCGCCGTCCAGCACCCGCTCAATAAGCGGGATGAGATAGGCAAGGCTCTTCCCCACCCCGGTGCCGGCTTCGACGATCAGGTGTTCGGCGGCTTCGAGGGCATGTGAGACAGCCCCGGCCATCTCTTCCTGCTCGATACGGGCTTCATAAGCAGGAAGAAGCCCCGAAAGGACGCCGATCTCTCCGAAAAATTTATTCAGGGGAATCCTCCGGCAAAAGGTTCATGACCCTCGGTGTCTGAACTACCTGCTCCAGTATCGGAATTTCCTCGGCTCCCGTGACACCCAGCTCTTTAAACTTCCTGACGGAAGGCAATACCCTAGATTCCATGGAACCGATTATTCTGTTATATGAATCCATCGATTTCCCGATCGCGGAACCCAGCTCGTCAAAATATCTCGCCAACGTTCTCATTCTCTCATACAATTCTTTGCCCAACAGGCTTATCTCCTGTGCATTTTTTGTAATCTGTTCCTGCCGCCAGCCATAGGCAATGGCCCTGAGCAAGGCTATGAAAGTAGTCGGCGTGGCGATGATGACCCGCTTTTCGATGCCGTCCTCAATCAAGGTAGTATCTGTTTCAAGGGCCGCGCTCAAGAAAGACTCGCCCGGAATAAAGAGTACCACGAACTCAGGGGACTTTCCGAATTGGCTCCAGTAGTCCTTTGAGCCGAGTTTCATCATGTGCGTCCTCACCTGCTGAGCATGTCTCTCCATCTTTGACTTTCTCTGATCCTCCGACGAGTCGGAAACGGCATCGAGATATGCTTCGAGGGATACCTTCGAATCGACTACGATCTCCCTGTCCATCGGGAGGTGCACGACCATGTCCGGTCTTATTCTGCCCTTTTCCGTATCCAGGGAATACTGCTCGGTAAAATCGCAGTGCATGGACATGCCCGAAAGCTCAGCGACCCTTCTCAACTGCATCTCGCCCCAGCGACCGCGAACCTGGGGTTTTCTCAACGCGGAGACGAGATTGCTTGTTTCTTTCTGGAGGTTTTCATGGGTCACTACCAGCGCCCTCAGTTGCTCCCCGAGACTTCCGTATGCCTTATGCCTGCTCTCTTCGATAGCCTTTATCTGCTCCTCATATCTCTTCAGCGTCTCGGCTAACGGTTTTATCATGCCGTCCATTGCAGCCTGATGTTCTCCGAGTCTGCCCTTCGTTTCAGCCACGACCTTGCCGAGATGTTCCGAAGCGAGTGTCAGGAAACTCTTGTTGCTGCTATCCAGTGCCGCTTTTGATAGTGCATTAAAGGTGTCGGTCATCTCTTTCTTCATCGCATCGATCATCGCCTTCTGCTCTTCAAAACCCTGTCGAGCTGCCTCGAGTTTTGTGAGCGCCTCGACCTTGGATTGTTTTTCTCTATCCAGTTCAGCCCTTGTCTGTTCCAGCGACGTTTCCCTTTTATCCATCTGCTGTCTCAGTTCGTTGTTCACAGCCTCGGCTGAACCCGCCCGCCTTTCGAGTTCGGCAATCTGGTCTGCGTCCTTCTTCTGCTGTCGGGAAGTGGCGACCAGCCAAGCCAAAACCGCTCCTGCGATTAAGCTGATGATAATGATACCGATGGTCATCATGCGACCACCTCCGGAACCATCATCCACGCAACAGACCAGTGGCCTTCGGATCTCTTCATACAGAGGATCCCTCCCATTTTGAAATCAATCACACCCTTTTCTTTCTTTCCGCCGAGGAGCAGTGACGCGAGGATCTCCAGATGGGGCAAATGCCCTACGAGAACTACGTCCTCGTTAATCTGAAGGATCCTCCTCTGCCAGACCTCAGGGTCGTCCATGGGCGCGAGCCCGTCTGCCTCTGTTATGCCCTTTGGAGGCATCAGATATTCGGCGAGAACCCGCGCAGTCTCAAGAGCCCTTGTCTTGCCGCTGTGGAATATCCGGATTGTCCGCATGTCGAGTTTCCCGAGGTAAGCGGCGACTTTCCGAATGTCCTCGGATCCCTTTTCGGTGAGCCCCCGTGCAGGGTCTTCCGTCTCCCGTTTTGCCTCTGCATGTTGAACGAGGTAGAGCAACACGTCACGCCCCGCGCAACCCGAATTCGAAATTATGAGATCTTCTCATATACCCAAACCCTTCCTCCGTCCCTTGCTTCCTCAACCCTCTTCACAAGACGTTTTTTCTGGAGATTCAAGAGCCTCGTTCCGCTGGTATTCGCCTCGATCTCGAGGGCATCGGCCAGATCTTTGGCCGTTATGCTCATGTTTTCCATAACGAACCGGAGGGTCTCCCTGAGGTAGTTATTCAGCCTTCCGAGGAGCATCTCCCTTCCGTTTCTCATCCGGGCCATGACGGAGAGTTCTTTCCTCTCGAGGGCGACTTCGATGTTCTCCTTCTGATTATCATTGAGACCGGTGAGGACAATATACCGATCGCCATATTCATCGCTCAAGAGCCTCGACAGCAGTTTGGCCACGACCTCATCGGCACAGGAGTAATCGATGATGCCTATCTTCGAGAAGTCGAGTGCAATGACGGCTCCCTCTTCTTCTTTTTCGAGTTCGCATTCGATGCGTTTCCGTATCGCCTGCCCCGACGGCCTTGTGACAAGGTCCGATGAACCGTTTTTGAGTTCCTCCTTGAGGAGTCTGTATAGATTGTAACGTGTCACAGCTATTTCTTGTTCTTCAATTGATTCAATTGAAGCATAAAAAAACGATCTTGTCAAGAAGATTCCGGGGGATCGCGTTTTACGGAATTTTCGGATTTCGGGCAGCATGATATGGATCTGGGCGCCGGGGAAATAGGTCAGGTTCTCTTCGGTCTTCTTTCCCCTTGACCATCGCGGGATTATCGAGAGCTTCGCCGTTCCCGATCGGATCGAGAGCCTGCCGTTCCATTCATTGACAAAGCGTCTCACCGCGTTCAGACCATGCCCTCTCCCCGCGTCGGCAAATCGCGAAGCGCCATGGAGCAGTCCCTTTTCGATGGCATCAAGGTCATTCTTCAGCGGGAACCTCTGCGACAGAGATTTCCTGAAGCCTATCCCGATATCCATGACAGCGATTTCGACGACGTTCTTGTCCATATTTTGGAAGTGGTACTTTTGTATGCCTACAAACCCCTTGGTCTCGCTGTGCTCGACAATATTCTGGCAGACTTCTGAAAGCGCGACGACAAAACCGCCGATTGCCCTTTCGCCGTAGTGAAGATGTTTCGCCAGGATCGCGCGGCCCCGTTCTTTTACCTTGCCGACGATAAAGTGGATGTCGTCCGATTTCTCTATCGGTGTGATCTCGAGGAGGACATCGGAATACGAGCTTCTCAGGTATTTGCCGGCTATCCCCGGTAGGGAGGGTTCGAGAGTAAAGTAATCAGCGGCGAATTTGAAAAAATCCATTCTCTCGAGATACTTAAGGACTTCTTCCGATTCGGGCAGGAAAATTGTCTTCCGGATGCCTTCCGACCTGAGGAGGTCTCCCGTTTCAAGGATACCGGTCATGCCGAAGGGATCAGCGAAGGTGACGGCATGAAGATCAATGAGCGATGATTCGTTCGCCGACTGGAGAAACTGTTCAAAGGTATCTTCTGTTATAACGATCACGACCAAACCTCAGGGGATCAGGAATTGTGTCATGTAAACGGCGACCGGAAGGGTGACGAAGGAGAGGGCGGTCGTCACGACAATGATGAGGGATGTGAGCGATAGATCGAGTTTAAATCGTTCAGCTATCAGGAGCGATAGTACCATTACAGGCATCGCTCCTTCCAGGAAGCAGGCGGCAAGCGGTTCTCCCCGAATCCCGAGTGACCGCGCCGTCATATATGCTATGAGAGGTGTCACGGCGAGCTTCATGATGACGGCAGGCATGATCACGAAGGCATGATTCACTTTGGGGACGATAAGGGCAAGGCCGATACTGAAGACCATGAGAGGAACGACCATGTCGCCGAGCAGGGCGAGTGTCTTGAAAAGAAAGGCTGGGAGCTGAATCTCCATGAGCCTCAGGACGAGTCCTCCGAGAATGGCCCAGACCGGCGGCAGAGAAGCGATTGTTCTCACGGATTCCGACAACTTCATCTTCTTGCCCTCTCCGTAGCGGGAGGCCATCGGCGCTCCGAGAAGCCATAGTATCGGCGTTGTCGCAAGGAGATCATAGAAGAGCGCATACCGTGCGGCATCGGGTCCGTAGAGTCCGGTGAGGACAGGAAGACCGAGATACGTGGTGTTGCCGAAGGCAGAGGCGATGAGCAGGGCCCCTTTTTCGGACGGTTTCATCGGCATTTTTTTCTCAAGGAAAGAGTATATCCCAAGAGAAAGCACGAGGGTAAAGAGGAGCGTAGCTGCCGCTGTCAGCGGAATGAGCGTCGTTTGGAGGTCGATAGACGCACTATACACGATCTTCAGGCAGAGGGCCGGCAGGAACATGTTGAGCACGAGAAGATTAATCGACGCCCTCACGAGGTCAGGGGCTATGCTTCCGAACCGCAGGAACCTGAAGACGACGCCTGCCAGGATAATCAGACCGAAGGGAAGGAGTATGTCGAGCATCCGGTCAGGTCTCTGAATAGCCCTCTGCTATCTCCGTCCGAACAAGCGCGAGTATGGCCGAGTGGGGGACAATGAGATATTTCTTCCCCTCAAACTCTATCTCGACCGCCGCGTCTTTCAGAAAGATAGCATAATCTCCCTCAGCAGCCTGGAGGGGAATATACTTCAGATCGAGCCTCCTCTGAGAAGACCAGGGTTCCTCAACTACCACGTTCGGGTCGTGCACGGGATAGCCCGGTCCCACTTTGACGACCTGTCCCCCGACCACTTTCTCTTTCTCCTTTACCGTTGCGGGGAGATACAGGCCCGACCCGGTCTTGTCCGTTCTCTCGTCAGGATTTATGAGCACTCGGTCGCCGATAATGATAAGACTCTTCTTTGCCTTCATAGGGGTATTCTAAAATATTTCTCCTCCTTTTATCTTCTAGAAGTGACGGTCTCTAGGCTTCCCTTCGCTCGTGGACAATTCCGCATCCTTCGCCCTCATGGCAATAGCCCGCCGTTTCGGGTAATATAAGGTTATGGCTAAGGTGTATTTTTCATCGGCGAGAGTGACGAAGTGGAAATACGAAGACAGCATGCCCGGGAAACTCGAAAGGCTTCTGAAAGAGGCGAGGCTGTCAGGCTATTTCAGCCCGAAGGAGTGGGTCGCGATAAAGACCCATTTTGGTTCGGAAGGCGCTCATCGGATCGTCAGGCCTGTGTTCCTGAGGAAGGTTGTCGAGGCATTACGGAACATCGGCGCAAAACCCTTTGTTACCGATACCGTACGGATTAAGGGCCTCGACTATCTCGATGTCGCAAACGAGAATGGCATCAACCACCTCTCGGTAGGTGCTCCCGTTGTCATCGCGGACGGCCTTTATGGAAAAGACAGCATCATGGTGAAGGCCGGCGAGATCCTCGGCGAGATAGCCGTTGCGTCGCTCATATACGATGTTCCCGGCATGGTCGTCTGCAGCCACGTCAAGGGGCACATAAACGCGGGGTACGGAGGCGCCATCAAGAATGTCGCCATGGGTGGTGTCAGTTCCGCCCATCGCACCTGCGGCTGGAAGTGCGGAAGGGGAGCCATGCACACGATAGGAGAGGGTAAGCTCTTCTGGGACGAGGAGAAATGCGAGATGTGTTACCAGTGCTCTGAGATATGTCCCCTCGGGGCGATTACCTTTAATGAAGAAGATGACCTCGTCTGGGACGGTGACACGTGCTGGCGCTGCGGAAGGTGTGAACGGGTATGTCAGTCGGAGGCGCTTACCCTGCCGGGGGACGATGAGCGGTTCATGCGCTCCCTTGCCGAGGCAGCGAAGACGGTCCTGTCTACCTTTGAACCGCAAAAGGTGGTCTACATCAATTTTCTCAGCGAGATACAGCCTGAATGCGACTGTATGCCCATTGCAGATGTCCCGGTGATTCAGGACCAGGGCATTCTTCTGTCGGACGACATCGTCTCGATAGAACAGGCGAGCATAGATATGTTGCAGACCGCATCTCCTCTCCCTGAATCGGCCGCCTCTCAAGAGGGGATCAGCCGGGGCGACGATATTCTCTTCGCCCTCAGCAAGAAGCCTTACATCATACAGGTTGAAGAGGCGGAGAGGCTTGGCCTCGGTTCAAGGGCTTACGAGCTGATAGAGATATAAGAAAAAAAGAGCTGCTGTCCGTGGGTGCTGAACAGCAGCTTCGGGGAGGTAACAACGCAATACTATTTTTATTCTACAGGAATATCTTTTTTTGTCAAGCGGAAAATTTAGGCTACCTATAAAATAAAACTTTAGTTCTCATCTTTAGTCTTTCGGCTTCTCATTGACTTTTTTCGTGCGGATGTTCTTAAATATCAGGATGCGTAGACCGTGCCTGGCAGCCAATTGGAAGATGAATAAGACGATACCGGAGGCTTTGGAGTTTGTCCATTCCTTCCTGCCTTCTGTTTCCGGCATCCATGATGCCGATATCGTCTTAGCTCCGCCCTTCACGCCGCTTTTTGCGATCGCAGAAAAGCTGGCGGGGACCGAGGTGAAGCTCGCGGCCCAAAATGTCTTCTACGAAGAGAAGGGCGCCTTCACCGGTGAGGTCTCGCCTGTCATGCTGCGGGATGCAGGCTGTGAATACGTCATCGTCGGCCATTCCGAGAGAAGGCAGTACTTTCACGAATCGGACGAAATTATCAATAGGAAAATAAAGGCCTCCCTGAAAAGCGGACTCCGCGTAATTTTCTGTATCGGTGAATCCCTGAGTGAGCGGGAGACAGGGAAGACCTTTGAAGTATTGGCCGGTCAGATACGAAACGGCCTCAGGGATGTTGACGGAGAAGGGCTCATCGTTGCTTACGAACCGGTCTGGGCGATCGGTACGGGCAAGACCGCCACGCCCGAACAGGCACAGGAAGCGCACAGCTACATCAGGTCCAGGTTGAGGGAAGTCTTCGCCGGCCGTGCCGATACGATACGGATACTCTACGGAGGCAGCGTTACGCCGGAAAACATCGACCGTCTCATGGCCTGTCCGGATGTCGACGGCGGATTGGTCGGAGGGGCAAGCCTCAAATCAGAAAGTTTCGAGAGGATAGTTAAATTTAAGAGGGGGTAAGCATGACGATATTTCTTTTGATAATCCATACAATTGTCTGTCTCTTTTTGATATTTATTGTCCTGATACAGAGCAGTAAAGGCGCCGAGATGGGCGCGGCCTTCGGCGGTTCGAGCCAGACACTCTTCGGAAGCAGAGGTGCTGCGACCTTCTTGTCCAAACTCACGACGATCGCGGCGGTGGTTTTCATGGTGACATCGCTCCTCCTCGCCGTTGTCTCGACGAGAAGCGGATCTATCATCAAGAAGACAGCCCCTGTAGAGCAGAAGTCGCAGCCGAGACCTTTTCAGAACATTCCCCAGGGACCGGTTCAGGCCCCGCAGCAGGCACCCGCACAGGCACCCCAGCCTCAGCCCGGCAAGTAGGGCGCTAGAGATTCAGGCCGGGAAAAGACAGCAGAGGGTTGCTCATATTGCCAGGCAGGAGAAGAGCACTGCCGGTCTCGCCGGTTATCGGTACGATTCCTTCCAGCCGTGTTCGCCGACAAGGGGCACGAATACGCAGGGAGTATGATACTCCTTCGAAAGTTGCCCGCTCTTTTTTACGATCCTGACCAGCTGCTGCGAATACCTGTCGCCCACCGGTGCTAAGAGGATCCCCCCTTCGGAAAGCTGTTCCACGAGGGGTTCTGGAACATCCGGCGCTCCCGCCGTCAGGAGTATTCTGTCAAAGGGAGCTGCATCGGGCCAGCCGAGTGTCCCGTCAGCGACCTTCACGTGTATATTCTCAAATCTCAGGACCTTCAGTTTCTCCCCTGCACGTTCCGCCAGAGCACGGATCCTTTCGATCGTATAGACAGCTCCTGAGAGTTCGGCAAGGATCGCAGTCTGGTATCCGGAACCCGTTCCGATCTCGAGGACCTTTTCCGTGCCGAGGAGCTCAAGGAGTTCGGTCATGATCGCGACCATGTAAGGCTGTGATATCGTCTGGCCTTCACCGATCGGAAGGGCCATGTCAGCGTAAGCGCTATCGCGCTGCGACTCATCCATGAATAGATGCCGCGGGATCCTTCTCATCGCTTCGAGAACCCGGCTGTCCTTGATACCCCTGGGGATGAGCTGGGTCTCGACCATCATGTCCCTGAGCCGGTCGAAATCTGTTCCGTTCCGTTCATGCTTCATCGCATATTATCCCGAAGACCTCCTGAGTATCTCTCTCGCCGCCACGATACCCGAGGCGGACGCCTGGACAAGGCCCCTGCTTACTCCCGCTCCGTCCCCTATGGCGAAGAGATTCTTGATCTCTGTCTCGAGGTTCGCGGTGAGTTTCAGCTGCATGGAGTAAAACTTCACCTCCACGCCGTAGAGGAGCGTGTGGCGCGAATAGACACCGGGTGCTATCCTGTCGAGGGCCTCAAGCATCTCGATGACGTCCGAAAGATAGCGGTAGGGTATCACGAAACTGAGATCCCCCGGCGTCGCATCCCTCAGGGTCGGCCGGACGATGCCCTTTGCGATTCTCTCGTAGGTCGACCTCCTCCCGGAGAGGAGATCCCCAAGTCTCTGGACGATCACGCCGTGTCCGAGAAAGTTGGCAAGCCTCGCGATATATCTGCCGTAGGAGATCGGCTCGTGAAAGGGCTCCGTAAAGACCGTGCTCACGAGCAGCGCAAAGTTCGTGTTGTTTGTCCTCCGCTCTGCGTAACTGTGACCGTTTACCGTGCATATCCCTTTGAGATACTCCTTCACGACTTCTCCATAGGGATTTACGCAGAAGGTCCTCACCTTGTCGTCGAATTTCTTTGAATAGAAGATGAGCTTCGGCTCATAGGTTACGCTCGTGAGGGGTTCGAGCACCGAGGCGGGAACTTCGACTCTCACGCCGATATCTACCGGGTTCTGGAGAAGGGTTAACCTGAGGGTCCTCGCCTCCCTCTCAAGCCATCTCGAGCCTTCCCTTCCCGGCGCGAGTATCACGAAATCGGAAGCTATTTCTTCGCCGTTTTTCAGGCTGATGCCTTTCACCTGGCGCGAGAGCGGCCCTCCCTCTATCCGTATTCCCTCCGCCTCGGACCGGAAGATAACATCGGCAGTTCCCTGGAGCGTCTCCCGCATCCTCTGGAGGAGACCCCTGCACCAGTCCGTGCCTATATGCCTCACCTTCGAGGGGACGAGAATGAGGTCATTTTTCGATGCGAGTCGTTCGATCTCTTTCACCGAATCCGCATCAGAGCCGTAAACCTCCTGGGGCGCGCCGAATTGACTGTAGACGTCGTCGACATAACTGATGAGCGATTGCAGGGCGGGAGGCTCGATATACCGCGCAAGGAACCCCCCGACCTCCGGTGAGAGGGTAAGTTTGCCGTCGCTGAAGGCGCCGGCTCCTCCCCATCCGCTCAGGAGATCGCATTCAGGACACTTGCTGCACGAAATGTCTCTCACCTCTAAGGGACAGGACCTTTGATCAATATCCTTTCCCTTTTCGACAAGGAGAAGCTTGAGGTCGCTCCTGTTCTTCAGCAGTTCAAGCGCCGAAAAGATTCCTGCCGGACCGGCGCCGACGATCGCGACATCGTATCGCTTCATTCCTCAGCCCCTTCCTGTTCTTCCCTGTCTTCACCGAAAAGAGAAGGAATCTGTTTCTTCATGAGTTGAAGAGCGCTGTAATTCGTGAGGTCCAAATGTACAGGTGTCACGGAAACGTATCCCTTCTCGACTGCGCTTATGTCCGTGTCATCGCCATGCTCCCAATAGGGGATTCCTCCCCCGATCCAGTAATGCCGTTCGCCCCTGGGAGAAAAGACGTCCTGGATCGAATTGTCATAGATGCGTTTTCCCTGCCGTGTGATCCTTATCCCCCTGACGTCACCTTTGCCCATGTTCGGGACGTTGACATTGAGAAACGTGTCATAAGGCAGGGGGTTCTCGATGATGTGCCGTACGACCCTAAGGGCGTAGATGGCGGCGGTGTCGAAATGACAGTTCCGCTCCCCGTGCACCGAGACGGCAAGGGAAGGCACATTGAGGATCGTTCCTTCTATTGCCGCCGACACCGTTCCGGAATAGGTAATGTCGTCTCCGAGGTTCCCTCCCCTGTTGATGCCCGATACCACAATATCCGGTTTCCGCGGGAGTATCTTATTCACGCCGAGAACCACGGCATCCGTCGGGGTACCGTTCACGGAATAAACATGCTCCCTCACTTCCTCGACCTTGAGAGGACGGTGAAGAGTCAAGGAGTGGCCGACGGCGCTCCTTTCTCTGTCGGGAGCCACGATATAGGCATTTCCGACCTCTTTCATCGCTTTGTAGAGGGCGATGAGCCCCGGTGAATGGACCCCGTCGTCATTCGTCACGAGAATTACCACGTCAGCTCCTCTCATCTACCAATGCCCTGCGACAGACAACCCCCAACGCACTTTTCCGCCCTCTTCTCTCTGCATTATATCAGATAGTGATTTCTCCAAAACACCTTTCTCCCTGAGCGGACGTTTCATGTATACTACATGAGAGCGGTTCGTCGTAATCTTTCGAGATTTTTTCCGGATCCGTTACAGGGACTTCATGATTGATCTGAAGGGGAGATTAAACCCGGCGCAATTACAGGCGGTATTATCTGTCGAGGGACCCGTTTTGGTCATCGCAGGCGCGGGAAGCGGCAAGACGCGGGTCATCGAGTATCGGGTCCTGAACCTCGTGCAGAGTAAGATCAGTCCCGGCTCGATCCTGCTCCTCACCTTTACGCGGAAGGCGGCCCGGGAAATGATTTCACGCGCTGCACGCCACGACCAGCGCTGTAAGAATGTCGAGGGAGGGACCTTCCATTCCTTTGCCTACAAGGTGATACGAAAATACGCCTCCGCCCTCGATTTTCCCGATTCATTCATCGTCCTCGATGAGAGCGACGCAGAGGCGGCCATTCAGCGGTGCGCCACCCGGATGGGTTTCTACGAGAGAGAAAAGAGATTCCCCAAAAAAGATACCCTGCGTTCGATCATCAGCATGTCCCTGAACAAGGCCATCTCGATAGGCGAGGTCATAAAGAGGGAATACCCCCACTTCATCGAGTATAGCGCAGACTTGGAGAACCTCAGGACGGAATACACGGCTTTTAAGATCGAAAAAAACTACCTCGATTACGACGATTTGCTCCTCTATATGAAGATCCTCCTCGAACATGACGATATCAGGGACCGTCTCTCCCGGAAATACCGCTATCTCATGGTTGATGAATACCAGGACACGAACGCCCTCCAGGGAGACATCTCCTTCGCCCTCGCCGATAAACACCGGAACATTATGGTCGTCGGCGACGACGCCCAGAGTATCTACGGCTTCAGGGGGGCTTCACACGAGAATATCATGTCCTTCCCGAGGAGGTTTCCCGACTGCGCGATCATCACGCTCGAGGAAAATTACCGGAGCAGCCAGTCCGTACTCGATGTCGCCAACGCCGTACTCGAGAACATGAAGCAGAAATATGCCAAGTGCCTCGTCTCTGCAAGGAAGGAGACGGGGCAGCGTCCCCGGTTCCTGTTTTTCAAGGATGCCTATGAAGAGGCCGAGTGGGTGGCCGAAAAGATCAAGACCCAGAGGGATGGGGGGATACCATTAAGCCAGCAGTCCGTATTGTTCCGGTCGTTGTATCTCTCGATCCCCCTCCAGTCGGAACTGAGCAAGAGGGACATTCCCTACGAAACATACGGTGGACTGAAGTTTTACGAGACGGCCCATGTGAAGGATGTGATGTCCCATCTCAAGGTGATCGCGAATCCGAAAGACGAGCTCGCCTGGAACAGGGTGCTCCTCCTCATCGGAGGAATCGGCCCCAAGACGGCAAACAGGATATCCGAGGAGATCATCCGGTCCCCTTCCTTCCGGGACATCACGGAGAACGTCTTTCCGAGCTTTGCCCTGAATCGCGCCTATGCCGAGGGCATAGGAAGGCTTGCGACGGCGCTGAAAGGGGCATACGGCGAGGCGCTCAACGTCGGAGAACGGTTTGAGGTTGTCCTTGAGTATTACCGCCCGCTCCTGAAAGACACGTACGATGACTGGCATCTCAGGCTGAACGACCTCGAGGCATTGCGCCAGATAGCGATGAGATATGATTCTCTGGGAGAGCTCCTCGAGGATTTCGCGGTCGAGCCTCCGGAGCGGGGGGTCTGGAGAGTGGAAGCAGAAACCAAAGAAGAAGAAAAGCCTCTCGTTCTCTCGACGATTCATTCCGCAAAGGGGCTTGAGTGGAATTCCGTGTTCGTCATGGGTCTCAGCGACGGGGTCCTGCCTGTTACCTTCTCCCTGGACAGCGATGATGAGATCGAGGAAGAGCGGCGGCTCTTCTACGTCGCCGTCACCCGGGCGAAGAGCAGGCTCTTCCTGTCGCTCCATCATGAAGGGACGAGAGGGGGGCTCTCCCAATTCAATAAGATCTCTCGTTTCCTTGACGTGCCGAATGTCCTGTCAAAGCTTGAGCTGGGAGAGGCCTGCCCGCGGGAGGGGTCTGCATGGGAAGCGGGTGAAAAGGAACGTGAAGAGGTCGGACCCCTGTACGATAAGAAGGCGCTCCTGGATAGGATAACGGGCTTCTATAAGAGGTGATCATCATCAGCTTCTTTTTCGTCTTCCCCGCTCTCCGGAGGACTTCTTTTCTCTCTGCCTCACCCGATATTCATTGACAGAAATCAACGATTCTTTTAAAGTAAGAAACACATTTTTAAAACAGGGAGGTTCGGCTATGGAAAAATGGAAATGTATCGTCTGCGGGTATATCTATGACCCCGATACGGGAGATCCCGAAGCAGGAATAGCTCCGGGCACGGCCTTCGAGAACCTTCCCGATGACTGGACCTGCCCTGTCTGCGGAGCAACGAAGGACATGTTCGAAAAGATCTGAGGGGTTGTTTGATGAACGCCGTTGAGATAGCGATAAAGATGGAGACCGATGCGATAGCCTTCTATAAGGAGGCGGCAGCAAAGGTAAAGAATATCGTAGGACAGAAGATGTTCCTCTCTATCAGGGAGGATGAAAAGCGCCATCTTGATATGCTGAAAGAGATAATGCAGGGCCTCGATATCCGTTTCCAGGACGCCAGTCCCATCAGGAATGTCAAAACGATATTCGAGGAACACAGGGCTGAGATGATGGAGAGGGTCAATGCGACAAGCGATGAACTGGAAGCCTTCAAGATAGCGATGAGGATGGAAGAAGAAGGGATCGCGTTTTACCGGAAGCAGGCTTCCGAAGCCCCCTCTGAGAAGGAAAAGGCCCTCTTTGAGAGACTCTCAAAAGAAGAGGAGGAACACTTTGCCGTCTTCTCGAATACCTACTTCTTTCTCCAGAATACCGGGAGCTGGTACCTGTGGGAAGAGCACGGCATTGTGGACGGTGGTACGCCCTGGGCCTAAATTCACCAGGATCATGCCGGGCTTCGGAGATTGCGGAAATCCCCGTTGCTGACGCGAGTCCGATAGGATGAGCAACGTCTTCTCAGACCCGCCCTCATATCCATAGCGCATTCCTGCTCGTTTTCATCACGGAACCTGCCCAGTCACTGAATAACCCTCCGTTCCGGCAAACCCTTTTCCTCCGGCATAAGGTAGAATATTCTATGACGGTTTCGATTCGCGGTGCCTTTAACACTGCACGCTTTGTGGTGATGGTGTCGGTAACGGTCTTCATCTGGTTGCTGCTCGGCATGGTCTATTTCGACCGCTTCATTCCGCCCTTTAATCGTTTTGTGCTCTTGCTCATGCCCTGGAAGGGGATGAATGCCGTTCCTCCTGAGGCAGGGCTGGAAGGAAGGCTCACGTTTCTGCAGGGCATCCTTGATGCATCGGACAGGGTTGCCCATTCTGCGTTCCTGGCGATGATCGTGTCCTTCGCCCTCTTCAGCGTCTATCTCACCGTCGTGTATCAGCAGAAGCAGAGGCGGTCCCGGGAGAACAGGCTGCTTCTCCTGAAAAACCGGGAAATTGCCCGACGGAACGAGTTTATCCGTTATATCTCGGCCACTATCAGTCATGAATTCAAGAACAACCTCGGAAGGATCAAGCGCCGGATAGACCTTCTCCCCGAGCTCCCCGGCGAAGCGCGGGAGAGGATAGATGAAAACATGGACAAGCTCTTTGCGGATATAGAGATATTCAAGAAGATATCCGATGAGCGGGAAGCGGGACTCGTCGATTTTGCGAAGATAGCGCCTGGTGAGATGCTCGCTGACCTAGGCCGGCAGTTCGGTGATCTCGCGGATATTACGTTTCAATACACCATCACCCCGCCTGCGATCTTTGCGTCGCCGACCCTCTTGAGAACGGTCTTCGAGAATGTGATTGATAATGCCGTCAAGTATAAGAAGCCGGAGCAGGCGCGCGCCCAGATCGTCCTCTCGTGCTCCATGGATGTCGACGGCAGGCGCCGCTATGTCTCCCTCTCTATCCGCGACAGGGGGGTGGGCATGGACGAGCATCAGGCCGACCGGTGTTTTTATAAAGGGAAAAGGACGCGGGAAGGGTGGGGGCAGGGCCTCTACTTCGCGAAGTACGTGGTCGGGCTGCATGCCGGAAAGATCCGGGTGGGCAAGGAGTATACCGCATCCGGGGTCGGCACAGAGATAATCATTAATCTCCCCTTTGTCGAGGAGGCGATGGATGTTTAGGGTGCTCATCGCAGACGACGATTATGAGGACAGGGAGCTCCTGAAACTCGAGATCCAGAGGGCACTGGGCGGCGGAGACGACATCAGGTTCTCCGAAGCGGTCAGCGTCACGGAGGCGAAGAAACTCTTGACCTCCCATTTTTTTGATCTCATGACCCTCGATATCGAGTTTGATCGCATGAATGAAGGCATCGATGTCCTTCCCGAAATATTCGAAACCTACCCCGCCCTGAACATCATCATTGTAAGCGGGAAACTGAATAAGGGCGAGGTCTCAGAGAAGCTCTTCAGGTTTACGAAGGACAACGTCCTGAAGGGGAAGCGCTGGTCGCGGCATTTCGACGTCCTCGACAAGAAAGATGACAAGACCGAGGCCCTGCGTCGTGCCTATTCCTTTGCCTTCAGCCAGAAAGAGGTTTCGGATAAAATCCGGGAACTCTTTCTCCTCGCTGAATCCTATCTCGAGAGGGATATGATAGACAAATGCCTCGAGGTTTATCAAAAGATACAGAGTCTCGTGCCGGGGGAGGCCGAGTCGAAAGAAAACATCAGGATATTCAAGGAGAGCCTGTCGGTCGAGAAGGCCCGGGAGTATTTGAGAAGCGGTGATACGGTGGTGGCGTCCCTCCTCCTCGGGTATCATATCGAGACCGAGCTCAAGGGATTCACGCGACGGTTGTTGGGCAGGTATGCCCCGGGATTGTATGACTGTCTGAAGGAGCTAGAGCTCAACGAGAGGCTCAACGCGCATCGAAAAAGTATTTTCCAGCAACTCATACGGCTGAGGAATAAGGCGATCCATCATCCTGCGACGATCACGGAAGAGGACTTCGCAACGGTCGTGAAGAATCTCGAATCACTCGAGGCCGTTCCGTGATGAAGGGCAATACGCTCACGAAATATATCCTTCCGCCGGGACCGATACTCAGTCTTACCCTCATCGGTATAGTGCTTTTGAGCGCAGTGCTCTACTACCGGGCGGTAAAGATCGAGAGATTCCTCGAGCCCGCACTCGCCGTGACCCAACCGAGGATCGAATTCAGCGAGAATATCAGCCGGCTTTTCCTGAAGGAATTCGGAACACGGCAGATTAAGGGCATACGGTTTACGACTAGTTCGATTGTTGTTGACGAGCCCTTGCTCTTGAACAGCATTCCTCCGCGAAGAGAGACAGGGTCGGCGGTGCTTACGAAATTGAGCCGGATCTTTCTCGCCCTCCTGAGAGACGAGAAAATGAAGGCCCATGTTGATCTCATCCTCGTTGCGGTAAGGCTCCCGTTCGGTTCAGACCAGGAGCGGAACAGAGAGGAGAGGCTCCGCTTGCAGGAGAGGAGCGAGCTCATCCTGGAATCCCTTTTCAGGGCGGAACCGGCCCTAGAACGGGAATACGGGCTGTACTTTGCCGCGACGGTGACGCCCGTACAACCCTCTGAGGACAAGACTACCCTTGTCGAATTCCAGATTATCCCGACCTCGCAGCTCCATATCGAGGTGCTTCAGAGGCTCCAGAAGTACGTCCGATAACCGATCATATGCCGAACTTTTCGCAAGACCGGATCGTACCCCTTTTCAGTTCTTCATAGAGGACGTAAGTCCCTCGCGACATAAAGCCAGGTGAAGAAAGGCCCGATACGCTGAGGCGGACCGTGATATAATAGCCCGGATCTGATTTCGGGCCTACTTGGTGGGGCGTCAGGAATACGATTGAGGAGGGTGGCCATGCCGTTTGTGAACGTCAAGATTACGAAGGATGGGGCGACAAGGGAACAGAAAGCGGCCCTGATCAGGGGAGTGACCGATCTCCTCGTGAAGGTTCTCGGGAAGAATCCCCAAACGACCGTAGTTGTGATAGAAGAAGTAGAAACGGACAACTGGGGCATTGGCGGGGAGAGCGTGACCGAGAGAAGGAAGAAGTAATCAAGGCCCCGTTATCTTCGGGAGGACATTCTTTGCGATATAACCGACCACCCTCTCGACTTCTTCCTTCATCAGCTCCTTCCCTGCGATCTTCGCTCCGGAGAGATCGTCCCCGATCTTTCCGGAGCGAAACCCGTGGGGCCGGTATTCCTCGAGAAAATCCTGAGGAATCTCGTCGGGGATTTCCCGGTCATTCATGATGGCCCAGGCGAGCGTCCAGGCCCTCGCTACGTTGGCTACATCGTATCCGCCGCCTCCCAAGGCTACCCATCTGGATGATAGTTCCCTGATCCTCCTTACCACTTCGCAAAAACCCTTGGTGGTGTAATACAGGTCCGCGAGTGGATCGGAAGAAAAAGAATCGACCCCGAGCTGACTGACGATTATATCGGGTTTGAATTTCTCGATGAGCGGTGGGACTACGGCTTCGAAGGCGTAAACGAAGAGTTCATCGTCAGACGATGGGGGCATCGGGATGTTCACCGAGTATCCCTCGCCCTTACCCACACCTGTTTCATCCTCGAAACCTGTTCCGGGGAAGAGCGTGGTGCCGGTCTCATGCAGTGAGATGGTCAATACCGCATCGGTATCGTAGAAGGCTTCCTGAACCCCATCGGCATGGTGGGCGTCGATATCGATATAGGCCACTCTTCGGCCTCTCCGGAGAAGTGACCGTATGACAATGACCGGATCATTGATGTAGCAGAATCCCGACGCCTTAGATGCTAAGGCATGGTGAAGCCCGCCCGATATGTTGAAGGCGATATCGACTTCACCGCTGTCCACGAGTCGGGCTGCCTGCAGAGACGCTCCCGTCACGAGCCTTGACCAGTCGAGGAGACCCGGAAAGACGGGGTTATCACCCGGTCCGAGGCCGAAGAGTTCGGCATCCGCCGTCACAATTCCCTTATTCGCAGACTCCAGTACTTCGATGTACCTGCTGTCATGGAACAAGAGCAGATCTTCATTCGCCGCGGCTTCCGCCTCAACGAGACGGGTGTTCGGAAGTGACAAGAGTCCGCAGGCACTTATGAGTTCATAGGCGAGTTTCAGCCTGAACGTCTTGAGGGGATGGGTCGATCCATAATCGAATTGTGCAAAGGCATCACTATAGAGAAAGGCCGTTTTCATCGTTCACGATAGCAGGATATCGCCAGCCCCGCTTCCTCACACCCCTTAAAATGATTGTGAGCATATTGTATACTAACGATAGGTTCTTGAAAAGAACCCTCCATGCACGGTTAGCGTTTCGGGAGAAGGCAGATAACGAGTTCTCTGAATGAGTCGACCATCTTCCGGCACTGCTCGCTTTTTCCCCTGGATCATAGAATCAAAGGCAGGCTTTGGGAGGCAATTCATGAAACGGGAAAGTTTTTTCGCGTTCTTTAAGAAGACCTTCGTGGCTCTCGTCATTCTCTCGCTCTTGATCGGAGCCGGATTGTTTTACTGGTTTGAATACCGGCCGAGCATCGTGAGGGAGAGATGTTCGATCGAAGCCGAAAAAAGGGCGGATAAGGACGCGTTCGTCTACGAAATTATCTACCGACACTGTCTCAGAAAGCATGGGGTCGAGTACCCTGAACAGAAAGAGTAGACGGATTATATCTCGGGAGTTACGGTGAATCAGCAGAGGACGACGGAAAGCCATAATCGGGTCAACCTGGACGAAAGATTTCTCCTTACCGAGTGCAAGTTCTTTGAGAAAGATGAAAAGATATGACGTTGTGATAGTCGGGGGAAGTTGTGCTGGCGCGGCAGCGGGATATCTGCTTGCCAAGGCAGGGAAAAGGGTAGTAATTGTCGATAAGGCGGAATTCCCCAGAAACAAGCTGTGTGGGGGAATGCTCACGGAAAAGACCGTGGGATGTTTAAAAGAGGTATATGACGATATCTCATTCGAAGAGATCATCGATGAGACGTTCAATACCTATGGAATCTATCATTCCGGCATCGGCAAGATCTGCAGGTATTCAAGCCCTTCACCGTCTCTCTATTTGGTTGACAGAGAACCATTCGACCACTACTTCCTGCAGAAAGCAAAATCCGCGGGATGCGCGGTTTTTACGGGACAAAACGTTGTCGATGTGAATGGCGACGGCGTTCTTGCGGAGTCCGGAGAGAGGTACGACGCGGATTACATCATAGGTGCTGACGGATGCTACAGTGTGGTCCGTAAGGCGATGTTTCCCAATGGCGACAGGAGGGAGGCCGCACTTGCGATAGAAGTCGATCTGGATTTACAAGATTTAACGTGTTATGACGATACCGCCGGCATCTTTCCCAAAATATATTTCGGCTACGTAAATTATGGTTATGCATGGGTGTTTCCCAGGAAGGGATCTGCGATAGTCGGAATCTGCGGATTGATCAATGCGAACAACAATATGAGGGACCTCCTGGTCACATTTCTGAAGACTGTTTTGAAGCCGCATCGTGATCCCGCACATCTCGCACTGCGAGGGTTTCCCATCCCCTTTCAGAATTTTCTTGAAAAGCCTGCCGAGAGAAATATCTTTCTCCTGGGAGACGCGGCAGGACTCATCGACCCTGTCACCGGGGAGGGGATATGCTTTGCCGTTCTCAGCGGGAAACTGGCTGCGGAAGCCTTGTGTGCCGCCGGTGATGCGGCGGACGTCTATAACGCTCTCATTAGAAAGAAGATTCATCGCCCCCTGAAGCAAGGGTACTTTGCGAGGCATTTCTTATATTATCGGGGGTTTCACGATTATGCCATGTACAAGATGAAACAAAACGCCAAGTACTGTAAATACTCTTTTGATCTGCTGTCCGGGGAAATCGACTATCTTCGTTATGGAGTGAGGGTGCTGCGCGACAGGATCAAATATAAGTCTGAATGAGCGGGGGTAGGGTACTAAGACAAAGGCTGTCCCTACATGTGGCTCTTGCCTCCCCTGCGCTCATCCTTCTTTCTCGTCCTCTCCCGTTCCGCGGGCTCGATCCCAAACCGCTTGTCTCCGATCCTGATGGCTTCCACGATATCGGAAGCGACCGTTTCAAAGTCTTCGGTCTCTTTCGGCAGATAGAGCCACTTCTTAAGGACAGGATGTTGAACCGTGCCCTGGTAATCCTTCACGATGCCGGCGTGAAACTGACGGTCGGTCGGTAGCAACAGCCCGTTCCACGGCTCCTCTCCCGAACACAAAACCAGGACCATGAGTCCGTGGAGGTAGACAGCCCTGCAGCCGAACCAGGAGCGATCGAGATAGCTTGGTTCGTCCTGAAGTGATTCAACCACCCAGAGAAGGGGCTCGGGTTTCGGCTCCTTTCTTGAATACGCCATAGCAAATTTTACCCTATTTCGATCCCTGTCCGCTTCTGCGCAATGACCCGGGACGAGTTTCGCTGATTGTTGTTTTTCAAATTCGTCTGGCTTTAGAATAAAGGGAGAGGAGGAATATGAAAACGTTATTACTTGCTTTAGGCGGTTTTGTTCCCCTTTTGCTGTCCGGCTTCACTCCTGTTGTGGAGTCGTGGGAAAGAAGTTTTCATTGGAACTGGGAACCCTCCGGTTTCTGGGCGGGTACCTTTTTCCTGATCCCGATATTTTTCATGATAGCGCTTTGGGTCTCGTTCATTATCGGGATTATCTATTTTGTCAGATGGGTGATGTCGACAGGGAAGAGGCCTGAAATGAAATCGGAGGAAACAGCACTCGATGTCTTGAAGAAGCGATATGCAAAGGGCGAGATTTCGAAGGAGGAATTTGAACGGATAAAGCAGGATATTCAATAGCGTGGTCTGTACTCAGGAGAGCGGGAATTCCGCCCTCCTGAACATTGACGCAGTAAAGAGTTACTTGATCTGCCCTCGTATTTCCCCGTCGGGATACTTGCCCGTGTGAACATTCAGATAGGTATTCCCCGCCTCGATTTCGGCGACGAGATCCTTAACGGTCTTACCCGCAAATGAGCCTATTAGATCCTTAGAGGTAATTGTACCCTTGCCGCTCGCTTTACCCTTTTTGCCTTTGATTTTAATCGGCACCAAGGGTGGACCGGCTTCCCCGACTTTCCCCATGTGGATGTGTGCAGCCGTTACATTTTCGATATCCGAGATCGTGACCTTGTAGCTCAGCTTCTTGCCGTTCTTGCTGAGTTCAAAGGTCGCTTCGCCCTTCGCCGGCGTCGTGACAGGCGGAACTACTTCGCTCCCCGACAGTGTCGCCTTGAAACTCTTTCCTGCTGCAAGACCGGTGGTTGCAAGACCGATGACCAGCAGAAAAATGATCGGATACGCCTTTCTCATACTTTCCCCTCCTTTTTGTTCTTTCTGTTCGTGATTTGGCTGCATAATGCAGTCCTCTCATCCGGCCCGTGACTCAAAATATCCATCCTGAGTTATATAAAAATGCTAGCACACTATTTACGCTTGTCAACCGGGGCACGATGCGCATGCGGGCTATGCATCGGCGGGTCGAGTGAGATAAGGGATACCAAGCATGTTGTCGGATAGAGCTTAAGCTATCAGCATGCCTCCGGGTACCTATGATTTTCATAGGCCCTGAGAATTGGGCAAAGCCCATAACTTTTTGCAAAACAGTATCTTTCCATTATTGAGATGGTCGGCAGGTACCTTGATTCTGAGGCACAGCAGGTCCCGAAAGAGCCTTCTTCAAAATAAAGGCAACTCATCATTACCTCCCGTGAAAGACTGATAATTCGTAACGCGATAAGGTTAACACCGAATTGTGTACGAACTTTGAATTTCTCGGTTAAGTTTGTTTAACCGATCGGGTATTTGATAGCGTTAGCTTTTCTATGGGTAGACGTTTCAATCACGTCGATGGTTTCAGAATCCTTTTGATGGCAGGGATAAGCAGTTTCGTTGTGCCAGGGCTCTGTTTTGAACTCCTCAAGAAAAGGTGCCGGATCTATATCAACTTTCGTTCTCTAGGTATTAGACTTTTTTTCTGTGAACTATAATAACTTCTCCCTTATTAACAGTCTCAATTCCTTTAGCATCCTTTTCCTGTCTTGCTGCGAAACATAGGGAACGGAAGAAAAATACTTATGCCCCATGACCTTCATTCCGCTAAACTGGAATATAGCCATATCGATTGACATGTTCATCATCTTGAAAGCCCCCATCTTCTCATAATCCTCTTTCGATGCACCAGTCGTAGTTACTACGAATACCTTTTTGCCTTTCAGTAATCCGATGACCGCATCTTCCGTTATAGCGTAAGCAAATCCCAGAGAAAACACTCTATCGATATAGCCCTTTAACATGGCCGGCATGGCCGACCACCAAATGGGAAATATGAAAATAAGGATATCTGCCTTGCTGATGTAATTCTGCTCCTTTTTTATCTCCTTGGGAACAGCACCATCCTGAATGGCTGACAAATCTTTTGTTGAAAGAACGGGGTTGAACCCGATCTGATAGAGGTCTCTCACCTTAAAATCTTTATTCTTCTTTCTTAATTCTTCCGATATTGTTTCCAAAATGGCGTGGTTGAAACTCCTGGTGTCGGGATGCGCGTAGACAACCAAATATTTCATCTTACTGTCTCCTTCACTGCGCCTGCTTAATGATGTTCTGCCGCTTCCGCAGAGTCAGCCTCTGCCTTTGTCTTGTGAACCGTTCCATCAGGATGGTTCGGCGGACTGTAGATCGTATAGAGCTTCAGGGGCTTATTAGAAGACGGATTGATAACGTTGTGGTATGTGCCGGCGGGCACCACGACGGCGTCACCGTCTTTGGCAATACGGCGTTCTTTGCCATTAAAGACGAACTTAGCGGTGCCTTCTTCTATACGGAAAAACTGATCGACATTCCTGTGTATCTCATTGCCGATTTCCTCCTTGGGCTTTAAACACATAACCACAAGCTGGCTATGTTTGCCGGTAAATAAGACCTTCCTGAAGTATTTGTTCTTTTCTGTCGCTTTCTCGATGTGTCCTACATAGGGTTTGGGTTTCATTGCCAACGCCTCCTATAAAATTTCTGATGCTCAATTAAACTTTACTACGTTTTAATCGGCTGTGCAAACTCATGACTGCTTTCTCTCTGGCTCCATTGGACTTCCCTTAAACTTCGCTCAACATATCAGACTCCAGCGAGTAGCGAGTGCACCGATAACTCGATAGGTATTGCGAATCGAAACTATTGCGGGTTTCCGAAAGAAACTTCTACTTACTGATCCGTTGTAGGGTTTCTTCAAACTTAATAAACAAAGCTGACCTTAGCGATACCGTATACTCCTCGAGTTTATTTTTGAGCGATCACGGTCTTCAGGTGATTCAACCCCGATGCCGCAGTGGGCCAGCCCGCGTAAAATGCAATATGCGTAATCGCGGCTACAAGCTCCTCCTTCGTGAGGCCGTTTTCAAAAGCCTTCTTAAGATGAAAATCAACCTGCTCGATACGATTTAGCGCCACTAAGCATGTGACGGTAACTAAGCTCTTGTCTCGCTGCGAGAGACCGGGGCGTTTCCAGATGTCACCGAAAAGAAAGTCCTGTGTAAGTTTCGTAAATTCCGGTGCTATAGCCGTTAAGTCATCTATCGCTTTTTGTTGTTCGCCGCTGTTTGCCATGTGTATCTCCCTTCTATTTGTTTGATTACCTTATTTTTGTCATCCCATCCGCCAATTCGTATGCTATCTCTCCTGTTTCGATCTGACAAAGATGTGATATGTGACGGCGTCCCAGGCATTGTGAATGCCAATGAAGAGCAGCAGCAGCGCTGCAGCGCCGACGAGGAACAGGGCTGAGCGCGCATGAAAGTGAACCTCGTATGCCGATATGGCCAGAACGGCGTATGCTGTAAATGGAAGCAGAACATGAAACAGCCAGTCTTCGAACACAGGCTGGTAGGCGCTTTGCACACGCATACGCCGGGCAGCGATAGCGACATACACCGCCCCAAAGAGACCCAATAATCCCCAAAGAACTGCGACAGTGGTGATCCCGTTCCAAGGAGCACTGACAATAGCCGATAGTAACAGCGCGACTCCGAAATGAACGACGCTCGGCGTCGCAAACGCAGCGCCGGCCATTTGCGCGTCACCTACGATCGGCTTTGAGGCGATGAGCGTAATGACGACAAACTGCAATCCCATCAGGGCGCCGGCTGACGAGCCGACGATTACGTAGAAGTTTTCCCACCCGTTCAGTATTGTCATGATCGATCGACCTCCCTTACATCACCATTGTATCATCTCCTTTTACGATGAGCCTTTCAGCGATGCCAGATCGATCACAAAGCGGTATTTCACATCGCTTCTGAGCATGCGTTCATATGCCTTGTTGATATCCTGGATCTTGATCACTTCGACATCTGAAGTGATGCCGTGCCTGCCGCAGAAGTCGAGCAATTCCTGGGTTTCGGCAATGCCGCCGATGAGCGAACCCGCTACCGATTTACGTCCCATCACCAAAGGTACGGTGCTCAATATCGGGTCCAGCCCGCCGAGATACCCGACCAGGACCAGCGTGCCGTTCAGCGACAATGTGGGCATATAGAGATTCACATCATGGATATAAGGAACGGTATCGATGATCAGGTCGAACCGACCCTGTACGGCAGCCATCTGCCCTTTGTCGGTGGATATCACGATATGGTCGGCGCCTAGTCGATGCGCCTCCTTCTGCTTGCCGGCAGAACGGGTAAACAGGGTGACATCTGCGCCCAGGGCCTTTGCCAATTTCAAAGCCATATGGCCGAGCCCGCCCAAACCGATGACAGCGACCCTGCTGCCCTTGTCAACTTTCCAGCGCCTGAGCGGCGACCATGTGGTGATTCCGGCGCAGAGTAATGGTGCTGCCCCTTTCAGGTCCAAGCCATCAGGAATTTTCAGCACAAATTTCTCTGTCACAACGATCTTCTCCGAATAGCCGCCGTATGTGGGCATCTTATCCCGCCGGTCAGTATGGTTATAGGTGAATGTCGCGGTCTCCTCGCAATGCTGCTCAAGTCCCTGTGCGCAGGCAGAGCACTTCTGGCAGGAATCGACCATGCAGCCGACACCGACATGGTCGCCCGCCTTGAAGCGTTTTACATCCTTTCCGACACTTGTCACGCGGCCGATGATCTCATGGCCTGGCACGACCGGATACACCGTCGGGAACCAACTGCTCCAGTCATTGCGGGCAGTATGCAGGTCCGAATGGCATATGCCGCAGTAGAGAATCTCAATGACCACATCGTCAGGCCGCGGATCGCGGCGTTCAAAGCGAAATGGCGCCAAGGCGTCCTTAGCGGACGGTGCTCCATAACCAAGTACATTCATTGACATTGTCTTTTCCTCCTTTGATGGTAATTTCATTCTATTCCGGATCGCGCCATCGCGCAATTTACGCTCGGGCATTTCAGAGACCTGTTCTTTTTTCAAGTGCTTCAGGGTACCGGGCACCCTGGATCGTGATCTTTAATGCGGTGCTATCGATCTCACGAAGATCGTCCGGGGTAAGTTCGACGTTCACCGCTCCGATGTTCTCCTCCAGGCGCTCCGGCCTCTTGGTGCCCGGGATCGGAACAATCCACGGCTTCTGGGCGAGTAGCCAGACGAGCGCTATCTGAGCAGGCGTCGCCTTCTTCCGTTCTGCGATCGCGCGAAGCAGATCGACCAGGGCCTGATTCGCCTTCCGGGCCTCCGGCGTAAAACGGGGAACGATATTGCGGAAGTCGGACTCATCGAACGTCGTCTTCTCGTCGATTTTTCCCGTGAGGAAGCCCTTACCGAGGGGGCTAAAGGGAACGAGCCCGATTCCGAGTTCCTCGAGTGTCGGAAGTAATTCCTCTTCGGGCCGCCTCCACCACAGTGAATATTCGCTCTGGATCGCGGTTACCGGCTGGACGGCATGAGCGCGGCGAATCGTTTTCACTCCTGGTTCAGAAAGGCCGAAGTGCTTGACCTTACCTTCCCGAATGAGGTCCTTCACCGCTCCCGCCACGTCTTCGATCGGCACGTCCGGATCAACACGGTGTTGGTAGTAGAGATCTATGGCATCGACTCTCAGCCGCTTGAGCGATCCCTCGATGCTCTGCCTGATCTGCTCGGGCCGACTGTCCTGGACTTGCTGCCCGCCGGCATCGTGCTTGATCCCGAACTTGGTGGCGATCACCACCTGCCCACGGAACGGAGCTACGGCTTCTCCCACGAGTTCTTCGTTTGTGAACGGACCGTAGACTTCGGCAGTATCGAAGAACGTGACGCCGCGTTCCACCGCTTTCCGGATAAGAGCGATCATCTCCTGCTTATCTCCGGCCGGACCATAGCCATAACTCATTCCCATGCAGCCGAGCCCGAGAGCCGAAACTTCCAGGCCGCTCTGTCCCAATTTACGTTTTCTCATTGTTTCTCCTTTCACGTGTCTAGGACCAAAACTTCGAAACAGACTTTGCTCACATCTTTTTGCTGTCCCGTTATAATTTTATCGTACTCCTGAAAAAACAGAAGCAGGTAGATCAATTCTGCCAATTTATTGCCTAATAGTACGAGCTCTTCGATTAATGATTGTTACCGCGAAGTGAGGTCTGGTAATATGAGACAGGAGGTTCCGATGAATAAGCAGACGGTCAATCAGAAGTTTGAAAATAATAGCATGGAAGGTGCGATCGGCGCTTTGGGAAGGAGCATTGCCCGATGGACCGACAGGGGCAATCAGTATGAGACGGGAATCCCCGGCTTGTCACTTCACCGGCGGGAAGAACCGAGCGAGCCGATAAGCATTATGTACGAACCGCGCGTCTGCGTGATCGCGCAGGGGGCGAAACGCGTGCTGCTCGGAGAAGAAGCGTATGTGTATGACGCACACCATTTTTTGATCACGTCCGTGGATCTTCCCGCATTTGTGCAAGTCGTCAATGCGAGCAGGGAGAAGCCCTACCTGGGGCTCGTTTTGAGGATTGATCAGCGAGAGATTTCACATCTGATGGTAGACAGCAATCTCCCGCCGCCGCGTCCCCAGCAATCGAGCCGTGGAATGGCGACCGGCGAGGTCACAGTACCGCTGCTCACCGCCTTTCAGCGATTGATCGACTTGCTCGATGAGCCAAAAGACATCCCGATCCTTGCCCCTATTATACAGCGGGAAATCTTTTACCGTTTACTGGTCGGCGATCAGGGTGCGCGTTTACGCCAGATGGCGTCAGCGGGAAGTCAGAGTCAACAGATAGCGCGGGCAATCTATTGGTTGAAGGGTAACTTCACACAGCCGTTGCGAATCGATGATCTTGCATCGCAGGCCAACATGAGTACATCGACCTTCCACCATCACTTCCGGGCCGTGACGGCCATGAGCCCGCTTCAGTACCAGAAATGGCTGCGGTTGAATGAAGCGCGGCGGTTGATGCTCACTGAAAATCAGGATGCGGCAGCGGCGGCGTTTCAGGTCGGCTATGAAAGTCCCTCCCAATTCAGCCGCGAGTACAGCCGCTTGTTTGGCGCGCCGCCATTGCGGGACATCACGAATTTACGTCAAATGACTGCCTATGAAATGGCCTAGGCGGTAGAGCCGACTTCGATAACCAAGGGCGTCGAGGCATAGTATGATAGCACCCCATTATTATTCTGGGACGGTCCAGACGATTGTCAATTAGCTCCATCCTAAGACAACGACCTTCACGATCGAAGATCCGAGAAAACATCCGTCCTGGTTTCCACACTGTAGCCTTTCTGATGGAGCCGCAAGACTTCTCTTGAGTCAAGAATAGCCGTTGCAAAGATAGCAGATATATGATAGCGTGACACTAAGAAATAACCATTTTTTTATAGGACGGGCGATGGCGTTTTATAGTGCGAGAGTGGAGCCGCGCGATGATTATTATCATCAAATAGAATATGCTTTGGAACCTACCAGTGTTGAAGAAACCTATAAGGCGGTTACGATAAATATCAGCCAATCAGGAATAGGTCTTTATGTATTTAAGCCTCTCGCTGAGGGACAACAGATAAAGTTCACTAATGTAATTCGCGGCTCCCATAAGATGGGGACTGTAAGGTGGCATAAGAAGGTAGACCAAAGCATTTACCGCATCGGCGTTATGTTTGGTCAGTAAGTTTGCGCGAGATCACTCGGTCAATTATTTAGCACCTTCCTTCACAAAATTGACCTCATCGAGTCTCGCAGTTCTCGCGAAGCAGAGCCCGATGGCCCCTTGGACGCATTGATCAGCTGGCTGATCGAACCGTCAAGCACATTGACCGACCAGAACCTTAATGCTCACTTTGGCCGCATTGCAGATTTGGGGTTGACACCCCAACCTCACCAGGTTTGAGTAATAGAATCGATGACAACGGCAAAGGTAGCCCGCAGCCAACTGAACTTTTCCTTCATAAAATCATAATCAGGTCCAGATGTTATAAAAATTGCCTTCCCCTTAATCAAGAAGCCAGCCCCTGCCCCGTGCAAGCCTTTGACCTTGCTGCTTCCCAATGTAATCAGCACATTGGGATTAAAGGCAACGTTAGCCTCTGTCTTATGCATATAGCCAGCAGGAATGAATAGGCGGCCGTCTGATGATATCCTTAAATAGCTATTCCAAGTATTGACCAAATGCTGTCCATCCTTTCCCAACGTTGCAATCGCAACAACCCCGTCCTGTTTCATGATGTCCAACAATTTATCTGGGATATCCATGACTACCTCCTCTTTTTTCTCTTTTAAGCATAACATTCTCTCTTATCTATCTACTACATCTTCTGCTTTTCCCAGCTATGGAAAAAACCACTTGTTGACGGTCTGTTGACGGTTTTTTTTGAGGTTTTCAGAACGCTAAGGTATTGATATAAAAAGAAAAGGTTGGTGCCGAAGGCGGGACTCGAACCCGCACGGCCTTGCGACCACTAGACCCTGAACCTAGCGCGTCTGCCAGTTCCGCCACTTCGGCATATGAATAAACGCTGAGAGGTCACCGGACGGAAACCTCTCAGCGCGTTACTATCGTCCTACTGCGTACTCCCTATCATTATCATTTCCCCACTCCGCCGATAATCGTCTTGGCGTCAACAGCCCCCGGGATTACCTTGCCGTCGGGGAAGATCACTGCCGGAGTGCCTGAGATGCCGAGGCTCTCGGCGAGTTTGATATTGTCATCGAGCACCGTTGTTTCGCATTTCGGCTTCGGCATCTCTTTCTTCTCATAGGCGTCTTCGAGAAGGGCGAGGGATTTCTCGCAGACGATCGCCTTTGCCTTATCATACGCGCCCTTATGCATCGGGAGCGGGAACATCTTGACATAGAACACGATATCTTTTCTCTCTTCAATGACCTTCTTCATCTCCTGATGAAGTTTTGCGCAGTACGGTCAATCGGGGTCGCTGAATACGATAATCTTGTACTTGGCGTCCTTGTCTCCCATGACAACGGCATCACCGAGGGGGATTGTCGATACGTCCACCCTGCTGATGTCGGCGAGCCTCTCCTGGGAGACATTCTTTTTTTCCTTGATGTCTACGAGAGAGCCCGAGATGAGGTATTTTTTCGTGAAGTCGACGTAGACGAGCCCCTTCTTTCCGTTCGCCACCACGTCCACTTCCCACATTCCCTTCATGGGACTCGTCACGACATCAAGTACCTTCAGGTTCGGTATGAGGTCTTTCAACAGGGTCACTGCTTCGTCCTTGGTCAGGGTGTGGCATTTCGCACAATCCTGGCCCGTGGTGCTGAAGGCATACGTATATGATGCCGGCACCAGCAACACCATCATCGCTAAGAGGAACACGATCTTTCGCACGATTCTTCACCTCCTAAATTTGTACATAGTACCATAAACGACGGTCTATCGACAAGACAAAGAGAGGCCAAGATTTTCGAAATAGGGTATACTAAATTGCCATGCCTCTATACGGAGATCTGTTTCTCAGCGGGATACTGAAAAAACCTGTCTTCGACCCGAAGGGAGAAGTCCTCGGGAGGGTCAAGGATATCGTTGTCGTAAAGGGAGACCCGCTTCCGAAGATATCGGCCATCATCATTGAAAAGAGGAGGGTGCTTTTCCAGATTCTGTGGAAGGAGGTGAACCTCTTCAACAAGAGGATCATTTCGACCTATTTGAGCGGCAGCCTACTGGAAAAGTATAGCCTCAGCGAAGACGATTTGCTGGCCGTGAGGGATATCCTCGACAAGCAGATAGTCGATGCGAACGGGGCGAAAGTGGTGAGGGTGAACGACATCAAGATTGAGGGATATGACGGTGACGCGGTGCTCATCGCCATAGACGTGGGGATGAAAGGGATTCTCAGGAGACTCGGTATCGAGCGCGGCAGCGAAGGGTTCACCCGGCTGTTCCACGCCCAGATGCAGAACAATCTCATCGGCTGGAACTACCTCCAGCCCCTCAGACCGAAACTCAGGGCGATAACCCTCACCGTCCCGAGGCAGATGGTCGCCGAGCTGCATCCCGCGGACCTCGCGGACATTATCAGCCAGGTATCGAGGGATGAGGGCGCGCACCTCTTTAAAGACCTCGACATAGAAACCGCTGCGGAGGCCCTCTCCGAATTGAAACCGGAGAAACAGGCAGAGATAATCGATGCCATGGATGCAGAAAAGGCTGCGGATATTATCGAGGAGATGCCGCCCGATGAAGCTGCCGACGTTCTGAGCGATCTCCCGGAAGAGAAGGCGAAGGAGATCCTTGAGCACATCGAGAAAGAAGAGGCCGAAGATATTCAGGAACTCCTCGGGCATGAAGAAGACACGGCGGGCGGCCTCATGACGAACGTCTTCATAGCCTATCCTCCGGACATCACGGTTCAGGAGGCGATAGAGCGGTTCAGAAAAGACGCGGAAGAGATCGAGACGGTGTATTACGTCTACGTCTCCGATGCACAGGAAAGGCTTGTGGGCGCTACCTCCCTCAGGGAGCTGCTGATGGCCAAACCGTCGGACAAACTCTCCGATATTATGGAGACGAAACTGAAGACCGTCACTCCTAATGTTGATGAAATGATCGTTGCCGAAATCATATCGAAATACAATCTCGTCGCCCTGCCGGTACTTGATGCCGAAGGCGTCCTTCTGGGAATTGTTACGATCGATGACATCATAGACAGGATTCTCCCCCCCTCGGCAAAGAGGAAGAGGAGGAAGATATGACCCGGTGGAGGCAATTCCTTCTCTTCCTGTCCGTCATGGGACCGGGCATCATCACCGCTAATATCGATAACGATGCGAGCGGTATAACAACCTATTCCGTGGCGGGCGCACGATTCGGATATACCCTTCTCTGGACCCTCATACCGACAACGGTAGCGCTTGTCGTTATCCAGGAGATGGTGGCGCGCATGGGCGTTGTGACCGGGAAGGGGCTGTCCGACCTGATCCGTGAGAACTACGGGGTAAAGACAGCATTCTATATGATGCTCGGCCTTCTCATCGCAAATTTCG
>Ga0187779_10000298_pt1 | contig 34560 bp, 30 predicted proteins | sample 1015_Q2_SP10_10__FD_132435 | JGI IMG/M metagenome (GOLD analysis project Ga0187779, IMG submission 132435) | Tropical peat soil microbial communities from peatlands in Department of Meta, Colombia - 1015_Q2_SP10_10_MG | ecosystem: Environmental > Terrestrial > Soil > Wetlands > Peat | place... | reverse complement strand
TCTAGTCTTTGTCGGCGACGTTCACGCGTCTATATAAATCACCTTTGTACGTAACACACGTCGTATATACTGTCGGAACTCCAACTAGCAGGGACAGGGTCCTATGCCTATTCAGTCCGGCACCCACTTGGGCCCCTACGAAATCGTGTCAGCTATCGGTGCGGGCGGGATGGGTGAGGTCTACCGTGCCCGCGATCCCAAGCTTGGCCGCGATGTAGCGATTAAGGTCCTTCCCGAAGCGTTCGCCCGAGATGCTGAGCGCATGGCCCGGTTCCAGCGTGAGGCCAAAGTCCTTGCATCTCTCAGCCATCCCAATATCGCGACGATTTACGGACTTGAAGATTCAACCAGCACTCGCGCCCTAGTGATGGAACTGGTCGAGGGGCCGACGCTCGCTGACTGCATCAAAGCTGGATCGCTTCGCGGAGCGTGAGCAAGCTCTCTCCAATGGCCGATGCAGCAGGCTTCGTTTCCTCGATGAGCGAGATTCGGATGACGCCGACGCAAAAGGGTGAGGACTGATCATACGTTGCTGAGGGGACGTGGAATCTGTTAGGAACTGGCCCGAACGCGCCAGTTCCAGGACTGGCGAATTCGGATGGTTGGGGGTTGGATTTGAACCAACGATCTGCGGGTTATGAGCTAGGGGGACAATCCTAACTCTCGTTGATTCTGCTGCGCTTCCCTTCGCTGCCAGGAAAAAGAAGGCTTCAGAACCAAGTTTCTTCGCCCAGGTTTGCCCAACTTTCGTATCATCACACGCTCGGGAGCTTTGCGGGTAGAACGGAGTGAAAAGGCAGGCTCGTGAGCTTGGCGATTTCAGCCGCAGCGGCTTCCGCGAAGCCTTGACAAGATTTCACCGGTCCCCGTATCGGAACGATACATCCGGTGTCACACTACACTTTATCGCGCAAATGGGTTGGCGCAGGGCCGCATGCCAATGAACACTCATGATGGGCGGGCGTAGGAGTGATCCCGCGCACTAGGGTTCTGCTGTATGTCCCAGGGCTGGACCCGGGCGGAACAGAGCTTCGGGTGTGGCGATTGGCCACGAGCCTGGACCGCGACCGGTTCCAGCCAATGGTGGCCTGGTCGGACAATTGGGGGTCCGTCGGGCAAAGGCTGGAAGGAGACGGGGTATCAGTCTTCAGGCTGGCGTTGCATACGGCCGAAGCTCGCATGCAGTCTGCCCAGAAGATCCGCGAACTACAACCGGACATTTTCCACGCGTTTAGTTATCGAAGGAGCGCCCACGATGTGCAAGTGGCTCAAGACGCGAGTGTCCGGACCATCGTCACCAGTCGCGTAAACAGCCGCGAGTGGGACCCGACGCTTCGGGTGCAAGACTGGGAGCTGATGCGCAATCGCAGGACTCATCGCATCACCGCAGTGAGCGAGGCTGTGGCGGATTTGTGCTCGCGCGTGGAAGGTGTCGACCGGACCAAGATAACGGTGATCCATAACGGTGTACCCATCCCGGAAAACTACGAGCACAGTTTGACGCTGCGCCAGGAACTAGCGCTCCCGGACGATGCACAACTCATCGGTTGTGTCGCCAACTATCGAGCTGGCAAAGGACACGAGCAGTTGTTTCGCGCATTCCGCCAAGCTCTGGATTTGTGTCCGCACCTATATTTGGTCTGCTGCGGGTTCGACGTACACGGTTTGAAAGCGAGCCTGCAAGAGGCAGCGGAACGCATGGAAATCTCAGACCGGCTAAGCTTGCTCGATTCCCGATCGGACATGGACTCTATCTATCGCGCATTCGACGCATACGTGCAGCCTTCGCTTTCAGAAGGGCTTTCCGTGGCTACTCTGGAGGCCATGTCGTACGGGCTGCCCATAGCTGCGACGGCGGTGGGCGGCACACCGGAGGCAATTGTTGACGGTACCACCGGATTGCTGGTGGCACCGAGCGATGATGAGGCAATGTTTCGGGCGATCGTGCGATTGGCCTCAGACCGCGCGTTCGGCAGCAGAATGGGCAAGGCGGCGCGCCAAACCGTGCAAGAACATTTCTCGCTAGGAAAGATGGTCGCAGCGCATGAACGGCTGTACGAAGCGCTGCAAGCTTCGGAAGCAAAATCTAGCAAGGCGCACAGCACTGGGCGGCGAATTCGCGTGTTGTTTCACACAGATTACCTTTGGTCGGGCGGCTTGGAGAAAAAGGTTGGCAACTTGATTGAGGGCCTGGATCGGAGACGGTACGAGCCGATCGCGTCATGGGCCCGGCGCGAAGGCCACGTGGCCGATCGGCTGGCAGGGTCGGGAATACCGGTCGTGCAGATCAATCCTCGGCCCGGCGAAGCTCGGCCGCGCGCCGTGCAACAGATTAAGGAGATCGCACCAGACATTTTCCACTCGTTCAGTTGCACGAAGGACAGTGCGGATGTGCTGGCAGCCCATGCAGCGGGCGTTCCGGCGATCATTACCAATCGTGGGTCACTTCGTTATTGGGATGGCGCAGGGATTGTGCGAGAGTGGGAAAAGGAGCGCAATCGCCTAACGACGAAGGTGATTGCTGACAGCGATGCTGTCGCGGAGGTGTGTTCGTCGGTTGAAGGCATTCCGCGAGGCGACATCGTGGTGATTCATAATGGAGTGAATTGCCAGTGGCCAGGCACGGGCCCGCACATGCGTGAGCAACTGAACATCCCGGCGGTGGCACGCGTCGCTGGTTATGCGGCGACCTACCGCGCGGTGAAAGGCCACGAAGCTTTGATGCGAGCATTTTGCAAGGTGCTGGCGCGAGAACCGGATTTTTACTTAGTCTGCTGCGGAGAACAATACGACGATACAAAAGAGAAGCTCGAGGTGCTGGTGGAAGAGCTAGGTTTGGACGCGCGGGTGATGCTGCTGGACTGTTTGCTGGAGCTCGATGCATTTTACCGGACGCTGGATTTCTACGTGCATCCATCATTCTCCGAAGGGTTTTCGAACTCCATTTTGGAAGCGATGGCTCACGGCCTTCCGGTGATCGCGACCGCCGTTGGGGGCACGCCCGAAGCTGTGGTGGATGGAGAGACCGGCTTGCTCGTTCCGCCCGCGAACGACATTGCGCTTGCGGACGCGATGCTGGCAATGCTCGGCGATACGAGCCGTGCGCGCCAGATGAGTGAAACCGGGCACGCCCGTGTGAGGGACCACTTTTCGCTGACTGCCATGGTGGAAGCGTACCAGCAGATTTACGAGTGCGCCGTGCGGCCGGTGGAAAAGCCGATCTGTGCCTGAGGCGACGGATGCCAGATATCGAAAGCGCGGAAAAAATCGACAACACGATTTTCGTAACCACAATCGGCGATACCGCGAATTTTTCGGACTGCATGGAGCACCTGAAGCTCCAAACCGTGCAGCGTTCCATTGAAGTGATCGATCATGTTGCGCCCATCTTCGCGGCTTTCCAACAAATGCTGGATCGTTGCACTTCCACCTTCTATGTGCAAGTGGACGAAGACATGATTCTGTTTCCGCATGCGATCGAGACGCTGGAGCAGCGAATGCAGGAGGCGCCGCCAGAAGTCGCCATGGCATGCTTTCCGCTTTGGGATTGCGACACCGGCCGCCCGATCTACGGCCTGAAGATTTATCGGCACCAAATCGTTAAACAATTTCCTTATCGTGACACAGCGTCCATCGAGACAGATCAGCTCGCCAGAATTCGCGCGGCGGGTTTCTCGCTGGATCTTCTGCCCATCGAGGAATCACTTTGCCTCGGAGAACACGGCAGACATTACACTCCGCGCACGATTTTCAAGCGATGGCAACGGATGTTCGAAAAACACGTGCGAGTTGCCGATTCCCGGTGGATTGAGGAGTGGCCTGCCCGCTTGCTGGACCGGTATATGCAGACCCGCGAACCACTCCATCTGTACGCCTTTCTCGGAGCTGTGGCCGGCATTGCCAGGGAACCTCGGGCTACTCGCGAGAACGATTGGACGGAAACCAACGAAGCGCTCCTTCGGATGGAAAAGTTCTTTCCCCTCGCAATGGAGGCGGCACCTGCAGCACCGAGTGCGCCCGATAAGCAGGAAAAATGAGTGGGGTCATGGTGCACTGCAAGTCCAGCCCGCCGTCGGCCCAGTTTGTGAGCAAGGGATTCGCGCAACGCGATTACTTTCGTCACCGCGCGGTAGCCATCCGCAAGCACTATCCCGATACATTTCTGCTACTCGAAGGGCGAGGTTGGGCGCAAGCCCAGCTGGCCGAGGGCAACTTCTGCCAGCTCAATTTATACTCCGACCAATTAGGCGGCTTTCCCGAAGAGCTCTTCACCGATCCATTAATCAACTGGCATGAGCAACAACTTGGTGTGACAGGGCTGATTGCTGCGGTCGGCCTGTGGCGTAAAGGCGATCAGCTGACCGTCACCGTGATGCAGTCAGACGTGTGCCAGCAACTTTTCCGGCACCCGGGACTGAAGGAACGCTGCAAGACGCAACTCGAGAAGCGCTTCGGCCATTGGTACGCTTTCCTGGCAAACGCTGTGCTCGACTTCGCATTCGACTCGGGCGCGCGCTTTGTATACATTCCCACGTCCGCCTGGATCCTCTGCACCACCAAGAAGCGGCCGATACCGGACCTCTTCGAGCGCATCTACGATTGGCCGGAGCGGAAATATGCCTGCCGCCGCGTAAGGCAAGGGCCAGCGGAATATTGGGAACTGTCCGTGTCGGAAAATTTCGAGCGCATCGTGCGGCTGGAGACAGTCGAGCCCCCGAGGCTAGAAACGGCGGAGAAGCTGATATGCATCTTTCATGACGTCGAAGAAAACGTGGACACGGCGGTTTCCGCTGCGGACTGTAAGCACTTTCTAGAGCGAATGTTGCGGATCGAAGAGAGCCGAAGCGTGCGCGCCACGTACAACATCCTCGGAAAGTTGTTCCATGAAAAGCGACCACAGATTCTGCGATCGAATTCCAACCACAGCGTGGCATTTCATTCCTACGATCACAAACTTGAAGGGCTTGCGCAATTGGAACGCTGCCGGGAGGTAGATCTGAAGGTCAAAGGATATCGGCCGCCAAACTCCCGCATCACCACAGAACTCAGCGACTATCGGCTTTCCTACTTCAATTTCGAATGGCTGGCTTGCTCGTGGCCAGGGCAGCGCCGCCGGAAGTGCTTTCTAGAGAACGGCATTGTGAAGATCACCATCGAGCTGGACGATTATGCCATCTTTACCGAGCAGGTCAGCTACCTGCAATGGGAAGCGCAACTGCTGCAACTCGTTCAAGCCAGAGAATTCCTCGCCTTCGGACTCCATGATTGCTACGGCTCGGTATGGCTGGCGCACTATGACGATTTGCTGGCACAGCTTGGCGCCTTGGGCAGATTTGTTACCGCAGACGAGATGTGCAACCGCGTTCTATGGGAGCAAGCCCTGAAAATTCCCGTGCCTGGTTCGGCGAATCTGAAGCAGACGGAGAATTCATGAACTTTGTGGCGAGCATTATCGTCCCCTTAAAGAATCAAGTGGATGCATGGCTGGACCAAAGTGTCCGCTCCGCGCTTTGCCAGCGGACGCCCTGTCAGGTGCTGGTCGTTTGTTCGGAGAGCACACCGAAATCGAACCGCAACGTTCTGGAAACCTTGCAGGGTGAATACGACAATCTGCGCGTTTTGATCGAAGAGAAGCCAGGCAATTTCCCTGCCGCCATTAATCTAGGAATTCAGCAGGCCGCTGCCGACCGCATCGGCTTGCTGCTGTCGGATGACTGGCTCAGCCTCGAAGCAGTGACGGAATGTCTGCCCTTGGACACAGACATTGTGTGTACGGGACAAACAACCTATTATGCAGACGGTGTTACGGTTCACGACGAAGCGAGCCAGACCTTGCGCATGGCGGAGTTTGAGGCGCAGCCCACGCTCGAAGCCAAGGCACGGTATCTCGAACACTTTTTCCTTTTTCGGCGTGCGGCGTTGGTGAAAGCGGGAGGCTTGGACGAGACGCTCGGGAACTTTCCAGGCATTGACGACTACGAACTGATCTGGACGCTGCTGGAGCAAGGTGCCAGCGTCGCCATCGTCGAAAAGCGTCTGTATCACTACCGTGATCACTCCGGCGAGCGCTTGACGCTCGCCGATGCCACGCAAGCCAGCCAAAACCTGGCAAAGATTTTGCGCAAGCATCACATTCCGGAGCAGGATTTGCCGGAAATGGTTAGAGCTCACGCTCGGTGGTACGGAAAGCCGATTTACGAAGCCTTGGCGGAACTATCGCGCGAGAGGCCCTCTTGCCGAACGGCTGGCAAGCTCGGTCTGCAATCCTCCAACCAGGCCTGAAAGACGAGCACCGACCACACCGCGTGACGCCACTGCCTTTCCCCACGCAACAGCAGCTCCCACTTTTCGCGAATCGGGCGCGAGGAAAAAAAACCGTCGCGCCGCAGCCGGGACTCGCTCAAAAGGTCTTCGGCCCAATCCCGCAATGCGGTTCTGAGCCAAGTCTGCATGGGGACCTCGAACCCTTGCTTGGGGCGGTCGAACAGTTGTGGTGGGACAAACTGAGCCAGCAACTGCCGGAGAATCCATTTGTGGCTCTGCGCTTTGATCTTCATGTCCATGGGCAGTCGCCAGGCAAACTCAAACACGCGGTGGTCCAAATATGGCGCCCGTGTTTCCAGGCTAGCTGCCATGGCGGCACGATCCACCTTGACCAGCAGGTCGTCCGGCAGGTAGGTAATCGTGTCCATAAACATCATTTGAGCACGAAAGTCATCGGTAGCGATCTGCTCTGCCGGATCGGCCGAACGGCACAGCGGTTCGTTTGAGCCGATGACCACTTCGGTCGGATTGGACCAGTGAGACATCTCAGCGAGGTAGGCGGAAACGTTTTGCTGGATAACGGTGCTGTTACCGGCCGGCAACGCACCGGAGGGCTTCCCGCGACGGTATCGACCGTAGCCACCGAACAATTCATCGCCGCCATCGCCCGTCAGCGCCACCACAACTTGCTCCCGCGCCAAGACCGAGATCAAGAAGGTTGGAATTTGCGACGAATCCGAAAACGGCTCGTCATAAAGCGCCGGGATGCGGGGTATAACCCGCAGCGCGTCGGCTGCCGTTACATATTTCTCCGTGTGCTCGGTATCCAGTCGCGCGGCGATCTGCCGCGAGAATGGTGCTTCGTCCGCTTCTTCGAATCCGAGGCAAAAAGTCTTGATCGCTTGGTGCCGCCCATTGTTATGCATTAGAGATACGACTGCGGAAGAATCAATGCCTCCGGAAAGGAAAGCGCCCAGGGGGCGGTCGGATTCGGTGCGCAGTTTGATGGAATCCGAGAGCAAGTCTTTCAGACTAGCGAGCGCTTCGCCCGGGTCGGTGACAGTATCGGCCAAACCTCGCTGGGCGGCTTCCTTCGCTGCCCAATATGTTCGGACCGTCGGCGTTTCATCCGCTGTTTTCATGGACATGACCGCAGCGGGCAACAATTTGAAGACACCGTTGAAGATGGAAAGCGGCGCGGGCACGTAGCAGTAGCGGAGATAAAGAGCCAGCGCGTCGCGGTCGATTGTGCCGTCAAAATCAGGATGCTGCCGGAGAGCCTTGATTTCCGAGCCGAACACTAGCGTGCTTCCAAAGCGGCCCCAGTACAATGGCTTCTCGCCAAAGCGGTCGCGCGCCAGATGCAGCGTGCGCTCTCGGATGTCCCACAGCGCGAAGGCGAACATGCCGTTCGCGTTTTCGATGGCGTGCTCCAGTCCCCAGTGTGTGACGGCGGCCAGGAACACCTCCGTATCGGAGCTCCCGTGGAAGCAATGGCCTTCGCGTTGCAATTGCGCGCGCAAGGATCGGAAATTGTAGATTTCGCCATTCATGCTGAGGACGTATCTTCCGCAGGAAGATCGCATCGGCTGCCGGCCAGCGGCGGAAACATCAATAATGGCCAGCCGTCGATTGCCCAGTGCAATACCGCATACGGCGTCTAACCAGATGTCCTGATCATCCGGGCCGCGGTGACGTAGGACGCGGGTCATCCGCGAGATGTCATGGCTCAGTTCATCAGCAGAAAAGCGTCCCGTTGTGTCCAGTATTCCAGCAATTCCACACATGCGTTTTGGCCGACGCTGCTGCGGCGAGAGCCATTATAGCAACACCTAGGTCGGGGCCTCGCGCAGCAAACGATGCGGGGCGGTTACGTTTGTGCACTGACTCCGTCGGCAGATGCCTCGTCTCGACGCCAACAATAGTAAAATTGACTGGGCCTTCTCCCAGTCTTGGTTCCCCCGCCTGGAGCAGGCCATCGGCGGCCTGTTTGACTGGAGCGAAATTTGGACATATCGCGACTTGCTGCACGTTTTGATCTGGCGCGGTCCGCTATGCGCAAACCACCGCGGGCTTGGCCTGGATCGTGATCCAGCCCGTGTTGAGCACCGGAGTCCTGACGCTGCTGACTGGCCGCGGCATGAAAATACCGACCGACGGGCTTCCTGGCGTCCTGCTAGCCTACAGCGGCATGGCTGCGTGGCTGTATTTCACTCATGTGCTGACCAAGTCCAGCACGCGCGCAATTCTGCTGCTGCATGGCCGCATCGTTCAGGATGGTAGCGTGTCAGAGGTTCTCGACGCCTATTACCCAGCTAAGAGATGACCTTGGCCGCACTACACCAACGATTGCGGAAACTGGTTCTGAAGACCAACGCCTATTGGCCGTCCAAGCAATTGAGCCAGTGGGCGTCCGACCTCGCCATGAGGTCGTACGTGTGGAAGTTTCATAGCTCTCCTCATATTCGCCGGATCTACGTCCGCGGTGGCTGGAACGAGGATCCTTGGGTGCCCGGATTGAGCGATATCGACTTGGCCCTTGTCATTCGCTCTGACTTATCTCTCGCTGAAGAATATCGATTTCTGCTCTCCTTCTGGAATAGTCACGCCCAACTGAGCCGCTTCTTTCCGGTATTCGATGTCACGCTCTTGGACCAGTTTGAGTTTCCGCGCTGGCTCGCTTTGAGCGCCATGGCGCCTCAGCGACGTTCGTGGGTCCTCCTGCACGGAGAGCAGAATAACGATTTGCGAGCCGATCATTCGCCACGGTGGCGCAACCGGGCTGTGGATTTCGCGCTCTGGGTATATGTGGACCTCATGCCCCCATGTTTGGCGATTCGAGACCGTTTTATTGGCACGTGCGATTTGCAGCGGCGCGTCAAGAAAATCTTCAGGGTTCTGCGCCCCTTTCTTGCCACGGAGGAGCCGGACCCTTGGGTGAGCAGCAATCCGGCGGTGCTCACCGCGAACGCATTGCGCGCTTTGGATCGAGCGATTAGCCAAGTCACATCGGATGCGCGGCAGGATGCTCAGGGGGCGCCTGATGCAATGCTCGAAGTTTTTCCCGACAAAGTCTTCTTGGTCATCAATGATAATTTGCCGCCAGACATTTCCATCGACCTCGTTCGCTCCGTTTACGCCAGCTGTTCGGCGAGCACCTTGGTGCCAATTGTCCTCAATCGTCGTGTGCTCGCCTATTTGGTTCGGTGCTGTGAGCCATACGCATACGAGTTTTTTCGCAATGCGCGAGTGCTCTCTGGCACAAACCCGCTGGCGGCGATAGCTCCTCCGGACCGCGAACAGATCGCCGCCTATCTTCGCTCGCGAGTCGAAAATGTCTTCGTGTTCGCTCGCAGCCCGGAGCTGTTTGCGGAAGCCCCCTCTTGGAGAAATCTAAAATACCAGATGACGCAGGCCATGGCGTTGCTCTTCCTGCTGCGTGACGATTGCGCCTGGTCTACCTGGCAGGAGACCGATGCGCATTGGCGCAGCTTGTATCCGGAGTGGTCGCGAACCTTTGATGGAATCAAGCAATCATTAGTCGCAGGAGAAGTGTCGTCGGCCCGCGAAGCTTTCTTTCATCTGTTTCGGCCTATCTCCAGGGAAATATGCGAAATGCTCAATCGCGCGGATGCTGCGACGGCGGGTGTCAACGACTAACCCCGGCTGGCAGTGGGGCTAGGCGTCCGTTTCCTTGCTCGAGACCGCCACCAGCGCGGGTCGTACCTGATGAAGTGGCTTTTTAAACCAGCAGGCATGTTTCCCGAGAATCTGCTCCCGCTCGGCACCTGTCACACGATGCTTGTCCAGTCGAGTCGTGATGTTCGCCCAGAACGGCAACCGCGTCATGAATGCCAACGGCGACGCGTAATGCTTTCAACTGCAAATTTGGAAACTCAAACTTTTGCCAGGGAGCACGTTGCCAATCACAATGTCTCCCCTCGGCCCAGGGCGCAACACACCCTTCCCGCCGCACAAGCTCAGCCCCGTGGACGACATCACCGTTACCCCATCGATCGCCGCCTGGCCACGATTCTGAACCTCGAGTTTTCCCCTGCTTACTTTGAGGGCCACACTCTTCATGCCGCATAGGCGATCGAGAATCGTCCCTGCGGGAACAAACCAGCCCTTCTTCGAAGCCAAATACCTGAGTCTGGTGCAAATGTCCGCGCGCATCCGTAACGTGTCCTCGTCCAGCCACTTGGAATCCAGGTGCGTATAAACCAGTGCCATTCCTCGATTCCGTTCGAGTTCGTCGATGTTTGCTGTGCTGTACCATTCAAGGAACCCATCGCCATCCGCTTGCTGCGGCTTTCCCGTGCGCATGAACGCCTTTGTGAGACCGTAACGCTTGAAGGCCAACTCCGGGAAAGGCCCACCCTTAACTGCTGACAGATCGTAGAATCGCGATTCGCTTCGTGCGGGCAAGCTAAACGAGCTATCCACCCAAACCCACGGGTTGTAGGATTTCAGCACACCCAGGCTGTAGTACTTGCTTTCGGGATTGGCGCCCTCATTTTCCTGGGCTTCTCGATTTGATTCGGCCGAGTGCTCGACATATACCGTGGGGGCCTGCCCGAACACCTCGGTGAAGTATTCGAATGCGCGCTGCGTCTCCTCGGTCGTGTCCGATGTTTCGCTCGCAGTGTGCAGGCCAATTTCGTGACCCCGCGCAGCCAGGCTGAGATAGAAGGCCCGTTCATCGTCGTCAACCAGCGGTACTGCAACTGGAGCGAGGAGCCGCGACCGCGGGTCCGTGATCTGGCGCCACTTCTCCCAGCACGCGCCATTTCTTCCCCAGTCGGCCCAAAAGGCAAAAACTGTCGCCGTAATCTTCAGGTTGAGTCTGTCGAACTCCTCAAAAAGAGGAGCGAGCCTCGCGCTGTAGGCTGAATCCGCGTCATGTACGATCGTGAACGCAAACGCGAGACCGCTAGGATAAGGGTTCAGACGCCAAGCGCCGTCCGCTGTCATGCTGAAATTGCACGGCGTCCTGGAGGCCATCCCCTCGTCACGCGACGCCGAATGGTCTGCGGCAGTCACGGTTGTTCCTCAGGATAGCTTTCCCGCTGACTCGTAGCAATTCACGGTAAAACTGTTCATACCCGCGCCTCGTTGCTGCCAGTGAGAACCGCTGCTCCGCGTGTTCCATGCCGCGCCGGCCAGATTCCGAGCGCACCCGGGTGACGAGAGCACAGCGCGCAAAGCGTTGGCCAATGCCGAGCTATCAGACGGAGCCACCAGCAGGCCGGTGCCTCCGGGTATCACGATCCGACGCCCGGGGTCGGCATTACTTCCGGATGCTAATATACATGCACCGCAGCGCCAGCCTGGCACCTGATCTTATGATCGCGGCTGACCCTGACATATGACGAAAGCCCATGGCGTCAGCGCCCTATCGTGACAATCGTCATTCGCTCATTTGACCGCTCCGGAACAATTCAGGCCTCGCTCAGAAGCATTCAAGCGCAGACGCATGATGGCTGGGAGGTAATTGTTGTCGATGATGTGTCGCAGGATGACACTTCGGATAAGGTTATCCGGCGAAAGACAATCCTCGGGTCAAGTTAATCAGGCATGATCGTAACCGAGGCGCGGAAGCTGCTAGAAACACTGGGATCGCGGCGGCCAAAACGAAGTGGAGTGCTTTTCTCGATTCGGACGATCGTTGGCTGCCTGATAGCCTCGCATTCGGTCTTGCTGCGGCCAATTTACATGGAGTAGAGGTGGTTCATTCTTACGCTTACGTCATCGATGATAACGGACACCAGTTTTGAAAGGTGTTCCAACCAGGCACGGCTGGATCTACCGGGACGTCCTCAGCCGCTCAGGTCCAGTATTCCAACCCCTCCTCGTCTTTATCAAGGCCGCGATGTTGCACCCGCTCCTGGTACGAGATTGCGCAAAACGGGAAAATCTCCTGACGGGCTTGCGGGAATTGGAGCGGCCGAACGCTCGCAAGCTATTGATAAGCGGATTGCTTTCTGGTAGAGAGTGGGCTAGCGCTTGCACGATTTTAGGCTATTCGGGGCTTCTCTTCGGGGCGGCGCGGACGCCTGGCGCGCTTGGCTGGTAATCCTGGCCCTCTATGGAACCAACGAGCACACAAATTAACGCAAACGGCCATGGTGCGGGCAGTTTTGCCAGGCGCGGCAAGACCTGGGCGATCACCTGCTACTTTGATCCGGTTGGGAGAGCGCATCGCATCGGAACATACCGGGAATTCCGGAATCGGCTACAGGTTCCGCTGCTAGCAGTCGAGCTTTCTTTTGGTGACCGTTTCGATTTGCGGCCGGGTGACGCAGACGCGCTGATCCAGATGCACCATGGTGCCATCCTGTGGCAGAAGGAATGCCTCTTGAATATTGCGCTGAAGGCGCTGCCGACGGAGTGCGACGTAGTGGCCTGGATTGACTGCGATGTGGTGTTCGCGCGAGACGATTGGGAGTTGGCGGCTCGGCAAGCGTTGCAGAGCTGCAACATGGTGCAGCCGTTCCGGCGGCTGCGCTATTTGGAGCAGGGGAAGCAGCCGGAGAGTGCGGGGGGCCCGAAGCCTCTTGCCTGGTTCGATTCGGTGGCGTACCGGATGACGCGTGGAGACCTGCCGGAAGAAAGCTTCCGGGTGGCGGGTTCGAGCTTGCGATTCAACTATGCGCCAGGAATGGCCTGGGTGGCGCAGCGCGAACTGCTGGAGCGCTGCCAATTCTACGATGCAGCGATCTTGGGTGGTGGGGACAAATTGATGTTTTCGGCGGCGTGCGGCCGAGCCGAAGACGAAGCGCACGCGCTCGGCAGTAATCTGTACGAGAAACAGCACTACCTAGCTTGGGCCAAAGAATTCCACGAGGCGTTTCGCGGCAGATTTGGATACGTGGAAGGCGATATCTATCACCTGTGGCACGGCGATCTCGGGGATCGAGGATATGGGAAAAGGCGCGAGGGGTTCGAGCGGTTCAATTTTGACCCCGCTTGCGACATCTCGAAAGACGAGCGGGGCGTGTGGTGCTGGAACAGCCAAAAACCCGAGATGCACAAGTATGTGCGTGACGTGCTCACGCGCATTGCCGGATTGACGGAACCGAAAGCGGACCTGCCGCCCACAGTCACGGGGGCGCACGAGCGGAAGCCGATGAGTGAAGCGTGGAAGGAGGTAGGTTCCAATTAAGGCTGCTGAGCGCGCTCGAGCACGGTCTTGGCGTTAAGCGCGAGATCGCTACCCAAATGGACTTTGCAGACGCGCGCGAGCGCCGGAGCAACCGGACGCAATTGCGCAGTCGCGAAACTCCAACGCCGGTATGCTTGGCGAGTTCTCGGCGCTGGAGTGCAGCATGAACTCGAGCCCCTGAAACTCACGCCGACAACGCAATTGCCGACACAGGCGCGCAGTCCGGCGAGTTGGCCGACGTCTTCGATGCGGCAGGTGGAGAAAGCGCGCGGCCGCGCCGATCGATGAAGGGCGTGTCATCGGAAGGAATCCGCACGTCCGGGTGCGGCAGCCGGTGGTAAGCCAGCGTGCTTTTGTCGCTACCCCAGAGCATCAAGCGGTGCAAACCTTTGCGATCGAGATGCTGGGTTGACTTGACTTGGCCCGGGCGCCTAGGATGCGCGGCGTGAAACCGCCGCACGCTTCGCGCCAGGCGCTTACCGTCAAGCAGCCGCGTCTCTCTCGCTTCGCGCGTGCCATGATCGTTCTCGCGCTGTTGGGCGTCGCCGCAGCGATTGGCATCGCCGTTGACGAGCCCCATGGCCCCGTCATCGAGCGCGACGTCGTCGTGAAGATGCGCGATGGCGTCACCCTCCGCGCCGACGTCTACCATCCGCGCGCCGACGGCAGATTTCCTGTGCTGCTTACGCGCACGCCCTACGACAAAAGTAACAGCCTCGACGTATGCATGCGTGCGGTCGCAGCGGGCTATGCTTGCGTGGCCGAAGATTGTCGCGGACGCTGGGCATCGGAAGGCGAATGGTATCCGTTCAAGCACGAATCGGAAGACGGTTATGACACCGTCGAGTGGTTCGCGCATCAGCCGTATTCCACCGGCATGATTGGCATGTGGGGCGCATCCTATGTCGGCGCGACACAACTGCTCGCGGCGCTGGCGCACCCGCCGCATCTGGCCGGCTTGTTCGCCGTCGTCACCGCGAGCAACTATCACGAAAATTGGACCTACCAGGGTGGCGCGTTTCAGCAATGGTTCGCAGAGGAATGGACGTCCGAGCTTAGTGAAGACACGCTGCGCCGGCGGGTTCCTGGCGGCGAGCATCCGCTGGAATGGGCAAACGTGTTGCCACTCGCGGATTATCCGGTGATAAACGCGCCGGATGCCAAGGACTTGGCGCCTTATTTTCAGGATTGGCTGGCGCATTCCGAATATGACGACTATTGGAGGCAGTGGGCCATTGATGCCGACTACAGCCGCATCAACGTTCCCGTATTTCACGTCGGCGGCTGGTACGACATTTTTCTGGGCGGCACGCTGCGCAACTATTTGGGCATCAAAGCCGGCGGCGGAAATCTCTTCACGCGCGAGAATCAGCGGCTGCTGATTGAAGTCGGTGGGCACGCCGGCGCAGGACGCAAAGTCGGCGACGTGGATTTCGGTCCGAACGCAGATTGGAACGAAACGGGCCTGATGCTGCGCTGGTACGATTTTCTTCTGAAGGGTTCGCACAACGGCGTGGCCACGGAAAAGCCAGTGCGCGTCTTCACCATGGGCCCGAATCAATGGCGCGATTTCGTAGACTGGCCGCCGCCCGGCGCGCAGCCGCAGCGTTTCTTTCTGCATTCCACCGGGAAGGCCAATAGCTCGGCGGGGGACGGCGCGCTGATCCAAACGTTGCCAGCCGCAGAATCCAGCGACCACTACGTCTACGATCCTGCGAATCCCGTGCCGACGCGCGGCGGGCCACTCTGCTGCAACAAGGATTTGCTCGCAACCGGGCCGCAAGACCAAACCGATATCGAGCGCCGCAACGACATCCTGATCTACACCACCGAGCCGCTGGCGGAAGCTATGAACGCGACTGGGCCAGTGAGCGCAGAGCTGTACGTCCAAAGCTCCGCGGAGGATACCGACTTCACCTCGAAGCTGGTGGACCTGTGGCCCAACGGCTTCGAGCAAAACATTACCGAAGGCATTCTGCGCATGCGCTACCGCAATTCCACCGCGCACGCGCAAAAAATCCAGCCCGGGCAAACCTACAAAATCAGGATTGATATGTGGGCGACGAGCAACGTGTTCGCCGCCGGCCATTGCATTCGGTTGGAAGTTTCCAGCAGCAATTTTCCGCGTTTCGACCGCAACCTGAACACTGGCGAAACGGCCATCGCGCGTGCCACGCGCAAAGTGGTGGCCACAAACACACTACTGCACGACGCCGCGCATCCCTCGGCGCTGGTGCTTACTGTCCTGCCGAATCAGTAGGCCGGCTATACGACGTGTGTTACGTGAAAACGTGATTTATCTAAGGGGAGAGACAATGAAACGAATACTGGCGTTGACTACTGTTGTGGTTATGTCTCTCGCTCGCCTCCTCGGCCGTGCTGCTGGCCAAGGATATAAAGCCGACACGACGAAGAAGTCGGTGCGTGACCTTCCGATTCGGATGCGCTTCGTTCGCGGCTGTTTTCCATCAGCGGTCGCGAGTGGATTTTCGAATCCGCAAATGGGACGCCCCGTGAATCCAGGGAATACACTCAAGCGTTACATTCGGCCAGTCGTTCGGTCGCTTGTGCGGGAATTCCTAAAGCACTGTTCAAAGTGCCGGCTGGTGTCGTCTGGTGGGATGTATCTTCTGACGGTAAGCGCTTCCTGATGGCTGCACCTTCCGCTACGACCGCGAGCGCTCCGCCGAAGTTCACCGTAGTGCTGAACTGGCCCTCCCTCCTCAAGAAATGACGCCGGGAACAAAACTCGGCCTTTCCGAAATCCTCGCGCTCCTGGCTGCATTGACCTAAAGCGTCGTGCAACCTAAGATGTCTGCCCAATGTCCGGCCCCGATCCGCTTATAGGTCGAATTGTTACTCACTACCGCATCGTCGAGAAACTCGGCGGCGGTGGCATGGGTGTGGTCTACAAGGCCGAGGACACGACACTCGGGCGAACCGTCGCATTGAAGTTCCTTCCTGACGAAGTTTCCAGCGACAAACAGGCTCTCGAACGATTCCTGCGTGAGGCGCGTGCTGCTGCTGCACTGAATCATCCGAATATCTGCACAATTCACGAAATCGGCGAACACGACGGCCAGCGTTTCATCGCAATGGAGCTGCTCGAAGGACAAACGCTTAGGCAGCGCATCGGAGGAAAGCCACTGGCGCTGGATGCCTTGCTCGATCTGGGCACGCAGATGGCGGACGCACTGGTCGCGGCACACGCCAAAGGCATCGTGCATCGAGACATCAAGACAGAGAACGTTTTCATTACCGAGCGCGGGCACGCGAAAATTCTGGACTTTGGGCTGGCCAAGCTGGTGCCCTCGCCTCATCCCGCGCAAGGTGTGGGCGTGTCCGCGCTGCCGACGGCCCTATCGGAGGACCTACTCACCAGCCCGGGTGCGACCGTGGGCACGGTGGCCTACATGTCGCCAGAACAGATACGCGGAAAAGAGTTGGATGCTCGGACCGATTTGTTCTCCTTCGGCGTGGTTCTTTACGAGATGACCACGGGCGCTCTGCCCTTTCGTGGGGATACCTCGGGCGTGATTACAGAGGCGATTTTAAACCGTACTCCAGTCCCTCCCGTGCGGCTGAATCCAGAGGTGCCAGTGGAACTCGAACGGATCATTAACAAGGCGCTGGAGAAGGACCGCAAGCTGCGCTATCAGACCGCCGCGGACATGTGCACCGACCTCGAACAATTGAAGCGCTCGCTCAGCAGCCCGGTCGTTCTGCCGGGGAGGGATTCCGCTTCTGCGGGGGCCGCGGCTGAAGCCAGGCCGGCCGAAAAGTCCGTGGCGGTGCTCTATTTCGAGAATCTCAGCAAATCTGCGGAGGACGAATACTTCCGCGACGGGATGACGGAAGACATCATCACCGAGCTTTCCAAGATCAGCCAGCTGCAGGTGTTTCCGCGCGCCGAGATGCTGGCGTACCGCGACAAGACGGTCACTGCGCCGCAGGTCGGGCAGGAATTGAACGCCGCCTACGTGCTGAGCGGCAGCCTGCGCCGCGCGGGGAACCGGCTGCGCATTACGGCGCAACTGGTCGAGACGCGCACGCGCACCTCCGTGTGGGCCGAGCGCTACGACCGCCAGATGGAGGACGTGTTTGCCATTCAGGACGAAATCGCACAGAGCATCGCCTCGGCGCTCAAGGTCAAGCTGACCGAAACCGAGAAGCAGGCCATCGCCAAAGCGCCTACCGCCGACGTCAAGGCGTACGACTACTACCTGCGCGGGCGGCAGTTTTTCTCTCAGTTCCGCCGCCGGGGCTACGACTTCGCCCGCCAGATGTTTACCCGTGCCATCGAGATCGATCCCGGCTACGCGCGCGCTTATGCCGGTGTGGCGGACAGCTATTCCTACCTCTACATGTACTGGGATGCCAGCGAAGACAACCTAGCGGCGGCAGATGATGCCAGCCGCAAGGCCTTGCTGCTTGATCCCGGGCTTGCCGAGGCGCACGTCTCGCGCGGACTGGCCATTTCGCTCAGCAAGCGCTACGACGAGGCCGAACTCGAATTCCAAACCGCCATCCGCCTGGATCCGACGCTCTTCGAGGCCTATTACTTTTACGGCCGGGCGTGCTTCCAACAGGGAAAAATGGAAGACAGCGCTCGTCTGTTTGAGAAAGCCTCGGAGGTGAAGCCGGAGGATTACCAGGGTCCGTCGATGCTCGCCATGGCCTACCGGAAGCTGGGCCGGGAAACGGACGCGCTCGAGGCTGACCGCCGCGCTTATCAACGGGCGGAGAAGCACCTCGAATTGCACCCCGACGACGCGCGCGCCCTCTATCTGGGCGGGAATTCGCTCTGCCAGTTGGGAGAACGCGCACGATGCCTGGACTGGTCCCGGCGCGCCGTGGCGATTGACCCGGAGGACTGCGGCATCCTGTACAACGTGGCTTGCACTTACGCCCTTATGGGAAATCCAGAAGAGTCCCTGGACTGCCTCGAAAGGGCCCTGAAGCACGCCTTCTGGTACAAACGCTGGGCACAGCAGGATCCCGATCTGGATTCGCTCCGCAGCCATCCACGCTTCAAGGCCATCATGGAGCGCACCTAGGCCTGGCTCGGACCAACGCGCTGGTCGCGAAGTCGTCGCGCGGCGCGGATGCCGACGCCGCCCGCTCTCGTCCTCTCGCCGCCTATCAGGATTTCCTCGCGCCCATAACGACCGGGCCCGCTGGTTGCTGGCCGGGAGCCGCAGGGGTGGCTTGGGCGGCTTGAGGTTGTGCGGGCGGATCCACTGGATCTTGAGCAGCGCTGGTGTTCGCAAACGTCAAAAGACTTGCTGCACAAATCGCGACGATCAGACTGAATCGCATCAAGTTCCTCCTGCCTACATCCGCTTTGCATCCGTGCCCGATGGATGAAAGTATACTCCGTGCTGCTATTTGCGGCCATTTGACGTAGCCGCGCGCAGCGGAGGACGAGAATTCAAGAAGAATGAGCGGATGCTTCCCCAGCGACTCAAGTCCGGACAAATGCCTTACCGGAACGCGGGGCAACCGTTCGGTTCGGCCGAGCGGCAAATCGCTTGGCCACCCAGAGACCACGATAGTGAAGGACCATGCGGTCCCACGGCACCCACAATAATTGACACAGAATCATCTGATAGAAGTTAGGACCCATCAGAACGGCAATACCAAACTGCATCGCTGCTGCGCTCGGCACCAGCACGCAACGAGCTCGCGGGCTGAATAAAGCCATTGGCATAGCTAGCTCAAGGATCATGCCGCTTGCCGCCAGCAACCTGGGGATTATCGCACCGTGCGCCATCGCTAGGCCCCAGGAGGTGAGGGGATCGGCGTTGGAAACGTGGTAGTACTGTGAAGTTAGGAAGTAACGCATGCTGTCACTATTGATCCACTCGAAACCGGAATGCCGCAACTTCGAAACGCCGGCTGCAAAATAAATGAGTGCTATAACGGTCCAAATCATTCGGACGGGCCATGTGTATTCCCCGCTCATTACAGGTGGTTTCTGGGTGGCGCCGGCCTTCGACTTGCGAATCAGCGCATCCATGGAGAACGCGTCACCGCATCGTGAGAATGCCATAATCAGAAACGAAAAGATCAGCACGTGCTCCATGTGATGGATTTTCCCGAAGCTGGCCGGTACGCCGAAGAGATACAGGCCAAAGATGAAACTAATCGCCGTGCTGATACGCGTGAACAGGCCAATGCAACTGAATAGGAGCGCCGCTCTCCAGACGATCTGTATTGCCTCTAGCACCTGTGTGGACGCGGGCGGCAAGTGAAGGACGGACATCAACCAAACTGGGTGCCAGAATGCGCGAGAAACAGATCCCCAGGGCACAAAATTCTCGAGGTAGCCCCACGAAGGGAAAAGCCAAGGCGTAAGCAGATAATACAGAAACATGGCGCCGAACAGAATGATTCGGCATAGGGCAAGGTTGTCAGGTGAAGCCGCCTCAAACCAAAAGCGATTCCAGTGTTTTTCAAAAGAAGCCATGTCAATCGCCGTCTGTGGGCCCGGGAGGCACTTCGGCCAACAACTGTTTCACCTCTGGCCGCTCGACATTGCTTGCCGAAGTGTCGAGCATCCACGTGAGACTATAGAGTCGCATCGCGACGAGCGGAGGGCCATGGTGAACCCCAGCGCGCCGCAAGGCTTCATATCGCGTCAGACAATCGGTCAATCCATCGTTTACCTTGTTCTCCTCGAGCGCATGCTCCAACGCGGCTGCAAGCCGCGAATTGTCGAATGGTTGCAGGTAAACGTTGCTGTCCAGTGGCATTTCGATGAGCGGCGAGCGCTCGACGACGCCATAAAGACGCAGCGTCGAGTAAGTCTTGGAGACTTGAATTCTAGAAAACATTGTGTAAGCAGAAAATGGCCAATGTTCCGTGTCACGCATGAGATCGGAGAGCGCGCCACCGAAAATAACCGCACCTAGTCCATAGACGACCAATCGGCGAGTCTTCGACATCGCTACGCCCGGCGGCTCATGTAGCTCCACAGGCGCTTCTCGCGACACGCGCACGATGGCGAGCAGAATGTACGAGCAGAGAATAGCGAGACCGAAGGACAGCGTGCTCGCGATCCGATTCCAGTGAGCGAGATACTCAGTCAGCGGATGCGTAGCTTGACCTTTGATCAGGTGGTTAAGAATTGCCAGACTTTGGCCGCGGTAGGCCTTAGCGATAACTACGGGACCCAAAGAGTACGCAAGGAAGATCGAGGCCAAAGCCGCGACAACCAGCGCCACGGTCCACGAGAGACGTGTTTCATGAAGGCGGGAAAACCGCCGCGACTGCTGCGTCATGCGTCGCCGACTTCCGGAGAAGAGCCCTAGTTAATCAACCACAGGCAAGCTGAATTTAGTAACGGCGCGCAATAAACCAAGTCCCTTTAGGTGCGGCCTTGTGTACTTTCTCATAGAAAACTCCATTCGATTTGGCTGGCTCTCAACCTTCGGAACTCGAGCCGGTTAAAGTCTCCCGTACCTCGCTTCGGCTTTCGCAAGCGCCTTGTCAAACAGTTTTCGGAAGCTGCGCTTGAGAACTGAGTTCCTATCCACAACCCTTGCCACGCGCTGACCGTATTTTCGGTACAAACTCATGACCAGCTTCGCTCCAGGACCCGAGGGTTCGAATTCGCTGTGAAGCCAGGCACGAACGAGATTGACGCGAGGACCGGTGACGAAATCCTCGTCGAACACCACAGCAGCGATCCAGCATTCGAGCGGAGGACCGCTGAACTTCGTAACTTCGCGCAGCAGGCCAAGTTCCCTCAGGCTAGGTTTTGAGTAAGTTCTCATGCAACACTCCTTCGCGATGGACTAAGTGGGTCGATTCGCCCACCATCCTCACATGGCCGCTGCTCGAACGGCTAAAGCGTCCCGTATTTCGCTTCGGCTTTCGCAAGCGCCTTGTCGAACAGCTTCCGGAAGCCGCGCTTGAGCACAAAATTCTTCTCGACAACTCTGGCCACGCGCTGACCGTACTTTCGATACAAACTCATGACCAGCTTCGCTCCAAGACCCGACGGCTCGAACTCGTTGTGAAGCCAGCGGCGAACGAGGTTGACGCGCGGGCCGGTAACGAAATGTTCTTCGAATACTACAGCGGCGATCCAGCACACGAGTGGAGGGGCGCTGAATTTCGTAACTTCGCGCAGTAGACCAAGTCCCTTCAGGCTAGGCTTGACATACTTCTTCATGGGGATAACCTCCCTTGGTTGAGTGACGTTTCAATCCAGCGTGCCGTACTTCGCTTCGGCTTTCGCAAGCGCTTTGTCGAACAGTTTTCGGAAACCGCGCTTGAGAATCGAGCTCTTCTCGACAACTCTGGCCACGCGCTGACCGAACCTCTGATACAAACACATGACCAACTTCGCGCCGAGCCCTGAAGGCTCGAACTCGTTGTGAAGCCAGCGGCGAACGAGGTTGACGCGCGGGCCGGTAACGAAATGTTCTTCGAATACTACAGCGGCGATCCAGCATTTTTCGACTGGAGGGACGCTGAATTTCGTAACTTCGCGCAGTAGACCAAGGCCCTTCAGGCTAGGCCTTACATACTTTTTCATGGTCCTCTCCTTGAAATCATTTGAGCGCACAAATCCCTTGTGCTGACTAGGTCGCTGCCTCCAGCCTGGACCTAACCCTCCTCGCAGTCACCTGTGCAGGCACTGAACTTGGTAATCGCTCGCAGCAGGCCGAGCCCCTTCAAGCTAGGCTTTGAGTACGTCTTCATATTGCCTCCTTTGGCCGAGTCAACGTTTCAATCCAACGTGCTGTACTTCGCTTCGGCTTTCGCAAGCGCTTTGTCGAACAGCTTCCGGAAGCCGCGCTTTAGCACCGAATTCTTCTCTACAACTCTGGCCACACCTAGACCGTACTTCCGATACAGGCCCATAACCACCTTCGCTCCGAGACTTGAGGGTTCAAATTCGTCGACGAGCCAGGTGCGAACGAGGTTGACCCGAGGTCCAGTGAAGAAGTTTTCTTCGAACACCACTGCAGCGATCCAGCAGGGGCGCTCAGCGCTGAATTTCGTAACCGCGCGAAGCAGGCCGAGTCCCCTCAGACTAGGCTTTACATACTTTTTCATGATCATCTCCCGTGAAAACACTTGAGCACACGAAGACTGTGTCACCACTCAATCCTTGCGTCTCCAGCGCTAAGCTACTCTGGGCACGGGGGAGGGGGATCCGGATTGTTCGGACAACCGCTAAACTGCGTGACCACCCGCAGCAAGCCGAGTACTTTCAAGCTAGGCTTTGTGTACCTTTTCATACACAGCTCCCCTCGATAGGAATTAGGACGGGTCGATTTGCCCCCAGGCACCCGCAGACACTGGCGAGTGTGGTGCATACGAACTGCCACGTGAGCTTTGTTGAAAAGAAAGGGAATCAATTCGGATTCGAAGCTGAATCAGGAAAAGATATGCACAAATGTGCGAACCGGTGTTAGAAGAATTGGAGGTGTCGCTGTAACGGCCGAATGCAGAGAATCGCCACGCGCACACCGCAGGGTTGGCGTTCCAGTTACTGGGAGGCAACCTCTCTTAGGTATTGCGCGTGTCCCCCCGTTAACTGAGGCTGATAGCATGCTCCTCCCGCGCTAGAGACACATGTTCTGCGCTCTTCTCCAGGTGCCTGAATTGCATCAACAAGTGGATGATTAAACGGACGCAGCCTTGGCCTTGCTGTGTTCCTTGACTGCTTTTTCGATCCCGGGAACAGCTTTCGCCAAGTCCGCAGCACTCATAACAGGGGTGAATGTCAGCCGGGCATTGAAAGCCAGGAAGAACGGCTCAGCGATCGCAGGTATTTGCGAGGTATCCTTCATGTCAAAAATTACGATGCCGCCGCGCTCGCCGCTTGGCTGGGCCGAGAAATAAGCGGCTTCGGGCTTCAACGCTTCCACCATTTTTTGCAAGGGGGCCCCGAGCGCACCGCTTCGTGCCGCCTCATTGCCTGCTTCCACGGGAATCGTCATCTGCATCATCATTCGCATTGACATGCTCCTTTCTGTCTTTGGCGCAAGAAACTCTTATGAGGGTTTTCCTACCAAGGGCCCGGAATTGCCCTTTGGCTTTCAGGAGGCTGCAATATACACCCGGTTGCCTGTAGCGCGAAATGATGTTCAATTGGACTGGGAGGGGCTGGGAAGCTCTTTTTTTCCGAGGACATCCGATAAGAAAGGTGAAGAGAATGCGGAAAATTACGCCGTTCTTGTGGTTCGATGGTCAAGCGGAGGACGCTGCAAACTTCTATACCTCCATCTTCAAGAACTCAAAGATCGGAGCCGTCCGGCGGTATGGAGAGGCCGGGCCTGAACCGAAAGGATCGGTGATGTCGGTGGAATTCCAGCTAGAGGGAGAGGAATTCGTCGCATTGAACGGTGGCCCGCAATTCAAATTCACGCCGGCCGTTTCGCTCTTCGTAAACTGTGAAACACAGCAAGAAGTGGATGATCTGTGGGCTCGGCTTTCCGAAGGCGGAGCGACGAATCGATGTGGCTGGTTAACCGACAAATTCGGACTGTCGTGGCAGATCGTCCCTACCGTGTTGGGTCGGCTGCTGGCCGACAAAGATCCTCAAAAGTCCGCAAGAGTCATGAATGCCATGCTCCAGATGACCAAGCTCGAAATTGGAGGTCTCGAGCAGGCAGCCGAGCAGCGAGGATCAGCTGCAAATTAGGTCCCGAGGGTTTGAACTTTCGAATTGCCCCTTCCATTGACTCCCTCGATTTTGTAAGGGTCACTTTTTCGGCCGAGCCACGGCCAACATGAACGGGGCTACTCGATCCGCGAGAGAGAGAAGGCGTAGAGGCGGGTTTGATCAACCAATTCCGCTGGAAATTGTGGAGCCGGAGCCTGGAGCCTGTAGTCAGTGCGATAGATATTGACCGCCATCACCTCTTGTTGAATGGACGGGTCTTCCCGCTGCCAGAGCAAGTGTGCAAGGTTTAGTGAGCGCTTTTCGTCTTGCTCAGCGCTCGCTGCTCGCAGCATTTCGTAAGTCGTGACATTCCAGGTTACATTCCAGGTGCCGAAGACATTGTTGTAAGCGCGTGGGCTGACTCGCACTTCGCGTCCACTGGGTAACACCCAGCGAGCCTCCCACACCTCTACCGTTGGCGGAACCGCTGGAGTGAACGTCGGGTAGAGATCAAATGGCCAGACTGGTTTTCTTTCGCCGAGGCTGTCGACTAGCTCCAGAAGAATCCTGTGGTGCGGCAATTGGGTCAGAACAGGGCGTTCCAAGTCATAAGAAAACATGAGACTACTGATTGCGAGTTCGCAAACAAACAGCAGCACCCCGAGTGCATGGACCAAGACTCGTTCGTTTCGGGACCCAGCGGCCTGTTGCATCACTTTTGGTGGCAATGAAGAATAGGCATCGTAACCCCCAATCCACCGTCCGGCCGGAGCCACGTTCAAATCTTGGCTGAGCATTCCGTCCGTGATCTGAGGATGGACTTTGCGCCTGGGATCGCGAGAAAAAGCAGCCACCGGTTTGAGCGGGTCAAACAATGCAACGGTTTTGAGGATGGCAATCATTCTCCAGTAACGTTCGCGTCGTTGCTCGTAGAACACAAAAAGAGGGGCACGCGCGCGGCGCGAAACAAATTGCCACACGGCGGTCCAGTCGATCAGGCTAAGGTACGCCGCTGCGAGTGTGCCAAACCAGATTTTGAGCACGAGTGCATTACCGATGTGAAAGGCCATTCCCCAAAGTGCCAGATAGGGTCTGAGTCTTCGGAGGAGGACGGCGAAGATAAATCCGATTTCAAAGGCGACTACGCTGGCGCCGAGTGTCGTTAGGACCCATGCTGGAAGTGAGTCGGCTCGAACCAACTTCACCCAATGAGGGTCGTACCAATACAACTGAAGCCAGCGTCTCCACATGATCATTCGAAGATTCACGGAACTTGCCCAGCCGTCTGTTAGAGAACTTTGAAGCTTGGCGATTCCTGGTCCAAGGTAAAGGAGACCCATCAGTAGCCAGATATAGCGGAGAGTCAACAGAGCAGGCGGGGAACGGAACGACGACTCAGTTTCTCTCCGATCGGCATTCCGCTTCGCCAAGATCAAGGAGTCGAGGGAAAAGAAGTGTCCTGACGGACCGGCAGCCAAGAGAGCCATGAACCAGATGACGTGATGCTGATGATCCATGTGGCCGAGGGTGCCCGTCAGGCCGAACCCGTACAAAGAGACTAACGTCGCAAGTGCAATGGAAGAGCGAGTGCGGTATCCGACGATCCCGAAGACAATCAGGACGATATCCGCCACGGCCAACACTCGGCCGAGCGCTACATTGCCAAGAAGACCAATCGGAAGGAATCGGTAGAAAGAGAACAAAATCCACATGTCAGGCGCAACGCCTGGCAGAACCGTGTGTGTCCATCTCAGAAAATCCAGAGCCAGTGGCAAAGCGCCAAAGATGAGGAATACGATTCGGAAGATCGCGAGATTAACCGCCCAGTTCCTCGGTGTGGTGAGAATCTCATCCGATCGGAACGCGCAACTCACTGCAGATGGAATCCTGATCCGCGTCGCCATGATTTCAGTTCAGCTCTGGCGGGGCGGGCAGGTAAAAACGATCAGCTGCGGCCTTCATTGTCAGGGCTCATTGGCATGTCGAATTGGAAGCCTCAACAGTCGCGAAAGCAACCGGCCAGCCTGACTCCTACTGCGATCTGACGTCGTGCGATTGCTCGAACTTTCCAGCTTCTTCTTTAGAGAGTCGATATAGTTCACAAACTTTCTTCTCAAAATGGGATTGTCATCCAGAAAGTCTGAATACTGCGACAGAAACCATTCCCAAGTCTGAATTCTTTCCGGAATCGTCTTGGTACTTTGCAGTCTGGCTCCATGGTGGTTGTAAAGCACAACGTGCACACCAGGAAGTGCTGTGGGCGTGAATCCCTTCGCCAGGATACGAATGAACATGTCGGAGTCGGATGAAACCTTCAATCTATCGTTGAACAGCCCTACCTTCTTCAGGCAATCCGACTTGATGGTCACCCCGAATCCGATTCCGATTGTGAGGAAATCTGCGAGCAGACTCTGACGGTTGTTGTGCTGCCCAAACGTTCTTGTCCGTGAAGCGGACGATGCTCCTGGTGTGATCGGATCGTCGATATACCTGACTCCGCACCAACTGATGCCGATTTCGTCGGGCGAACCGCTCAGACCGGTATGGGTCAGGTGAAGCAAGGAGGGCAAGTATTCATCGTCGTCATCGAGAAAAGAGATGTACTTTCCACGTGCGGCTTGGATGCCCCTGTTCCTGGCGTGCGCAACTCCCAAACTGGAGGCATTCCTCAGGATCCGAATGCGAGCGTCGCGCGGGAGACCGTCGCCACACGGTTTCACAGAGCCATCGTCGACGATAATGAGCTCAAAGTCTGTCAGCGACTGGGAAAGGACGCTGGAAACTGCTCGCGGCAGCATCGCGGCCCTGTCGCGCGTCGGCAATATGACTGAGAAAAGAGGCGTCTTGTTTGCAGCGTGAGCACTCATTTCGCAGTTTCTAGCTCAGCTGGGCGGACCCGCTGAATGCCGGGCACGGTTACCATCTCGGTTTTCCCGTAACTGCCTCGGCGACCCGGCGTCCGAAATACTTCAGCGATTCTCGAGTAAAGGTAGCTTTGCTCAAATGCGTCTTTCGCGTGATTGGTCGGGACCGTGCATCGCGAGTTTCGTTGACGCTCAGCTGATGATGAGGTTGCTCATCACCGACGTAGCCCAGGCAGTAACGACAGGCGTCGAGGGGCTTGGCGTCGGTCAAAAACCTCCAGAGTTCGCTACGCAGGTCCGTTGCGCCGTGAATATCGAATCCATCGAGCTCGGGGCGATAGCCAGATTGGCCCATGTTTCCCAAGAACTCGCAGAGAACCGAGGGGCAAGCGCACTTGTACAGCCTTCCCGCATGCACGATATGGCAGTGGTAGAAGTGAGCGTTCTTGCAGGTCTTGAAAATCATAGAAGTAACTGCATCGGCCGGATGCGGTTCCGTTACCATCGTCGTTCGGAATGTCAACAATTCGTCGATGATTAGTTCAGTCCCACTTCCTGCGGCACTCTTGCGCGCTTGTTCGAGACGCTCATCGCTCGGTCTCGCACCCGGATAAAGACTTAGGTTCACTCGGTCGACGTTGGCCCAGAATTCATCTGCCATTTTGTGAAGCAGCAACCCATTGGTGGTCACGCAAACCCTCGCCGCGATGCCCGATGCCCTGGCAGCCTTCAGAAGGGGAATGATTCGCGGATTCAAAAGGGGCTCGCCGCCAAGAATTCGGATCTCGTCGGCAAACATTGCCGTGGCCAGTCGCTCCATGTCTCGCACGAATTCGTTTTCGGTCGGAATTCTGGGTTTTAGGAAAGGAGACATATGTGAGCAGCCCGAACAGCGGAGATTACAATGATCGGCCGCTGCAAACTCGACAGCCAGTGTGCGTATTTTCCCGGACTCCATTCGGTAAAGCATCGAACACCTTTGAAGTACTCGATTAGTAATTCAGTCGCGAAAATACCTCTTTCGGGCATTTCTCACGGCGCGCGGTGTGGCCGCAGCTAACTGCCAAAACGTAGCGTACCGCCTGCTGCGCAGGGCATCTGGCTTTGCATTCGCCTCGGCATATCGCCGCGCCAACCTTCTGTAGTGGGTTGAAAGAGTCTCGGGTCCCGTTTTCAACATCGAAAAAAAGTGCTTGCGGACAACTTGCTCATAGCCCATGGCGTCACGGCGCGTATCCTTTGTGATCGTGTCGCTGCCGCGACAGTCCCAAATAAACGTTGGTGTCGCTACAAATCCAAACCGATAATGTTTGGCCAGGCGAATCGTGGTTTCCCATTCTTGTAAAGCCACAATCCGTTCATCTAACCCACCGATCTTTGTGAAGGCCTCTTTCGCAACAAGCAAACCTTGGAACAATGGACCAGGTGTTTTGAGCAACTGGGTATAGACCCAGCCGTGCATAGCGGGGACTTCGTACAATGACTTATCCCCGTTCTCAAGAATGACGTAAGCACCTGTGTGTACGACGTGCAGTCGATTCCGCTGGGCGGTGTCCAAACGGAGTTCGAGGCTTTCCGGTATCCATTCATCGTCCGAATCAAGGAACGCGATCCATTGGGTTCTGGCGGCACCGATTCCGGTATTCCTTGCGGCCTGCGCGCCCCGGTTGTGACCGTGCCTAATCAACCTGATGCGAGGATCTTCGCTCGCAAACCGAGCTACTCTATCAACGCCGTTGTCTGTAGAGCCGTCATCGACGACAACCGCCTCCCAAAGAGCACACGTTTGTCTCTGAATACTTCTCAGCGCGGCTTCGATCGTCGAAGCACGGTTGAAAGTGGGTACGACAACAGTCACCAAGGCGTTGCTCATGTTGTACACTGGTTTGCCGGGACCGCCAGCTCACGTGTTATTGCTCGCTGGGTAGGCAATCGGCTCACCTGCTCCCCACATCTCCGCTCTCTTGCAAATTCAACGATGCGATAGACCGAATATCCATATTCGAAATTTGAAAAACCTACTATGTTACTGCTGAGGCTTCCGCCGCCGCTGGCCTGATCCGCTTTGCTTTCTCATATGCACCGCAGCACGCCGACTCGGCATGACGGCCAAGCAACGTGCGCACAGCGATTCGCAGTATCAATTTGCAGCCGGTCAGACAGAATGGCGCATACGCGAACGCGCAAGCGGTGACGCGCAGCGCATTACGGTTGTTTGTGGCTGGTCCGTCAGCAATGCCCGCCAAGATGCGAACAATCGCGCTCTGAAATGACTTTCGCATGCTTGCGTTATTATTAGGAGTTGCTTCCCTTAACTGCGAAGAGAGCTTCCAGATATCCACCTTTGGTTGAAGGATCAGTCGAGTTAGCATGTTGCCCGTCACCGTCTTTGGCCAGTCGTCACTTAGTACGTCAGGGGATTCCCGAAGAGCTGCAGTGACCCTGGCCCAGGCCTGGATGGGATCAGCAAGCCGAATCGACGTATCTAACTCCAGCCGCGACCGAGCCTTCCGTTTGAATTGCCGATATTCGTTCGAATCCGGGAGCAATTGCAGGTTCTTCTCAAGGACGCGCCGGGCATCATCCGCTCCGGTGCCGCTCGCTGCGCGAGACAACCACAACCCATTCGGCGACAAGTTATAGACGTCGACTGCGCCGGAATTAAATAGGAACTTCACGTGGAAGGCCAAACGGAGAGAAACGTCCCAATCTTCGTAGGACAACAAGCTCTCATCGAAACCGCCCGCGATATCGAATGCACTGCGGCGCACGAGAATAGAAGCATGGTGGCCACAGAAGTTATCCATCAGCATCGCCAGGAAAACCTGCCCAGAGTGAGCGCGGCGAAGGTCCGGAATCAGCCACTCTTTTTCTCCAAAACGCTTCAAGCTCTGTCCATACACCACTCCAACTTCCGGATGCGCCTCCATTAGAGGAACCTGGACGCGGAGTTTGTGTGGAAGCCACTCATCATCATCGTCTAGGAAGGTGATATAGCTTCCTCGGCTGGCCCGCAGACCTTTGTTCATTGCGGCGGAGACACCCCGGTGCTCGAGCAGTCGGATGTACGTCAGGTTGTGATAGCGATGAATGATTTCAGGGGTCGAGTCCGTCGAGCCGTCGTCCACGAGAATGACTTCCAACTCAAAAAGGTTGCCAAGTCCTTCCTGTGCATAGATGGAATCCAGGGCTCGTGGCAGGCAGTGCGCACGGTTGTACGTCGCGATGATGACGGTTACAAGAGTTCTTGCCTTCATGGAATCACTTTGAACTCTTACACATTGAGCCAGGCGAAGCTCAGGCGAAAAAAAAGGCTCCAGCCCTAGCCGTAGCCAGATACTAGTCGTGACCTGCACGTGGAGCTCCAGAAAGGGGTAGCGCTGAGCACCCGCTCCAGCGCTCGATAGGCTTAACCGGCAATTAGATGGCACAAGAGGGAAAGGAGGGTTCGCCCGAAGGAATGCCCTTTCCTCCACTGCGAGCCTTTCAAGATGTTATTCCCAAGGAGGGAGCAGACGCCGAGCAAAAGTGATGGGATCAGCCGCGAATTGATCCCCTCGTTTTACCGGACTCTTCGTATTAGCAGGATCGAACTGTCGAACTGTTCTTCATGCGACACTTCGACTATCAGGGCAACCACGACCAAAAACAAAGCATTCGATTTCCCGTTCAACTTGACTAGTCCACCTGCTGTGCTTATCCGGATATTTCTTGTCATGAAAGGACCATGGCAGCGCTAAACCATAATCCTGAGCTGCAGCAAATCTGAGCCTGTTGAGCACACTCTGAGGCCGAGGGGCAAGCTCAGGCCAATAATCGTGGCGGGACGACGTGGCGAACTCCCCGATGATCCCAGGATATTCAGGCGAAAAGGGATTCTTCTGCAGTTTGCGCTGACGTTTCCGATTGGGATGGCTATAGTGGTGAAACTGGTTGATCTCGGCGTGGATCCCGCTTTTCCTGATCGTCTCGATCGCGTTGAAACCAATCGTGGGCTTGAAGCCAAAACTTCGGATCATCGATTTGCTGTCTTCGATGAACTCCTTCATTGCAGATTCCTCAACAGCGTGAGCTCTTCGCCTGTTGGGATGCCAATTGTTTGTCACCCACTCTGGCTCGTTGATGATGTCCCATGCATAAATCGTGTTCCGATACGACTTCGCCGAGAGTTCCAGCAAGGGTTGAAGTGCCCGTTGGAGAAACTGCAGCTGCCTTCTGGAATCGATGATCGCCTGAGCTCGCCCACACTTGACCCAATTGGTCTTAGAAGCGCTTTCCCGTTGGCCTTTGGTAGCGTAAACACCGGGCTCACAGAACTTATAGTCAATCAACACAGGCAACAACGATATGGGCCAGGATGACTTTTCGTTGGCACCGCTGAATTTCTGCAGGAGCGTTTCAAAGTTTCGCAGGAATTCTTGGCTTAACTCAGGAGGATCGAAGTTCCATTGATTCGCAACGGCTTCGAATCGCGGAGCTTCGGAACCCGTGCCATAGGTCAGGCCATCGGCAAAAATAAACCACCTCACAACCGATATGCCAATTTTGCCGAAAAGCTCAAGGTCGCTATCAAGCTGCGCAACCCAACCGGGTTCTTCGCCACCCCGCCAACCATCGGGAGGACTGCCAAAATCCCATCCGTAGTCAAACCACGGATAATTCACGCCGACCTGCATTGTCTTTTCTTCGGCCTAGCCTAGAAAGGCGGATCAGGCTTGAGAATTTTTCTCAGTCTTTCGCGGCGCTCCTTCAGGGGCAGCCCCAGTTGAGTCGCGACCTCCGCGACGAGCAGGTCGAAGACAAACTAGCAGATGCGCCAGCCTTCGGTCCGCGATCGCTGTAGAAAACTGAAATTCGGTCTGCCATCGTCATCCAGAGCAATAATCTCACTGTCCACGACGGCCCCATCTGGAAGATTGCTGAGGGAATCGACGAGCTGCGGGTATTGGCTAAAAGGCTTGCGTCAGCGTGAAAACAAACTTGCCGTACGGCCCGCCTTGACCGCGATCGCCCGATACCCATCCAACTTGATTTCATAAACCCACTTTGGTCCAGCCGGCAACTTTGTCACTGGAACGCATTCCATCAATTCTATGAATTGTGCTTTTTTTTTCAGGCAGGGACGGAGGGCGCATCGGTACAAGATTTGCTACTTCACTTATCTCAACGCAGCTCATGATTCGTATTTGTGGAGCATCTCTGTCCGTAAATTCGGAGGACAAACTGCTGGATTCGAGTATACGCAAACTCGGAGCCGGTCCACCCGCCATCTTTCTGCCCGTGTAACTAAGCCTTTCTAAGTAACTTAGAAATCGCATTGCCTGGACACAAACTTGCCTACGCATTGGCCAGACCTCGCAGTCGGGAAGTGCCCATACCTAGGTATCTGGATCGGGACGGCAGGAGGGCGCCATGCGCTTCAGGACAATGGTTTGGATTCTCGCAGGGTCAATGCTGGAGTTCTGTCTATCGCTGTCGCTAGCGGCCGTCGCCGAGGCTGACAACGTCTACGGCGGCTTGCGAGGAACAATTACAGACCAAACGGGAGCCGTCGTGCCGGGTGCTAAGGTCACCGTGACAAATGCTGCCACAGGGGTCTCCCGAGAGGCACCCTCGCAAAGCGATGGTAGCTACGAGTTTCCTCAGCTTCTGGCCCCGGCTGACTATGATCTTTCTGTTGAAGCGGCGGGATTCAAGACCATACAAGTAAGTCACATTCACGTAACCTTGGACCATACCTTCGTCGAGAACGTACAACTGGAGGTGGGCCAACTGCTTCAGTCGGTGACGGTGACCGAGCAAACGCAAACCCAGATAGACACAACGAGCATGCAGTTGGCGATTGCCATGAACAGTACGATGATCGTTGACATGCCCCTGAATGGTCGATCGTATGCGGACTTAATGCAGCTGGAACCGGGCGTGACCGCTGCTTCGGACGGCCGAGGCGGCAACGGTCATGGCAACTACGCGACGAATGGCTCCCAAGCGGACCAGAACAGCTACCTCATTAATGGCACCGATAACAACGATCTGGTTTTGAACGAGGTTCAGATCAACCCGAGCCCGGATGCGCTCGCCGAATTTACGATGGTAACTGCCACAATCAATCCCGAATATGCGCGGAATTCTGGAGCTATTTTGAACGCGGTAGTCAAATCGGGAACCAACCAGTTTCACGGCGACGGGTTTGAGTTTTTCAGGGATACGAGCCTCAACGCCACAAACTACTTTCTGCTGTCACCTCAGGTATTCCATCGCAATACGTTTGGGGGAACCATCGGTGGGCCAATTGTGAAGAACAAAGCTTTCTTCTTCTTTTCTTACCAGGGAACCCGAGAGCGTCGCGCGGAGAACACAGGCGACTGCGGCTGTTCTTCGCCAGGTGTAACCCCCGTTTATTCCGCTAGCCAACGCAGTGGTGTCTTCCCTGATATCGCTGCGTCCAGCGATGTCTCGCCGTTCCCTCTGGTCGGCGAAAGTGGCGTCATATATCCTGCCGGAACTCCCTATTCCACCATCTTCCCGACAGGGCAGATTCCCGCGGCTGACATTAATCCTGTTTCAAACAATCTCTTAAGGTTCGTTCCGGTGGCGAATTCCGGCAACAGCTATGTGTTTAATCCGGTAGTCACTGAGTCGGACAACCAATACCTAGGCCGAATCGACTACACCGTCACGTCCAAAGACTCCATTTGGGGCTATTTCCTGTTGGAGCACCAGCCATCCACACAAACACTCCCGTTCACCGGAGCAACCTTGCCGGGTTTCGCACAGACGAACAACGAGCACTGGCAGCAGTACACACTCGCGTGGAACCACACTTTAAGCTCCAGCATGCTCAATGAGCTGCGGGTTGGCTACACACGCCTAAACTACCTTGCCACAGTGCCGCAAGTTCCCGCACTTCCTTCCTCTGTGGGTTTTGTTGGGATCAATCCCCAGAATCCCGCCGTGGCAGGTCTGCCAGTGGTGAATGTGACCGGCCTGTTTGATTTGGGCTTCTCGGAAAATGGGCCGCAGCCGCGGATTGATCAAACCTATCAGGTCACCGACAACTTCACGAAGATCGTGGGAGCGCACTCGCTGAAGTTCGGTTTTGAAGCGAGGATATTTCAAGTACAGAACCCGTTTTACCACGACAACAGCGGCTCCTTCGCCTACGCGGGCGCCGGCACGTTCTCGACAGGCGATCCTGGAGCGGACTTCATGCTGGGCATTCCCGATAGCTACATTCAAGCGAGTGGTGATACGGCGAACGCAAGGACTCAGGAGTATTACTCCTATGCACAAGACCAGTGGAAGATTCGACCCGACCTGACTCTCACGATCGGGACAGGATGGCAGATTGATACACCTCTTGAGGACATTTCTCACGACAACCATGCCGGGATTGCCTTCCGGCCAGGCCAGCAGTCGACGGTTTTCCCGACCGCGCCTGTGGGCTATGTCTTCCAAGGTGACAAAGGCGTGAACGCCTTCGGAACCACCAAACTCGATCACTTCGGTCCCCGGGTAGGCTTTGCCTATAGCCCGAACTGGGGAGGGAAGTTGACCGGTGGTCCGGGCAAGATGAGCATTCGTGGGGGGTATGGCATCTACTACAACCGCTTCAACGAGGAGCTGGCGACACAGACGCAGGG
>Ga0187779_10000297_pt1 | contig 34649 bp, 28 predicted proteins | sample 1015_Q2_SP10_10__FD_132435 | JGI IMG/M metagenome (GOLD analysis project Ga0187779, IMG submission 132435) | Tropical peat soil microbial communities from peatlands in Department of Meta, Colombia - 1015_Q2_SP10_10_MG | ecosystem: Environmental > Terrestrial > Soil > Wetlands > Peat | place... | reverse complement strand
GGCGGACGATGGCGTGGTCGCGGCCCACGGTGCCGGCCAGAACCATACCGATGAGATACGCGGGCAGGACTGGCTCGCTGCCCGCCCAGGCGGCCAGGCCTCCGAGACCGAAGAGAAGCAGCAAGAGGTATTTCGCCTCCAGTTCCGATACGCGCCCGCCGAATCGACCGAAGAAGGCAGGGGTGATCCAGGGCAGCAGCAGGGCAGCTGCAGCCAGCGCCATGGCAAATACAGCTGAGCGCCAGGTGAAAGGAGCGAAGATCAACCCCAAAGCGATGACGGTTCCGAGGTCATTGATGAAACATGCGGCAAGAATGGCTTTGCCGAAGCTGGTGACATTCAGGCCCAACTCCAGCATGACCGCATAAACAACGGCGACAGAGGTGGTGGAGAGCGCCACACCTGCCAGCCAGCTTGGCGCAGGTCCCCAATGCAGAATGTAATGAGCAACCGCCGCGCAACCCAGGAATGGGGCGAAGAAGCCGACCAAACCCACGACGGTGGCCTCTTTCCACTTGGCGCGAAACATTTGCGGGTCAAGTTCAGCGCCAGCGAGAAAGGTGAGGACGATGGCACCGGTGCCGGCGAGAAACGCGATCCAGGGTTGGTTGCCACCGAGACTGCTTACTCCGAGCGCAGCCCCAATCACCAGTTGAGCGACCGTACCGATCACGATCTCGCTGAGGGCGGTCGAGACCTTGAGCCAGATCGCGAGGAGGGTGGCCAGCAGAGCCAGGCCTAACCAGAATGCTGCGAGAAGCCACACGTTACCCATGAGAAATCTCCTCTCAGGATGTGTGGATCGTGCCGGGGATGAGCCAGACAAGATCCTTGTCAGGAGTCATCATCTGTCCCCGGTTAAGAGGCGAGACAGCGGTTAGCGGTGAACTCCTTCACCGTTACACTGTTCAAGCAAGTTTAGCCGGGAAAACCGGTCCTTGGCAAATCCTGAGTCAGATACAACGCCGGTCGAGAGCTTTGACATTTCGCACTGCATCCGCCAGACTGAGACCAGGTGAAGGAGTTCACCTTTCAACCGCTGTCCTTGCGGACAGATGATGACTCCTGGCAGGCGGCCTGGCCAGGAGCTCCCCGGCAGGCCCCAGCAGGATGACTGGCGGCGCGGGGCATGGAAAAGAACCTCATCTCCAAACTGCTCTGGCTTTCCCAAAAGGCCGATGAGCTCGGGATACGCGCGCTGGCCGCTGAAGGCCGCAGCCTGGCTGAGCGGGCAGATGATGGACGTTTCTACGTAGCATTCGTCGGACAGTTCAAGCGGGGAAAATCCACACTGATCGATGCGCTGGTGGGCGAGCCAATCCTGCCGGCTGGAATCTTGCCGGTGACCTCGGTCGCCACCATCGTTCGCTACGGAGAGACGAGGGCCGTACGAGTGCACACGCAGCAGGAGAAGACCTTTGAAGCGGGGATCGACAGGATCGCGGAGTTCGTATCGGAGGAACGGAACGCGGAGAACTCCAAGGGCATAAGCGGCGTGGAGGTGTTCGTTCCCGCCAAGCTGCTGGCCGGGGGCATGTGCCTGGTGGATACACCGGGCCTGGGGTCGGTCTTCGCTGACAACAGCGCGGCCACGCACGCACTGGTACCGCATATTGACGCGGCAGTTCTGGTGCTCGGCGCTGATCCGCCGATCTCCGGCGAAGAGTTGGCGCTGGCGCAAGCGATCGCGCAGGAGACGCCGCACGTCCTGCTGGTGCTCAACAAGGCCGACCGTACCACCGAGGAGGAGCGCAGGCAGGCCAGTGAGTTCGCGTTGCGAGTCCTGCAAGCTGACAAGCGCGGCGCCAGGATTCTCCAGGTCAGCGCGCAGGAGCAGCTTGGCAAACGAAACAGCAGATACGACTGGCAGGAACTGGCACGGGCCTTGAGCACGCTAGAGCGCGAGTCCTCCGCGGTCTTGCTGCAGCAAGCCGTCAATCGAGGACAGAGAAGGATTGCCAGCAGGCTTCTGCGGCTCATCGCGGAAGAGCGAGATGCGCTGCTCCGACCGCTCGTCCAAAGCGAGGAACGGATCAAGCGCCTTCAGCGAATCTCTGCGCATCTGTCGGAATCGCTGTCTGATCTTTCGCATTTGCTGACTGGCGAGCAGCAACGGCTGGCGCATAAGTTCGCTATCGAACGCGAGTTGTTCCTGAAAAACATCCTGCAGGAAGCCCATGAAGAACTGGCAGGGACTCTGGGTGGGCTCTCTCGTACCAGCGGCCCGGCATTTCGCCGGAGCGTGATGCGCAAGGCGCAGGATGTGGCGCGAAAAGCGCTCGTTCCCTGGCTGGAGACCGCGCAAGCCCGCGCTGAACAGGCCTATGAGCAGGCCATGACGCGCTTCACTCAAATGGCAAATGAATTTGTAGCGCGCACAGCCGAGCTTGATGCATCGGGCGGCTCTGTAGAGGGGCTGGTTGGGGAAAAGTCCTTTCAAAACCAGTCACGTTTTTATTACAACGACTTGATCGAAATCGCCGCTCCGGCGTCGCCGCTGGTTTGGCTGGTTGATTCGGCTCTTGCGTGCGTGGGCGGGTATGGAGTCTTGGAAAAAAAAGGCCACGAATTCCTGGCGCGTCTGTTGGAGACAAACAGCGCAAGGGTGGAAAGCGATCTGAATCAACGCGTGGCCGACAGCCGGCGCCGGCTTGAAAGAGAAGTCCGAGCGCTCCTGGAAGAGACTCTGACCGCGACCATGCAGGCTTTGAGCCGTGTTCGCGAAATCCGCTCTCGCGGGGAGGCGGCAGTACAGAGCCGCCTGAGCCAATTAGACACCATGAAGGATGAGATAGCGTCTCAGGTGAGTTGAATGGCAGTAGAATCTACCAAAAGCCATGGAGATCAAGAACACCACCACGAAGTTCACTTATAAGATCGAAGAAAGGCCGGGCGGCGGTTATGTCGCGCGGCCGGGCGAGCCGGGAATGGAAGTGATCGAGGGCGAGACCCGCGAAGAGGTGATGAAGAAGCTGGAGGACAAGATGACCTCCATGCTGGGAACCAACTTGCATGGCATGTTCAAGCTGGGCGGGGTGAAGGTAGACGTCAAACGCAACGTGAAACTCACCGGGAATATCTCGGGCAGCAGCTCAGCGGATGCCTCCCAGCCGAATGCTCTGCCGCAGGGCGAGTTCAGCGTGGTACCAACAGGTTCCGGCGACAGGACCGGGACCATTCTGCGGGCACTGGCCGCTCTGGCGGCGATCGGAGCGCTGCTGTACTACCTTCTGCACAGGTAGCGGCGGGCGGTGGCAAATCCGGCAAGTCAGGCGTTTCCCCGTTGGCAATCCTGCCACGAGTGGCGTAGCCTAAGTAGTTTGATCAACTCTTCTGGAGGCACTCATGGCACACCAGGTTCCCCCGCTTCCCTATGATTTTGCGGCGCTGGAGCCGCACATCGACGCCACGACCATGCAGATCCACCACGATAAACACCACGGCGCTTACGTCACCAACCTGAACGCGGCGCTGGAGAAGCACCCCGACCTGGCGAGCAAGAGCGCCGAGGACCTGGTCAAGAACCTGAGCTCCGTGCCCGAGGATATCCGCACGGCGGTGCGCAACAACGGCGGCGGGCACGTGAACCACAGCATGTTCTGGCAGATCATGGGGCCCAAGGCGGGCGGCGAGCCGGGCGGCAAATTGGGCGAGGCAATCAAGCAGGCCTTCGGCAGCTTTGCCGATTTCACCGGCAAGTTCAACGACGCCGGCCTGAAGCGCTTCGGCAGCGGATGGGTGTGGCTGGTGCGCACAAAGGACGGCAAGCTGGAGATCACCAGCACCGCAAACCAGGATAATCCGATGATGGAAGGCCACTGGCCCATCATGGGCAACGACGTCTGGGAGCATGCCTACTACCTGAAATACAAGAACGTGCGCGGAGATTATCTGAAGGCGTGGTGGAACGTGGTGAACTGGAAGGAAGTAGAGAAGCGATTCAAGTAGTTTGCGTTTCCAGGGATTTTAAAGGCACGCGTGAAGCGTGCCTTTTTATTTGGTCATCTCTTCCGCGACGATAGCGATGCCGACGGCGTCGGCGGCAGTGATGGTCGAGTCGCCATCGAGCAGAAGGCATTTGCCTGCGTCGATGGCCAGGCAGGTCGCTCCAGCGACGCGCATCACTTCGATAGTCTTCCTGCCGATGACGGGAACGTCGAAGCGCATATCCTGAGCGGGCTTGGCGATCTTCACCACGGTCAGGGCGCGGCTCAGAGTGCTGTCACCGGCGAGCGACCTCATGATCTCGCCGGCGCGGGCGATGGCAGCGTCGGTCCCCTCCATAGCTTCCACAGCAACGCTGGCGCGCTCGGCGATCACGACCGTTTGGCCGATATCGAATTGCGCGAGCTGGCGCGCGACCTCGCGGCCATAGACGGTATCGGCAAGCTCGCGTTCATTGGGAGCGCGGCGGGTGAGCACGCCCGGCCGGGCAAGCAGCGGCGCCAGCAGTTCGGTGGAGTCCATGAGCGTGATGCCCTCATCGGCGAGCACCTTGGCCACGGCGCCGATGAGCGAATCGGTGTTGCGCGTGCCGAGCGAGAGCAGCAATTTTGCGAGGCGCCAATCGGGCTTGATGCTGCTGAAGATCTGCTTGTGCTTCACCTGCCCGGCCATGATGGCGCGGGTGACCCCTTCGCCCTGAAACGTCTCTATAAGTTTCGAAAGCTCGCCCAGCGACATCCAGTGAACGGCAGCGGCGCCGTGCTTTTCGATCTCCGGGAATGTCTCTTCTTTGATGGCGGCAACGACGACCTCGTATCCCTGGGCGCGGGCAGCATCGAGCACCAGCAGCGGGAAGGTGCCGTTGCCGGCGATCAGACCGAGTTTGTTCGGGGTTGTCAGTTCTCGGTTCTCGGTTCTCAGTTCCTGGTTGAGCGCTACCTGCCGATCGGTATCTCCAGAACGCTGGGATGCTCTGCATCGTGATAAATAGTGACGTGGGCAATGCGCGCGTCTTTGCCTGACTCCTCCGCCACCACGCCACCCGAGTTGTAGTTCTTTTCGTACTGGATCGAATTGTTGGCCTGAATGACCAGGCGCAGGCGGCTGCCCCGGGAGACGCGCCGCGAAAACCAGGTGAATCCGCTGAAGTCGTAACGGTTGATGGCGCCGGGCGTGACCAGCCTTTCCTGCGACTGCGATTCGCGGTAGCGGGCGCGGATGAGGTCACCCGTGAGCTCGACGCTGGTGCCGTCGGGCATGATCTCGTAGAGCGTGGCCGAAATGTCAGTATCGGGAACATCGAGTGCCATCCAGACACTGAGCTTCACGTAGCCAGAGAGCTCGGTGGCTTCCGCAAAAGGCTCGCTGTGGTAAACGACGCCCGCGCCAAACAGATTCAGCGCGTAGCGCTGGTCGGTGATGGAGTTCTTGATGTCTTCATTTTCCAGCTCGGCGATGCGAAGGTCGCGCGGATCGTAAACGTAGCGGTCAGGCCCTGACGGCGTTGGCTTAGCGGCGAGCCAGCCTGAGTGCTCGGCGCTGTTGGCTTCGCCGTCCTTTGAGGTGAGGTAGAGCGGGCGGCGCTCTTTGGTGACTGCATCGAGCGTGGGGGCATATTTCCAGTTCTCCGCCCCAGGGCCGATGACATAGTAAGCGACGTGGTCCTTCAGGAATTCGGGCTTCGAGCCGCCCTTAAGGGTCCAGTCGTACCACTCGCTGTGGAGTTTATTCAGGTCGAGCATGCTCGCCTCGCCGAAGGTCAGGCCGCCCACCTCTTTGCTGGGTGTGCGCGTGCCGGCGTGGTCCCAGGGGCCGATGATGAGGTAGTGCCGGGCCTTCGCCTCGGCATTTCCGTACTGCATGTGCTCGGCGTAATAGGCGAGTGCTCCGGGCTGGTCGCCATCGTAATCGCCGGTGATGGTGAGAATAGGAACGCCGATCTTTGCGTAGGCATCGGCCGAGGGCGACATGGATTTCCAGTGGTCATCGTAGGCCGGGTGCTGCAGCCAGCGCTGAAAGACTTCGCTGGGAGCGCCGCAGATGGCATCAAGACTCTTGAATGGTTTTTGTCCGAGGAAAAGCTCGCGAAATTTCGAGATCCAGTAGGCGGATTCGGCAAACAGATTGGCATTGCCGGTCTTACCCGCAGTGAAAGTCAGCCACTGCACGTCGTAGTCGACGCCGACGCGGCCGGTAAAGGGAAAATCTACGCCAGGATGGGCGGCAGCGGCGGGAACGATGGTCGCCAGGTGAGGTGGGAGCTGGCCCAGTGCAGCCCACTGGTCATATCCGGCGTAAGAGCCGCCCCACATCGTGATCTTGCCGTTCGACCAGGATTGCTGCGCGAGAAACTCCACCGTGTCGTAACCGTCGTGCGCTTCCTGGGCGAAAGGATCGAACGTTCCTTCGGAGCTGCCGCGGCCGCGCACATCCACCAGCACAAAAGCATAGCCGTGCTGGGCAAAATACAGCGCACGTGCGTGGTAACTGTCAGAGATGTACGGGGTGAGAGTAAAGATGACAGGCAGCGGTGTGCTCTGCTCATGCGGCTTGTAGACCGTGCCGTTCAGCTTGATACCGTCACGCATGGGGATCTTGAAATCCCAGATGAGGTCCACGGTCTTATCGGCTGAGTCCGGAGTGGCCGGCCCATCTTGCGCCGCCAAAGCAAATACCAGCAACAGAACAACGACCGCAATCCGCGACACGCGAGAAAGCATGGCATCCCCTCTCGAGAGAAGCAGAATTATAGCTGCTGTGTCGAGCGGAGCAGTTACAATGGGCCCCCGTTCGACCGCTGCAGTACCTGCAAGCGATGCTGGGCACGATGATGAACTCGCAGCTCACACTGACGCCCATCCTGGGGCGCGCAGCGGCCCTCTTCGGCAAAGTGGAGATCATTTCGCGGCGGCCTGACAGGTCGCTGCATCGCTACCGCTACGCAGATTTCTGCAGGAGGGCGCGGCGGCTGGCTGGCGCGCTGCAAAGTGACGGCCTCCAGCACGGCGACCGGGTGGCTACGCTGATGTGGAACAGCTACGCGCACCTGGAGTGCTACTTCGGCATTCCCTGCGCCGGCGGCGTGATGCATACGCTGAACCTGCGGCTGCATCCGGATGAACTGGCTTACATCGCTGACCACGCGGGCGACAGGTTCCTGATCGTGGATGATTCCCTGCTGCCGCTGCTCGAGCAGCTTCGCGAGCGCGTGAGATTCGAGCGAGTGTGGGTGGTGCGATTCGGCAGTGACCCTTTGCCGAAAGGCACACAAGACTACGAAGAATTGCTGCAGGCCGGCTCTGACGATGCCGCGCTGCCTGAGCTGAATGAGCAGGAGGCGGCGGCGATGTGCTACACCTCGGGCACGACCGGGAAACCCAAGGGCGTGGTCTATTCGCATCGCGCGCTGGCGCTGCACTCGCTGGCGCTCTCGCTCAGCAACGGGCCGGCGATCAGCCACTACGACACAGTGATGCCGGCCATGTCGATGTTCCACGCCAATGCCTGGGGCACTCCGTATGCGGCAGTGATGATGGGTAGCAGACTCGTCTTCCCCGGCCGCCACGTGGATGCTGCCAGCCTGCTCGAGCTGATGGAAAACGAACAGGTCACGTTCACGGGGGCCGTTCCCACGGTCTGGGTGCCGGTGCTGGAGGCGCTGGAGGCAGAGCCGAAGCGCTGGCGCCTTTCGCCGCGGCTGCGAGTGATGGTCGCAGGCTCGGCGATGCCGGAATCCATGGCGCAGCGCTTCGACCGCTTTGCCGTGCATGCGATGCAGTTGTGGGGGTTGACGGAAACAACGCCCATCGCCACCGCGTGCTGGATGAAGCAGGGAACGGAAGAGCTTTCCCAGGCGGCAAGAAACGAGTTGCGCGCGAAACAGGGATTGCCCCAGCCCTTCATAGAAATGCGAGTGATGAATGAGTCAGGCGAAGCGCCCTGGGATGGCAGCAGCCTGGGAGAAATCGAGCTACGCGGGCCGTGGATCGCCAGCAGCTACTACAACATGGAAGACAGCGGCGAAAAGTGGACGGCGGACGGCTGGTTCAGGACCGGCGATATCGTGCATGTCGATGCCGAGGGCTACGTGAAAATAGCCGACCGGGCGAAAGACCTGATCAAGTCGGGCGGCGAGTGGATCAGCTCGGTGGATGTGGAGAATGCGCTGGTGGCGCATCCGGCGGTGCGCGAGGCGGCGGTGGTGGGCGTGCACCATCCCAGATGGCAGGAGCGCCCGCTGGCGGTGATGGTGCTTAATCCGGGCTCGAATATCGGAAAAGAAGAGCTGCGCTCGTTTCTGGAAAAGAGGTTCGCGCGCTGGCAGGTACCGGATGATTTTGTTTTCGTGGAGGCGCTGCCCCACTCCTCTACCGGCAAGCTGATGAAGCGCGATCTGCGCGAGCGGTATAAAGACTGGAAGTGGGAGGAGGGCCAGGCTCCGAAAGCCCGGGCTACTTGATCACGCCGCGCTGGCTGCTCTCGACGAAGCGGATGAGCAGATCGACATCTTCGTTGCGGCCGGCTTCGGCGCGCATTTTCTCCAGGGCCTGCGAGGTATTGAGCTTCGAGTTAAGCAGGAGCTTGTAAGCATGGTGGATCTTTGCGATGCGCTCCTTGCTGAATCCCTTGCGCTCCAGGCCGAGGGTGTTCATGCCGTAAGCGCGCACCTCGCGCGCGGCCGAGGTCTTGGAGAACGGCAACACGTCCTGGGTGATGGTGGTGCCACCGCCGATGTAGCTGTAGGTCCCGATGCGCACGAACTGGTGGATGGGGCAGAGAGCGCCCACAGTGGCGTGGTCTTCGACCACGATGTGGCCGGCGAGCGTCGCCGCGTTGGCCATGATGACGTGCGAGCCGATGTGGCAATCGTGCGCGATGTGCACGTAGGCCATGATGAGGCAATGGTCGGCGATGCGCGTGACTCCGCCGCCGCCGGGGGTGCCGCGGTGCAAGGTCACAAACTCGCGGATGGTGTTGTGATCGCCGATCTCCAGCCGCGTCTTCTCGCCCTTGAATTTGAGGTCCTGCGGTTCGAGGCCGATGGAAGCAAACGGGAAGATGCGGTTGTGCGAGCCGAGCCTGGTCGGGCCGTGCAGCGCGACGTGCGAGATGAGCTCGCACTCCTCGCCCATCTCGACCTCCGCTCCGATGACACAATAGGGCCCGATGCGGCAGGAGGTAGGTACGCGCGCTGCCGCCGCTACGATGGCGGTCTCGTGAATGTTGCTGATGGTGGCTCTGGCGGCGGTCATTGTCCCAGCGCAGGGTCGGGAGTGGCGTTACGCTGGCGGTCGATCAGCTGGCAGGTGAGCACGGCTTCGCAGGCCAGCTTGTCGCCGACATAGGCGTGGCAATCGATCTTGCAGGCGGTGCGGCGGAAGGCGAGTACGCCGACCTCGATGCGCAATTGGTCGCCCGGCACTACCGGCTTGCGAAAACGCGCCCGCTCGATCCCGGTGAAGACCATCAGCTTGCCGTGGCGGTCATCCACCTCGGTGAGCAACAGCACGGCGCCCGCCTGGGCCATGGCCTCCACCACCAGAACGCCCGGCATGATGGGGTATTCGGGAAAGTGTCCCTGAAAGAACGGCTCGTTGATGGTGACGTTCTTGATGGCGACGATCTTTTCCTTGCGGCGGATCTCGGTGATGCGGTCGAGCAGAAGAAAAGGATAGCGGTGCGGGATGATGGCCATGATCTCCTGCACGTCGAGAGAACTCTTCACGCCAGTAGCCAGTTCGGCAACGGCCGTGGCAGCCGAGTTGGCAGAATCATCCATGACTCAGTGGGAGTAGGAATTATAGCCCAGCGAGACGCGCGCCAGAGACGAGCCAGGGGAAAGACAGCTTGCGCGTCTGTGATTTAGGATAGTTGGCCGTTCCGTGGAAACCAAGAAGCCCAACATCCTCCTGCGCTGGCTCGAAGCTCACGAAGCTGAGATGCTGCGCTGGATCCGCCGCGCGGTTGAGATCGAGTCGCCCAGCTATGACAAGGCAAGTGTGGATGCCATGGGAAGATTCCTGACGCATGAGCTCGCGCGCATCGGCGGAAGGGTAAAGATCCATAAGCGCAAAGCCTATGGCGATCTGGTGCAGGCGGATTTCGCCGCGCCCCACGCCAAGCAGAGGCCGGTGTTGTTGCTGGGGCATCACGATACGGTCTGGGAGCTGGGCACGCTGAAGAAAATGCCGTGGCATGTGCGCGATGGCCGCATCTGGGGACCGGGAACGCTCGATATGAAAGCTGGGTTGGCCCAGGTGCTGTTTGCGCTGCGCGCGCTGCAGCACAATGGCGGGCTTCCGCGGCCGGTGATCGTGCTTTCCGTCTGCGATGAGGAGATCGGCAGCCACGCCTCGCGAGAGGTGACGGAATCGCTGGCCAAGAGATGCGCGGCGGTCCTCGTGCTGGAACCGGCGCAGGGATTGAAAGGCGCAGTCAAGACCGCGCGCAAGGGCGTTGGCGACTATTTTCTTAGAGTTACAGGGAAAGCGGCGCACGCGGGAGTCGACTTCGCCTCAGGCGCGAGTGCCATTGTCGAGCTGGCGCGCCAGATACAGGCGATCGCCGGCCTTACCGGGCTGCGCCCTGGGTTGACGGTAAATCCGGGGATGGTCCGTGGCGGCACGCGGACGAATGTGATCGCCGCCGAGGCGGAAGTCGGCATAGATATTCGAGTCGCGCGCAATGCCGATGCTGCCTTCATCGACCGGAGGCTCCGGCGCCTCAGACCGTTCAATAGGCAGTGCAAGCTTGAGATCCACGGGACGCTGAACCGGCCGCCGATGGAGCGCAAGGCCGCTATCGCGCGGTTGTTTTCGCAGGCGAGAACCTTGGCGCGAACCTTGGACAAAAGCTGGAAGCTGGAAGAAGCCAGCACTGGCGGCGGCTCGGACGGCAACTTTACCGCCGCTCTGGGCATTCCGACGCTCGACGGGCTGGGCGCGGTGGGCGAAGGCGCACATGCCGCCCATGAATCGGCGCTGATCCGCGAGATACCGCGGAGAGCAGCGCTGCTGGCCGCGCTCATCGCCGGGGTCTGATTCGGCAATGGCCTGCGGCCGCAACTGAGCTAGAATGAGGGCAATAGCGGAGGCTGTGTGTTCCTGAACATACTGAGCCCGATGGACCTGCTGGTGATCCTCATCATCGCGCTGCTGGTCTTTGGACCGGGACGGCTTTCCGATCTGGGCAAAGGCCTGGGCGCGGGTATCCGCAACTTCAAAGAAGGCATGAAGGGCTCTGAGGCCCCGCCTTCGGAAGAAAAGAAGTAGTCACAGCAGCTTGCGCGCGCGCAGCATCTGCGTCACCAACGGCACCGGCAATCCCACGACATTGAAATAACAGCCGACGATCTTGGGGATCCAGCGCGAAGCGCGTCCCTGGATGGCATAGGCGCCGGCTTTATCCATAGGCTCGCCACTCAAGATGTAAGCTTCGATCTCCGCTTCGTTCAAGGGACCCATAAAGACCTGCGTCGTTTCGGCGCGCGCATCTTCGAAACGAGGGCCGGCCAGGCAGACCCCGGTGAGAACTTCGTGTCCGCGGCCGGCGAGCCTGCGCAACATGCGGGCGGCGTCGGCGGCGTCGCGCGGCTTGCCCAGGATTTCGCCGTCAATTACAACGATGGTGTCCGCTCCGAGCACGACTTCTGATGGATGCTGCCCATGAACGGCCCGCGCCTTTTCGGTTGCAACCCGCAACGCAAAGTCGCGCGGAGTCTCGCCGGGCTGGAGTCTTTCCTCCAGGTTGGCGGGCTGGACCACGAACGGGATTCCGGCATTGCGCAGCAGTTCGCTGCGGCGCGGCGAGGCGGAGGCGAGTATCAGGCGGAATGGCGCCGCGGTGGCCATAAGATCGTTCGATTGTACTTATCGATCAGGAAAGCTCAACGCACCTGCATGGTCTCATCCACGCTCAGGCTGGCCGGAGCATCAGTGTTGGGCGGACCGGAGTAGGTCGCGGTGATGGTGAAGCCGGAGTCGGTGAAGTTGGCGCTGTAGGTATAGAATCCGCGGCGGTCATTGCGCACGAGCAGATCGCCGGAGGAGCGCAGGTCATCGAGCGAGGTGTATTTGCCCTCGCGCGCGTAGTAGCCGCGCTCGGCCTGGGCCATGTTGACCAGGTCCATCTTCACCCCGACCACATCCACCGCCTGGCGCGGGTTGCCGGCCTCTTTGGAGGCGCTCTTGGCCTGCTGGATGTAGAGATAGCCGCCGATGGCGAGCACTATGAGCAAACCGATGAGTCCGACGACGCGAGCCATGGGCAACCTCCGGAGATCAGCGTTCGATCATGGCCATTCTAGACCGGTTCTTGGGGCCGACGGCCGCCTTTGTGAGATGACTAGAGTGCACGGGCTTTCTGCAGCCGGGCGATGGTGCGTTCGCGGCCGAGCGCCATCATCACGGCGAACAGGCTGGGAGCGACGGCCTGCCCGGTGAGCGCGACACGGGCGCCGTTGATGAGCGCGCCGGCTTTCATCCCTTTTGCATCCGCTAGCAAGCGCAGGGCCTGCTCCGCCGACTGCTCGGTGAAGCCTTCCGCGCCAAGGGCCGCGTAGCGATCGGCCAACTCGCCGAGCGCGCTGCGGACAGCGTCTTCTTTCAAGAACTTGGCCACGGCTGCCGGGTCGTCGCTCCAGTCATCGGAGAAGAAGGCACGAAACGAGGTGGCGAAGTCTTTCAGGCTGCGGGCACGCGGCTTCAGCAGATCGATGGTCGCGGTCAGCCACGCAGAATCTGCAGCGCGCTCAGGCTTGAGGCCCGCTTTTTCCCATTCAGTCTGGATCAGCGGCAGCAGCCTTCCCGCCGGATAAGCGCGGATGTATTCGGTGTTGAACCAATCGAGCTTGGCGCGGTCGAAGACGGCATTCGACCTCGAGACGCCGGCGAGCGAGAAGGCGGAGATCAGCTCGCAGTCGTTCATGATCTCTTGGTTCGATTCGGCGGGCGTCCAGCCCAGCAGTGCCAGAAAATTTCTGAAGGCCTCGGGTACGATGCCCTCATCGCGGTAGGCCATCACGCTAGTGGCGCCGTGGCGCTTGCTTAGCCGCGTCTTGTCCGGGCCGAGGATCAGCGGCACGTGGGCGAAGATCGGCTTTTCTGCGCCGAGCGCTGCGTAGATGAGGATCTGCTTGGGCGTATTGGAAATGTGGTCGGCGCCGCGGATCACGTGGGTGATGCGCATATCGATGTCATCGGCGACCACGCTCAGGTGATAGGTGGGCACGCCATCGGAGCGCAGCAGGACAAAATCTTCGATCTCCGGGTTGGCGAACTCTACATGGCTGAAGACAGCATCTTCCCAGGCGGTGGCTCCGCTCTCAGGAACTGCAAAGCGGATGGCGCTGGGCTCGCCCCCGGCCCGGCGGCGGGCGGCCGCGTCGCTGGGAATACTGCGGCAACTCCGGTCGTACATAGGCGGACGCCCGGCTGCCTGCGCCTGCGCCCGGCGCTGCTCCAGATGCTCCTTGGTGCAAAAGCAGTAGTAAGCATGGCCCGAGGCGACCAGTTTCTCCACAGCACTGCGGTACAGATCGAGCCGCTGCGACTGAAAATACGGCCCTTCATCCCAGTCGATGCCCAACCAGCGCATGCCGATGAGAATGCCCTCCACCATCTCTTGCGTGGAGCGCTCGAAGTCGGTGTCCTCAATGCGCAACAGCAACGTGCCGCCGGTACTGCGGGCGAAGAGCCAGTTGAACAACGCGGTGCGAGCGCCGCCCACGTGCAGATATCCGGTGGGCGAGGGGGCAAAGCGCATCCGCGGCTTGCTGGTGGACATAGTTCTATTTCTACCACGCGCTAGTGACTGGGCAGAGACGGGCGTTGACCCGCCGCAACTTCCCTCGTACAATTTTTCCAGCGATCCTCTCCCCTTTTTGCCTGTACGCGGGCGCGCGTTTCTTCCCTTTTCAAGGGCGCGGCCCCCTCAGAAAAGCTTCATGGAAACTGGCGCAAATACCGCCTTGCTTGTGCTCCCCAGCCTGGTAACGGGTGTCTTGTTCCTGGTGTTCAGCTATCTCTACGAGCAGAGCCGTGCGGCGTATTTCAGGGCCTGGCAATTGGGGTGGGCCTGCTACTGCTTCGCTTATCTCTTGCTGCTTTACGGGAACGGCCACCCGCCCAACGGCCTGCTGCTGTGGACTTTCAAGGTGCTGCAGGCGATGGTGCCGCTGTTCATACTATCTTCCACGTCCTTGTCGGTAGGCGATGAGTTTCCTGTGCGCTGGCGGCACCTCGCCATCCTGGGGATTTTCATGGTATGGGCGGCGTACTTTGTGCGCTATCCGCAGACGCCGGTACCGCTGGAAGTCGGCATGAGCGCGCTGCTGGCCGTCTGTGTCTACCAGTTCTGGCTGCATGGAAATCGCCTGCATTCGCTGGCTTATCGTCTGCTGAGCCTCTCGCTGGCGGTCTGGGCGCTGCTTCTGCTGGTGGGCCAGTACTCGGTGCTGGCAGAGCAGTTTCCTCACGTAACGCCGTTCCTCGATCCGGTGCCGCAGATGGTGATCGGCCTGGCCATGGTCATGGTGCTCTACGAAAACGAGCGCCGCACCGTGCAGGAGAGTCTGCTGGCTTTCTCCAGCCTGGATGTCGACGCCGGCCGCATCCTGGAGTCCGACGACCTGCAATCGCCTCTGCTGCACATGCTCGACCGCATGCTGCAGGCGGCGCAGGCACATCGCGGCGTGCTGTGGGTCGCCGATTCCTGGCGGCGCTCCCTGCCCGGCGTGGAAAAGGGATTCCCCCCCGGCTTCGCCGAAGAGCTGGGAAAGACCCAGGGGGCGCGCTACCTCACCGAGATGCTCTCCGGCGGAAAAGAAAGGCTCGCCTTTCGCACACTGGATGCGCTCCGGCCGGGCGATCTCGACGATCCCCGTGCGCACCGTCTGCGCGAGCTGATGGAGCGCGAGCAAGTGAGCGGCTTCACCGTGGTGGGGCTGCAGACACGAGAGAACCATTTCGGGCTGGCGCTCTTCCCCCACACCCATTGGAATGGCTACGGCTCCTCGCAGATGCGTCTGTTGAGCGCCATGGCACGGCAGTTGAGCATGACGCTGGAAAACCACGTGCTGATGCAGGAGGCAGCGCGGCGGACCGAAGAATTTGAGCTCCTGGCGCAGATCGGGCAGGTGGTCAGCTCGCGCCTCGATTCGGAAGAGGTCTTGCGCACCGTCCACCGCGAGCTGGCGCGGCTGTTTGACGCACGCACCTTCTATATCGCGTTCATGGATGGCGACGAGGTCCGCTTCGAACTTGAGTTCGACAACGGTGCGCAGGTCCCCAAGCGCACGCGGCGCGCCACCAACGGGCTCACCGAGCACATCATCCGCAGCGGCGAGCCGCTGCTGGTGCGCTACGGCATGGAGGCCCTGCGCGCGCGCATCGGCGCTGTGCGCACCGGCACGCCTCCGGCCAAGTGCTTCTGCGGCGTTCCCATCTTCATGTACGGCCGCGCCGTGGGTGTGATGGCGGCCCTGAACTATGAGCGCGAGTTCGTGTACGAGCAGCGCGATCTCGACGTGATGAAGACCGCAGCCGGCCAGGTCGCGGTGGCCATGGAGAACGCGCGCCTCTTCGCCGAAGAGCAGCGCCGCTCCAAGTATCTCGAGTTCCTGAACAACATCTCCAAGACCGCCATCTCCAGCCAGGAACCGGAGGCGATGATGGCGGAGATCGTGAGCGAGATCCAGAAGAACTTCCGCTTCGACCACATCGGCATCGGCATTCTGGATTACGCCACCAAAGACATCGAGATCAAGGCCGAGGCCGGCACCACCGAGAAAGCCCTGGGCCGCCGCGTTCCGCTCGGCGTCGGCATTCTGGGACGCGTGGCGCGCACCGGCGAGGCGTCGCTGGTGCAGAACACTGAGACTGGCCGCCTGCTCGGCATTCTGCCTGAGTCGAAATCGGTCTTGTGCGTGCCCATCGCCTACGGCGAAACCTTGCTCGGCGTGCTCAACGTGGAGAGCCGCCGCGAAAACGCCTTCGCTCCGCAAGAGGTCTTGATCCTGCGCACGCTGGCTGATCTGCTCGCCACCGCGCTGCACAACGCCTTCATCTTCCAGAAAATGCAGCAGCAATCCATCACCGACGGCCTCACTGGCATCAAGACGCGGCGTTTCTTCAACGAGGCGCTGCAGTCGGAGTGGAAGCGCGCCTCGCGCTCAGGGCGCCCGTTCTCCGTCGTGCTCATCGATCTGGATAAGTTCAAGGGCGTGAACGACACCATGGGCCACTTGGAAGGCGACCTGGTACTGGCGCGCATCGGCCGCATCCTGGAACAGAAGTCGCGCAGCTCGAACGTGGTAGCGCGTTACGGCGGCGATGAGTTCGTGATCCTGATGCCGGAGACGGGCGTGGACCAGGCGCAGATCCTCTCCGAGCGCCTGCGCCTGTGGATCGCGACCGACACCATGCTGAACGAGCGCCAGATCACCGGCAGCTTCGGCGTGGCCACATTCCCCAACCACGGCGCGACCGCCGAGGACGTTCTGCGCGTGGCCGATGTGGGCATGTACACCGCCAAGCGCAGCGGCGGCAACCGCGTCTGCACCCCAGATGATATGGGCCAGAGCGAGAGTGCTGCCATCAACCGCTATGCCGTGCAGGCCCACCTCGACGCTTTTCTGCAGCGCGAGGAGCTTGGCCCGGACCACGTCGAAGATCTGGTCTCGACCCTCGAGCGCCTGCATAGCTCAATGCGTGAAGGCGGCACCGATGCCGTGATGGAAGCCATCCGCACGCTCAACCAGGCGGCGGAGGCGCGCGACCTGGCGGGCGCCGGTCACGGCGAAGTGGTGGCCCAGCATGCTGAGGCCATCGGACGCGAGCTCGGCATCCAGCCCGATGAGCTGCTCGACCTGATCCAGGCGGCGCGCCTGCACGACGTGGGCAAGATCCTGGTGCCTGAATCCATCCTCAACAAAGAGCAAAAGCTCACGCGCGAGGAGTGGAACATCATCCGCGAGCATCCGGTGCTGGGCGCGCGCATCCTGGAGATTATCCCCGGCAGCTCGCGCATCTGCAGCTTTGTGCGCCATCACCATGAGCGCGTGGATGGCACCGGATATCCCGACAAGCTGCGCGGTGAAGATATTCCTCTGGGCTCGCGCATCATCGCAGCGGTCGAGGCTTACGTGCACATCACGCAGGACCGGCCTTATGCGCTGAAGCGCTCTCCCAGCCAGGCCTTCGCCGAGCTGGAAAAGCTCAGTGGCACGCAGTTTGACGGCATGGTGGTGCGCACCTTCCTCGGCCAGCTCAGGCGCGCCAAGGTCAAGAGTAACGTCTGACTCCGGCCTGTTCCTGCCACCGCCGCCTAGCGTCTCTTTTTCGCTTTTGGCTTTTTCACCTTGGGCCCAGGTATGCGTGTGCGTCTTTCCGCCAGCAGCACCACCACTTGGCAGATGGCGGCACTCTCCGTCCCCATTCCTTCCGGCGTCTTCGCCTTGATGCCGACCGCGCTTGAAGAGACTGCCAGCAACTCAGCCACGCGCGCCTGGATCGCCCTGGCATGGGGGCCGATCCTGGGTTGCTCCAGGACCAGGGTCGAATCCACGTTGACCACCTCGTACCCGGCAGCGCGTACCTGCCTGAGCGCCTCGGCCAGAAACACGGCGGAGTCCGCGCCCTTCCACTTGGCTTCCGTCGGAGGAAAGTAGCTGCCGATATCGCCGGCGGCTACTGCGCCCAGTAGCGCATCGGTGAGGGCGTGCAGCAGCACATCGCCATCGCTGTGGCCGGCAAGGCCGTGTGTGTGCTCCAGGCGCACGCCGCCGATCATCAGAGGCAAGCCGGGCTTGAATTCATGCGAGTCCCAACCGTAGCCGATTCTCATAGCTTCAGAAGCCTGCCGCGGATTTACACGGATTCTCACGGATCCCTGCAAAATCCATGGTGAGTTTCTCTTACCCCGCCAGCGGCTCCTTGTCTCTCGTATGTTCCAGATAGAACTCTGCCAGTTCCAGGTCCGCCGGAGTCGTGATCTTGAGATTGCGTGCCGAGCCCATCACCACAGAGACATCGTGCCCCGAGCGCTCCACCAGCGAGGCTTCGTCCGTGCCGGTAAAACCATCGGCCATCGCCTCGTCAAAGGCTTTGCGCAGCACGTCGAAGCGGAAGCCTTGTGGCGTCTGCGCCATCACCACGCGCTCGCGCGGGATGGTGGCAGTGACCACTGCGCCGTCCGCGGTGCGGTCGACCTGTTTGATGGTATCCACCGCGGGCACGCCGGCGATGGCTGCGCCATGTTTCTTTGCTGCCTCGATCACTGCCAGAATCACCTCCTGCTCCACCAGCGGACGAACTGCGTCATGCACCAGCACCAGGTCATCGGGCGCGGCTTGGATGCCGGCCAGCGCATTGGCCACCGACTGCTGGCGGTGCTCGCCGCCCTCCACGATGTGCACCGGCTTCTTGAAATTCTCCTTTTGCAGGCGCGGCTGGAACTGCTCGCCCTCTCTCTTGCGCAGGGCGAGTATCACCTCGCTCACCGGCGGGCAATTCACAAACTTGCGCAGCGTGTGGATGAGGATGGGCGCGCCCGCCAGTTCGGTGAATTGCTTGGAGGGTGCGGATTGCCCCCGCTTTACGGTCGAACCCATGCGCGTGCCTAATCCGGCGGCAGGAATGATGACGAAGACCTTCATGGGGGAGTGAAAGTATAGCAGTTACCTACTGCAGCCGATTTTGCTCAGACCTACTCCGCCGGCCTCTCCACCGCCGCAGGCACCGGAGTATTCCTTCTGGCCGGCTCCGGCGGCCGCGCCGGAGGCTCCGCCTGCGCTGCCGGGACTTGCCCGGAGGGCGTGCGCGGCGCCTGGCGCTCATCAAGCCTGCCGAAGATCATCTTGCCGGCAGTCGTCTGCAACACCGAGGTCACCGAGACCTCGACCGTCTTGCCGATCACCTTGCGGGCGTTATCCACCACCACCATGGTGCCGTCATCCAGATAGGCCACGCCCTGGTTGTATTCCTTGCCTTCTTTCAGGATGAATACGCGCATCACCTCGCCCGGCAGCACGATGGGCTTGAGCGCGTTGGCCAGCTCGTTGATGTTGAGGACCTCGACCCCTTGCAGCTGCGCCACCTTGTTCAGGTTGAAATCGTTGGTGACGATCTTGGCCTCGTACTGTTTGGCCAGCTCGATCAGCTTGAGGTCTACCTCGCGGATGGTGGGAAAGTCGTCTTCCACGATCTGCACTGTCACCGAAGCCATCTTCTGGATGCGCTGCATCACGTCCAGCCCGCGGCGCCCGCGATTGCGCTTGAGCGAATCCGATGAATCGGCCACCAGTTGCAGCTCGCGCAGCACGAACTGCGGCAGCACCAGCACGCCATCGAGAAAACCGGTCTCGGCGATATCGGCTATGCGGCCATCGATGATCACGCTGGTATCGAGCACCTTGTAGATCTTCTTGCTCTGCTTTTCCCCGCCGAAGATGCCGCCCAGCGCCGAAAGATTCAGCAGGTCGCCCTTGTTGGCCCCTACGATGAGGCCCACGTAGGCCATCAACAGCATGACCAGCAGCTCCAGAAAGCGCTGCGTGCTGCCCGGCGCGATGCTCTCGCGGATGACCAGGCTGAACAGATAAGCGCCGAAGATGCCCAGGATGCTGCCGATGACCGCGCCGATCAGCCGCTTCAGGCTCACCGCCCGCAGCCGCATCTCGAACACGATGATGGCCAGGCCCAGCAGCACGCCCACGCCCGCCGCCGGCAGAGGTTGCAGATCGAAGGGGCGCAGATAGAACGTGACTACGCCCATCACCACCAGGAAGACAAAACGGATAATGGCCAGGTCCACCGGGACCTCCTTCTTCCGCCGCTGACCGCAGGAGTGCGCGGAATTCCTTCTTGTACGCGGGCCGGTATGAAGTGATGAAAGGTGGCCCGTCCTGCCGCCCTCCCCGGCAGCAGGGCATTTGAATTGGGCAAGTATATACCAGGCTTGCGCCTGCCCCGCCAGCCTGCGCACCGCAAAACGGTTATTTACTCAGTAAACAAGCGGCCGCGATTCCCTGTTGACCATTAGGTCAATAGCAGGGCATTGTGTCTCTGGGCCGCAGAAAAGGGATATCGAGTTAGGCCGAACAGGGAGATGAGCGGCCTTGCGTCCGATCTTAGCGGAGAGGACGTTAAAAAACCGGCGCAAAATTCTCGGGGGAGAACGCGCCGGTTTTTATTTTGCCTTCCAAGTTCCTCCAGAGGTTGGCATGCCCCTTCCCCGCTGCTGATTACAGCCTTCACATCGTCATCCAGCTATTTCTGGTGTGCAGCTTCGAGCGGCACATCCGAGGTGATCGCCCACGCGTGTCCCGCGATCTTCCAGCCGCTTCCCGATTTCGCCACCACCATCAGCCACTCCGCTTTTTGCACGCGTGCCTTGCCGTCTTTCTTGTAGTCAAGCTCCGAGCTCACGACGAAGTAGGCACGGTCATCCGCCGCGATCAAGGATTTCCTGCCAAAGGTCTTCACCCGCCAGTGGCCGTCTTTCGGGTCCTGCATGGTCTTGGCCAGCGCCTGGTACCACGCATCCACGGCCTGCTTTCCGTGCCAGGTGAAAGGACCGAACTCATCCAGCACCACGCAGTCTTCGGTGAATACCTCCGGAGTCTTGGCCTGCTCGCTGTTGAAGGCTTTGACCAGCGCGTTAACCGGCGCCATCATCTCCGCGGTCGGCTTGTCGGCCCCTGTTTGCGCCGCCAGTGGGCCGGCCATCGCCAGCAATGCCACCACAGCTGCGGCCAGATTCATTCTTTTCCGCATACAATCTCCTTGCTCAAGATTGAAGCCAGATTCTGCGTTTGAGAATCAAAACACAGTTCGCTGACTTTGCCAACTCGATCGGCAGCAAGGAGCTTTTCGCATGAAAGCCATCGTCGTCACCCGCATCGGAGGGCCCGAGGTACTGGAGCTGCGCGAGGTCCCCGCGCCGCAGCCGAAAAGTGGAGAAGTTCTGGTCGAAATAGAAGCGGTAGGCGTCAACTTTGCCGATACCATGTCTGCTGCCGGCACGTATCCCAACGCGCCCAAGCCCCCTTTCATCAGCGGCCTCGAGTTCGCCGGAAAGATCTCGGGTACCGGCGAGCGTGTGATGGGGCTGGTGCCCTCCGGCGCCGCCGCCCAGCAGGTGGCAGCCAGCAAGGCGGCTCTCTTTCCGGCCCCGGCCAGCTGGAGCGCCGCGCAGGCAGCCTCATTTCTCGTGAACTACCTCACCGCCTACTTCGCCTACTGGATGGCCGGCACCAAGACCGGCGACCGCGTCCTCATCCATGCGGTGGCGGGCGGCGTAGGCACCGCCGCCGTTCAGATCGGCAAGATACTGGGCGCCGAAATGTACGGGACCTCTTCTTCCGCGCAGAAGCTCGCCCGGGTGAAGGAACTGGGCCTGCAGCACGGCATCAACTACAAAGAAGAAGACTACGAGGCCGCCATCGGCCGCTTGACCAACGGCGAAGGCGTGCACGCCGTCTTCGAGATGCTGGGTGGCGAGCACACCGCTCGTAGCCTCCGCTGCCTTCGCCACCTCGGCCGCATGATCATGTACGGCAGCGCCACCGGAGCTCCGCCCCGGCTCGACTTCCTCACCATGTTTTCCCGCAACGCCAGCGTGCATGCCTTGTCGCTCACCTCGCTCGTCACCGAGCGCGCGCTGATGGCAGATGCCATGCAGAAGTGCATGACCTGGGCCGCCGAGGGCAAGCTGGATCCTGTCGTCGGCCACACCTTGACTCTGGCCGAGGCCGCCGAAGCGCACCGCCTGATGCTGGAACGCAGAAACTTCGGCAAGATCGTGCTTACCGTATAGATTCGGCTTGATTTGCTGCAGAATTTTTCAATTCCTCTGCCGCCATCTACAATCTTCCCTTCCGTGCGCCTGCAAGTTCCCATCCTCAGGACGTTCGAGATTGGCCGCCCGCAGATCTTTGCGGGAGTGATGTTGCTCGTGCTTGCCGCCCTCGCGCTGGCGCGCTCGGCTCAGCCGGATCCCGGAAGCTTCACCTCGCCCGATTCGGTCTTCATGCTGAGGCTGCAGACCGCTGGGCAGGCAGTGGGCCGGCTCCTCGCCGGCGGTAATGCCCCGCCCGCGAGCTCGAGTGCATACTGGCTCGGATTTCACACGCCCTTCGTGCTCTTCGGCTTGTGGCTGGGAGGCGCTCTGTGGTGGGTCACGCGCCGCCTCTATAACAACGTCGGCGGATATGTCTCGCTCGGCCTCTATTGCTCTTCCCCGGCGGTCATCTTCATGAGCTCTCGCATCAATGTGGACCTGCTCGCTGCCTGGGGATTATTCGGGATCGTGTACACCTCCATAGGCGTAGCCCATACCCTGTATGCGCCGCCCGCTAAATGGAAGCCGCGCATTCTGTTGCTGGGAACAGCCTTCGGACTTACCGCAAGCGCCCACTTGAGCGCCGCTCTTTTCGGCCTGGCACTCGCCACGTTTTTCTTGCTCTACCTTGCCCCCGGCCGCCGCCTCGCTTCCATCGTCATTCTCGCTCTCAGCTGCGCCATCGCGTTGCTCATCCTGTGGGCCTTCCATGGATTCTCATTGCGATCCTTCGCCTTCGATCTCTCCCCGGCTCTCCGCTGGCGCTGGCATCCGCTTTTCCATGCCTTCTACGCAATCAGCCCTCTGCTCCTGCTTCTTCTTGTGTTCTGCCTGCTGGTGCTCGCTGGATGGGCAAGAACGCGCTACTTCGGCAACTGGGCGCCGCTGCTGGTTCTGGCGCCTTTGCTGCTCTTCGCTCCTGCCGGCGGTTTGAGTGGCGGTTTCTGGGCGCTTCCCTTCCTCTTTGTCTTTGTCGGGGGCATCTTTTCTGATCTCATTGAATCTTCCCCCCGGCTCGCTATCTCGCTGATAACGCTGGTGATAGTGATGCAGCTGCTGGCCGCGCTTCTCCACCTCACTAGGTTGACAATCATTCACAATTAATTTGCTCGCAACCTCTTGCGCCGGCGTATCATCTCATTAAATATGAGGCGCCTGGCCACTATCGTCGGTGTGGCTGTCTCAGTGAGTTTGTATCTGTCGCCGCTGCAGGCCCAGAGATCGGGTGGCAGCGCGCAGGGGGTGCCTGCCTCGGTGCTCACGATGAGCAGCAATAATCCGCCGGCCAGTGTTCTCACCACGCCTCCGCCGTCATCGCAGCAGCGGCCGGTTTTCATCGCCGGCGCCGGCCACCATCACGGCCACAACGGCCACGATGGCCACCACGGAAATCATCCCAGCCAGCCCATCTACCCGGTGTATGGCTACGGGTACCCCTATTACTACGGCGATTACGATACGGAGCCGGCCGGCTATCAGCCTGAGCAGGGACAGGCTGCCGACGTAGTTCCCGAGGCGCCTGCGCAGACCATCTTCGAGAATCGCCCCGGTTATAAGGCTCCGCCGCCGGTGGTCGAGAGTCCGAGCTACAAGCAGCAACCTTCCGAGCAACCGGCGCCCGGTGAGGCTGTCGCGGTCGAGCCGCAGCCCGCCACGGTCCTGATCTTCAAAGACGGCCATCAGATCGAGATCGGCAACTACGTAATCAAGGGAGACGTCATCTACAACCTGAGCAGCGCCTATCGCTCGTTCAAGATCCAGATCGCCGACCTCGATGTGGATGCTACGGTGAAAGCCAACGAAGACCGCGGCACAGAGATCCATCTGCCCACTCACTCGGCAAAGACCGGAGCTTCCTAGGGTCTCGGGTCAGCCTTGCTGTGGTATAATTCTGATTGTTCACTTCTCCGTTAACACCCTGAATTTGCTTGTACTTAGCTGACTTTCGGTAGCTTGGCCCCGGCGCCGCAAGAGTGCGTTTGGTGTGCGTGAAAGTGAACGGATTCCCCGGCCGGGCGCGGCCGGAAATTGAGAGCAAAAATGGCTGACGAACAAGATCCGCAACTTCCGCTTTCTTCCCCCGGCGGCACGGGCGACGGGCCCCTGGGCCCGGGCGCGGCCAACCTGCAGCCCATCAACATTGAAGAGGAGATGCGCCGCAGTTATCTCGACTACTCGATGAGCGTGATCATCGGGCGGGCGCTGCCTGACGTGCGCGACGGATTGAAGCCGGTGCATCGCCGCGTGCTCTACACCATGCACGAGATGGGGTTGCAGCACAACAAGAAGTACACCAAGTGCGCCAAGGTGGTGGGCCAGACCATGGGCCTCTATCATCCGCACGGGGATACCGCGATCTACGACACGCTGGTTCGTTTGGCGCAGCCCTTTTCCATGCGCAACCCGCTGGTGGATGGCCAGGGGAATTTCGGCTCGGTGGATGGCGACCCGCCGGCGGCCATGCGATACACAGAGTGCCGCCTGGCGCGAATCGCGGGCGAATTACTCGCTGACATCGACAAAGAAACGGTCGATTTCCAGGCCAACTACGACGAGACCGCGCACGAGCCCACGGTACTGCCCACGCGCGTCCCCAATCTGCTGGTGAACGGCTCGAACGGCATCGCGGTCGGCATGGCCACCAACATTCCGCCGCACAATCTCACCGAGATCGTGAATGCGACCATCGCGCTGGTGAACAATCCCCAGACCTCGCTGGCCGAGGTGCTCAAGCTGGTCACCGGGCCTGACTTCCCCACCGGCGCTTACATCAACGGGCGCAGCGGCATCGCCGAGGCCTACAAGACCGGGCGCGGGCGCTTCATGATGCGCGCCAAGGCCGCCATCGAGAACATCAGCAAAGACAAGCAGGCCATCATCGTCACCGAGATCCCCTACCAGGTGAACAAGGCGCGGCTGATCGAGCGCATCGCCGAGCTGGTCTTCGACAAGACCATTGACGACATCAGCGACGTCCGCGACGAGAGCGACCGGGACGGAATGCGCATCGTCATCGAGCTCAAGCGCGGCGCCGAGGCGCAGATCATCCTCAACCAGCTCTACAAGCACACCCAGATGCAGGAAAGCTTTTCCATGATCTTTCTGGCTGTGGTCAACGGACAGCCGAAAGAGATGGGGCTGATCGCGGCCATCCAGCACTTCATCGACCACCGCGTGGATGTGGTGCGGCGCCGCACCGCCTTCCTGCTGGCGCGGGCGCGCGAGCGCGAGCACATTCTGGAAGGCTACAAGCTGGCGCTCGACAATCTGGATGCGGTCATCAAGCTGATCCGCGGCAGCGCCTCGCGGGAAGAGGCCAAGCAGAACCTGCTGGAAGCCAAGTTCAAAGTCCTGGATAAGACCGTGGCGGCGCGGGCGAGCGCGGCGGAATCGGGCAAGCTGACGGCGAAGCAGGCCGATGCCATCCTCGAGCTGCAACTCTACCGGCTGACCAAGCTCTCGACCGAGGAGATCATGACCGAGCTGGACGAGGTGCGCCAGCGCATCGCCGAGTACGAATCCATCCTCGCCTCAGAGAAGAAGCTGCGCAGCGTGATCGTGAAAGAGCTGCAGGAGATCAAAGAGGAGTACGGCGACGAGCGCCGCACTGTTATCCAGGATGAAGCCGCCGAGATCACACTGGAAGACCTCATCGTGGATGAGCAGGTGGCGGTCACGGTGACGCACTCCGGCTATCTCAAGCGCACGCCCATCTCCACCTACCGCCAGCAGCGGCGCGGCGGCTCAGGGCGCAAAGGCATGTCCACGCGTGAGGAGGATTTCGTCGAGCATCTGTTCATCGCCTCTACGCACGCCTACATCCTGGTGTTCACCAACACCGGCCGCGTCTACTGGCTCAAGGTTTATGAGATTCCCGATGTCGGCCCGGCGGGCAAAGGCAAACACATCGGCAATCTGGTGGCATTGCAGCCGGGCGAGAGCGCTCGCGCTCTGCTGCCCGTCCGCGACCTGGAAGAAGAGGGCAAATACGTCTTCTTCGCCACGCGCAACGGCACGGTGAAGAAGACCGCGCTCATCGACTTCAGCAATGTGATGTCGCGCGGCATCATCGCCATCGGCATCGAGAAAGGTGATGAACTGGTGGCGGCGCGCAGCACCGACGGCAACCAGATCGTCTTTCTGGCCTCGCATGAGGGCCAGGCCATCCGCTTTGAAGAAGATGATGTGCGTCCCATGGGGCGGCCGGCCTACGGCGTGCGCGGCATGGACCTCGACAAGGGCGATTACATCGTGGGCATGGCGGTGACGCCGAAAGAGCGCAAGAAATCAGGCAAGAACGGCGAAGAGGCGCCTTCGCTCATCCTCAGCGTCACCGAGCAGGGCTACGGCAAGCGCACCGACGTGGATGAGTACCGCCTGCAGTCGCGCGGCGGCAAAGGCGTGATCAACGTGAAGACCACGGCGCGCAACGGCCGGGTGAGCGCCATCATGCTGGTGAGCGAAGATTCCGAGGCCATGCTCATCAGCCAGTACGGCAAGATCATCCGCATGAACACGACGTCAATACGCGAGGCCGGCCGCTCCACCCAGGGCGTCCGCCTGCTCTCCCTCGACTCCGACGACAAAGTCGCCGCCGCTGTCGTCATCCCGCCGGAAGAGAAGGAGAATGGGAACGGGAATGGAGTGGTGCAGTAGGGAGCTACCTCCTAGATCCCGTTACTTACTAACCTCTGTCATCCGAGCGCGAATCTGTCGCTCTCGCTCGAATTACAGAGGTTAGTGGTACATCCAGATTCCCAAATCGGGAAAGCTTTCAAAAATATTTCTCTCAAAGCCCCTTCCAGGCAACCCGCCTGCATCTAACTATGCGAGGGGCAAAATTCCGCTCCTCACGTTTGGGAGAGCAACTGGCACGCTGACTCTAGAGCACCGTGCCCGACGCGTCCCCTCCGGTCCGAGGACAAACGTCCCAGGTATCCAGCCCTTTAAGACCGGAGTCTAGCCTGAACACACGGCCTCTCCCATCGGGAATCGCGATTCCCAATCAAATTGCTTTGGATGTTGGGTGGAGCAGGCCTTTGAAAAACCAGCTACTTCTTGGCGAAGGTCTCGCCGAAGAAGTCGCCCTTGTTCCATTGCGGGCGGGCGGGCATCTGCGCCAGGGCGTAGCCCACGCGCAGGTTGAAGCGCGCGAACTTGGCGGCGGCGGCCAGGTCCAAAGGCTGCTGCATATCGTCGCTGGGCTGGTGGTAGCGTTTGGCTTCCCATTCGGCGAAGAGTTTCGCGCCATCGATCTTGGGGTCGCTGGAGTGAAAGCCGACATCGGCGAAAAGCGCGGGCACACCGCGGCGGATGAAAGCATACTGGTCGCTGCGCACGAAGACGACCTCTTCGGGCTGAGGATCAGGGCTGACCCGCAGGGCCATGGCGGCAGCGGCGTGCTCCACCACGGCGCCGATGCTGGAGTGCTCAGCGCCGCGGGCGACGATATCGGCGAAGTCGTAAAGCATGAAGATCTCGTCGATGTTCACATCGGCGGCGATGCTTTCTGCGGGGACAGTGGGATGATTGGCAAAATAGCCGGCGCCGAGCAGGCCTTTTTCTTCTCCGGAGACGGCGAGAAAGATGACGGAGCGGCGCGGCGGCTGGGGCAGAGCGCGGAAGGCGCGGGCGATCTCGAGGATGGCGGCCACACCAGAGGCGTTATCCAGCGCGCCGTTGTAGATGGCATCGCCGTTCACCGGCTCGCCGATGCCGAGGTGGTCAAGATGCGCGCTGTAGATGATGTACTGGTCCTTAAGCTGCGGGTCCGAGCCTTCGAGCACGCCAACCACATTGGGACTCGCGACCTCGCCGTGGCGGCCCACGACCTTGAGCGCAATGCTGACGGGCAGCGGAAACTGCTGCGGCTTGCCCGCCTGAGCGGCAGCCCAGGCCTCGGCGTAGCTGCGGGCCGCTCCCTGAAAGAGCGCTGCGCCGGCGGCGGTGCTCAAAGCCGCCGCACCGCGCAACTGCGGCTGCGCGTCGTTGGGCACGCCATCGGGGCCGAGCCAGCGCATGGAGGGTGCGCGCGCATCGCGGGAGAGCTTGGCGAAGGGGTAGAGCTTGTCAACAGTCTCCGTCCAGATGGTGACGATGCCGGTGGCGCCGTGGGCGACGGCGTTCGCGTTCTTCACCCAGGTGGATGAAAAGTGCGCGCGCTCGCTGGCGGGGAAGGTGGGCGGAGCGCCGTAAAGCACGACCACCATCTTGCCCTTCACGTCGGCGCCGGCATAGTCATCGTAGCGCAGCGAGGGCGCGGTGACTCCGAAGCCGACAAAAACAGCGGGCGCTTCCACGCTGGTCTCGGGATAGACTTCGCTGCCGCGCATGACGTAATCGCTGCCCAGGGTGAGCGCGGTCTCTCGGCCATCACGCAGCACTTTGGCGTAACACTCATCGGGAACCAGCGTGAGCGTGCGATAGGGCACGGGCTGCAGGTAGCCGCCGTTCACACCGGCGGGCTTCAATCCCAACTGCTCGAACTGCGACTGCACATAGCGGGCGGCGATGTCGTATCCGCGAGTGCCGGTGCCGCGGCCTTCGAGAAGGTCATCGGCAAGAAAAGCCATGTGAGCGCGAATGGCAGCGGGCCTGATGGCGGCAAGAGCGGCGGCGGGCGGATCGGGAATGGACTGGGCGGCGGAGAAAAGCGGAAGCAGCAGAAGGACCGGCAGGCGGCGAAGTCTCAATTGGGCGTCTCCAGAGCGCGGATTCTAGCACGCGAAACAGTGTTGACGCAGAGCGCGGCAAAGCGGTAGCAGAGAACTCTGCGTTCAGTACTTCGGCACTTTGGGATCGACCTTGTCGGACCAGGCGGTGATGCCGCCGGCGAGGTTGAGCACGCGTGAGAATCCGGATTGACGCAGCAGCTCGACGGCTTTGGCGCTGCGTCCGCCCATCTTGCAGTGGGCGACGATAAGGCGGGCGGAATCGAGCTCGTGCATGCGGCGGGGCAGGTCGCCGAGCGGGATGAGATGGCCGCCAAGGTTACAGATCTGGTATTCGTGCGCCTCGCGCACATCGAGGATGAAGATATCTTCGCCGGCATCGAGGCGGCGCTTGAGCTCCTGCGGCTGGATCTCCGGCAGTTGCGAAGATGAGCTCTGGGCCGCAGCCTGGGGGATGCCGCAGAACTGCTCGTAATCGATGAGCCTGGTGACCGTGGGATTTGTGCCGCAGGCGGGGCACTGCGGGTCTTTGCGCAGCTTGAGCTCGCGAAAGCGCATGGTGAGCGCATCGAGAAGCAGCAGACGGCCGGCGAGCGACTCGCCCGAGCCCAGGATCAGCTTGATGGTCTCGGTCGCCTGGATCACGCCGATCAGGCCGGGCAGAATGCCGAGCACTCCGCCTTCGGCGCAGCTGGGAACCAGGCCCGGCGGAGGCGGTTCAGGATAAAGGCAGCGGTAGCACGGGCCATCTTTCGTGGCAAAGACGCTGGCCTGGCCTTCAAAGCGGAAGATGGAACCGTAGACGTTGGGGCGGCCGGTGAGCACGCAGGCGTCGTTGACCAGATAGCGGGTGGGAAAATTATCAGTGCCATCCGCGATGACATCGAAGCGCCGGAAAAGATCGAGGGCGTTGGCGCTGGAGAGGCGAGTCTCGAATTTTTCCACCTGAACGAAGGGATTGATGCCGTGAATGGTCTCTTCGGCGGAATCCAGTTTCTTGCGGCCGACATCGGCGGTGGAGTGAATGATCTGCCGCTGCAGGTTGGTGAAGTCGACCACGTCGAAATCCACCAGGCCCAGCGTGCCCACGCCGGCAGCGGCCAGATACATGGCCAGGGGCGAGCCCAGCCCGCCGGCCCCGATGCAGAGCACACGCGCGGCTTTGAGCTTCTGCTGCCCCTCCATGCCCACCTCGGGCATGATGAGGTGGCGAGAGTAGCGGAGGATCTCTTCTTTAGAAAGTGTGTTGGGCGGTGCGTCGGTAACGGTCGAGCCGCCGGCGATGGAAGGCACGATGGAGAGCACGTCGCTCTCCTTCACCGCCGTGGATTCCTTCTGCAGATAACGGATGTCTTCGTCGTTCAGATAGATGTTGACGAAAGCGCGCAGCTTGCCTTCTTCGGTGTAGAGGTGGCGCCTCAGATCGCCGAACTGAGATATCAGCTGGTCGAGCGCTTCGGCCACCGTCGCGCCTTGCACCTCGACCGTTGCGCTCCTGCCCGCATAAGGCCGCAGCGGAGTTGGAATATGCACCTTCATGCTTGCCTTATTGATGCCGCAGGCGGACAAGAGATTCACGGCTCCGTGACTTCTATCGGCTCATCCTGAAAGTGCTTGTCTTCTTCGATGGTGCCGGATAGTACGAACGAGTTTGTCGTCTCTGCTTTGCCTTTAGCAACCGCGGTGATGACGTAAGAGCAGCCGAGCCAGTGGGCCTCTGCCAGATCGTTCGCCGACCAGCGCGGCGGATGGTCAGGATGCGAATGATAAAAGCCGACCACATCCTCGCCGCGTTCGCGCGCCACCTTTTGCGCGGCGATCAGCTCGGCAGGCGCGATGTTGTAGCGGTTGTGGGCAGAATCGGTGCGCGTGTTGCTGCAGCGGATGGCGAGCGAGACCACACGCTCGTCTTTCTGCGCATTCGCCGCACCCAGCAAAACACCGCAGCACTCCTGGGGATAAGTCTCTTCGCTGTGCCGGCGGAGCTGGTTGAAGGCTGCTTGAGAGATCCTCAGCATCGATTCACTTGGAATGATGGCCATGGCTGGGAGCACCGTGACTTCTACGCCTGCTGTTCATCCCAGAACCTCTCGCTCAAATACTTATCCGCAGAATCCGGGAAGATGGTAACGATTGTAGCCTCCGCGCCCTGTTTTGCCATCTTGCCGGCAATCTGCAAACAACCGACCAGTGCCGTCCCCGATGAGATGCCCACCAGCAATCCCTCTTCGCGGGCGAGGCGGCGCACCATGGCATAGGACGCCTCGGTGGAGATCGCGAGATCGCGATCGGCGAGCGTCGGGTCGTAAATCTTCGGCACGATGGCGGTGGCCATGTGCTTGAGGCCTTCGAGGCCGTGAAAAGGCGAATCGGGTTGCAGGGAGATGCACTGGATCCCCGGATTCAGCTCTTTCAGGCGGCGCGAAGCGCCGACAAATGTTCCGCTGGTACCGAGCGTGGCGACAAAATGCGTGAGCTGGCCTGCGGTCTGGCGCCAGATCTCATTGGCTGTGCCTTGGTAGTGAGCGCGCCAATTCGCGTCGTTCGAGTACTGGTCGACGTAGGCATATTTTTCCGGCTCAGCGGCGGCGAGCTCGCGCGCTTTGCGGATGGCGCCGTCAGAACCTTCACCGGCGTCGGTCCACATGACCTTGGCGCCATAGGCCCGCAGAATCCGCTTGCGCTCTTCGCTCACATTCGAAGGCACGCAGAGGGTGACCGGGAATCCGTACGCAGCGCCCAGCATGGCGAAGGCGATGCCGGTGTTGCCGCTGGTGGCGTCGAGCAAGGACTTGCCAGCAGTCAGCAATCCGGCATGCCGGGCGGCGCGTACGATATTCATGGCGGCGCGGTCTTTCACGCTGCCACCGGGGTTGTACCACTCAGCCTTCGCCAGCAACTGAACGCCGGGGAAGGCAGCAGCGATGCGGTCCAGACGCAGCAGCGGCGTGTTGCCGATGCGTTCGAGCAGGTTCTCGCCGAGCGCCAAACGCAGGTCCTTTGCTCTGGGGGCGGCCATTGCTCAATTGGATTCCCTTCGCCGATTTAGGATGCGGCCCGGCGGGAAAAGGCACACAATTTCACGCATCCCCCGAAAACCAAAGTTGCCGGAAGCGCATCTGATATGCGAGAGTAGTCGCCTTGGCGCTTCCCAATGCGATTCAATGCCAAGGCAGCTTGAAACGAGTGATCAGAGATGACGAAGACTTACGCGACCAAGAGTTATGAAGATGCGGTGCAATACCTGCGCGACCATGGGTTTGACGTGCTGGAGGCGCCGGGGACGAATCACCGCGTGTTCCTGAAAAAGGACCGCTGCTCAGCGGCGATCGAGAAAGATCCCAAGACCGGTGAAGTGCGCGTGTTCGCACGCCCCGGCTACCTAATCGGCAGCGAGATCTCAAAGCTGGTGGACCACGGCTACCAGAAATTCCTCAAGACCAGCAAGGCGGAGATCCCGGCGACCGCTGACCACCTGAAGGCGATCCACTCCTTCACCGAAGAGCTGAAGGAAGCTACGGGATTGCCCAGCCTGTACAACGAATCCATCGGCACGGTGAGCGACAGCTACCACTACGACCGGGTGAAGGACCGCGACGCACCTGAGACCGCGCGCCCCAAGCGCCCCTGGCAGCAGCCCAAGAAGCGCGAGCAGACCGCCTAACTATTGCTTTTCCAGAATCTCGTTGATCTGGACCGGCTGGCCCTTTTCGATGGTCACCGTCTTGGTAAGGGGCTTGTATCCATCCAAAACGATCGAGACCTGGTAACTTCCCGCCTGGAGCGAGAACTTGTTGGGCGACTTCTTCGAGGCTCCGCCGCCGTTGACGGTGATGGTGGCGCCCGGCGGCTCGGTGCGCACTTCAAGCTGGGTCTTGTCTCCGCCACCGCCGCCAAATAGCTTCTTGAACTTGTTGCCGCCACCGCTGGTGTCCTTGCCCATCGCGGTCAGGTAGTTGGAATAGGTGAACGGCTGGCCTTCCTTCACGTGAATGCTGCTCACCAGGTCGGTGAATCCGGGCTTGCGCAACAGCAACGTGTGGTCGCCGGGAGCGAGAGTGAGCTGGGCAGGCGTCAGTTTGCCGGAGTCTGTGCCATCGATGAAGACCGAGGCTCCTGCCGGATCGCTGTAGATGGTGGAGGCGATCCCCACCGGCGCCTGCTGCTTCATAGTGACGCCGATGAAGGATTGCTGGCCAGCTTTCACGTCAACGATGCGCGTTTCTCCCGCATAACCGCTGAGAATAAAAGTGATGTTGTGCGGACCAGGCATGACATTGTGCGCGGTGTAGGGTGTACGCCAGCCGGGCTCGCCTTGTCCATCGATCTGCACCTGCGCGCCCGAAGGTTCGGAGTTGAGGACCAGCTGGCCGGTCTTGGAAATCGCCGAGTTCGCCGAGAGGGCGCGGTTTTCGTCATCCTCCGGAGGCGCCGCGGCTGGCTGGGGGCGGTCTTCTTCCGCCATTCTGGCGGGCGGCTTCGTTGCAGACGGAGGCGTGACCTCGGGAGAGGGCTTCTCTGCTGAATCCGCTGCTGTGGCCGGCGCCTGTTGCTGCTGCAGCAGATGTTCCAGTTCTTCCTGGCGCTGTTGGGTTTGCCGGTTGGAGCGGAAGAGGCTCACGCCGCCGACCAGCAAGAAAAGCATCACAAGCGCAGCCGCGGCGCCGCCGGCGACATAGGGCAGCGGCAGGTGGCCGAAGCGCGACTTTCTCCACTTGGCCGACAAATACGGCAGGAAGCTTCTGGCCGAAGGTCCGGGGACGTTGCGCGAGACGACACGCGCCGCCGGGGGTGGCGGCGCAGGTGGCTCGGCGATACGCGGTGGCGGAGGCGCCGGAGTCTGCTGAGTAGGGACGTAAGCGGGCGCGACCGGCGGGGGCGGCGCGGCTGGCACGGGCCGAGGAGGCCTGCCCATCAGCAGCTCATAATTCATGAGGTCGTTGGCGAGGTGCGCACCCTTCTGATATCGGTCATCGGGCGATTTGGCCAGAGCGCGCAGAATCACTTTGCTCAGGCCGGGATGAACTCCCTCTTTGGCCTGGTGCGGCGGCACCGGATCTTCATTGAGTATCTTGTAAATGATGGTGGTTACGCTGTCGCCCACGAAAGGTTTTTTCCCCACCGTCATCTCGTAGAGAATCACGCCCAGGCTGAACAAATCGGAGCGCCCGTCGAGCGGCCAGCCACGCACCTGCTCGGGAGACATATAGTTGGGCGTGCCCAGCACCTGCCCAGTGCTGGTGAGCTCGCCGCCGGCTTTGGCGATGCCAAAATCCATGATCTTGGTGGTACCGCTGGCCTCGATCATGATGTTGGCGGGCTTGATGTCACGATGTACTACTTTGGCGGCGGCGGCGGCATCGAGGCCAGCGCAGACCTGCTGGGCGATCTGCAACATCTCATCAATCGGTATGGTCTGCCATTTGCTGAGCAACTTGTGCAGGGTCTGCCCCTGCATGTATTCCATGGCGATGTAGAACAGTCCTTCCGCCTCGCCTGCGTCATAAACCGTAACGATGTTGGGGTGATTCAAGACACCAGCCAGGCGGGCTTCGTTGCGGAAGCGGGCCAGCAATTCTTCAGCATCGCTCCCGTGGACGTCGAGGCGGGTAGTTTTGAGGGCGACCGTGCGGCCGATGGTGGGATCCACCGCTTTGTACACCACACCCATGGCACCCTTGCCCAGCGTGCCCTTGATCTCGTAGCGTCCGATCTTGGTATAGGTTTCCATGCCGGGCACCTTGTGGTAGCTAAACGGCGGTTCCCCGGACGAAGCGAGGCAGCCAAAAAATTATCGCACGGTTACAGGCGCGAGCAAATGCCGAAGATGACCCATAGGGTTGCTTTCAGCGGTTCTTGCTGCGCTGCAGCCGGCGATAGGCTTCGCTGCGGGAGACGCCGAGCTCCCGAGCCAGCCGCTTGAGGGCTGACTTTTCATCGAGCTTTTCCGCCTGCATGATCTCGGACAAGCGGGCATGCAGGTGCGCCGCCCGTGGCGCAGCAGCCGTCTGCGGCTCGGCGGCCTTGCCGATCAGCAGAGTGATCTCTCCCCGCACCCCGTGCGCTTGCACTTGCTCCAACACTTCGGCAGCGCTTCCGCGGATGAACTCCTCGTGCAGTTTGGTCACCTCGCGGGCGATCATTCGATACGACGGAAATCCGGCCTCGATCACGGCCGCCTTGACGTCGGGTTCG
>Ga0187779_10000295_pt1 | contig 34804 bp, 37 predicted proteins | sample 1015_Q2_SP10_10__FD_132435 | JGI IMG/M metagenome (GOLD analysis project Ga0187779, IMG submission 132435) | Tropical peat soil microbial communities from peatlands in Department of Meta, Colombia - 1015_Q2_SP10_10_MG | ecosystem: Environmental > Terrestrial > Soil > Wetlands > Peat | place... | reverse complement strand
TTGCGCAAACGTAATTTCATCAAGCCAAAGGCGATGCCGTACACGACGCCGGTCGGCAAGATCTACGACTCGGGCGATTTCGCCGCCACCATGACGCGTGCACAGGAGTTGGCCGATTGGGACGGCTTTCGCAAACGTGCAGCCGAATCCAAACGCGCTGGCCGCCTGCGCGGCATCGGCCTTGCCACCTATGTCGAGGCCTGCGGCGGCAACGGCCCAGAGATTGCAACCATAAATCTCGACAAGGACGGCGGCGTTACTGTGTTGATCGGCTCGCAGTCGACCGGGCAGGGCCACGCCACCGCCTACGCTCAGATCGTCGCCGACAAGCTTGACCTGCCGCCGGACAAGGTGCGCTTAGTTCAGGGCGACACAGACGCGATCAGAACCGGCGCAGGCACCGGCGGCTCGAGTTCGATCCCGGTCGGCGGCGTCTCGGTCGATCGCGCCAGCGGAAAGCTCGCCGACCAGCTTAAAGAACTGGGCGCGGAAGCGCTGGAAGCCTCCATCGGCGATCTCGAGATCGCCAATGGCGCGGTGCGCGTCGCCGGCACGGATCGGATCGTTACGTTCGTCGATCTCGCTGCCAAGGCGGAGCCCGATCGTCTGACAGCGGAGAGCGATTTCGGTCCGGACCAGCCGACCTTCCCCAACGGCACGCACATTGCCGAAGTCGAGGTCGATCCCGGCACCGGCGCAACCACGATTCTGAACTACATCATCGTCGATGATTTCGGTGCGACCTTGAACCCGCTCATGCTCGCCGGTCAGGTGCACGGTGGCACCGTTCAGGGCATTGGCCAGGCGCTGATGGAGGACACGGTCTACGACACAGCATCCGGCCAACTGCTGAGCGCGAGCTTCATGGACTATGCCATGCCGCGCGCCGAGCACGCGCCGGACTTCGTCTTCGAGACGCGCAACGTGCCGTGCAAGAATAATCCGATGGGTGTGAAGGGCGCGGGAGAAGCGGGCGCTATAGGATCATGTCCCGCCGTTATGAACGCGGTGATCGATGCGCTGTGGCGCGCCCATGGCGTCCGCCATCTCGACATGCCGGCGACGCCCGAGAAGGTCTGGCGCGCCATCGCCGACGCACAAAAGGCCAGCAACTAGCGATGTTTTCGTGATCACGAGTTTGTGATCGTAGCCCAGTGCTTGGCATAAAGACCGTCTGACCGGAATATTGGTTTTGGCCTAGGGTTTTCCCTGTGCCTCGAGAATAGAACGGGTGGAAATGATGCGGCAAGAAATGGTGATGGCGGCCCTTGGACTCACCTTGAGCGTCGGCGCCGTGCTCGCGCAATCCGATCCTGTGAAAGAACGCGAAGACCTGATGAAAGCGAATCAGAAGGGCGCCGATCTCGTGGTGGCGATGATGCAGGGCAAGGCACCGTACGATGCTAAGGTTGTGGACGCCGCGTTCCAGCAATGGGCCGACACGGCGCAGAAGCTGCCCGGGCTTTTCCCGGAAGGCTCGCAGACCGGCGGCGACAATCGCGCGTCGTCAAAAATCTGGGTGAACAAGAAAGATTTCGACGAGAAGTCCGCCGCCTTCGGTAAGGCCGTCGCCGACAACCGCGCCAAGGCCATCGGCTCGCTTGACGGCCTGCGTTCCGCGATCCCGACTGTCGGCAATGGCTGCGATAACTGCCACAAGGAGTACCGGCTGTCGCGCCATTAGTCGATTTCTCACTCGGCGGAACCGCCGTTGCATGCCGACCCGGGAATATATACGCAAAATCCGGCTTACTTTGACCTGAAGGGATTGCTATTGATCGCCGCCCCGCCCATCGCGGCGGCGTTTTGATTCCGCTACTCTCCGGCGTTCCTGAGGATTCCCGATGACCCGAACCCTGCTTCTGCTTGCGGCCGTTGCCGCCGTGGTCGCCGTCGGTCTCTTCTGGGTCCTCACTATTCCGCAGACCGTATCGGAGAGCGCGCTCGGAGCGCACAAGCCCAACCTCGATAACGGGCGCACGCTGTTCTTCATCGGCGGCTGCGCGTCATGTCATGCAACGTACGGCGACAAGGATCCGAGTAAGCTCGGCGGACGCATGACGCTCGAGACGCCGTTCGGCAATTTCTATCCGCCGAACATTTCGCCTGATCCGGACTACGGCATCGGCCGCTGGACCGAAGTGCAGTTCGTTTCGGCGATGACCAAGGGCACGGCGGACGACGAGCATCTTTATCCCGTGTTTCCCTACCCGTCCTATCAGCGCATGACGACCAACGACCTGCGCGATCTCTTCGCCTTCCTCAAAACGCTGCCGAAGGTGACGAATACGGACACCATGCCGCCGCAGGAGGGCGGGCCGACTTTTCCGTTCAACATCCGTCGCTTCATCGGTCTGTGGAAGCTGTTGTTCCTCGACGGTCTGCCGTTTCAGCCCGATCCGCAGAAGCCGGACGACTGGAACCGCGGCGCCTATCTCGTAAACGGCCCGGGCCATTGCGCCGAATGCCATTCGCCGCGCAATTTCCTTGGTGCAATCAAGTCAGGGATGCGTTTCACCGGCGGCCCGACGCCGGACGGCAAGGACTGGGTGCCGAACATCACGCAATATTCGCTCGGCAAATGGTCGGAGTCCGATATTGCCGAGATGCTGGCGACCGGCAAGATCCCGGGTGACCGCGTCGGCGGCGCCATGGTTGACGTCGTGCGCAACACCGCGCAGCTTTCGCCAGAGGACCGCCAGGCGATTGCGGTCTACATCAAGTCGCTGCCGCCGGTGCAAGGCCTGTCGCCGCCGCGACAGCAATAGCGTCGCGCGGCGGGGGCGATGGATCTCTTCAAAGGCATCGGTCTCAAGCTCGCTTCCGCCCTCCTGTTCGCTGCGATGTCGGCGATCGTACGCGACCTCGGCAAGGTCGCGCCGGTCGGGCAGATGGTGTTCTTCCGCTCGGCCTTCGCCATCGTGCCGGTCGTGATCATTTACGCGCTGCGCCGCGAACTCGGCACTGCGGTGCGAACGTCGCGGCCACTTGGCCAGCTTGGCCGGGGCCTGCTCAGCGTCTGCGGCATGTTCAGCAACTTCGCTTCGCTGGTGCGGCTGCCGCTCGCGGACGTCACTGCGATCTCGTTTGCTTCGCCGCTGATCACGGTCGCTCTCGCCGCCGTCATCCTGAAGGAGCGCGTGCGCATCTACCGGTGGTCGGCGGTGGTCATCGGCTTTGTCGGTGTCATCGTCATGCTGGTGCCGCATTTCGCGGTCGGTCATTACGCCGCGTTCGGCGCCAGTGCCGCCGCCGTCGGGTCAACGCTTGCCGTCACCTCGGCGCTCTGCAACGCCGGCACCGTGATCCAGACGCGGCGACTGACGCAGAGTGAAACCACCTCATCAATCGTGTTCTATTTCTCGCTGGTCTGCGCCATCGCCGGCGCGCTGACGCTGCCATTCGACTGGTACCCGCCCTCGGGCTCCGAGCTCGCGAAGCTGATCGGCCTCGGCATTCTCGGCGGGCTCGCCCATATCCTGCTGACGGAAAGCTATCGTTATGCGGCGGCCTCGGCGGTCGCGCCGTTCGACTACTCGTCGATGCTGTGGGCGCTGTTGCTCGGCTACTGGCTGTTTGGCGAATTGCCGGAGGCGTTGGTCTATGTGGGTGCGGCCATCGTCGCCGGCGCCGGCCTGTTCGTCATCTGGCGCGAGCGCCAGCTCGGCCTTGCCCGCGTCCGCGACGTGGAGGAGCAGGCGGCCGCGTGACTTTTAGGTCTGGAACGCCTTGAAGGTGATGATCGTGTAGGTGTCGCGGATGCCAGGAACGCAATGTACCTTCTCGTTGACGAAGTGCCCGATATCGGTGCCGGCCTCGACGTAGAACTTCACCAGCAGGTCATAGTCGCCCGCGGTCGAGTAAATCTCGGAGGCGATCTCGGCTTCCGCCAGCGCATTGGCGACGTCGTAGGCTTTGCCAAGCTCGCATTTGATCTGGACGAAGAAGGGGGTCATCGCGAAGCCTCCGATTTGCTCACCAATCCAGCAAATACGGCCATGCCTTGCAAGCTCGCCGGTCGCGCGGACTTGCCACGGGCCGCCGCGCGGAATAGGTATTGAACAGCAATCTCGTGGGGTGTCCGGCTGCGGCCGGGCTGAGAGGCGATCACGCTAACCCAACGAACCTGATCCGGGTCATGCCGGCGGAGGGATGAGAGATGCAGCACCCGACGACCGCACGCGAAGACGTGACGCAGGCTGCGTGCACCGCGCTTGCGCGCCTGCGCGAGACGGCGCCGCGCGTCCACTGCATCACCAACGCCGTCGCGCAGAACTTCACCGCCAATGTGCTCTTGGCGCTTGGCTGCGTGCCGTCGATGACGCTGTCGGCGGCGGAGGTCGGTGGCTTCGTTGCCGGCACCCAGGCGTTGCTCGTCAATCTCGGCACCTTCGATGCCGAACGGCGGCAGGCGACCGAGCTCGCCATCAAGGCTGCATCCGAGCGGAAACTGCCGTGGGTGCTCGATCCGGTCTTCGTCGACCGCAGCCAACCGCGGGCCGAGTTCGCGCGTGCCCTGATTGCGAGCGGGCCAAGCGTGGTCCGGCTCAATCGCGGCGAATTCGCAGCCATCGCGGGCACCAATCCGTCGCCCGACGCGCTTGCCGCCTTTGCCGGCGACAACAAGATCGTGGTGGGCCTGTCTGGCGAAACCGACACGGTCGCCGACGGCCAGCGCATTGCGTGCATCGCCAACGGCCACAAGCTCATGAGCCGCGTCACCGCCATGGGCTGTGCCGTTTCGGCCATCACCGCTGCCTGCCTCGCCGTCGAGCGCGACGGCTTCGTTGCGACGGCTGCGGCGCTGATCATGGCCGGTGTCGGCGGTGAAATCGCGGGCGACAAAGCACAAGGGCCGGGCAGCTTTGCTGTCGGCATCCTCGACGCGCTCTACAGTCTCGACGCCGCAGCGGTCGCGGCGCGGGCGCGGGTGAGTTGATGCGCTTCGACCTGCGCCTTTACGCCTTGCTCGATCCCGCCGTTGCCGGCGGGCGCAGGCTCACCGATGTGGCGAAGCTGATTGCCGATCAAGCAACGCTCGTGCAGCTGCGCGACAAGCACGGCTCGACCCGCGTTCTGATCGACGAAGCACGGGCGCTGCACGACGTGCTCAAGCCGAAAGCCGTGCCGCTCCTCATTAACGACCGCGTCGACGTCGCGCTCGCCGCCAAGGCCGATGGCGTCCATATCGGCCAGAGCGATATGTCCGCAGCCGATGCGCGCGCTCTGCTCGGCCGCGATGCGATCATTGGGCTCAGCATTAATACGGTCGCTTTGGCGGAGGAAGCGCCGCTCGACCTTCTCGATTATGTTGGCATCGGCGGCATCTATGCAACGACATCGAAGGACAACACCAAACCACCCATCGGCATTGCCGGCCTGCGCGCGATCGTGCGCGTCGTGCAGGCGCGCAAGCCGGGGTTCCCCGTCTGCGGCATCGCCGGTATAAGCCATACCAATGCTGGTGACGTTATTGAGGCGGGCGCCGATGGCGTCGCTGTGATTTCCGCGTTGTCGTTGGCGCCAGCCCCCGAGGAGGCCGCGCGCAACCTCCGCAGCATCGTCGACACGGCGTTGTCGAAGCGAGGCGCGGCATGACGGCGATCGCTCTGACCATTGCCAGTTCGGACCCCGGCGGCGGCGCCGGCATCCAGGCTGACCTCAAAACCTTCGCTGCGCTCGGCGTCTACGGCGTCTCCGTCATTGCCGCGCTGACGGCGCAGAATACCCAAGGCGTTTCGGCCATCCACGACGTGCCGCCGGATTTCATTGCAGCGCAAATCGACGCCGTGTTCTCCGATTTCAATATTGCCGCCGTGAAGATCGGCATGCTGGGGCGCGTTGGCGCGATCGAGGCCGTGGCGCGCGGTCTCACCCGGCACAAGGCGCGCAACATTGTGCTCGACCCCGTGATGGTCGCCTCCTCCGGTGCCCGGTTGCTGGCGAACGACGCGGTCGGTGCGCTCAAGCGGTTGCTGGTCCCGCGCGCGCTCGTCATCACGCCCAATCTGCCGGAGGCAGCAGCGCTCACAGGCGCGTCCGTTGCCCGCAATGAAGAGGAAATGGAGATTCAAGCGCGGGCGCTCCTCGAGCTCGGCGTCCCCAACGTGTTGATCAAAGGCGGCCACGGCGAGGGCGAGGAAAGCGTCGATCTGCTGATCGGCGAGGATGAGGTCGTCCGTCTTGCCGCGAAGCGCGTTCCCACCAAGAATACCCACGGCACCGGATGCACTTTGTCGTCCGCGATCGCGGCCAGGCTCGCCAAGGATCGCGATCTCATTGCCGCCATCCAGGACGCGAAAGCTTATGTCACCGCCGCCATCGCCGCCGCCGACCAACTCGAGGTCGGTCACGGCCATGGGCCGCTCAACCATTTTTATGCGCGAAGGAGTGCATCATGACCACACGCCGCACCTTCATCGGCACCGTCGCCGCCGGAGCGCTGGCCGCCCCCGCTATCGCGCACGCCGAGACGCAGAAGTGGAAGATGGTCACCTCCTGGCCGAAGCGGCTGCCGGGGCCGGGCATGTCGGCCGAGCGGGTCGCCGAGCGCATCCGCACGCTCTCCGGCGGGCGCATCGACATCACCGTCTACGCTGCAGGCGAGGTGGTGCCGGCCTTCGGCGTGCTCGACGCGGTCGGCAACGGCGTCGCCGATATCGGCCACACCGCCTCGTTCTACTGGCAGGGCAAGATGCCGGCGGCCGCGTTTTACACGACCGTGCCGTTTGGCTTGACGCCGGCCGAGCACGTCGCGTGGATCGAAGCCGGCGGCGGTCAGCAGTTGTGGGACGAGCTTTATGCGCCGTTCGGCGTCAAGCCGTTCATGGGCGGCAATACCGGGGTCTGCATGGGCGGCTGGTTCCGTCGCGAGATGAAGGGCCTCGGTGACCTGCACGGTGTGAAGATCCGCTCGCTCGGGCTGGGCGGCGAGATCTATCGCCGGCTCGGCGCCACGCCGCAGACGACGCCGCCGGCCGAGATACTCACCAGCCTGCAATCCGGCGTGCTCGATGCCGCGGAATTCGTAGGCCCCGGCACCGACATCGCGCTCGGCCTCTATCGCGTCGCGCCGTTCTACTACTACCCCGGCTTCAACAAGCCGAACGGCACCGGCGAATGCATCGTGTCGCTCAAGGCGTGGAATGCGCTGTCCGACGAGCTCAAGGCGATCGTCGTGCATGCTTGCGCGACCGAAGCGAACTACGCGCTTGCCGAGATGGAGCAGCTCAACGCCAATGCGCTCGATGCGCTGGTGAAGCAGCACAACGTCAAGCTCGCGGCCTTCCCCGAAGATCTCGTCGCAGCAGCGCGCAAGCAATCCGACGACGTGCTCGGCGAACTCGCGCAGCGCGACGCGATTAGCGCCAAGGTGTACGAGTCTTACAAGACGTTCCGCGCCCGCACCGCGCCGTGGTCGCATGTATCGATCGAAGCGGTGCTCTCGGCGCGCGGCGTCTGAAGCGAATCTCTGTGCGCGAGCCGACATAGACTGCCGCGCTGCAGCGTCGAGAAAATGGCCCGGTTAGCCGGCCTTTTCATGGTTAACCCGCCTTTAACCAAGTTCGGGCTCCATAGCCATATCTGCGTACCCAAAGCGCGATTCACGCGCCGCGGTTCCCGTAGCAGGTGGCGTTGCCGAACCGGGTTGATCGTCGTGATCGCCCGCTTGCAACCAGATACGTCAAAGGGCCGATACATGAAGACCAAAACGATTCTCGCCGGCATCGCCGCGCTGCTGATGGCGCCGCTCGCGGCGCATGGCGCGGACCTGCCTTACAAGGCGCCGGCCTATGTCGCGCCCGCCGTTCCGAGCTGGAGCGGCTTCTATATCGGTATCAACGGCGGCTATGGTTGGGGCGAATCCAACTGGGATATCCCGGCGATCAGCCTGAAGCCGGCCGGCGGCCTTGCCGGCGGCACCATCGGCTACAACTTCCAGACCGGCTCGTGGGTCTGGGGCGTCGAGGCCGACATCGACTGGTCCGGCATGAAGGATTCGACTGCCTGCGGCGCCGGCACGTGCGAGACCAAGAATGACTGGCTCGGCACCGCGCGCGCGCGTATCGGCTACGCCGGCTGGAACAATTGGCTGCCCTATATCACCGGCGGCGCCGCGTTCGGCGACGTCAAGGCCGACAACTCGCTGTCGCGTACGACCACCAGCAAGACCCAGCTCGGCTGGACCGCCGGCCTCGGCGTCGAATACGCCATCCGCTCGAACTGGAGCGTGAAGGTCGAATATCTCTACGCCGACCTTGGCAAGTTCGACTGCGGCACGGCTTGCGTCCCGGTCGGCACGGACGATGTGTCCTTCAAGGCTAACATCCTCCGCGCGGGCCTCAACTACCGCTTCTGATCTCGACTCCACACTGGCTGAAACTTGAACCCCGGGCGAAAGCCTGGGGTTTTTCTTTGCTAAGGTCGTGGACGGGGGCAACCGTCCGGAGGAAGGCTCCATGGCCATTCAGCGCTTGTCGATCCGCGGCGTCAGCGTTTTGAAGAATCCTGGCAAGCTGTCGGAACAATTAGTCTGGCCGCGCAACGCCCCCGACTCATCGATGACCATCACCCGCGTCACGATGGAGCCGGGCGCGGTATCGACGCGGCACAGCCATGCGCATGCCGAGCAGATCTGGATCGTCGAGCGCGGCGAGGGTGCGCTCCTGCTTGCCGGCAGCGGTGAGGCTGCGCTTGCGGCGGGCGACATCATTCGCACGCCGCCCGGCGACACTCATGGCGTCGAGAACACGGGGCGGGAGCCGCTCGTCTATCTCGCGATCACTTCGCCGCCTGAGGATTTTTCACCGCGTTACCAGGACTCTGGTGAGGGGACGTCGTGACAAGACAGACGCAAGAAAAACCCCGGCGCAAACGCCGGGGCTTCGTCGTGTCAGCCTGAGAGTGTGCTCACACTGGCGTCGCCAGCGGCTTACCCTTCTGCACGATGTAGTTGATCATGAGATGCACTTTTTCGTCTGCGGCCTTGCCTCCGGCATGCGGGGTTTCCGGCGGAATCTGGAACGCGTCGCCGGCCTTGTGAACCTTGGTCTCCTGGCCCTGCACTGGCACCTCGATGCTGCCTTCCATCACGTAGGTCGACTCGATGCCCGGATGGGTATGACGTGGCACCGTGATGCCCTTGTCGATCTTGACGTCCATGATGATGGTCTCGTACCCCGCCGCCGGACCATCCGTGCGCGACAGGATCTGCCGCGTCACGCCGTTCGCTGTCGTCGGCGCCTGAGCCTGCGCGGATACTTCCGTCGCGGAAAATCCGGCCAGGCTGCAAATCGCGCAGCCCGCGACGCCGGTGAAGCCTCGCCTGGTGAGCATTGTTTCCTCCATTGTTGTTGCCGGTTGTTGCCCTGGCGGAGGAAGTCTGTCAGAGGCGCGCGCCGACCAAAAGGGGGTTGGGCCTTGGCCAAGCTTGCGCCTTCGCCCTGTAGGCATCGGCCGACAGGTCGGCGGTCATCTCGAAATGGTCGCAGGCTGTGTTCCCGCATTTGCAGGCAGGTCAGCAGTCCTGACGCATCCCGTCGCGGCGACTGCTATTGTCGTTACCGTGCTTCGCCTTACCGGTAGCTGAGCGACGGCGGGAGGCTTCAGATGCACAATTCGGACTATTACCGCGAGCAGGCAACGCACTATCGCGTGCTTGCCGAAGGCGCGATCGATCCGGTCGCGCGGCAGGAATTTCTGGAATTGGCTGCGGCTTGCGAAGACGCCGCCGACAAGATGGACGACTGTCGCGCCAGCGGCTAGCCGTCGCCATGACGGGCGGTAGGTCGTTGCCACCACTTGCTGCCGCTGCTCGCCGAGCCCCCACATTCCCAGAGTCGCTACGTCGCCTACTTTCAGTAACCGCGGCGGCATCATACCAAGTGCAAGGCCCGTCGGCATTCCGGCGACGATGATGTTGCCCGCTCCATGACGAAGAACTACGAGCAGTAGCACACCAAATGTGCTCGCTAGAGATCATTGTCCTCGCACTGTCGCGCTGGCCTATTTCGTCGTTGAAGTCGAGCCACATGTTTTGGCTTTGCGGATCCGGGATTTCATCTTTGTTGGCGAACCACGGAACGATCGGCCCAAAGGTCTCGCAACCCCTCGCCTTTTTCCCATTGGCCGCTAATTGATGCCTTGAAGGCGGCCGCCGTCTTTGGTAGCGGCTTGTGCATCCTTAACTTTATCGAGCCTTATAGAAAGGTATTCGTCGGACCATGCGCATTGCAGCCATCAATAGCCCGCACGGCAAGGTTTTCGGCGTTGTTCGGGATGACAGCTTTTGCCCCTTTTTGATTGGCGGCGCATCGGTACGCAATCTACGCCATGTCATCGGGCTACTTGGTGAGGGGACGCCTCCGGAAACCGGAGTACCGGTCACGCTCAGCCGCATCAAGCTTGCCGCGCCGGTTGGGCCATTAGCGAAGAATATCATCTGCGTTGGGAAGAATTATCATGACCATGCTCAGGAGTTTGCCCTCAGTGGCGTCGATCAGTCTGGCGACGAGCAGGCGATCCCGGCCGATCCAGTCATTTTTACCAAGTCAACCTCTTCGCTTGCCGATCCGTTACAGAAGATCTCCGCCTCGTCTGATCCGACCCACACGGTAGATTACGAAGGCGAGCTCGGCGTCGTCATCGGTAAGCGCTCAAAGAACATAAAGCGCGCCGAGGCGCTCGATTGCGTCTTTGGTTACACCATCGTCAACGATGTGACCGCGCGCGCTGTGCAACAACGCCACAAGCAATGGTTCCTCGGCAAAAGCCTGGACAGTTTCTGTCCGGTTGGGCCGTTCGTCGTGACGCGCGATGAATTTGGTACGCCGGATACCCAAGAGCTTGCCACATTCGTGAATGGCGAACGTCGGCAGTTCGCGAAGCTGCGTGACATGATTTTTGACGTGCCGACGTTTATCGAGACAATCACGGCCTATGTCACGCTAGAGCCGGGAGATCTGCTCGCGACCGGCACTCCGGCCGGCGTCGGCATCGGTTTTAATCCACCGCGCTACCTGAAGCCCGGCGACGAAGTTCGTATCTCGATTTCCGGCATCGGCGAACTCACCAACACAGTGGTATAGGCCGCCGGGACCCCTTATAAGTCCCCGACAGACCGGAAAACGGACCAGTCTTTGCGAAATATCAATGCTATCGGCCGCTAAACCACTTCTGTCGCCTTGATCCGAATGTCAGCACCACCGGCCGCAAAAAGGCTTCACTTCAAGTAGTTCCGCCCACGCGAGAGGAGTTAAGAATGAGCGCTACCCCCTGGAAAACGAACGACTGGTTCGTAAGCGAATGGAATTACGCCCCCGAGGTCACCAAGGAATTCAAGTTCGCTAAGAACATCAAGATCCACGATGTCTCTTTGCGCGACGGTGAGCAGCAAACCGGCGTGATCCTGTCCAAGGACGAGAAGATCCGCATCGCGGAGGCGCTGGCCGAAGCCGGCGTGCACCGCATCGAAGCTGGCATGCCGATCGTATCGCCGTCCGACAACGCGGCGATCAAGGAGATCGTTAAACGCAACCTCGGGCCACAGATCTTCTCCTTCGCCCGCTGCATGAAGGAGGACGTGCAACGTGCCATCGACACCGGCGTCAACGGCGTAGTGATGGAAATCCCGTCCTCAAAGCACATGGTGGACCTCGCCTACCGCTGGCCAATGGAAAAGGCAATAGAGACCTCGATCGAGGCGACTTCGTTCGCGCACAAGAACGGCCTCGAAGTGGTATTCTTTCCGATTGATTTCTCGCGCGCCGAGCTGAAATGGGCCATCGACCTGATTGAGAAGGTCGGCAAGGAAGGCCACATGGACGCGCTGGCGCTGGTCGACACCTTTGGCGTGTTGTCACCCCACGCGATGAAATACTTCGTCACGGAGGTGCAGAAGCGCATTCCCAAGCGTCTTGAAGCGCACTTCCACCAAGACTTTGGCATGGGCGTGGCCAACACTATCATGGCGCTGTCGCTTGGTGTCGAGGTGATGCACACCACCGTGCTCGGCATTGGCGAGCGCTCCGGCAACGCGCCGATGGAAGAGATCGTGATGGCGCTCAAGACCATGTACGGCGTTGACGTCGGCATCGACACCACCAAGCTCACCCCGCTTGCCAACTTGGTGCAGCGCCTAACCGGTGTGGTGGTGCCGACCAACAAGGCGATCGTTGGCAGCGGTCTGTATCAGATCGAATCCGGCATCATCGCCTCGTGGTTCAAGAACTGCGGTGAGAAATATGCTACCGAGCTGTTTCCGATCCGCTGGAGTGCGGTTGGTCAGCCGCCAGCTGAGGTCGTGATGGGCAAGGGCTCGGGCATCGACTCGGTAACTATGTGGCTGAAGGACGTCGGCATGCAGGTGTCGGAAGAAGACGCCTTGAAAGTGCTGCAAGCGGTCAAGCTGCACTCGCTCAACAACAAGAAGATGCTCACACACGCCGAATTCCGCGACCTGGCCAGGAGTGTCATCGGCAAGGCGGCGGCGTAACAAGGCAGGCGTCGGCTAACGACGAAGCCCCGGGGCTCACGCTCCGGGGCTTTTTCTGGCGCGCCGGCATGGCTATATCACATTTTGAACGGCACCACCTTCTGGCGCTGTTCGCCCAGTCCATCGATGCCGAGGGTGACTAGGTCGCCGGCCTTGAGATAAATCGGCACCGGCTTCATGCCGAGACCGACGCCTGATGGCGTGCCAGTGATGATGATGTCACCCGGCTCTAGCACAAAAAACTGAGAGCAGTACCAAACGATGTACCGGCAATCGAAGATCATGGTCCTCGTATTACCGCGCTGGCGCTTCTCGCCGTTGACGTCGAGCCACATGGCGAGGTTCTGCGGGTCCTTGATCTCGTCCTTAGTGACGAACCATGGCCCAATGGGACCAAAAGTCTCGGAGCTCTTGCCTTTTACCCATTGCCCGCCGCGCTCGACTTGAAAAGCGCGCTCGGATACGTCGTTGGATAAGAAATAACCGGCGACTGAGTCCAACGCCTTTTCCTTGGCTAGGTAGCGTGCACGCTTGCCGATCACGATGCCGAGCTCGACTTCCCAGTCAAGCTTGTTTCCGTCCTTTGGAATCATGGTGTCGTCATTTGGACCGCAAATGCAGCTCGGCGCTTTGTTAAATATTACTGGCTCCTTCGGGATCGGATTGCCACCCTCGGCGGCATGCTCGGAATAGTTGAGGCCGATGGCGATGAAATTGCGCACCTTACCGAGACAGGGACCGAGCCGCGGCTTGCCGCTGACGGCTTTGAGGCGCTTGAGCTTGGCCTTCTTAATCTTGGCGATGCCGCCCGAGGCGATCATCTCGCTGTCGATGTCTTTGACGACGCGCGACAGGTCGCGGATTTTGCCGTCGGCGTCGATGATGCCGGGCTTCTCGCGGCCGGGCGCGCCATAGCGGACGAGCTTCATGAGGGGGTCTCCCAGGGGTGTTTTTGCTTTTGTGAGCGGAAAGGCGGGTTCGGGCGGACTATGCGACGGCGCGGGACCGCAGCGCAAGGCCGTCATTGGCGCGGTTTCGTGGTTAGCAAAGGCTAACGAAATCCATCGTCTTTCGATGATCAGTTGCACCAATGGGTAAAAGGCGGCGCGTAGGTTTCACGCTCGAAGGGAGGGGTGGCACAGGCGACATCGCGGGAGGATGTCATGGAAGAAAGGCGAAAGGTCCTACGTCATCGCACGCTGAAGGCTGGCGCGATCTGCTTCAACCGTGCTGGCGGCGTCGACTGCCGCGTGCGCAACTTCTCGCCGGCGGGCGCTTGCCTCGAAGTGGCAAGTCAGGTCGGCATTCCCGAGTACTTCGAGCTTGTGATCGAGCACGATCGTTTCCGCACGCCGTGCCACGTCATCTGGCGCACGGCAACGCGGCTCGGCGTCGAGTTCAAGGCCGCGGCCTAGAACGCGCCGTTGAAGGTGCCGCCGTCGATCAGCAGGTTCTGCCCGGTGATATAGCCGGCATGCGCCGAACATAGGAATGCGCAGGCCGCGCCGAACTCCGCCGGATCGCCGAAGCGCTTGGCCGGGATCGTGTTGATGCGATCGGCCGCGACCTGCGTTACGCTCTTGCCGCGCTGCTCGGCCGTCTTCGACAAGGTCGAGCGCAGCCGGTCGGTATCAAACGGGCCCGGCAACATGTTGTTGATGGTGACGTTCTTCTCCGCGACCGTGCGTGCAACGCCCGCGAGGAAGCCAGTCAGGCCGGCGCGCGCCCCCGACGACAGATCGAGTCCCGCAAGCGGCATCTTCACCGAGCCCGACGTGATGTTGACGATACGGCCGAAGCGCCGGTGCGTCATCGGGTCGATGACTTTTTGAATCAGCTCGATCGCCACGATCATGTTGGCGATGACGCCATCGATCATCTGCTGCCGCGTCAGCTCGCGGAAATCGCGCATCGGCGGGCCGGCATTGTTGTTTACTAAAATGTCGGGCTGCGGACAGGCCGCGAGCAGCAGCTTCTGACCCTCGGGGGTCGCCACATCCGCGGCGACCGGGATCACTTTGGAGCCGGTCACGCCGGCGATCTCGTTGGCGGTCGCTTCAAGCTTCTTCTGGTCGCGGCCGTTGACCACGACCTCGCAGCCAGCCTCCGCCAGCGCGCGTGCGCAGGCTTTGCCCAGGCCGCGGCTTGAGGCGCAAACGATCGCCTTGCGGCCACTAATCCCCAAATCCATGAGTTCCCCTCGGGAGTGACGTGTCTTATGCGCGAGTGTTAGTGCAGGCGCGGGAAGGGTCAAGATACCGCTCCGCAGCCGCACCGGTTTACTTGCAGACCGGTTCCGCGGAAGTGATTTAACGGCCGGCGCGTGGTCCGCTATGCTGCCACGAAGACGAGAGTTCTTGGAGCGGGTCATGGCCCAAGGTCAACTGGCGAAGCACCAGTCCGGACTGTTCGCTTCGCTGTCTACCGAATGGACTGCAACGCACGTGAGCCCGACATCGGCGAACGTCGGGGCGGTCCCCGAAGACGAAGTATTCGGTATCGAACTGCTTGGCGTCTTCTATATCGGACGCGGCGATCAGTTCGACGACGACCGGCGCCACTCCCGTTAGCGGACGGTTGCTGTCGCTGAACTGTCGCACACGATTGCTAGGTGCTGTCCCGGCGACGAATTGTGATTCGTGGGGGACAGATGCTGCGCGATCCGGACCGCCGCGTGATGGAAAAAGCCTATGCTCGCTGGGCACCGGTCTACGATCGGCTGTGCGGGCCGGTCTTTGTCGAGGGGCGACGCGCCGCGGCGCAAGCCGCACGCGAGCATGGCGGCCGTATCCTCGAGATCGGCGTTGGCACCGGGCTGTCCTTCGACGATTACGATCACTCGACTGAGATCACCGGCATCGACATGTCGGAGCCCATGATCGCGCGCGCGCGCGAGCGTCTCGACAGCGGCGACTATCCGTTCGTGAAGGAACTCACGGTGATGGACGCACACGATCTCGCCTATCCCGATGCGAGCTTCGACTGCGTCGTCGGCCAGTTCGTCATCACCTTGGTCGAGGATCCGGAGCGCGTGTTGTCCGAATGCGCGCGCGTGCTCAAGCCGGGCGGGCAGATCATCCTCGTCAATCATCTCTACTCGGAGAAAGGCATAGCCGCTGCGGTCGAGCGCCTTCTTGCACAGCGTGCACGCAAGCTCGGCCTGCGTCCCGAATTTCCATTCCAGCGCCTTGCCGCCTGGGCAGAGCGTCACGGCGGCGCCGAGCTGATCGAGCGGCGCAAGGTCAACGCGTTCTACACGCTGGTACGGTTTCGCCGCGCCATGCGGAAAAACGCGGCTGCGTAAAGATTGTGAGCGTTAACAAAAGGTTAAAAACACTGTCACAGTCCTGAGACGCAGGCTTGCTATCCAACTCGCATGATCCTTAGCAAGGCGAAACTGACCGCGTGACGGACCCCGCCACGAAACGATTTCGCGCGTTGTTTATCTCCGACGTTCATCTGGGCACGCGTGGCTGCCAGGCCGACAAGCTGCTCGACTTCCTTCGCTTCCACGAAGCCGAGTCGGTCTATCTGGTCGGCGACATCGTCGACGGCTGGGCGCTGCGCTCTTCGTGGTACTGGCCGCAGTTCCACAACGACGTAGTGCAGAAGATTTTGCGTCAGGCGCGCAAGGGCGCGCGCGTGATCTATATCCCCGGCAATCACGACGAATTCCTTCGCGGTTACTACGGCACGCATTTCGGCGGCATCGAGGTGGTCGAGAGCATCGTGCACGAGGGCGCCGACGGCAAACGCTACCTCGTCGTGCACGGCGATATCTTCGACCTCATCGTCACGCAGGCCAAATGGCTGGCGCTGCTCGGCGACAAAGCCTACGAGTTTGCGCTCGCCGCCAACCGCATCTTTAACGGTTTCCGCCGCGTCTTCGGCGCGCCGTACTGGTCGCTGTCGAAGTGGGCCAAGCACAAGGTCAAGAACGCGGTGAACTACATCGGCGCCTTCGAGAAGGCGCTAGCGACCGAAGCGCAGCGCCATCACGCCGACGGCGTCATCTGCGGCCACATCCACACGCCGGCGATCCACGACGACTTCGGCATCCGCTACATCAACTGCGGCGATTGGGTGGAAAGCTGCACGGCAATCGCCGAAGGGCACGACGGCAAGTTCGAGATCATCACCTGGACGCGCACCGGCGAAGGCGACGAGCCGGCCGCCGCGACGGTCGCGGAGCGCCGCGCCGCTTGACCAAGCCGCCGACGAAAATCCTGGTCGCGACGGACGCCTGGCACCCGCAGGTCAACGGTGTCGTCCGCACCTTGAGCCACATGGCGCGCGAAGCGGCCGCGCTCGGCTATCAAGTCGATTTCCTGTCGCCGAACGAATTCCGCACCCTGCCGATGCCGAGCTATCCGGAGATCCGCCTTGCTTTGACGCGGCCGGGCGCTGTCGAGCGGAAGCTCGATGCCATCGCGCCGGACGCCATCCATATCGCGACCGAAGGCCCGATCGGCCATGCCATGCGCCGCGTCTGCCTCCGCCGCGGCCTGCCATTCACCACGAGCTTCCACACGCGCTTTCCCGATTATCTCGCCGAACGCCTGCCGATCCCGGAGCGCTGGACACGCGAACTGACGTGGGGGTGGCTGCGGCGTTTCCATAGCGCGGGTTCGGCGGTGATGGCGGCAACGCCGACGCTTGCGGCCGAGCTCACTGAGCGCGGCTTCAAGAACGTCAAGTTGTGGCCGCGCGGCGTCGACGCCCAACTATTCCGGCCGCGCGAAGAATCCGTGCTGACGCTGCCGCGTCCGATCTTCCTGACCGTCGGACGCCTGGCGGTCGAGAAGAACGTCGAAGCTTTCCTCGCGCTCGACCTGCCTGGCACCAAAGTTGTGGTCGGCGACGGGCCGGCGCGGCCGAGTCTCGCACGGCAATTCCCCAAGGCCGTCTTCCTCGGCGCTAAGCAGGGCGAGGCGCTGGCCGAAATCTATTCCGCTGCCGACGCCTTCGTGTTCCCGAGCCGCACCGACACCTTCGGCCTGGTCCTGCTCGAGGCGCTGGCGAGCGGTGTGCCGGTCGCGGCGTTTCCCGCCGCGGCGCCGCGCGACGTTATCGGCGAAGCCCCCATCGGCCGTCTCGATGAGAACCTACAGCGCGCCTGTCTTGAGGCGCTCGAATGCTCACGCCAGGAATGCCGCGCTTATGCCTTGCGCATGACCTGGGAAGTCTGCGCCCGCATCTTCCTCACACATGTCATGGAAGCGATGCAGACTGCGCGCTCGGGCGGCCTGCGCACCGTCCTTGCCGCATAAGAAGGCCGCCATGAACGGCGGCCTTCTTCGTCCCAAAATGCAAACGCCTCACTTCGGTGCCACGCCCTCGACGGCGAAGATGCGAAACTTGGCATACTGATCGCCGATCTTGCGGGCTTCCATGTACGCCGGCGCCTTGTAGGCGGCGACAGCCTTTTCCAGGCTATCGAATTGGCTGATGATGACGCGCTTCGCCGGCGGCGCACCATCAATTCCTTCGTTCTTGCCGCCCCGTGCGAGGAATTTCGCGCCGGCCGCATCGAGCGCCGGCCCCGCCTTCGACAGGAATTCCTTCGTGTAGCCTTCGACATTTCTGACGTCGATTTCTGCGACGATGTAGCCGGCTGGCTTTGCCTGCGCGTGCAGTGTCTGCACCACGGCCGCCCCGATTGCGATGCCGGCAGCCGCCGACAAGGCCACAACATAGTGAGTCCTCATGGAGCGTCTCCCCCTGGTGTTTTTTCTTGAGCCGGCAACCGTATGTTCCACCCACAGGCGCGGCAATGGGGATTGCCTCCGTCGGTGCGACAGCATTAGCCTTGCGGTCATGGGCGTCATCGATCGGATAATTCTGCCGGATGCCGGCGATATTGCGAGTGCCGCCAAGCGTTTGAGCGGCATCGCCGTGCGCACGCCGCTGATCAATGCACCGGTGCTCGACGATTTGCTCGGCGCGCGCGTCTTTCTCAAGGCGGAGACGCTGCAGCGCACCGGTTCGTTCAAATTACGCGGCGCCTACAACAAGATTTCATCGATCCCGCCCGAGCGCCGCGACGCCGGTGTCGTGGCTTATTCGAGCGGCAATCACGCCCAAGGCGTCGCCGCCGCGGCAAAGCTCCTCGGCATCCGCGCCACCATCGTGATGCCGAGCGATGCGCCGCGCGCCAAGCGCGCCCGCACCGAGGCGCTTGGCGCTGAAATCGTGCCCTATGACCGCGACACCGAGGACCGTGCCGAAATCGCCAAGCGCATCGTCGCCGAGCGTGGCGCGACTCTCGTGCCGCCGTATGACGATCCGCTGATCATCGCCGGGCAGGGCACTATCGGCGCCGAGATCGTCGAGGACCTGCGCTGGCTCAATCTGAAGCCGCAGGTCGTGATGATCGGGGCCTCCGGCGGCGGGCTTGCCTCGGGCGTCGCGCTCGGTATTACCGTCAAGGTGCCGTCGGCCGACATCTACGCCATCGAGCCGGACGGCTTCGACGACACGCTGCGCTCTTTCGCCAGCGGCCAGCGCGAGACCAATGCGCGCATGAGCGGCACCATCTGCGACGCCCTGATGACGGCGACGCCTGGCGAATTGACCTTTCCGATCACGCGCGAACTGATCGGCAAGGGCTTCACCGTCACCGACGCGGAAGTGGCGCGCGCAGTGCGCTATGCCTTCATGGAACTCAAGCTGGTGGTCGAGCCCGGCGGCGCGATCGGGCTTGCGGCGATGCTTGCGGGCAAGCTCGACCTCAGAGGCAAGGTCGTGGTCGGCGTCTTGTCCGGCGGCAACGTCGACGCCGAGCTGTTTGCGAAGCTGATCGCGGAGCCGGCTTAGGTAAAGAGCGCGAGCCGCTCGTACTCGGAGAGTAACATCAGCGGCCGCAGCGGATCGTTCTTTGGCGGCGGCACTTCGGTAAACAACGGTTCGAAAGCCTTTGCCGTTTCGGGTGGCGGAGGCGCGTCCACTGGCTGTACGGCACGTGCCGCGACCTTCTCCACCAACGTCGTCGGCGGAGCTGGCTCCGCGGCGACGGGCTCATCGAGCTGCTCGATGACGCCCGGCGGCGGACTATCAAGCCACGCCACCTCAGGCACGATAAGCATCGCGGTGATCTCCGGCGCCGGCTGTGTGGCGTGCGGCGGCGTCCGGTCGTGGGCGATCGTCAGCGCGGGCGGAGTGGCGCTCGGCGAGGGGATCGGCAATTCCGGCTCTTCGGCTAGCGGCACGACGGCGAGCTGCGCCTCACCCGGCAGGGCCTGCTCTTCCTCGGCCAAGGTCGCGATGCGGCGCTCGAGCAGATCGAGCAGCTGCGCGAGCTTCGCCGCGCGCGTCGGCAGTGCCGCGCCGTCGGTTTCCGGCCGCGCCGCGCGGATGACGCCAAGCAGCGTGCGCAGCTCGGCGCGCATGGGTTCCGCGCCCGCGTGCTGCAATCGGATCACCGACTCGAGCCGCGCCAGCGCGGCGAGCAGCACCTTAGTGTCGGCCCCGCGGTTGCGGCGGCCATATTCGGCGAGGAAGGAGCGGCCGCGGCCGCTCGCGGAGAGCGCCGCGCAGAACGTCTGGTATTCGTCCTCGCTCGGTGCATCGGGCGGCGAAGCGGCTGCCGGCGCCAAAGCCTCGTTCGCCAAAGCGTCCCTCACATGTGCATTCCGTCACTGTCCGGTTTATCAATCGCCGGGTTGATTCGGCCAGCAAAGAGCACGGCGAATGAGCCCCATTTCCCGGCATTCCGTCGGCTTTGCCCCGCGTTTGGCGGCCTTTTACGCGGCGATGTTCGTGATGTCGGGCATCCTGCTGCCGTTCTTCCCGGTCTGGCTTAAGGCCAAGGGCCTCGATGCCCAGATGATCGGCGTCGTCCTTGCCGCGCCGATCCTCGCCCGTGTTTTTGCCGTGCCCGCCGCCGCGCACGCCGCGGACCGCCGCGACGCCCTACGTGGTTCCATCCTGCTGGCCTCGGCCGCCTGCATCGGCGGGTTCCTTCTGGTTGGTTTGGCGAATGGAGCGGCCTCGATCCTGATCGCCTATGCGGTCGCATCCATCGCCTATACGCCGCTGATGCCGTTGGCCGATGCCTATGCGCTCAAGGGCCTTGCTGCCCGTAGCCGCGCCTACGGGCCGGTACGGCTGTGGGGCTCTGCGGCCTTCGTTGTCGGCAGTTTCGCTGCGGGCCTGGCAACCGATCTCATCCCGGCTCGACAACTGATCTGGCTGATCGTCGCTGCAGGCGCTTTGACTGCAGCCGCCGCGCTGGCGCTTGAGCCGGTGCACGCGCAGCCCTCGGCCGAGGAACCAGCAGAGCCGCGCGCGCTGCTGCGCAACGCGGCCTTTATCGCCGTGATGGTGGCGGCGAGCTTGATCCAGGCTAGCCATGCCGTCTATTACGGCTTTTCCGCGCTGCAATGGCACGGCATCGGCCTCGACGGCACAGCAATTGCCGCGCTGTGGGCGCTTGGTGTCATCGCCGAGATCGTGCTGTTCGCGCTGCAGTCGCGGCTGCCGCCGTTTCTCACGCCGCAGGCGCTGCTGATTGCCGGCCCGCTCGGCGGCGCCGTGCGCTGGGTGGCGATGGCGGCCAACCCGCCGGTCGCCGCGCTGCCGTTTCTGCAATTGCTGCACGCGGCAAGCTTCGGTGCGACGCATCTCGGCATGATCGGCTTTGTCGCCATGCACGCGTCGCGCGGGCAGGGCGCCACCGCGCAGGGCTATCTCGCTGTCGCGCTCGGCACGACGATGGCGGCCGCGACTGCGATCTCGGGCGTGTTGTTTGGAGCCTTCGGCAGCCGCGCGTACGCGGCGATGGCCTTAGCGGCGGTCGCTGGCGGCATCGCCGCTTACGTAGCGCACCGTATGGCGCGCCGTTGAGTAGCGGTGCGGCGTCGACTGCTGGGCATGGACGCGCGGCGTCGCCGAGCAGCTGCGGACGATGCCGTTGAGGTCGCTGCCTTCAAGGAAGATCATCTTTCGCGACAGCCCGCCGTGCCGGCTAATCCAGTGCCGCACCGAGGTCGGATAGATATTCCAGAGCGCGCGCGTGCCCATGGCGCTGGTCACCGGCCGGCCGTCGTGGTCGGGCATCCAGGCGGCGTGGAAGCCGAAACGGGCGCGCTCGGTCACACACATCTTGCTGCTCGGGATCAGGCCCAGAACCAGCGTGCAGGCGGAGAGGCAGTTGCCGTCAATGACGACGTCCTCACCGGTCGAGCGCAGCATGGCGAAGGCCTGCAGGTAGTGGCCGATCTGGCCGCCACGGTCCTCGGCAATGCGCATCGTCGCCGCAGCCGGCGAAAGGCCGGATACGAGCAGCAGGGCGCAGAGAACCAGGCCGCGAAACCGCATTGACCCCCGTCCCATCGTTATTTTTGTCCGCCGACTCCCGCGGCGAGTGTGACCCAAGACTAGGCGAAAAGGGGAGGAGCGGAAAGACGTGGTTAACCAAAAAGGCAGTCCAATTCGTGAACGAACTCAGGCAGTTGCAAGAATCCCACAGTCCGATGTCAGTATCCGACAATTCCGGAGGCGGGTCGGACCCAAACGATCTGCGCTGCCGTTTGGGCGCAATCCTGCGCCACTCCGTGAAGCTTATGGGCGATTTCGTCGTCCGGGCACTTCGCAGCGATCTCCTCGCAAAGGCGGGCATGCGCCAAAAGGCGCTCGGCAATGGCCGATAAATTGGGGGCTGCATTCATGGTCACCCGGGACTTATGGCCCGGGCTGCCGGTGGCCACCTTGACCAAGGTCAACCCCACAGCGCCGGGGTCGGGGGGTAGACGAGGCTTGCCTCGTAGCGGAGGCCGTCCGGGCGGTCGCGGGCGAGGAGCAGGGGGCCGTCGAGGTCAACGAAACGCGCCTTCTGGGCGACCAGCATCGCCGGCGCCACCGACAGCGAGGTCGCGACCATACTGCCGGCGATCAGCGTGAAGCCGAGCCGCTCAGCCTCCTTTGCCATCGCCAGCGCCTCGGTCAGGCCGCCGGCCTTGTCGAGCTTGACGTTGACCGCATCGTAGCGGCCAGCGAGCGCCGGCAGCGATGTGAGATGATGCGCGCTCTCGTCGGCGCAGACTGGGATCGGCCGCTTGATCGCAGCCAGCGCGGCATCGCTGCCTTCCGGCAGCGGCTGCTCCACCAGCACTACGCCGGCGTCAGCGCAGGCGGCAAGGTTTGCGGCGAGCACGCCCTCGCTCCAGCCCTCGTTGGCATCGACGATCAGGATCGTGCGCGGCGCAGCCTTGCGCACGGCGGCGATGCGCTCGGGATCGGCCGGCGCGCCAAGCTTGATCTTCAGAAGCGCGCGGCCCGCTGCTTTTGCTGTCGCCTTTGCCATGTCATCCGGTGTGCCGAGCGAGATCGTGAACGCGGTCGTCACTGGGTGCGGCGCGGGCAGGCCGATGAGCTCGTGCACGCGCTTTCCGGCGCGTTTCGCTTCGAGATCCCAGAAAGCGCAGTCGAGCGCGTTGCGCGCAGCGCCGGGCACCATCGCCGTCTGCAACTCCATGCGGGTCATGCCGGCGGTAAGGCGGCTGCGTAGCGCCTCGATCTCGGCGGTGACGCTGTCGACACTTTCCTTGTAGCGAGCGTAAGGCGTGCACTCGCCGCGGCCGCGATGCGCGCCATCCGCAAGCGTCACCACAACCACCGCAGCCTCGGTCTTGGCGCCGCGGCTGATCGTGAATGAGCCGGCGATCGGCCAGCGCTCGGCCGCAACCGTCAGCGTCAGTGGTCTGGGGATATCCATGTCCGGAACAACCCTCGACAGGCTCGCCCGCAATGGTCAAGTATGGCGGTCCGATGCGAACCCTGCCTCGAAAAGGCGGGATTCGGAACGCCAAATGCATTCCGGACGACGTTCCGGGCACAATTTCGAGGCCATCAGCGTGGACGGCGAAACATTGCTCGCAGGCAAGCTCGAAGGCGCCCGGCTGATGCTAGCAGGCAGCGGCGACTGGACCGCCAGGAATGCCGGCTCGTTGCAGGCCTGTATCGAGGCCGAGACCAAGCGCGCCGGCCTCAAGGAAGTCGCGATCGACATGGCCGGCGTCGAGCATCTCGACACTTTCGGCGCCTGGCTGCTGGAAAAGCTCACCCGCGCCTTCGCCGAACGCGGCACCGCGACCAAGGTAGTTGGTCTGCGCGAAGACTACCGCCGCCTGGTCGACGAGGTGCACGGCGTCGAGCTCGAGAAGCCGGCGGTCGTCCGACACAACCAGGTCGCCTACGCGCTGTCGGCCGTCGGCCACAGCATCGTCGGCGTCGGCGGCACCTTCGCCACCTTCGTCAACATGCTCGGCGCGGTCTCGAGCGCGTTGCTCCGCGTCTCGGCGCGGCCGCGCAACTTCCGCCTCACCGCCATGGTGCACCAGCTTGACAATGTCGGCTGGCGCGGCGTGCCGATCATCCTGCTCATTACCTTTCTTGTTGGCTGCATCATTGCGCAGCAGGGCATCTTCCATTTCAGCAAGTTCGGCGCCGACATCTACGTCGTCGACATGGTCGGCATCCTGGTGCTGCGCGAGCTCGGCGTGCTCATCGTATGCATCATGGTGGCCGGCCGCTCCGGTAGCGCCTACACTGCCGAGCTCGGCTCGATGATGATGCGCGAGGAGGTCGACGCCTTGCGCACCATGGGCTTCGATCCGGTCGAAGTCTTGGTGCTGCCGCGCATCATCGCGCTGGTGATAGGTGTGCCAATCCTGACCTTCCTCGGCTCGATGGCGGCACTCTACGGCGGTGGCCTCGTCTGCTGGCTGTACGGCGGCATCGATCCCGGCATCTTCATCCAGCGGCTGCACGAGGCGATCTCGCTCGACCATTTCAAAGTTGGCATCATCAAGGCGCCGTTCATGGCGCTGGTGATCGGCACCGTCGCCTGCATGGAAGGCTTCAACGTCAAGGGCAGCGCAGAATCGCTCGGCCTGCAGACCACGGCGTCGGTCGTTGAATCGATCTTCCTGGTGATCGTGCTCGATGGCCTGTTCGCCATCTTCTTCGCTTCGATCGGGATGTGAGCGATGGCGTCGGGCAACGGCGAGAGCCAGAAGGGCGCCAAGAACAGCCAGGCGGCGAAAGACGCCGTTATTTCGGTCCGCGACCTCATCGTCGGCTTCGGCAATCACGTCGTGCTCGACCGGGTCAACCTCGACGTCTACCGCGGCGAAATCCTCGGCTTCGTCGGCGGCTCGGGCGCCGGCAAATCGGTGCTGATGCGCACCATCATCGGCCTCCTGCCGCGGCGCGCCGGCAAGATCGAAGTATTCGGTACGGATCTCACGACCATGTCCGACGAAGAGCGCAGCGCGCTTGAGCGGCGCTGGGGTGTGCTGTTCCAGGGCGGCGCGCTGTTTTCATCGATCAATGTGCGCGAGAACATCCAATTTCCGATCCGCGAATATCTCGATCTGCCGCAGGACCTGCTGGACGAGATCGCGGTCGCCAAGCTCGAAATGGTCGGCCTGGATTCGACCGTGCTGGACAAGTTTCCGTCGGAGCTCTCCGGCGGCATGACCAAGCGCGTCGGTCTTGCGCGTGCGCTCGCGCTCGATCCGGAGATCGTCTTCCTCGACGAACCGACCTCGGGCCTCGATCCGATCGGCGCCGGCGATTTCGACGAGTTGATCGCCACGCTCCAGCGCACCCTGGGCCTCACTGTATTCATGGTGACGCACGACCTCGACAGCCTGCACACGGTCTGCGACCGCATCGCGGTACTCGCCGACCATAAGGTGATCGCGGCCGGCGACATGGACACGATGCTTGCCTCCGACCACCCCTGGCTCAAGGCCTATTTCCACGGCAAGCGCTCGCGCGTCGCGCAGGGCCTGCCGGCCTAAAGCAAAACGCGGCCCGCTGGGGCCGCGTTTCTAGGTGGGTCCGAAGCGCAATCTTAGTCGAAGCGGCCCGCCGCGTGCGCGAGCATCGTGTAGACCTTTCCGGTTTCCGAGGTGAGATAGGTGCGCGCCACGACCTGGCCGCGGTCGTCGCGCGAGACCTCGTCGAGCAGCCGCTCGAACTCGTTCACGTAGCGGTCGACCGTCTGCTGGAACTCGCGGTCGCTGCGGTACTTGCGGCGGATCTCATCGAACGCCTTCTGGCCCTGCAGCGTGTAGAGCCGACGGGTGAAGACGTTTCGTTCGCCGCGCTTGTAGCGGTCCCACAAATCGGCCGCCGCATCGTGGTCGATCATGCGGGCGATATCGACCGACAGGGAATCGAGTGACTCGATGGTGTGCCGCGGCGTGCGCTCGTCCTGGCTGCGCGAGGTCTCGCGCGGCACATCGCGAATGGGCTCGCGCATTGACTCACGCTCTCGCGGGCGATCGCGGGCTTCATCCTCATCACGCGAGGCGCGGTTGAGCAGTTCGCTCAGCCAGCCGCGGCTGACGCCGGCCTGCGCCGGAGTGATCGTCGGCGCGTCCTGCCGGCGCGGCGGCGCAAAAGCGGCCGGCTCGCGCGGCGGCGGCTGGAAGCTCAGCGGCTCGCTGCGGTCGGTGCGCGGCGGTGCGAAGGATGACGGCTCGTTGCGCGGCGGCAGCGAGCGCGACGGCAGTTCGGCGCGGCCGCCGCTCACGACGGCCAGCGTGGGCTCTTCGCGTGCCGGGCGGCGCATCGGTTCGACGGCGTCAAGGCTGCGGCCGTGACGGGCGACGATGCGGTTGAGCTCGGCCAAAGCCTCGATCTGGTCAACGATGACGCGACGCATTTGCGCTGCGCCTTCGGCGGCCTCCTGCGGCAATTCGAACACGCCGCGGTGCAGTTCGGCCCGGGTCTGCTCGAGCTCGTGCTGCATTTCGGAGGCCATCTGCTTCATGCCCTGTACGACCTCTGCGAAGCGTTCGCCCGCGTCGCGGAAGATCGAGTGCGTCTCGCTGGCGGCTTGGGCAAAGACATCGCGCATCGCCTCGGAGGCGCGCTTGCGCTCGTCGTCGGCATGCTGGTGCACGTGCTGGTACTGCTCGCTGATGGCGCGGCTGCCTTCGGCGCTCGACTCGGAGACGAGGCGCGCGACTTCGCGGGCGCGGGCCGAGGCCGCCTCAAGCGATTCATCGAGCAGGCCTGCGAAACGCTTGAGACGCTGGTCGAGATCCTCGGTGCGGATGTCGAGCGTCGCGACCAGCGAGTCGAGCTGGACACGGCGTTCGTTGATCTTGCTCTCCGTGCGCTCATTGCTGCGGTCGATGACGTCGACCGCCTTGGCAAGCTCGCGGCCGTGGGCGTCGAACTGGTCGGCGAGCTGGCCGAGATTGGTGACGACGCGGGCGGTGATATCGCCAAAATTGGCGATGGTCGATTCGACGCGCGTGGTCGCGTCCGTCGTGGTGCCGGTGACCTCGTTCATCGAGTTGACGAACTCGGACACGCGGAGCATCAGCGTGTTCTCGAGCGCCGCCATGTTCTCGTGGGCGCCCGACAGCACTTCCTGCAGCATGATGTTGGCTTCGCGCAGCCGCTCGAAGAGGGCGGTGGTGTCAGCGCGCAGCATGTTGTGCGTCTCCATCATCTCGTTGACGGTGGAGGTCGCGGTCTGCTTCGACTGCTCGATCGACTTCGTCGCGGCGTCGTGCAGCTCACTGAAGGTGCGGTTGACGGTGTTGGAGGCTGCTTCGCCCGCGCTGTTGATCATGCGGGCGATCTCGGCGCTGTTGTCCATCATCGAGCGGGTGAAGGCGAAGCCCTTCTCCTCGATCGACTTGATCGCCAAATTGGTTGCGCTGCCGACGTCGTTGGCGAACTGCTGGCCCTTCTGGACGATGGCGTCGAGCACGCTGCCGCTGCGGTCGGACAGCACATGCGCCATCTCGCTGGTGCGGGCCGAGACCGCGTCGGTGATCTCGTTAGCCTTGCTGACGAAGCTTTGCGCGACCTCTGCGCTGACGCTCTTGAGCGTCCGCTCGGCTTCGCCGGCGGAGACGCGGATGGCGTCGCTGGTCGACATCGCGAGCTGGCCGAGCGAGCGCTCGGCTTCGGCCGAATTGGTCTTGATCGACTGCGACAACTGTTCCATGCGCGCGTTGAGCGCGTCGGCGGCGGCCTTGGTGCGGGTCTCGATCTGGTTGGTGACGGTCTCGGCGCGGCCGACCAAAAGATCCTCGAAGCGGCCGATGCGGCTGTCGAGATTGTCGGCGACTTCCTGGGCGCGCGAGCCGAGCGCGCGGTCGAGCTCGGTCGCCTTGGCGTTGATCTGATCGGCGACGTGGGCGCCGCGGGCGGTGATGGTGTCGCCGACGCCGGCAACGCGGGTGTCAAGCGAAGCGGTCAGCTCGGTGACGCGCTGGTCGAGGTTCTGCTCGAACTTGGTCAGGCGCTGATCGAGCGAGGTGCCGACGGTGTCGGAGCGCGAGGTCACGCGCTCGTCGAAGGTGTCGAGGTAATTGCGCATCGCCTCGGACACGTCGTGGGTTCGCTGGCCGAGCCGGTCGACGAGCTCGGTGCCGTACACCTTCACGGTATGGTCGAACTCCGCCATGTGGCCGGTGATCAGATTGCCGAGCGAACTGGTGTCGCGCGAAATCTTTTCGGTGATCGCAGTGCCGCCCTCGTTGAACATGTCTTCGAAGGCCTGCAGCCGCGTCGCCAGCATGTCCTTGACGGCTTCGCCACGGGAATTGAGCGCCTGCGCCAGCGCCTCGGCGTTCTCGCGGAAGGTTTCCGACACCGTATTGCTGCGGGTGATCATGGTGTCGGTGATGCGCTGGCCGGTCTGCTCGAGCTTGGAGACGACGTCGCCGCCGCGCAGCGACAGGTCGAGCACCAATGAGTCGCCGGTTGAGCGCAGCGTCGAATTGACCTCCTCGGCGCGCGCAGAAATGGTTTCCGCCATGCGCGTGCCGGTGTCGGTCAGGCTGTTGGTGAAGGCCTGGGTGCGGCCGGACATGGTCTCCACGGTTGACTGGGCTTTTTGCGCAAAGCCCTGAGCGACGGTGTCAAGCCGCGCCGACATCATCTGCTGCAGACGGACAGCGAGCTCGGCAAACTCGTCGTGCACGTGCTCTGTCTTGAAATTAAGGCTATCGGTGAGCCGTTCACTCGCGGACGAAATCGCGGTCGAGGCGCGCTCGCTGGTGGTCTCGAGCCGATCGAGCAGTGTTGAGCCGCGGTCGGTCAGCGCGTCGATCATGGAGTCGCCGGCATGACCGAGCGCAAGGGTGATGTGTTCGCCTTTCTCGGTCAGCGAACGCGTGACGCGCTGCGCGACTTCGTTGACCTTCTCGGCGACGAGATCGCCCACCGAGGTGATGTCGTGCGACAGGTCAAGGTGCACGCTACCGATGGCGTTGCGCACCTGCTCGGCCTGATTGACCAGCGTCTCACGCTGGTTCGACAGCTCGCTGACGAGGTCGCGGATGCGGACTTCGTTGTCATTGTATGCACGCTCGAGCGCTGAGACCTCGTTGTGCACGAGCGCTTCGAGCTCCGCAGCGCGTGCCAAAGCGCGCTCGACACCGTCGCCCATGGCGGCGACTTCGCGCCGGATGGCCTGGCCGACGGTGACAATCGATTCGCGGGCGACCGCCTCCGGCTGGGCAAGCCGCATCGCGACCTCGGCCATGGACTCGGCGACCAGCCGCAAATCCTGCGAGCGGCGGAACATGTGCGCAAGGACGAAGAAGAAAATGGCGGGCACGGCGAGCGCGGCGATGTAGCCGACCAACGCGACGAAGCCAGTGCGCGGGCTCGAGAAGGCGTCCTGCAATTCGGGGCGGAACAGCAGCGCGGCGATGATGCCGCCGGCTACCCAGACCGCGGAGGCGCCACCGGCGATCATGTAGGGCAGGCGGGGTGGACGGCGGTGCAGCGCCTGGAGGATGGCGCCGATCGAGGCGCGGTCGTCATTTGCCGCGCGGCGCGGCGCGTCGGCAGCGGGCTCGACGTCATGGAAGAGATCGGCCGTGGCCGGCGGCGTCTCGCTCTGCATCTCGGTCTGCCGCAGGCTCAGCGCCTCCTGGATGGCGGTCATCGCCTGTTCAGTGGCGTCCTTGGACTTCTGCGGAATATTGGCCATTTCGGTCGTCGCCTCGTCGTTACGCCGGGACAATTCGCGGCCCTGTCCACCACAGCGGGCCACGCCACGAGCGCGGGATCTTTGTGCAGGCCTAGCACGCCCCAAAAGCCACGTGCCCGAGCCGCCGGTTAATCCTATCGTCTTGGCAATGCGAAAGAAACCGCCACGTTTAGGAGTTTTTCATCATCGTTAACTGTCCATTAACCATGATTTTTTCGCCGCCACGCACCTCCACGGCCGGCTCCGATTGCGGCGGCATCGGGGCACCGCGGCGCGTCTTCAAGCGCGATTAACCACGGACGCAAAACGCTGGCCGCCGATTTACCCGGATTTGGTCCCGCGCCGGTCAAACTGCCCGGCAACAACGACGAATGCGCGTTCGGGGAAACAAACAACATGTCACAAGCCGCGATGCTGAAAGCGGAGGCCGCGCCCGCCGCGATCGACCGCGCCCATCTCAAGCAGATGACATTCGGCGATCGCGCCCTCGAGCGTGAATTGCTGCAGCTGTTCGACCGCCAGGCCGACATCCTGATGGCGCGCATGCGCACCAGTGAGCCGGCGGTGCTGACGACGCTCGCGCACACGCTCAAGGGCTCGGCGCTCGGTGTCGGCGCGACGGACGTCGCGCAGGCGGCGGCCACCGCCGAGCAGGCGGCCTCAGGCTCGCCGGTCGAATGCGCCGCAGCCCTGACTGCGCTTGCCGGAACCATCGCCGTGGCCCGCGCCGAAATTGCCGCACTGCTCGCTGCATGACGCCGCTGGCGTCCCCGCGCGAATGACTATATAGACCGCGCAGCCGCCAATTCCAGCGGCCCCGCCTGCGTTTTCCGATGCCGAAGATCACCTATATCGATTCTGGAGGCACCGCCCGGGCGGTCGATGCGGAGATCGGATCGACCGTTATGGAGACGGCGATCCGCAACAATATCCCTGGCATCGAGGCTGAATGCGGTGGCGCCTGCGCCTGCGCCACCTGTCACGTCTATGTCGACGAGGCCTGGCGTGAAAAGACCGGCGAGCCGTCGCCCATGGAAGAAGATATGCTCGACTTCGGCTACGACGTGCGGCCGAACTCGCGCCTGTCCTGCCAGATCAAGGTGACCGAGGACCTCGACGGTCTCGTCGTGCGCACGCCCGACAAGCAGGCCTGATTGCCAACCCGTAAGTGAAGCCGCCGCGCACGATGTGCGCGCGGAAGCCGACGTTTTCCGCGATCTGCGCGCCGCCGGGATAGGTGTCGGTGAAGCCGGTACCATTGCCGAGATCGACGTAGAGATAGTCGAACTTGGCGCTCCAATGCTGGTCGATCTTGGCCTCAAGACCGCCGCCGACGGTCCAACCGGCGCGCGGAACCAGAGGATGTCCATCGGCGCACCGGGTTGGACCGTCGGCGCCGGTCTCGAGGCAATCGCCAATATCCTTGCCGCACCGCTGAAGGAGCATCGCACCACCGAGGCGTTGCTCGAGGAGGTGCAGCAACGACGCACACTGCCGATGCGCGTCATCCAGTGGCTGCAGATCCAGATCCAGAACAATGTGCTGAGCGCGGTGCTTGGCAGCACCGAACGCCCGAAGCCGCCGTTTGCGGCAAAATTCCTCAACTGGTTTCCGGCGTTGCGCCGCATCCCGGCGCGCCTCATCGGCCTCGGCATCCGGCCCGAACACATCCACACGCCGGAAGCGAAGGCCTGACTATCAGGCGCCGCGATGTTTCCACTGCTCGAGGCGCGCGATCTCTGCCGGCGCAAGCGGCCGCGGGCGCCGCGTCGTTGTGTCGAGCATCACCATCGTGGCGCGGCCGACCGCCGCGCAGGCGCCGTCGTGAAAGATCGCTTGTGCCACGGTGAAGGAGGTGCGGCCAAACGCTGCGAGCGCCGTACCAATGACGACGTCGCCCGGCCAGCGCAGCTCGCGCAGGAAGTCGATCTCCTGACGCACAAGGACGAACGTCGCATTGTCGACGCCGATGCTGAGATCCTCGTTGCGGAACATGGCGACGCGGCCCGACTCGAAATAGGTCGCGAACACAGCATTGTTGACGTGGCCCTGTGGATCGAGGTCGCCGTAGCGGATGACGTCGTTGACGCGGTGCGGATAATCGGCAAGCTGCGGCTCGGACTTGCGTTGAGTTTCGCGTGACTGCGACATGAAAAGCTACGGCTTCATCCCGGCCGGCGCCACCTGCGACGATTTTAACCCCATCTCGTCGAGCGCCTTGCGCACGAGGCCGGAGGCCTTCGCCTCCTCGATGAACTCGCTGACATAGGCGAGCGCCGCCGGCTTGCCCTTCGGCACGCACACCGAGGTCGAGGAGTTCAGGAACGCATCGTCGAGAATGCGCGAGCCGGGAATCTTGCCCACAAGACCCGACAGCGACTCGCGCGACAGCGCGATCGCCTCAATGCGGCCTTCCTTCATGGCCGCGGTCGCGGCGTCGACACCGGCGAAATCGATATGCGTGGCGCTGGGCGTTGCTTTCTTTGCCGCGCGGAATGTCGCGGTGTTGGCGACGCCCCCGATGCCGAATCCTTTGGCATCAGCGTCCTTGACCGATTTCGCCTTGGAGGAGGGTGCCACCAGGAACGTGCTCTGCAGCAGGTGATAGGCATTGCCGAAGTCGACGAACTTCTTGCGCTCGTCGTCGACGGGCAGGAAAGCGACGTCCCATTTGTTGTCGGCCGCCGAATTCTGGATCTCGCCGGAGGCCTGGTGCGGCACGATCTCGGCGGGCACGCCGAGCTTCTTCGCCAGCGCCGTGCCGAGCGTTACCGCGACGCCTTTGAAGCCCGCGCCGTTCTTGATGGCGAATTGCGCCGACGGCGAGGGCGCGACTGCGACCGCGACACGCAGTTTTCCGGTGGGCGTGAGTTGTTGCATCACGGCGTCGTCGACCATTGCGAAGGCTCCTTGTTGAATTGCCGCCGCACTCTGGCGTTATGGTTTCTTCGCCGCAAGCCGGGTTACTCGCGTCTCGGCGATACGCGCCGTGGTCAGAGCGACCGCAAACACCGCGAGCCAGACGACGCGCGCGCCGCAGCGGTCGTGCGGGTTCGACAATACCCCCGCAGATGAAGGCATTGCCGAGGAGCACCAGCGTCACGGTCGCGGCGAGTTCGCCGGCGTCGGCCGGGATAAGGCCGCGCTAGACAGCGGGCCAGGTCACGGCGTTGCAGAACGATCTCGACCACATCGACCGCGCCGCAAGCATCCTACCGATGCGATATTCCGACCTGTTCTTCTCGCTGCTCATGCGCATTGACATGACGCGCACGCGGCTCGCGACATTGCAACGGCTAGACCCCGCGGCGTAGTCTGCCGCCTATGTTCGTCACCTTCTTCAGCGAGCTGAAGGCCGCCGGCGTGCCGGTGACGCTGCGCGAATATTTGACATTGATGGATGCGATGGAGGCCGATCTCGCCTCGCGCCGGGTCGAGGAATTCTATTACCTGTCGCGCGCGACGTTGGTGAAGGATGAGCGCAACCTCGACAAGTTCGATCGCGTGTTTGGCCACGTTTTCAAGGGCCTCGAACTGATGTCGGACGCGATCGAGGCCGAAATTCCCGCCGAATGGCTGAGGAAGCTCGCCGAGAAATATCTTACCGACGAAGAGAAGAAGCAGATCGAGGCGATGGGCGGCCTCGACAAGCTGTTCGAGACGCTCAAGAAGCGGCTCGCCGAGCAGAAAGGCCGCCATCAAGGCGGCTCGAAATGGATCGGTACCGCCGGCACATCTCCCTATGGGGCCTACGGCTACAATCCGGAAGGCATCCGCATCGGTCAGGATTCAAACCGCAACTTCCGGGCTGTGAAGGTGTGGGACAAGCGCGAGTTCAAGGATCTCGACGACGAAGTTGATCTCGGCACCCGCAACATCAAGCTGGCGCTGCGCCGCCTACGTAAGTTCGCCCGCACCGGCGCGCCGGAGGAGCTCGATCTCGACGGCACCATCAAGGGCACGGCGCACAAAGGTTATCTCGATATCCTGATGCGGCCGGAGCGGCACAATGCCGTGAAGGTGCTGTTGTTCTTCGACATCGGCGGCTCGATGGATTGGCACATCAAGGCGACCGAAGAGCTGTTCTCGGCGGCGCGTGGTGAGTTCAAGCACATGGAGCACTTCTACTTCCACAATTGCCTTTATGAGCGCGTGTGGAAGGAGAACCGCCGGAGATTCCAGGAAACGACGCCGACCTGGGATGTGCTCCACACATATCCGCACGACTACAAGGTGGTGTTCGTCGGCGACGCCTCGATGAGCCCTTACGAGATCACCGCGGCCGGCGGCTCGGTCGAGCACTACAATGACGAGCCGGGCGCGCTCTGGCTCGAGCGCGTCACGCGTACCTATCCTGCGGCGGTCTGGCTCAATCCGGTGCCCGAGAGGGAATGGGAGTTCACCTATTCGATCAAGATGGTGCACCAGCTGATGGGCGAGCGCATGTATCCGCTGACGCTCGAAGGCCTCGACCGCGCCATGCGGGAACTGGTGCGGTAGTCCCCGCGTCCTCCGTCCTGAAACTCCCTGCTTGTTGTCCATCCACAAGCAACGTTAGGAGCCGTGTCACGGTTCGCCGCGTCGGTGCGCTTCTTTGTTACAAAACGGAAAAAAGTTCCGCGGTTGGCTCAGGCCACGCGCGGAACCCACATCTCGCCGGTTTTCACGTAGGAGCGCTTCACCGCCGACCACGCGATCATGTGCGAGCGCTGCTCGCGATCGGCTTCGCCGGCATATGCGGCGAACGCGTGATTGAAGGCCTCGCGGTAAATGTCTTGGGCGTGAGTGGGCAGGTGCTTGCGGACTGGTTGAGGCAGGTCGGTATTGAGACGGTATGGCATGGACGCAAACTCTCGGCCCCCGCCAGGATGATGCGAGTTATATGACTGGACCCGACCGTGCCCTCTTTGCGGTAAATCAATTCCGCATCAAATTTGTTCCGGCTGCGGCCAAAAAAGCAATCGCCGGACTCTTCGGCCCGGCGATGCCCATCCCCTCGTAAACGTCAGATCAGGCGGCGTTGGCGGCCTGCGGTTGCGCGTGCGCTTCGAGCGCAGCCTGGTTCCGCTGCAGCGCCATCACATCGCGGGCGACGCGGGCGAAATCCTTGCGTGCGGTCTCGAGCGCGCCGTCTGATACTGAACGTTCGATCTGCTCGCGTTTCACCGCGGCCTTGAGCTCCTCGATGGTCTGCTCGGCGGCGAGCTTGTCGGCGGCCCCGAGCATTTCGAGCGACTCGACGCGCTGGGCAAGCGCCGCGATCGTTTGCTCGGCGCGTTCGAGCGCAGCTTCCTTGGCGTTGTAGGCCCGCGCCAGCGCCGCGGTGCGGTCGATCA
>Ga0187779_10000294_pt1 | contig 34881 bp, 32 predicted proteins | sample 1015_Q2_SP10_10__FD_132435 | JGI IMG/M metagenome (GOLD analysis project Ga0187779, IMG submission 132435) | Tropical peat soil microbial communities from peatlands in Department of Meta, Colombia - 1015_Q2_SP10_10_MG | ecosystem: Environmental > Terrestrial > Soil > Wetlands > Peat | place... | reverse complement strand
GCAGCTCGCGGAACACCGAGGTGCAGACCGCGTCGATTTCGGTGTCACCGCGCCACACCGCCATGGCCTTGGACAGATCGCGGCGGCCATAGGCATCGAGCACGGTTTTGAGCTGCTCGAGCACAAGGTCGGTCATGTGTTCGACGCCACGGATCAACTTCGGCGGTGGGAATTCGCCGTTGAGTGCGACGACGCGCTTGGCGATGTTTTTGGCAAGGTCGCCGATGCGCTCGAGATCGTTGGCAAGGCGCAAGGCGCCAACGATGTCGCGCAGGTCGACCGCCATCGGCTGACGGCGGGCGATCGTCATGATCGCCTTCTCCTCGATCTCGCGCTGGAGATTGTCGATATGGGCATCCGCGGCCGTGACGCGCTGCGCCAGCGTCGTGTCGCGCTTGGCAAGCGCATCGACTGAGTCGGCAACCTGCTTCTCGGCGAGGCCACCCATTTCGGCGACCATGCGGGCAAGCTCCTGCAGGTCGGTGTCGAATGCCTTGATCGTGTGGTCGGTCATTGTCATTGTCCTTCGACCTATCTATGGCGCCTGATCGCCGTGCGTCAGCCGAACCGGCCGGTGATGTAATCTTGGGTGCGCCGATCGCTCGGCGAGGTGAAGATCTGCGTGGTCTCGCCGTACTCGACCAGCTCGCCGAGATACATAAAGGCAGTGAAGTCGGACACGCGCGCCGCCTGCTGCATGTTGTGGGTGACGATGGCGATCGTGTAGTCCTCTTTGAGCTCGTCGATCAGCTCTTCGATCTTGGCGGTGGAGATCGGATCGAGCGCCGAGCACGGCTCGTCGAAAAGGATGACCTCCGGCCGCACCGCGACGGTGCGTGCAATGCACAGACGCTGCTGCTGGCCGCCGGACAGCGATAGGCCATTGGCGTTCATCTTGTCTTTTACCTCTTCCCAGAGCGCGGCGCGTTGCAGGCAATGTTTGACGCGGTCGTCGATCTCGGACTTCGGCAGTTTTTCGTAAAGGCGGATGCCGAAGGCGATGTTCTCGTAGATCGTCATCGGGAACGGCGTCGGCTTCTGGAACACCATGCCGACCTTGGCGCGCAGGAGATTGAGGTCCTGCGACGGCGCCAGGATGTCCTCATTGTCGAGGCGGACGTGACCGGCGGCACGCTGGTTCGGATAAAGGTCGTACATGCGGTTGAGGATGCGCAGAAACGTCGACTTGCCACAGCCCGACGGCCCAATCAGCGCCGTGACCTTGGATTGGTAGAACGGCATGCTGATGCTCTTCAACGCGCGGTGATCGCCGTAGAAAAAATCGAGATCGCGCACCGTGATCTTTTCCGACAGGCCTTCAGCGCTGCTCTGCGGGCGATTGACCGTAGGAGTCGTGAACGTTGCGAGGCTCATGACGTTTTTCTCTTTGACGCGAGGACACGGGCGATGATGCTGAGTGCAAGCACCGCCATGGTAATGATGAGCGCGCCGGTCCAGGCGAGTTGCTGCCAGTCATGGTACGGACTGAGCGCGAACTGGAAAATGACGACCGGCAGGCTGGAGACCGGAGCATTCATGTCGAGGCTCCAGAACTGGTTGTTGAGCGCCGTGAACAGAAGCGGCGCGGTTTCGCCGGAAATGCGCGCGACCGCGAGGAGCACGCCGGTGACCATGCCGGCGCGCGCCGCCTTATAGGCGACCTTCTGGATCATCAGCGAGCGCGGCAGGCCGATCGAGGCGGCCGCCTCGCGCAGCGTGTCGGGTACCAGAGTGAGCATGTCCTCGGTAGTTCGCACGACAACCGGAATGACGATGACCGCAAGGGAGATTGCACCGGCCCAGCCGGAGAAATGCCCCATCTGCGCGACCATGATCTCGTAGATAAAGAGGCCGATCACGATCGACGGAGCGCTCAACAGGATGTCGTTGATGAAACGCACCACCGTTGTCAGGCGGTCGTAGCGGCCGTATTCGGCCATGTACGTGCCGGCCAGGATGCCGAGCGGCGTGCCGATCATCACCGCAAGCACCGTCATAAGGATGCTGCCGGCGATGGGGTTCAGCAGACCGCCGGAACCGCCGGGTGGTGGCGTCATTTGGGTGAAGACTTCAAGGCTGAGGCCGCTGAAGCCCTTCCACAACAGTTCAGCGAGAATGAAGACCAGCCAGAGCAGGCCGAAACCGGTCGCGCCGAAGGCGAGCCCGACCGCGACCATGTTTCGCCGGCGGCGGGTGTTGTAGAGGGCGCTCGACACTTCAACCGCCATGGTCAGCCTCCCACCCGCGCATTCATGCGCAGCAGCATCAGCCGCGCGATGGCCAGCACGATGAAGGTGATGACGAACAGGATGAGGCCGAGTGCGATCAGCGACGAGGTATAGAGATCGCCGACGGCTTCAGTGAATTCATTGGCGATGGTGGCGGAAATAGTGGTGCCGGGCGCGAGGATCGAGCTGGAGATGCGGTGTGCGTTGCCGATGACGAAGGTGACCGCCATAGTTTCGCCGAGCGCGCGGCCAAGGCCGAGCATGACGCCACCGATCACGCCGACGCGGGCGTAAGGCAGCACGACGTAACGCACCACCTCCCAGGTGGTGCAGCCGACGCCGTAGGCGGCTTCCTTCAGGACCGGCGGCACTGCCTCGAACACGTCACGCGAGATCGAGGTGATGAAAGGCAGCACCATGATCGCGAGGATGAGGCCGGCGGTCAGAATGCCGATGCCGTAAGGCGGGCCGGCAAACAAATTGCCAATGATGGGGATTTCGCCGAGCGTATCAATCAGAAACGGTTGCAGCGTCTGCTGCAAAAACGGCGCGAACACGAACAGGCCCCAGATGCCATAGATGATGCTGGGAATGCCGGCCAGCAATTCGATGGCAATGCCGATCGGACGGCGCAGCCACATCGGGCACAATTCGGTCAGGAACAGTGAAATAAAAAGTCCGACCGGCACCGCGATCAGCATCGCGGTGAACGAGGTGACGATGGTGCCGTAGATCGGTGCGATCGCGCCGAACTTCTCCGTCACCGGATTCCAGACCTCGGTGTAGAGGAAGCCGATACCGTAGGTCGACAGCGCGAGCCACGACCCGTGGATCAGCGAAATGATGATGCCGCCGAGAATGATGAGGACGGCAAAGGCCGCGATCCGCGTCAGGTGCCGGAAGGCGGCATCCCGCAACCGCAGGCGCTCGAGCACCCGGCCGCGATCGATCAAGGCAGCATCCAGGAGGGCGCCCTCAAACGCGACATCGACCACGGAGTTTCTCCCGGTGTCCTGCATCGGCACTCCCTGCACGTCACCAACGTCCGGGAGACCACTCAAGCGACCCTGAGGCCACGGCACAAGCCGGCCTGTGGCCGGCGGTGGACAAGGAAAAGGCGCCGAGAAACGGCGCCTTTTCCATTCGTTCTCATTACATCGAAGCTTTCACTTCGCCCTTCCAATACTGCTCGACGTCCTTCACGACGTTCGAGGGCATTGGAACGTAATCGAGCTCTTCAGCCATCTTGCCGCCGTTCTTGTACGCCCAGTCGAAGAACTTGAGCGCTTCGGCGGTAGCAGCTGCATCACTCGGCTGCTTGTAGACGAGGATCCAGGTCGCGGCCGTCATCGGCCAGGACTTGTCGCCGGGCTGGTTAGCGAGGATGACGCCATAGCCAGGCTGCGACTTCCAGTCGGCGTTGCCAGCGGCCGCCTGGAAGGCGTCCGAGGTCGGCGACACGGTCTTGCCGGCCTTGTTGATCATTTTGGTGTAGGTCAGCTTGTTCTGCTTGGCGTAGGCGTACTCGACGTAGCCGATCGAGCCCTTGGTGTTGCCGACATTGTTGGCAACGCCTTCGTTGCCCTTGGCGCCGATGCCCGACGGCCACTGCAGCGAGGTGTTGACGCCGACCTTCGACTTCCAGTCCGCGCTGACGTCGGCGAGGTAGAAGGCGAAGTTATAAGTGGTGCCCGAGCCGTCGGAGCGGTGCACGATCGCGATCGCCTGGCTCGGCAGCTTGGCGCCGGGGTTGAGCTTCTTGATCGCGGCATCATCCCATTTCGTGATTTCGCCGAGATAGATCTTGGCGAGCGTCGGGCCGTCGAGGACAAGGTCACCCGGTTTGATGCCGTCGATGTTCACGACCGGCACGATACCGCCCATGACCATCGGAAACTGCGCGAGACCGGCCTCATCGAGCTCTTTGCCGGGGAGCGGCGCGTCGGACGCACCAAACGTCACGGTCTTGGCCTTGATCTGCTTGATGCCGCCGCCGGAGCCGATCGACTGATAGTTCAGCCCGGTGCCGGTCTGCTTCTTGTAGGCGTCAGCCCACTTCGCATAGATCGGATAGGGAAATGTCGCCCCGGCGCCGGAAATGTCGGCGGCCTTGGCGGGAACGATAGCAGCAGTGGCGATGAAGCCAGCGGCTGCCCATGCGGTCCAGTGTTTCACGGGTTCTCTCCATTCATGTTGGCGGCCAAAGCCGTTCGCGGGCATTGCTGCCCGTGTTGCTCCGCTTTGGTGCCCTTGGAATAGGGCTGCCGCTGTTGCTTTAAGACGCGCTCCGAGATTTCAACTTCGGACGTTTTGTTTGGGCGTCTTTGGTTATCCGAAGTCGAATCCAGCGATAAACTTTGCACGCAACCGTTCTATAAAGCTTTGATGACAACCAAATGACGTATCAAGCCTATGAATTCTCTTGCGATTCTGGCGATATGACGGTTTCAGCGGTGGGAAGGGGCAGGTGCATGCAAAAGCTTGCGCCGGCGCCCGGCGTGCTCTCGATGGTCAGCCTACCGCCATGACGATTGAGCACGTGCTTGACCAGCGCAAGGCCTAAGCCCGTACCGCCGAGTGCCCGGCTTTCGGCGACATCGACGCGATAGAAGCGCTCCGTCAGCCGCGGCAGATGCTCAGGCGCGATGCCTGGACCGTAATCGCGTACCGAGAGACGCGCTTCGGGCGTTCCGGCGCGCGTCTGTCCGCGCGCCAGCGTGAGGTCGACACGCTTGCCGGCGGCGCCGTATTTCAATGAGTTCTCGACCAGGTTCTCCAGCGCGCGGATCAACTCATCGCGGTCGCCGGGCACGGTGAGTGGCTCGGACGGAACGCTCATCTTGATATCGACACCGCGATCGCGCGCTAGCGTCTGCAGACCGTCGGCCACCTGGCGGACGATCGGCGTCAGGTCGACCGGCATGTTCGGCGCAAGATGCGCGTTGAGCTCAATGCGCGACAGCGACAGCAGATCGTCAATCAGACGCGCCATGCGCGAGGCCTGCGCCTGCATGATGCCGAGAAACTTCTCCCGGGCCGGCGTGTCGTCCTTGGCCGGTCCCTGTAATGTCTCGATGAAGCCGAGCAGCGCGGCGAGCGGCGTCCGCAGCTCGTGGCTGGCATTGGCGATGAAGTCGGCCCGCATCTGCTCGACGCGGCGCAGCGGCGTCAGATCGTTGAAAGTCATCAGGAGGATGTCTGCGCTACCATCGGCCCCGATGGATAGCCGCACCGGCGTGACGAAGGCCTCGAACCAGCGGTCGAGCGGCACGCGCTCGAAGAATTCGACGCGCTGTGGCTCGCGCCGCTTGGTTGCGCGGCGGATGGCATCGACCAGTTCCGGCATGCGCAGCGCGATCAGCGCCGGGTCGCCGCGCCGCAGCGCCGGTGCAATCGCCGCCGCCGGCTCGTTGAAGGCGACGACACGGCCGTCGCGATCGAGCACGATTGCCGGATCCGGCAGGCCACCGATCAGCGTGTCGATAAGCGGTTGCTGCGCCAGTAAAAACGCGCGGCCGCTCGCCGGCAGGGAAAGACTCGACCCAACACCAAGGCCGTCATTGCCGAACAGCACCGACCACGCCTCGCGCAGGCGGGATAGCCAGCTGGCTCGCGAGGGAAAATTGTCTTCGCTGGTCGCCATCGGTCAGCCGGCGCCGGATTGCTCGCGGTCGATCTCGCTGCGTATCGGATCCGCGGCCAGCACGATTTGCCGCTTTGGCACAACTTTGCCGCTGCGCATCAGCATCAGCTCCCGTAGCCCCAGGATCGTCAGCGCTATAGCGAAAGGTACCAGATAATAAAGCATACGGAAGATCAGAAGACCGGCAACGAGGTCCTCTTTCTGGAATTGCCAGAGCGCGACCAGCATCGCGGCGTCAAAGACACCGAGACCGCCCGGGGCGTGGCTTGCAAAACCGAGCATCGTCGCGGAAACGAACACCACCAGCAGCGTGATGAAGCCGATGTTCGGTTCGTTCGGCAGCAGCATGTACATCGCCATGGTGCAGCAGCCAAGATCACAGAGTCCGATGATGATCTGAAGAAGCGTCGAGGGGCCGCTTGGCAGCCGCACCTTCCATTGCCCCTGGCCGATCTCGCGCGGCGAACTCCAGACCCAGGCAATATAGGAGCCGAGCGCCAACAGGATCAGCGCGGCGAAGCCGCGATTAAGCATGGCGGGCAACTGATCGATGGGCATCGCTGCCTGCGGCTCAAAGAACACGCTCAGACCGAGTACCGTTGCGTTGCCGAGCCAGAATGTAAGGCCTGCGACGAAGCAAATCTTGGCAACCTCGATGGCCGTCAGGCCATGGAGCGAGTAGATGCGATAGCGCACCGCACCGCCGGTGAAGACGGTTGCACCGATATTGTGGCCGACGGCATAGCTGCTGAACCCGGACAGCGCGGCGATGCGATAGGGAATTTCGTTGCGCCCGATCGTGCGCAGCGCGAACAGATCGTAGAAGGTGAGCGTGAAATAGCCGCCGGCGACGAACACCGCGGCGAACGCGACGTCATCATACTCGATCGCCTTGATCGCCGCGATCACGGCAGCGACGTCGAGGTGGCGCAGCATGTGGAACAGCACGTCCGCCGCCACCACGATGATGGTGAGGCTGAGCAGGACGCCGATGCGATTCCAGCCGATCGTTTTCTGGAAGAATCGCGCCACCGCGCGCAACGACTCGAGCATTCATCCTCCGGTTGGACGCGGCATTTGCCTGCGTTACGCCTGTCGCGGCGCAGTGGAACCCCCACCTAGCAGAACTCGTTTCACGGCGCGAGTGCACTGACGGAACGGCATCAAGCCTGCTAAATTGACCGTCCGGGCACTCCCCGCTTGAGAACAATATAATGAGTGGCTCACATCGCGGGGACCACCGCATTTCGGAGGTTACGGCCATGACAGATCACGATCGCCGCACCGTCATCAAAAGCGCCGGATTGGGCGTTGGCGCCGGGCTCTTATCCGGGATCGCACCGGCCGCGGCCGCAGCCGAGGGCGAAATCTGGAGTGCGGAATACTGGGCAATGAAAGGCGGCGTGAAGCTCAATTTGTGGCGCAAACGTGTCGGTGCGCCGGCACCGGGCGATGCCAAACCGGCCGTATTCCTTGTGCACGGCTCATCGAATTCGGCGCGCTCGTCCTATGACCTCACGGTGCCGGGCAAAGGCGAGTACTCGTTGATGAACGTGCTCGCCCGCGACGGTTACGATGTCTGGACGATGGATCACGACGGCTATGGCCGCTCGGGAAGCTCCGGCAACAATTCCGATATCGCCAGCGGCGTCGAGGATCTCAAGGCGGCGATGCCGGTGGTGGCGAAAGAAACCGGGCAGGCCAAAGTTCACTTCTACGGCACGTCCTCCGGCGGCATCCGCGCGGCAGCCTTCGCGCAAGCGCAGCCCGGCAGCGTCGCACGACTGATCCTCTGCGCCTTCACCTACAAAGGGAACGGCGCGGCCGAGATCGACCGGCGAAAGAAGAAAATCGAGGAGTTGCGTGCGAGCCCGCGTCGCAAGCGCGATGCCAACATGATCCGCTCTATCTTCACACGCGACGGCCATCCTGAACTTTACGATCCGGCGATGGTCGAAGCGCTGGTCACCGACGAGATGCCGTTCGGCAACGACGTGCCAAGCGGAACCTACATCGACATGGCAACCAATCTGCCGATTGTCGACCCCAAGAAAATCCTGTCGCCGGTGCTAATGCTGCGCGGCGAGTTCGACGGCAACTCAACGAATGAAGACCTGCTCGATTTCTACCGGCAATTGCCGAACGGGGATCGCCAGTTCGTCATCCTGCCCCAAACGGCGCACAGTTCGGGCTACAGCAAGAACCGGCACCTGCTTTACTACGCGATGCACAACTTTCTCGCGGAGCCGCCGCTCACGGCTGCTTAGCGGCGAAGAACTTGCGCAGCGCCGCGGTCGTCTCCTGCGGCGCCTCGTCCATCAGATAGTGCCCGCTCGGCACCGGGTGGGCGTCGACGATATTCGACGCATAGGCTTTCCAGATATCGCCCGGTCCCGGATTGTGATTGCGGCCGACGCCGCCGGTCGCGCCCCACAGCAGCAGCACGGGACAATCGATCTTGCGGCCGGCCTTGAAGTCCCTTTCATCGTGCTCGAGATCGATGCCGGCGCCGGCGCGATAATCCTCGCAGATGGCATGGATCGTTTCGGGGTTGTGGAAGCAACGCTTGTATTCGGCGAGCGCCTCTTTGTCGAAGAATGAGAGCCCCTGTTTAGTCTTGGCGAGCTTCTTCTCGATGAACCAGTCCGGATCGAAGCCCATCATCTTTTCAGGCATATCGGCGGGCTGGATGTTGAAGAACCAGTGCCAGGAAAAGGTCGCCCACTGCTTGTTAATATGGGCATAGAGATAATGCTGCGGGATGATGTCAAGGATTGCCGCGCGGATTACAGTTTGTGGATGATCGAGGCACATGCGATGCAGCACGCGGGCGCCGCGGTCGTGGCCGGCGGCCATGAAACGGTCGTAGCCGAACGACTTCATCACCTCCACCTGGTCCTGCGCCATCGCGCGGAAGGAATAGCCGGAATGATCGTCGCCGCCTGGCGGCTTTTCGGAGTCGCCGTAGCCGCGCAGGTCGGTCGCGATCACCGTGAACTCGCGCGACAAGGTCGGCGCAATCTTGTGCCAGTTGAGATGCGTGAACGGATTGCCGTGCAACAGCAGCAAAGGCGGGCCGCTGCCGCCCCTCACCGCAACGATGCGGGCGCCGGAGGTTTTGATTTCGCTGCGGGTGAAACCGTCGAGGAGCATCGACCAAGCGTAACGTCGGCCGCACATAAAAGGAAAGTCCCGGCTTTGCTCACGGCAAGGCCGGGACTACCGGTTGGCCGGCTCGTTAGCCGCAGTAGCGGACGTAACGGACGTGCTTGCCCGAGTAGTTCCAGTACACTTGGCGGACCGTGTAGCAGTCCGACGCGTAATAGGGATAATAGCCGCCCCAGTAACCACCGTGCCAGTGATGCCAGTGATGGGCGGAGGCAGAGGTCGGGATGAGCGCGGTCGCGCCGATGACGGCGGCAGCGCCGAGGCCGAGGATAAGCTTGCGGAACATGGGATTTCTCCAGTTAACGGATGTGCGTCTCACATCCTCGGAATTTGTCGCGGACGCTAAGGGCACGGTTCAAAGCCGTCCGTGACCACGGTCACAGCCGCGCAAACCCCTGAAATGGCACGTTAACGGCCGGGAAATGCGCTAGTCTTGCCCGCGACCGAGCCTGGCGGAAAAGGCGAGTTTTCGCTGATTCTGCCTGAACCCGGGCTGTATTCGTGACGACTAACCAGTGAGCCGATCGATGCAGACGACCTCGGATGAGGTTCTGATTTCGAGGATCGCAGGCGGCGACCGGCTTGCCATGCAGGTGCTGTTCGCAAGGCACCACGTGCGCGTCTACCGCTTCGTGCTGCGGCTCGTCCGCAACGAGGCAACCGCGGAGGACCTGATCAGCGAGGTCTTCCTCGATATCTGGCGGCAGGCCGGCAAGTTCGAAGGCCGTTCCGCGGTGACGACCTGGATGCTGAGCATCGCGCGCTTCAAGGCCCTCACGGCCCTGCGGCGCCGCCAGGACGACGAACTGGACGACGAGACGGCGGCCGCGATCGCGGATCACGCAGATGACCCCGAAACGGCGCTGGCGAAGAAATACAAAGGCACGGCTTTGCGGGATTGCCTGACGGCTTTGTCGGTGGAGCACCGGGAAGTGATCGATCTCGTGTACTACCACGAGAAGTCGGTTGAAGAGGTGGCCGAGATCGTCGGCATCCCGGAAGCGACAGTGAAGACGCGAATGTTCTACGCGCGGAAGAAACTGTCCGAGTTGCTGAAAGAAAAAGGTATCGATCGAGGTTGGCCATGAATACGACGAGCGAAAAAGAGGCGCCGCAAAGCGAGATCGAAGCGCTGCTGCCCTGGCACGCAGCCGGCACGTTGAGCCGGCGCGACGCCCAGCGCGTCGAAGACGCATTGAGCCGCGACCCTGAGCTTGCGCGCCACTATGAGGCAGTGCGCGAGGAATTGGGCGAAACCATTCTTCTCAACGAAAATCTCGGCGCGCCGTCGGCGCGCGCGATGGAGACGCTGTTTACCAAGATCGACGCCGAGCCGAAGCGCATGGGCGGAGGCTCGTTCAACCTCAGCTCACGCTTCACCGGCTGGCTCGAGAGCCTGACGCCGCGCACGCTGGCCTATGCCGGCGGTGCTGCTGCGATCGCGATTCTCTTGCAGGCGGGCCTGATCGCCGGTCTCGCCATCAAGGAGACGCAGACCGAAGGCTTCGAGAGCGCCTCGGCGCCGAGTGCCGCGCCAGGTGTCGGCGCCTTCACGCTCATCCGCTTTGCGCCGCAGGCGAGCTTTGACGACATCAACAAGTTCCTCGAGCAGAACAGACTGATGATTGTGTCCGGCCCGGAAGCCGGCGGCCTCTACAAGGTGCGCGTCGGCGAAGCCAAAATGTCGAAGGTCGAGCTCGGTCAGGTCGTGAAGAAGCTGCAGCAGGATAAAGTGGTCGGCTTCATCGTCACCACGCAGTAGACTTGCTGTCGGAGGTAAAGCCATGCGCCTGCAACGCTCTGCTTTGCTGCTGACCGCTGCCGTCGCGATCGCGGCGATGGCGGCCTCCAGCGCCTTTGCGCAGAAGGCCAGTAGCCGCGGCTCGTCGACCACGAGCACCGGCCACGCCATGTCGACGTCGAATGGCGGTTATAGCGGCGGCCGCATCGGTATCACCAATGGCGGCTTACTTGACGGCCCCGGCATCAGTGTCGGCCCTGGACCGCAATTCATCGACAACAAGCCGTCCGGCAACACCAAGTCACGCGATGCGCGCCGGCGCACCACGACACCGCGTAATAACAATGGCGGCGGCACTATTCTTCCTCCATCGGTTCCCGGCGAGGTGCTGATGGAGACCGCCAATGCGGTGACGCCTGACCAGATCCGCGTATGGCAACAGCGCTACCGGCTGACATTGGTCGAGCAGCAGACATTACAGCTCACCGGTGCAACCTTGATGCGCTGGCGCATCGCCGACCGCCGCTCGGTGCCGACGCTGGTCAATGCCTTTCGGCGCGACGGCTTCACTTCCCAGCCCAATCACCTGTTCGCGCTGCAAGAAAGCGCAACCACGCAATCGTTTGGCAGCGTGAACCAGTACGAGCTCGGCAAGCTGCATTTGCCTCAGGCTCATGAGCTTGCCAAGGGCAGCGATGTTCGCGTTGCCGTCATCGATTCCGGCATCGACGCCTCAAGTCCCGAGCTTGCCGACAGCATCGCTGAAAGCTTCGATACGCTTTCCGGTCCGATGAAGCCGCACAAGCACGGCACGGCGATCGCCGGCCTGATCGCAGCGCACGGCAGCCTGCGCGGCGCGGCGCCCGATGCGCGCCTTCTCGCGGTGCGCGCCTTCAATCCGGAAGGCGAAGCGGCACGCGGCACCACGTTCAACATCCTCAAGGGCGTCGACTGGGCGGCTTCGCACGGCGCGCGCGTCATCAATATGAGCTTCGCCGGACCGAACGACCCGGCGCTGCACCGCAGCCTCGAAGCGGCGCACAAGAAGGGTATCGTGCTGGTGGCGGCCGTCGGCAATGCCGGACCGGACTCGCCGCCGCTCTATCCTGGCGCCGATCCTAACGTCATCGGCGTGACGGCGACCGACGCCGACGACAAGCTATTCCCGCTGTCGAACCGCGGCGATCAGGTGGCGATCGCCGCGCCCGGTGCGCGCATTCTCGTCGTCATTCCGGACGGCAGCTACGAGGTGTCCTCGGGAACGTCCTATTCGGCTGCCACGGTGAGCGGCATTGTCGCATTGATGCTGCAACGCGAGCCGACGCTGACTCCGGACAATGCACGCGAGATCCTGATGGCGACCGCCAAGGATCTGGGCCCCAAGGGCCGCGACCCGATGTTCGGCGCCGGCCTTGCCGATGCGTTTGCGGCGCTGATGGCCGAGCACTCGCCAATGGCCTCGACGGCATCTGCCCCGTCGTCGCCGCCCGCAAAATAGCGCGGCGGCACGAGAAAATTATGTTTCTCTTGCGGCCCTGGTGCCGAGTTGCCACTTATCGTCCTGTATGACGACCGAGCCGCAATTGATGCCTTTGCGCGTGACGCGCAACGACAAGATCGCCGACGGCATCCACCTCTTCGAACTCCGCGCATCGAATGCCGAGCCACTGCCGTCGTTCACCGCCGGCGCGCACATCACGATCCGCGTGCCAAACGGTCTCTTGCGCAAATACTCGCTGTGCAACGATCCGGCCGAGCGCGACCGTTACCAGGTCGCGATCAAGCGCGAGACGAACGGCCGCGGCGGTTCGAGCACGCTCATCGACAAGGTGAAAGCCGGCGATGAGCTGATGGTCGCACCGCCGGTCAACGACTTCGGCCTGCCGCAGCGCGCGCAGGATTTCCTGTTCATCGCCGGCGGCATCGGCATCACGCCGATCATGGCGATGATCCGCGAGCTGCAAGCGCAGGGCAAACGCTTCCGCCTCTTTTATTGCTCGCGCTCGCCCGAGACGACCGCATTCACGGAAGAACTGTCGGCGCCGGAATTCGCCGGCAAGGTCGTGATTCATCACGACCAGGGCGATCCCACCTGTTCGCTCGATCTCAAGCCGATCCTCGCCGAGCGGCGCAATCGCGAGCATCTCTATTGCTGCGGACCGCGGCCGCTGATGGAAGCGGTGCGGCGCATGACCGACCACTGGTCGCCGACCGCGGTACATTTTGAGGCCTTCAGCGAGGCGGAAACGCACAAGGCCGGCGACAAGCCGTTCCGCGTGCGGCTTGCGCGAACAAACAAGGTACTCGAGGTGCCGGTGACCAAGACGATTCTCGAGGTGCTGCGCGATAACGGCCTTGACGTGCCGAGCTCCTGCGAGACCGGCACCTGCGGCACCTGCCGAACCAAGATGCTGGCCGGCAAAGCCGATCATCGCGACCTGGTGCTGGCCGAGCATGAGCGCGCCGACACGATCATGATCTGCGTGTCGCGCGCGCGCAGCGACGAGATCACGCTCGACCGCTGATTATTCCTGGATCGTGCGCAGGTAGTCGCGGAGCGCGCGCGCGTCTTCGATCTTGAACTTGAACTGCGGCATGTCCGGATGCGTCGGCATCAGGCCGGCGCTCAGGACGCGCGCGAACGTGTCGAGGTCGTAGGTCCTGCCGATGGTGCGCAGTGGCGGCGCGTCGGGCCGAGGGCTGCGACGGCCGGTCGCGCCGATCGCGTGGCATTGACCGCAGAACCGCGCCGCCAAGGCCTGGCCGCGGCGGATTGGATTGCCCTGCTCTTCCTCCTGCGCCTGCGCTTGCACGATCATGAGCCCAAGCAGCGAAACGATCACGGCAAAGGCTTTCATAGGCACTGCTCTCATTCCTGTAAGCGGGAGGTGGCGCGCCGGAAGGGATTCGAACCCCTGACCCCCAGATTCGAAGTCTGGTGCTCTATCCAGCTGAGCTACCGGCGCCTGCTCCGCCTTGAAAGAGCGGCGCGCGCCCCGAAGGCGCGCGGCTGGTCTTTATCCTTAGTGGTTTCGCTGGAACCCAGCAAGACTGCACCAAAGCTGCCCCGATGACCCCTCCGCTACCGTTTTGTCAGGAAAACCTCACTCATTCCGTGAGCCGCTAGCAAGATTTGCGCCGCTGTTGAATGCGCCATCAGCAAGAAAGGAAAAGCCGATGCCTGCGTTCAACCCCGTCATCAAACTTGCGCTGGCCGTCATTGCCGTCGCTGTCGCCATCCTCATCGCCGATGTGACGTTCAATTCGCATGCGTCCGAGCAAGATATCGCTCCGCACGCTACCGCACCGGCGCAGCAACCCGCCAAGACCGGCTCGGGGGCAAGGCCAACCGCGTTCAATACCGATGCGACCAGAGGATCCGATGCCGCGACCAGCACTTATGGTCCCGATCCGCGGCGAACGCGTGATTGGTGAACACTTACGCGGTGAGAGCCCCATAAAAGTCTGGCGCATTCTTGGTCCCCCGCAACTTCGTGAGGTCGGCCGGCGACCTCAGCTTGCGCGCCACGCAGGCGAGCGCGCCGAGCTGTTCGCCTTCGGCGGCGGTAGGAAGCAGCAGCAGAAAAACAAGGTCGACGGGCTGTCCGTCGATCGCCTCGAAGTCGATCGGCCGCTTCAGCCTCGCCATCACGCCGAACGGCTTCTTGAGGGCCGGAAACCGGGCATGCGGGATGGCCACGCCGTTTCCCATGCCGGTCGAGCCGAGGCCCTCGCGCTTGAGAAGTTCGGCGACGATGTCGTCTTCCGACAATTGTAACTTTGCCGCAGCCGGCTTCGCCAGCTGCCGCAGCAGCTCCTCCTTATCGGCCGCGCGGACATTGACCAGCGTTTCGGTCCGCGACAGAAAATCGGAAATTTTCATAATTGCCCCCACGAGCTCTCTGCAGTTTTCTTTTTACGGCTCGTTCCTAGTCCGGCGCGCGCAGCCTGTAGCCAATTCCGGTTTCGGTCAGGACGTATTGCGGGCGTTCGGGATCGCGCTCGATCTTTTGCCTGAGCTGGCGGACATAGACGCGCAAATATTGCGCATCGGTCAGATTGTCCCACAACTCGCTTAGCAGGAACTTGTGGGTGAGCACCTTGCCGGCGTGCTGCACCAAAACGCGCAGGAGGTCATATTCCTTCGGCGACAGCTTCACGTCCTGGTCACGCACCTTGACGATGCGCCGCACCAGATCGACCGACAAATCACCGACGCGAAACACCGGACGCTCGCCATGAACCTGCAACTGATGGCGCAAGGCGGCGCGCATGCGTGCCAGAAGCTCGTCCATGCCGAACGGCTTGGTGACATAATCGTCGGCGCCGAAATCGAGTGCCTGGACCTTGCCCGCCTCGTCGCCGCGGCTCGAGAGCACGACAATCGGCACGCCTTCCTTGCGGCTGCGGATGGTTCGCAGCAATTCGAGACCGTCGATGTCGGGCAACCCCAGATCGAGAATGACGAGATCAGGATTCTGATCGAGAAGCTCCAATCCGGTCTTTCCGCTCGGCGCCTCCAGCACGTCGTAGCCTTGTGTATTCAGGCCCATCCGCAGCAGCTTGCGGATCGGCGGTTCATCGTCGATGACAAGAATCTTCAGGCGCGCGGCGCTCATGCGGCGGTGTCCAGCACTTTGGCTTCTGCCGGGATCGGCAAGCGGATTGTGAATACCGCGCCGCGGCGGTCGTCGCGATTGCCGGCAACGATGGTGCCCTTCATGGCCTCGATGAAGCCGCGCGAAATCGCAAGCCCAAGGCCGGTGCCAGGCCGCACGTGGTCGCCCTTTTGCACGCGGTAGAACTTGTCGAAGATGCGCTCTGCCTCTCCCGCCGGAATGCCTTCGCCCTCATCCTTGATCTGCAGCGATACAGATTCCGTGTCGCGCCAGGCTTCAATCCTGATGGTCGATCCGGCCGGCGAATACTTGGCGGCGTTGTCCAAGACGTTGAAGAGAGCCTGCTCGAACAATACGGCGTCTAGAGCAAGCATCGGCAGATTGACGTCGAGTTCCAGTTCGACGTGATGGCCGGCCAGAATCTTGTCGGCCCGCCGCAAAGCGCTGCCGATAATTTCCCTGAGATCGTGAGGCGCCGCATTCGGCGCGATCGCTCCGGATTCAAGCCTGGTCATGTCGAGTAGGTTAGCGATGAACCGATTGAGACGCTCGGATTCATCGACGATTGTCGCCAAAAGATCGGCCTTCTCGGATTCGCGGAGTTTGGACGACATGGTGCGCAGCGTACCGGCCGCTCCGAGCACTCCGGCAAGCGGTGTCTTGAGGTCATGAGAGATCGAGGTCAGCAACGCTGACCGCAGGCGCTCAGTTTCGATGCTGCGCTTAACACGATCCATGTCCTCCACGAGATGCACGCGCTCGATGGCGAGTGCACTTTGATCGATCAGCGCATCGAGCAGCCGACGTTCGTCCGGAGTCAGCAGTGGTCCTGGCTTGTCGCTGTCGACGCCGATGACGCCGATCGGCCCACGCCCTGTGCGCATCGGCAGGAAAAGACGTTTGGCACCTGGCAGCGTGTCGGCGCCACGACCCGCCGCCCGGTTGTTCTGCCAAGCCCATTTCGCCGCTGCCAAATCGGCGTTATCGAGGACGTCCTCCGGCGGGTAGCCGGCCGCGACCGCGATAGTACCTTCCTGCGGCAATAGCAGCACCACGCGGACCTTCAGCATTAGCGCCGCTTGATATGCGGTTGCCCACAGCACGTCGTCGAGGGTCCCCACGCCCGCAAGCTTGCGGCTGAAGGCGTAAAGCGATTCCGTGGTTCGCGCCCGGCTCATAGCGGTGACCGCCTGCGTGCGCACGCGTGCGGCAACATTGGAGACCACAACAGCCATCAGAATGAAGAAGAAGAACGCAAGGACATTGGTCGGGTCAGCGATCGTGAAAGTGTAGATCGGTGGTAAAAAAAAGAAATTGTAGCAGAGCGAAGCCACGACGCTTGCTAACAATGACGGCCATAGGCCGAAACGCGCAGCAATAGAGACAATGCCCGTCATGAAAACGAGATCAACGTTCTCAGGACCAAACAACCGCTCAACCAGCTCGCCCACAACAAGCGAGATCGCGACTACTGCGAGGGAAAATAAATAGGGCCGGGCGTCGAACGGTTCCTGAGCCTCAGCAGTCCTTACCGTCTTTGGTCCTACCGCCCCGTCTTCGATCTCCTCGCCGGAAATGACGTGCACACTGATCGTACCGGCCCGCCGAACAAGATCGTGAACGACCGAGCCGTGAATGATTTCGAAGAAGCGCGAGCGAGTCGACTTACCTATCACGATCTGCGTGATGTTGTTGGCGCGCGCATATGCGACAACGTCGTCTGCGATCCGACGCGATCCTCCCGGAATCGTGACCGTTTCACCACCGAGGTTCATCGCGAGCCGCAGGGTGTCTGCAATCCGGTCGCGCTGTTCATTTGCGAGTTGGGCGCTGCGGCCTGTTTCGACGTACATCGCCGTCCAAGGCGCATGGATACGGTCGGCAAGACGCCGTGTGGCACGGACTAGACCCGCCGCACGCGGATCCTCGCTGATGCAGACCAAGACGCGCTCTCCCGCCGCCCATGGCCCGGGGATCGCCCTCGCCTGCATCTCGGTCAGCAGTTGCTCGTCGACCCGCTCTGCGGTCCGCCGCAGCGCAAGCTCGCGCAGCGCAATCAGGTTGGCCGGAGAGAAAAAATGCACCAGCGCGCGTTCCGCCTGCAGCGGAACGTAGACCTTGCCCTCTTTGAGGCGCTGAATCAGATCGTCGGGCGTGAGGTCGACCAGTTCGACCGCGTCGGCGCGATCGAAAACCGCGTCTGGCACTGTCTCGCGAACGCGCACATGAGTGATCTGCGCGACGACGTCGTTGAGGCTTTCGATGTGCTGAATATTGACGGTCGTGTAGACGTCGATGCCATGTTGCAAGATCTCTTCGACGTCGAGAAAGCGCTTGGGATGCCGGCTGCCCTCTGCGTTGGTGTGGGCGAGCTCGTCGACGAGCACGATCTGCGGCCGGCGCGCAATGATGGCGTCGAGATCCATTTCCGCCAGCGACCGGCCCTTGTATTCGACCGTTTTGCGCGGAATGACTTCGAGGCCTTCCACCAACGCCTCGGTTTCCTTGCGGCCGTGGGTCTCGACCACGCCGACGACGACGTCGTAGCCGTCTTTTTTCCGCGCGCGCGCGGTCTCCAGCATCGTGTAGGTCTTGCCGACGCCGGGGGCGGCGCCGACGAAGATGCGCAACTTGCCGACCCGGCTTTCCTCGCGCCGGGCCGCCTCAAGCAAGGCTTCCGGCGAAGGCCGTTCAGGATCGCGTCGCTGCTCTGCCATCGGTGAACAGATGCCCCAGGATTAACCCGAGTTCTGCCACCTCATTTGGCCGCATCAAGCGCCAGGTTGAGCAGCAGAACGTTGACGTGCGGCTCGCCAAGCAGGCCGAGGAAGCGGCCATCGGTATGCTCGTCCACGAGCTGGCGCACGCGATCCTCTGCCATATTACGCGCCTTCGCGACGCGAGGCACCTGGAAGAGCGCTGCCTCCGGGGAAATGTCCGGATCGAGGCCGCTGGCCGAAGTCGTGACCAGGTCCTGCGGCACCGACATGGACGGATTTTCAGCCTTCAGCTTGTCGAGGTCGCCCTTGATGCGGTCGATTAGCGCCTTGCTGGTGGGGCCATAGTTTGAGCCCATCGAATTGACCGCGTTGTAGGGCGCATCGATCGTCTTGGTCGAATCCTTCGGATCGGGCGTGTTGGTCGCGGACGGACGGCCGTGGAAATACTTGGCGTCCGCGAACACCTGGCCGATTAACGCTGAGCCAACAACCTTGCCGTCCTTTTCGACTAGGCTGCCTTGTGCCTGATAGGGAAAGATCACGCCTGCGATGCCAGTCATGGCCAAGGGATAGACCAAGCCGGTGATGAGCGTGAGGGCGATGACGAGAACAATCGCCGGGCGGATTTCTCTCAACATGACTTCTCTCCTCAAGCGAGGTGCAGGGCCGTGACGACAACGTCGATGGCCTTGATGCCGACGAACGGAATGATGATGCCGCCGACGCCGTAGATCCAAAGATTGCGCACCAGCAGCGGGCCGGCTCCGATCGGCCGATATTTGACGCCCTTCAGGGCGAGCGGGATCAACGCGATGATGATCAGCGCGTTGAAGATAATCGCGGACAGGATGGCGCTCGTCGGCGTCGACAGGCCCATGATGTTGAAGGCCTGCAGCTGCGGATAGAACGCAACGAACATCGCCGGGATGATGGCGAAATACTTCGCCACGTCGTTGGCGATCGAGAACGTCGTCAGCGCGCCGCGCGTCATCAGCAGCTGCTTGCCGATTTCGACCACCTCGATCAGCTTGGTCGGATTGGAATCGAGGTCGACCATGTTACCGGCCTCACGCGCGGCCTGCGTGCCGGTGTTCATGGCAACGCCGACGTCAGCCTGCGCGAGCGCCGGCGCGTCATTGGTGCCGTCGCCGCACATGGCAACGAGCTTGCCCTTGGCCTGCTCGTCGCGGATCAGGCGCAGTTTGTCCTCCGGCGTCGCCTGGGCAAGGAAATCGTCGACGCCGGCTTCGGCGGCGATCGCCGCGGCGGTCGTCGCATTGTCGCCGGTGATCATCACGGTGCGGATGCCCATACGGCGCAGTTCGGCAAACCGCTCGCGGATACCGCCCTTCACGATGTCCTTGAGATGGACGATGCCGAGCACCTTGCCGTCCTTGGCAACGGCGAGCGGCGTGCCACCGGACTTTGCAATCGACTCGGCGATCGTGTTGAGCTCGCGCGCGCCATCAGCGCTACCCTTGCCGCCGATGAAGCCAATAATCGCATCGACGGCGCCCTTGCGGATCCATGAGCCGCCGACCTCGACGCCGCTCATGCGGCTTTGCGCCGTGAACGGAATGAACTTGGCGCCGCTCTCGGCGATGTCGCGGCCTCGGATGCCATATTTTTCCTTGGCAAGCACGACAATCGAGCGGCCTTCCGGGGTTTCGTCGGCAAGCGACGCCATCTGAGCGGCGTCCGCCAATTCCTGCTCGGCGACGCCTTTCACCGGCTTGAATTCAGTCGCTTGGCGATTGCCGAGCGTGATGGTGCCGGTCTTGTCGAGCAGCAGCGTATCGACGTCGCCCGCCGCTTCGACGGCGCGACCCGACATGGCGAGCACGTTGAAGCGCACGAGGCGGTCCATGCCGGCAATGCCGATGGCCGACAGCAGCGCGCCGATCGTGGTTGGAATGAGCGTCACGAACAGCGCAACCAAGATGACCACGGACACTGCGCCGCCGGCGTAGGCGGCGTAGCTCGGAATGGTCACGGTCGCGAACACGAAGATGATCGTGAGGCCGGCGAGCAGGATATTGAGCGCGATCTCGTTCGGCGTCTTCTGGCGCTCGGCGCCCTCGACCAGCTTGATCATGCGGTCGAGGAAGGTCGAGCCGGGCGCCGCTGTGATCTTTACGCGGATCCAGTCCGACAGAACCTGCGTGCCGCCGGTGACTGCCGAGCGATCGCCGCCGGATTCGCGGATGACCGGAGCGGATTCGCCAGTGATAGCGGCTTCGTTGACCGAGGCGACGCCTTCAATTATCTCGCCGTCGGACGGAATGAGATCACCGGCCTCGACCAAGACAATGTCGCCGACCTTAAGCGTCGTGCTCGGAATTTCCTTAAACGTCTTGGCCTTGGGGCTGGTCAGCAGCTTCGCCTTGGTTTCCGTGCGCGTGCGGCGCAGCGCATCGGCCTGCGCCTTGCCGCGGCCCTCCGCAATCGCTTCCGCGAAGTTGGCAAACAGCACCGTGAACCACAGCCAGACGATGATCTGGAACTCGAACCCGATGTTCGCGCCACCGGTCACCAAATCGCGCACCAGGATGACCGTGGTCAGCGCCGTGACGATCTCGAGCACGAACATCACCGGGTTCTTCGCCAGTGTGCGTGGGTCGAGCTTGACAAAAGCCTGACCGATCGCCGGCATCACGATCTTGGGATCCATCAGCGCCGAAACCGGCATGCGCTTGCGGATTTGCGAGGTTTCCATTGCAGTAACTCCGAAGAGGAATCCGATCAGAATACGGTGCCGGCGCGCATCATGAGCTGCTCGACCAGCGGGCCGAGCGCGAGCGCCGGGAAAAAGGTAAGACCGCCGACAATCGCGATCACGCCGACGACGAGGCCGACGAAGAGGCCGCCGGTCGTGGGGAACGTGCCGGCGGACGCGGGCACGGTTTTCTTCGCCGCGAGCGAGCCGGCGATCGCCATCGCCGGAACGATCATCCAGAAACGGCCGACAAACATCGCGACCGCGCCGGTGATATTGTAGAATAACGTATTGGCGGAGATGCCGGCGAACGCCGAACCGTTGTTGCCCGTGCTCGAGGTGTAGAGATAGAGCATCTCGGAGAAACCGTGCGGGCCGGAATTACCGAGCTGGGTGAGCGCCTGCGGATTGACACTCGAGACCGCCGTCCAGCCGAGATACATCAGCGGCAGCACTAGGATGGCGAGCATCGCCATCTTCACTTCTTTGGCTTCGATCTTCTTGCCGACATATTCCGGCGTACGTCCGACCATCAGGCCGGCGACGAAGATCGCGATGATGACGAACAGCAGCATGCCGTACATGCCGGCGCCGACGCCGCCGACGATGATCTCGCCGAGCTGGATGTTGATCAGCGGCACCATGCCGCCGAGCGCGGTGAACGAGTCATGCATGGCGTTGACCGCGCCGCAGGAAGCGGCAGTCGTGATCACCGCGAACAGCGCAGAGGCGACGGTGCCGAAGCGGACCTCTTTGCCCTCCATGTTGCCGCCGGTGAGACCCATGGCGTTGAGGATGTCGTTGCCGTGGGCTTCGGCCCAGTAACAGAGGACGACACCGGCAATGAACAACACGCCCATCACGGCGAGGATTGCCCAGCCCTGGCGCTGATTGCCGACCATGCGGCCGAACACGTTGGTCAGTGATGCGCCAATCGCGAAGATCGAGATCATCTGGATGTAGTTGGAAAACGCCGTTGGGTTCTCGAACGGATGTGCAGCGTTGGCGTTGAAGAAACCGCCGCCATTGGTGCCCAGCATCTTGATCGGGATTTGCGAGGCCACCGGGCCCAGCGCGATCGTCTGCTTGGAACCTTCGAGCGTGGTCGCATCGACATAAGCGCCGAGCGTCTGCGGCATGCCCTGCCACACAAGGAAGAGGCAGTACGGGATGCAGATCGGGATGAGGACGTAGAGCGTGCAGCGGGTAATATCGACCCAGAAATTGCCAATGGTCTTCGCCGAAGCGCGAGCAAAGCCGCGGATCAACGCCACGGCGAGCACGATGCCGGTCGCGGCCGACAGGTAGTTCTGGTGCGTCATACCGAGCATCTGCGTGAGGTAGGACAACGTCCCCTCACCGCCGTAGTTCTGCCAGTTGGTGTTGGTGATGAAGCTGACAGCCGTGTTGAGCGACAGGTCGGGCGCGACCGCCGATTGCCCCGCCGGATTGAACGGCAGCAGGTCCTGCACGCGCATCAGCGCGTAGAGAATGGCAAAGCCGCCGACATGGAACAGCAGCATGCCGACGGTGTACATGAGCCAGGTCTGCTCGCGCTTCTCGTCGACGCCGGCCGTCGCATAAAGTGCCGCCTCAACAGGACGCAGGATTGGCGACAGGAAGGTACGCTCGCCGTTGAACACACGCGTCATGTAGCCGCCGAGCACAGGTGTGATCGCGACAATGATCGCGCAGTAAAGGGCAATTTGAATCCAACCGATAACGGTCATGACACATCAGCCTTTGTGTGTGGTCAGAATCGCTCTGGCTTCAGCAGAGCGAAGATCAGGTAGATCATGAGCGCGGCGGTCACGGCGCCAGCGAGTGAATAATCGAAGATCATGTGCGCCTCCTCAGAGCCGGTCGCAGGCGTAGGCGTAGCCGATTGTCAGCGCGAACACGGCGAGCGTGCCGGCCACGAAAATCAGGTCCAACATTGGATTGCTCCTTGCGAGACACCACCGCAGCGCGCAGTGAATGCTTCTTGCGCTACAGCCGCTTGACGTGCGTCAAATTGTCGAAAAATCAGCCGGTGCGCCCGTCGCGCGTCTCAATTGCCAATTTCGGCATATGTTTTCGAGATGGAACGCCCAGCGACGTTATAGGAATCCCATATAGATGCGTCGCAGCGAGGAATTTGAGGTGTCTGTAAGGGCTTAGACCGCTACGCCGGAGGGCCCCTTCATAAAACCACCCTCAAATTCTTATAGGATTTCAAATATCTCCGGGGCGGGCGCACTGCCTGCTTTCTCGCTTTCGCCGCTGGCTCGCTCATAAGCGCGCTGGCGATCGAGCTCGCCTTCTTGAGCGTCACGGATGGGACGTCGGCAATAGCCGCCGGCGACGCGCGCCCTTCGTGGCATCACCAAGCTTCGCAAGCACAATGGTCGAGCCGATCCAAAGGGCCAGCACGAGCGGCTTGAAGTTTTCGACCAAAAGAGTGGTCATCGACGTTAGCCTTTGCTTTTTGAGTTTCTTGTTGCGAACGTTAGGTGTCTGTCCTTTCTGTAACGAGCGCGGTTGCAGGCACCGGAATAATCTTTATTCCGCACTTATAAAGTCGTGATGCCTTCCCAATCGAATCCATACGCGCCCATCCGTAAGTTTGAATAGAACGTGACGCAGCGGGGCGTACAGACATGCACCAAGTGCTTTCATTATTTGTGTCAGCTGTCTCGCAGTTATGGAACGCGACCGCTTACCACCCTGAGCAGCACTATATGCGCGGTCCGGGTCCGAAATGGCGGTCGAAGCACGCCCCCAGAAGTACGTAACTGCAATCTAAACAAGCTCCAGTGATCGTGAGCTTTTTGGATTTGCCTCGGCCTTAACGTCGCACAAGCGAATAGTCGTTGAGTAGGGAACCTCTTATAGAGCCCTTATAACGCATCGCTCGTTTCCCAATTGAATTTCTATGACGCGGCGAACAAATTCTAGCCACGCAAGAACAAGCCTTGCGCAAAGAGGCGAACGTCAATGACTGCCCTGTTGATCGAAAATTTCAAACTCGTTTTGTTGGCTTTCCTGATCGGCTCAATCATCGGGCTTTCGCACAGCAGCGCAGAGCCGAGGAGGATGCCGCTGAACTGGCTGCACAGGCCTCGTCGAACTGCATCGGCCCGCGCATAAAGGAGCAGCACATGTCAGATCTCATCCACCGGGCTCATGCAACCCCGCGTTTTGGTTCGGGCGGCCAGCGCGCAACCATTCAGGCAGCGCTCCACGCAGTTTTCGGCTTCGTTCGCACCGCGGTCTTCCGCGCTGGTAAATTAATCGTCGCAGCCGCCGAAGTCATAGCTGAGGCGCGCATGCAGCGGGCGATGCTTGAGGCCGAGATACATTTCGGCCGCTACCGGCGTTGGCCAGAAAACGACGACCGGTCGAACGAACGCACATCGTAGACGCCTGCATGGTGAAAGTATGACTCAGTCCCGTCCCACTTCCGCAAATGAACGTATCATCGAACCGATGATCGCTCTCGCGCGTTGCACGCAGCAAGACCGGATCATCATCGCCGGCTTAAAAGCCATCGAGCTCATGTCAGTGCTGCAGCGGCGCGGCTATCTCCGCGCGTCGGCCACGGCAAATTGTGGCCACCCCGCTCGACAATACAGCGTAGCCCTCGTCGACTGGCGCCAACGCTCGCTCCAAGCGCTCGAAACGACGCTTGATTGGCTCGTCGACTATCTCAGTCCCGCAGGCGTTCTGGTCATCTGGGTCGACCCGCAAAAACCCACTGCCAATCAGAACTTGCGCGCGGCGCTGCAAAGGCATGGGTTTCGCGTCGAGGCGGGAACTGCTCATGAGTACGGCTTCGCCCTTTCGGCGCGGCGGTTCGAAAGAAATCCTATCTATAAAGCCGCTTGAGAAGGCCTGCGGGACGGCAAGCGACGATTCGCGCCTGCAATTCGTTACTTAGGGTTCTCGGGCAAGACTCCTGTCCCCGCGGACCCATGAACGGCCTCATGGCTGATCCCCGGTGGGGCCGTTCATTTTGAGCACTGTTCTGGTCGGTCCATCGACGGCGCGGCGGTGTCTGAACCGGGTCAATGGCGAAGTTTTTAATGGCGTTCTGCTGGTTGGAGCCGAAGACCATTGTCTTGAATGAATTCGATCCCATGCGCCTCAAGAGCGTGTCGAATCGCAGCCAATTTGCGTGCCTGCATGTGGACCGGCCCGTTGGATTTTTCGGCGCGTTGAATTGCAGAGTGCGAAACCTCGGACAGTGCGGATAATTTACGCGCGGACCAACCCAGTAGCGCGCGGGCTGCCCGGAGCTGAGCTCCAGTGATGGTCTCTGTTAGGCCGCTAATCTGAACGCGCACGGCGTGTTCGCGGACCATGAGGCTTAACCCCTTCTATTTTGTAGGAGACATCTGGCAGAACTTTTCGGCTCTGTTGCAGGTGTTGACCCGGTGCTGCCCTACAAACCAGGCGAAAATCATCGACCCAACACAGCCGCATAAATACGCTGATTTTTTGATATAGAAATCATCGGCCCTCTGATTATTCATCTGATGGGCAGCGTTGCAGGCCGCTAAGCCTGTAATTTGGGTTTGCCTTGTCCGGTTTACCGCAGAACGCGGACATCAATCGTACAAGGGGAACGTCCGCTAAGGGCCAGAAGCAGACAACCGATCAGTCACTACTTCGATTTTTGTCGAAAAGGCCGGCAGCTAGCTTCCCTAGCTGCGAAGCGAATCCAATCATGCAAATCGAGGCAATCGCCAGGCTAATTGCGAGCCAGTTTGGAACAGTAAAGCCATACAGTGACGATTCGGCTTCCAAATATTGTGCGATAGCTCTCATAGAGAGTTGGTAAAACGTAAGAAAACATAAAGCCTCGAATTGGCCTCGCGTGCTACCCCGGTGCTGCCCCGCCTACTCCGATGTCAAGGACTCAAAAAACGCGCAAAAATTCTGAATCGGATTCAAAGAGTTAGTGGCGCGCCCGAAGAGATTCGAACTCCTGACCCCCAGATTCGTAGTCTGGTGCTCTATCCAGCTGAGCTACGGGCGCTTATTCGGCGGGATATATCCGCAGAAGGGGGGATAGCTAAAGCCTTGAGCCATCATTGGCAAGGCCGCCCGTTGGGCGCCCACGCGGCACAGGAACCGCCACTATCACGCGGCAACAACATGCCTTGTTTTGCCGCTCAACTGCGCGCCGAAGGTCAGGATCGCAGGGAAGCGTCGCAACAATTCAACCGCCAACGCCGCCGCGCTGGGGCGCGAAGCGATCGCGGCGAACAGCGCGGCGGCACGCAGCCGCGGCGCAAAAGACTCGTCCCAGTCCGCGGCGTAGGCGCGGCCGATGTCTGCCAGCAACCTCGGCGATGCGAGGGAGTCGCGGCGCGCGATCAGGCGCCGGCACAACAGCCATCCCGACTGCATCGCCATGCTGATGCCTTCGGCGACGATGGGATGCGCTTCACCCGCAGCATTTCCGACGTAGAAGATGCCCTCGCTATACCGAGCGCGGATTCCAGGCCGGATCGGACCAGCGGACAGAGCCGGTCCTTCAGTCTCCGTGCCGTCGAGTGCCTCGCGCACACCGCGGCAGGAGTCCTTGATGTGCCGCAGGACGGCATCACCGGCGCTCGCACCTGCATAGCGCTGCCGGCTTGCCTCGAGCGCATCGCGTCGCACACAACACGACAAACTGACGCGGCGGCCATCGCTGTGCACCATCCCGCCATAGCCGCCCGGAAAAACCAGAAGCGGCATGAGATCGGCAGGCGACCGTCCCCCTATAAAATGTGCTTTGAAGCCGATGAGGTCGGAGGGACGATGCGCGGGCGAAGTTTCAACCACCAATGGCCCGCGTTCCCATGATCCGTTCGCGGCGATGACGATGCGGGCATCGAGAGTGCGCTCATCGTGTCGGCGAGCGACACGGCAAGAATACCCATGCCCAACGCGACGCAACGCAGTGGCGGTCCAGGGCTGCCATAACACTGCACCAGCCTCGACGGCCGCATCGAGGAGCATCGTATCGAAATGCTCGCGCCCGATCGCCCTCCCCCATAGCGCAGCGGCGCCGGACGGTTGCGGCATCGGCGCATCGAGTACGGTCTCGCCGGCGTAGAGCCCGACACGACGCACGTGCGGGCCGGCAAGCGCGTCATAACGATCGCAAAGTCCGAGCTCCTGCAGCAAAGGTCGGCTGGTCGCCGAGATGAATTCGCCGCAGACCTTGCGTCGCGGGAAGGCTTTCTTCTCGACCACCGCCACCGAACAGCCGGCGCGCGCGAGCATCAGCGCTGCGGTCGCACCCGCGGGCCCGCCACCGATGATCAATGCGTCGTAGATTGCGGATCGGTGCGTCATGCGGGCCGCCACGCAGCGAAGCTGTGACTGAAACACCCGGCGGCGCGTTCCCGCACAATCCATCCACTCGATCGCGGCCACAACGCGGAGAGCTCGCCACCGCGGAACCCGGCGCGCACGCTCGCGGCCGCATCATGCAGCGTGATGCCATTGCAGCCGATCGCCCCTAGCAGGCGGCTACCGATACGCGCCAATGCATCGCGCCGCGGCTCGCAGGCAAGGAACAGCGGCGAGCGCTGCGCGATCATCGACATGAGCCGTGACAGCGGCGCGTCATCGAAGTGATGCAGAAAAAGATTGGCGGTGACAATATCTGCCTTGAGGCCATTGCCTCCGCCGAAAAAATCGAAAACATCGGCAGACACGGTTTCGACGGCCCAGCCGAGGTCGCCGAAGGCCGCACGGGTTTCGGCGCGGACGACGTCGTGGCGATCGAGGAGGATGAGCCTGCAGTCCAGCCAATGCCGCGACAGCCTGCGCGCAACGCGCAGCATGAACGTGCCGTCGCCCGCGCCGATATCGAGCAGTACACGCGGCCTGTTTGCGGTGTGCGCCATCAGGTTGCGGGCCATCATGCGGTCATGACCCATGATCACGTTTATGCGCATCAAATCGCGGCGCGAGCCGACGGCGCCCAGATCGGTCACTGGCAGTTGATCGAGCAGTTCGGGTTCGACACACCGTTCCAAGATCAAGCCCTAGAAGCGCGCCGCTCAGGCGGCTGTGCGGAACAACATGGTTTCGGCAGTCAGCCCCGGCCCGAACGACATGGCGCAGCCGGATCGGCCGCGTGCGCCGGAACGCAGCATCTTCTCGATGACGAACATCACGGTGGCCGACGACATATTGCCGTAGCGGCGCAGCACGTCTCGCGAAGCCGCGAGTGCCTGCGGCCCGAGACCGAAGGCGCGCTCGACCGCATCGAGCACCGTGCGTCCGCCAGGATGCACCGCCCACAGATCGATGGCCTCGACCGGCGCGCCCGCAAGGATCTCGTCCATATGCGTCTGCAACGCATCGTGGATGGTCGCCGGCACTTGGCCCGACAGCACCATGTCGAAGCCGAAGTCGCGGATGTTCCACGTGATGAGCTCGCGCGTGCCCGGCACCAGTACGGCGCGGAAGCTGTCGAGCGCCGTGCCCACCGGGTCGGCGCTGACGAGGCAGGCGGCGCAGCCGTCACCGAACAAGAGGAACGAAAGCACTTGTTCGAGGTCGGTCGTCTCCTTCAAGTGCAGCGTGCATAGTTCGATGTTGAGAATCAGCACGCGCGCAGAAGGCTCAGAGCGCACGATGTGACGCGCGAGCTTGAGCGCATTGATCGCCGCATAGCAGCCCATGAAGCCGATCATCGTACGTTCGACCGACGTGGGAAGCTTACAGCGTTCGACCACTTCGTGATCAAGGCCGGGCGCCGAGAAACCGGTGCAGCAGGTGATCAGCAGATGTGTGATGCGCTCGCGATCAGAGCCGAGCTCCAGCCGCTCGACCGCCGTTTGTGCAAGCTCGGGCGCACAACGCTCGAAACGGCGCATGCGTGCGGCGGTGTCGGGAAAATCGCCGCGCAAATAAAAGCGTTCTCCATCGACCGCTTCACTTTCCGGACGATTGCTCGGGGGCAGGTAGGAGTAACGATGTTCGATGCCGGACTTTTCGGCCATACGCTGGAACAGCAGCCCATTGCGGCGATCGCCGCGGAACAGCGATTGGGCAAAGCGGCGGAACGCGTCGTGCACGTCGAATGGCGGCACCGCGGTCGCAACGCGATTGATGTAAGCCGTCGTCAAATCGATTTCTCCGAAAAGCCCCTGAGCAAAGAACACCGGCAGGACCCGGAAAAGGCGCGAACCACGCAAAACGGGTTCAAATCGACGTGACTGTCGATCGTCGAAAGCCGACAGAATTCCCGAAATATGAGGATTTACGCGCGGGCGCGCTCGCTGCGCCGTGAGCTCAAATCGACGGCGCTGTCGGGGATGGTGATGTGGAACGTGGCCCCGATCGTCCCTGGCACGAGGCGGATCTCGCCGCCGTGGGCACGCACCAACTCAGCCGCAATCGCCAGCCCAAGACCTGTCCCACCGGACCGTGCCGACCCCTGGAACGCCTGGAACATGTGGGCACGAGCCTTCTCCGGAATGCCCGGGCCGGTGTCGGAAACCTCGAGCACCACCACGCTGCCCTCGCGCCGGCCAGTTATACGAATCTGGTCGCGTGCGGGATCGCGTTGCCCGCGCGCCTCGAGCGCCTGCACGGAATTGCGTGCGATGTTGACCAGCACGCGGAAGAGCTGGTCGTGGTCGGCATCGACAGTGAGGCCGCGCTCGACCGCCACGATCCAGCGGATCGGCACGTCGAGCCCGAGACCGAGCGCCTCATGCACTTCTTCGATCAGCGGCTCGACCTCAAGCGTCTTGCGCTCCGGGGGCGGCTCCTGCGCGGCACCATAGGACAACGTCGATTGGGCAAAAGCGATGGCGCGCTCGAGCGTGCGCATCAGCTTCGGCGCGAACCGTTGCACCTTGGGATCGGACGAGGTCGATAGCTGATCGGAGAACAATTGCGCCGAGGCAAGCAGGTTGCGCAGATCGTGATTGATCTTCGAAACCGCGAGACCGAGCGCCGCGAGCCGGCTTTTCTGATGCAGCATCGAGGCGAGATCGCGCTGCATGGCGCCGAGCTCTTCCTCCGCGGTGCCCACTTCGTCATCCCGCCCGGACTCGCTGATGATGCGTGCCGGATTTTCGGGATCCGCACGGAACGCAATCATGTTGTCGGTGATGCGCCGCATCGGTCGCACGAACATGTATAACAGCGCCAGATAGACCAGTGCTGCCGTGATGCCGGAAATCACCAGCGACAGCAGAAGAATGTTGACCGAGAACGTCAGCATCGCGTTGCGCAGCGGCGTTTCGTCGAGCACGATTTCGAGGAACTCGCCCTGCGCCATTGGCGCCGGCCCAACGACACGCATGACATCGCCCGGCATGCAGAATACCAGCGTGTCAAATGCATCCATAATCGCGCGCCACCAACTGATGTCGCGCATGTCTATGTCCTGATCGATGCGGCCCGGAACGTTGGCCGCGGCGAGGAGGCGGCGCTCGTTGCCCATTTTCATTGCGACCGTGCGCGCGCCGATGCTGCTGAGGATCTGACGCGCAAGACTTTCCGGCACCATGCCGCTCGGAGCGGCATCGAGCACCAGGGCGGCCGTATGCGCGGAGGCCAACCGGTCGTTGAGCCAGTTCAGCCGAAAGTTCGCAACCGACGGTACGTAGATCAGCACTTCCGCGACCATCACGAACACGATGGTCAGCATCAGTAACTTGCCGGACAGGCCAACGCGCAGCGTGCGCGCAGGCGCCGCCATAGACTCGGCTGTCCGTTCGTTCTCTGCTCGCAAAGTCGCCTCAACCGAAGATTCGCAGCCAGCCCAATATTCGCCGCAGTATTGGACTGCCCAAACTGGGCGTAAAAAAGTCGATCGCCGCTCGTTTCCCGATCTCTGACAACGTCGGGTAAGGCAGGACGATGCCCGTCAGCGCGCGAATATTGAGCTTTTGTGCGATCGCAAGCACCCACATCGACAGCAATTCACCGGCCTCGGCGCCGACGATCGTGACCCCTAAAATGCGACCCTTTTTGTCACAAATGACCTTGATGTGGCCGTGGGTGGCGCGCTCGGTCTGGGCGCGGTCATTGTCGTGATAGGGCCAGCGCAGGATGCGGATCGCGCGGTACTGCTTACGGGCTTCGGCCTCGGTGAGGCCGGCTTGCGCAAGCTCCGGATCGGTAAAGGTCACCCATGGAATCTCGTCGTTGCTGGCGCGCACCGGCAGGTGAAACAAGGCGTTCTTGATGACGATGCCGGCGTGATAGTTGGCGGCATGGGTGAACTGCGCCTGCCCAGCGGCCGCATCGCCGATCGCGTAGACGCGTTGGTTCGAGGTCTTGAGATTCCTTTTGACGATGACCCCGGTCGCATCATGCTTTATCCCGGCAGCGTCGAGATTGAGCGATGCAAGTGACGCCTTGCGCCCGGTCGCAACCAAGAGGTGACTGCCCTCGGCTTTTTCCTCGCCGTTCGGGCCCATGAAGTGCACAAGCGCGCTGTGGGCAATGTAGTCGACGCGCGTAACCTGGACTCCGCTGCGTAGAACGACGCCTTCGCGTTCGAGCTGCGCGAGCACGATGGCCGCGGCTTCGGGATCGTCCTTGGCAAGTGGCGTCGCCGCTTCCAACACGGTCACTTCGCTGCCGAGCCGGCGGAAGGCCTGCGCTATCTCGAGGCCAACCGCGCCAGCGCCGACGATAACGAGATGCCGTGGACGTTCCGTGAGATTGAATATGGTCTCGTTTGTCAAATACGGGCCCTTGTCGAGGCCCTCGATTGGCGGGACTAACGGTTTCGAGCCTGTGGCAATCACGAAATAGCGGGCGCGGATTTCGTGCGCATTGCCGACGACGATTGTGTTTCCGTCCTTGAATGCGGCCTCACCCTTGATCACCTGCACGCCGAGACCGGAAAAGCGTTCAGCCGAGTCGTTCGGTGCGATCGCCGCAATCACATGCTGAATATGGTCGTGCACCTTGGAAAAGTGGACATCCACGGTCGTATGGACGCCGAACGGATCGGCACCATGGGCAATTGCGGCGCGCTTGGACGCGGCAATGAGCGCCTTCGACGGCACGCAACCGGCGTTAAGGCAGTCGCCACCCATCTCGCCGCGCTCGATCAGCACGCATGAAACGCCAAGCGCGGCGGCCGCGGCGGCGACCGACAGGCCGCCCGAACCGGCGCCAATCACGCAAATGTCTGGTGTCAGTGTCTCCGCCATACCCCCTCGCCCTTTGCGACCTTATCACATGGCCGTATGCGAGCGCGCCCGCAACCGTTTGACCAGCGCTGGAGCAAGGGCCAGCAAGCCGAGGGCGACCAGCGCGCCGATTAACTCCGGCGTGAACGCATCCCGCGCGTCGAATGTGAGGCGGCACACCATCTGTCCCGAAGCGATGCAAGCGTCATAAGCGTTCTTTTGGGCGGCGATGACGCTGTCGAGCCCCGTCCCGGCGAAAGCATAGACCAGTGCCCCCGGGATAACGCCGAGCGCGGTCGCCGCGATGAAGGTCATGAGCCTCACGCCGGCAAAGGCCGGCACGAGGTTCACAAGGAAGAAGGGGAAAATGGGTACCAGCCGCAGGAACAGAAGATAGCTGAACGCGTCGTCGCGAAATCCTTGGGCCAATTGGGTCGCGCGCGAGCCCGCACGCTTGAGCAAGGGCTCACCCAGTGTCGTGCGCGCCACAAGAAATATGACGGTTGCGCCCAAGGTCGCGCCAAGCGCCGCCGCGCCCGCACCAGGAATGAAGCCGAATAGAAAGCCGCCGACGGCAGAGAGTAGCGCCGCACTCGGCACCGACAGGGATACGGCAGTTGCATAAATCCCCACATAGACCAGCATCGCCAGGACCCGATGCTCTGCTACGAAGGCGCCGATCTCGTCGCGGTGGCGCACCAGCATCTCAAGGGTGACCGTGTGGCGCGCGAAGGCAAAGTAGGCCGCGACTGCGACCACTAAGACAAGCGCCAGGATGAAAAGCCGGCGGACCAGGCTGAACGATGGACCGCCGGTGGGCGTACCGATCATTCAATTCATATACACGGACCGGGGCTCACGCGGGCGCAACCTCACCCGCTTGTGAGGCGTTTTGACCGTCAAAAACCCAAGATTGACGGGCCTTGGCCCCTCCCTTATAAGCCGCGCAAAATCGTGTGCCGGTCCGCACTAAGGCGCGGATTTTCTGGCAAAAAGCCACGGCGCGCCCCGGCGGAGAATAGAAAACGTGAAGCGGACCTATCAACCGAGCAAGCTCGTACGCAAGCGCCGTCACGGTTTCCGCGCGCGCATGGCCACCAAAGGCGGACGCAAGGTGGTCGCGGCACGGCGGGGGCGCGGACGCAAGCGGCTGTCCGCCTGACGCGGATCAACCTTTCCCACGCACTTGTCTTCATGGAACGGCTGAGGCAACGGGCGAACTTCCTGGCTGCGGCAGCCGGAAGCAAGGTCGCCGCACCCGCCTTCCTGCTGCAGGCCTGCAAGCGCGCCGACGAGGGACCGGCGCGCTGCGGATTCACCGTCTCAAAGAAGGTGGGCAATTCCGCTGAACGGAACCGCGTGCGTCGCCGGCTTCGTGAGGTGGTACGACTGTCCGCCCGGGGTCGTATGCGCACCGGTCATGATTATGTGTTAGTCGGCCGTCGCGGCGCGCTCAATGCGCCGTTCGAACGGCTGGTGCAGGACTTCGACGGTGCGTTGCGACGCATCCACGCGGGGGCGCGGAACGGCAAGACGGTATCCGGATGACCGACAACAAAAACACCATCATTGCCCTCGTGCTGTCAGCACTCGTGCTGCTTGCCTGGCAATACTTTGTCAGCGGCCCGCAGCAGAAAGCCGCGGAAGAACGCCAGCGGGCGCTGCAGCAACTCCAGTCGCAGCAGGCGCAGCAGCAGGCCACCCAACCCGGCGTGCAGGCGCCGCAAGGGCCGGCGCCGACCGGCGTGCCCGGGCAGACTGCCCAGTCACCGGCCGCGGCGGTTGCGAGGCGCGAGGACGCGCTGAAGACGTCACAGCGTATCCCGATTCAGACCGACAGCCTGCAGGGTTCGATCGCCCTTAACGGCGGCCGGATCGACGACATCTCGCTGGTCAAATTCCGCGAAACGGTCGATCCGAAATCGCCGCCGATCGTGCTGATGTCTCCGTCCGGCAGCCCCGACCCGTTCTACGCCGAATTCGGCTGGGCCGGCCCGGCCGGCCGCACGGTCAAGCTCCCAGGTGGTGACACCGTGTGGACGCAGGAAGGATCGGGAGCGCTGGCAGTCGGCCATCCGGTAACGCTGACCTACGACAACGGCGAAGGTCTGCAGTTCAAACGCACGATCTCGGTCGACGACAATTACCTGTTCACCGTACAGGACGACGTCGTGAACAAAGGCGGCAACGCCGTCACGCTTTATCCTTATGGCCTCATCTCGCGGCACGGCCAGCCGCAGACCGCCGGCTACTACATTTTACATGAGGGCCTTGTCGGCTATCTCGGCTCCGACGGCTTGCAGGAATACACCTACAAGAAGATGGAGGACCTGAAGCCCGACGCTGCCGGCAACAAGAGCCTCAACTTCGCCGTCACCAATGCCTGGCTCGGCATCACCGACAAATACTGGGCGGCGACGCTGCTGCCGCCGACCGACGCCGAGGTGAAGGCGCATTATTCGACGGGCCAACTCGGCAACAAGCCGACCTACCAGACCGACTACCTGATGGATGGCCGCACCGCCGCGCCGGGCGCGACGGTTTCGTCCACGACGCGGCTCTTCGCGGGTGCCAAGGAAGTACGCGTTGTCAACGCGTATGAAAAGCAGCTCAACCTCAACCACTTCGACCTGCTGATCGACTGGGGCTGGTTCTACTTCATCACCAAGCCGCTGTTCATCGTCATCGACTATTTCTACCACCTGGTGGGCAACTTCGGCATCGCGATCCTGATCGTCACGGTGCTGATCAAGATCGCGTTCTTCCCGCTCGCCAATAAATCCTATGCGTCGATGGCGAAGATGAAGGCTGTGCAGCCGCAGATGACGGCGCTGCGCGAGCGCTATGCTGACGACAAGGTGAAGCAGCAGCAGGAGCTGATGGAGCTCTACAAGCG
>Ga0187779_10000293_pt1 | contig 34961 bp, 29 predicted proteins | sample 1015_Q2_SP10_10__FD_132435 | JGI IMG/M metagenome (GOLD analysis project Ga0187779, IMG submission 132435) | Tropical peat soil microbial communities from peatlands in Department of Meta, Colombia - 1015_Q2_SP10_10_MG | ecosystem: Environmental > Terrestrial > Soil > Wetlands > Peat | place... | reverse complement strand
CTTCGCCGATGCGATGCAGCGCGGCCAGCAGCTCTTCGCGGGTAAGCAATCTCTCAGCCGCGCTCACAGTGTGAACTCCGCGCTGTCTGTGGCGAGCGACCATCCGGCGGCGGCGATCTGCGCGAATTGCGGGCTATGCTCATCGAGCATGGGATTGGTGTGGTTGATGTGAATGTAAATCTTTTTCGGGCGCGCGGCACGGGCGAATCGCTGCAGTGTACCCGCGGCGCCGGAGACCGGCAGGTGTCCCATCTGCGCGGAGCTGCGGCCAGCGCCGCCGCGGGCGCGGATGAGCTCATCCTCAGACCAGAAGGTGCCATCAACGAACAAGAGATCAGAGGCAGAGGCTTGAGCGAGCATATCCGCATCGAGCTTGGGCAGCGAGGGCGCATAGAAAAAGTTGCGCCTGGTGGCGGGATCGCTGACCTGCAGCGCGATGACGGCCTGGCTTCTGGACAATCTGTCGCGGCGCGCGGCGGTGACGTATTGGGGATACGAAGCTTCCAGCGCGAGAGGAACGCATTCTAGGCCGAGAGGGCATTCTTCTACATCAGCCAACGAGCAGGGCTTGCTGGTCTCTAGCTGGTGCCAGACGATCTGCCGCGGCTCGCGCTGCAGGGTCCGGAAGATGCTGTTTTCTTCCATCAGGATCTCTTGCACGGCGGCGGTCGCGTACACGCGGAGCGGCTGGAACTCACGCAGCAGCAGCAGGCCCAGCACGCGGTCTACATCCGCGCAGGTGAGAATGACGGCAGCGATGGGCGTATTGCGCTGATTACCGGCATCACTCGCGCGCGGCAACAATTGCGGCGAAGATTCGATCTGAGCGCGAAGATCAGGGGAAGCATCGAGCAGCAGCCAGCGTTGCTTATCAGCTGAAATGGCAAGCCCGGTCTGAGTGCGGGCCTTGCCGGAGAAGCGGCCCGAGCGCAGAGCGGCGCAATTTGCGCAGGCGCAATTCCATTGAGGAAAACCACCCCCGGCGGAGGAGCCGAGGATTCTTACTTGCATCTCGCGTCCGATCGCGGAAGGGGATTAGCGCTCGGAGCAGGCGTAGGAATTAATCTCGCAGTTCAGCGAAATCTCTTCTATCTGAGGCGTTGTCCATTTCATGAACGGGTCTCCAGTGGTGCACAAGACTGGTCAAGTATAGCGTGTTTCCAGACGATTGGGAAGTCTAATCATCTCGGCTAAGTGATTGTTATGTAAAGACTTAGAACAGGGCCATTTGTGGTTCTCGCTCCGCATTGGGAGACTCGTCGGCCAATGGATAGCGCTCGCGATTGAAGCCGTATTTTGCCCTGAGTTTGCGGACCAGTTCGCTCAGCCGTTTGCGGTAAACCTCGCCGACAAAAGCGCGCGAGGCGTAGCGGCGTCGGTATTGTTCGACCAGCTCCGGGAACTCCAGCTCAAGAAAGGGCATGAAGATCTTCTCGGAGCAGGGCATGAGAAAGAGCGAGTTGGCGGAGAACCAGCAGGCGCCGGCTCCGGCAGCGTTGCGGGCGACGGCAGTGAGCGAGGCGGGTGCATCAGTGATGCCGGGCAGAACCGGGGCACACAAGATGCCGGCATCGAGCGAGGCAGCGCGCAGTCTGCGAACCGTTTCGATGCGCAGGTCGGGGCGCGGAGCGCGCGGCTCGAGCTTGCGGGCGAGCGCAATATCCATGGTGGTGACAGTGATGGCGATGCCCAGCTGGTTGCTACGCGCCACCGCCTGCAGCACATCTATGTCGCGCAGAATGAGCGTGGACTTACTGATGATGCCGATGCGCAGCCCGGAGTGGCGGGCGAGCTCCTCCAGAATCTCGCGCGTGACGCGGTAGCGGCGCTCGGCCGGCTGATAGGGATCGGTCGCGGCGCCAATCGCGATCTGCTCGCCCGGCTTCACACGCTTCAGGTCGCGGCGCAGCAGCCATCCGGCATTCTGCTTGGCGAAGATGCGACTCTCGAAATCGAGGCCGTCGCGCATCTCCATGAACTCGTGGGTGTAGCGGGCATAGCAGTACTTGCAGGCGAACTCGCATCCGCGATAGGGGTTCATGGTCCAGTCGAAGGGTACGCGCTTGGAGTCGCAGCGGCTGAGCAGGGAACGGGCCGGCAAGGTGAGGTACTCGACGTTGTGACCCTCGGAGAGGGAGACGCCGTGAGAGGCAAGACGGGCGATGCCGACCAATCCCGGAGCATTTTCGGCGAAGAGAGGGAAAGTGGCCATATTCGTGTTTTATTCGCTAATACAGTAAGGCGAGTAGGAGCGGGTTGTCAAGGGCCTTTCTGTCAGCACGGCGCTTTTAGGCACCATGTTTGATCTTCTTACGGCGCCACAGACCGTTGACAAAAATGCAGCAGCTTGCCGGCTTTCTACTGGATTGACACGCGAGCGCATTCATCGAGTGCCATCTCATCGAGTGCCTGGTAAAGACCGGGTCCACTCGACATTTCGTTCGTCAGGCAAAGAGGTAAGAGAGCTCTATGAGGTCAGGTCTAGGCTCAGGGTTGATGAATTCAAGGGCAAAGCAAACCTTGTCAAGCCCCCTTCCGAGCCAGAATCCGCCTAACCGATTGATTCTGTTACGTAAATTCTGTCGCCAGGCCTTTCATATTTTCCAGTGAAATCTGTCATACTGAATTTATAGAGTGAAAAAAGGCGATTCTCGCCATGGAGAGCCATCGCCCGTGCACAATTCCCCCTGAGACTACGTCATGAGTAAATCAGGGAAGGCGGCCTGAGCTGGTAACAGCTCACCGCGATTTTCACTCTATAAGAAGCACAGCTGTGCTTTTAAACGCAGCAAACAAACCCTAAACAGACCAACTGTTTCAGTTTCGCCGCTGCGGGGCTGGCTGAGCCGAATTACTGAGAACTGAGAACTGAAACTCAATTCTTCGCCGCTGTCTCGAACAGCTTTGGGTCCACCTGGGGGTTGAGTTCAATCTGCTTGATGGTGTCGTCGCTGGCGGGCTCGCCGTTTTCCGTGATGTTGCGGTGGTAGGGAAGGGTAAGGTTTGCCGTGGGGCGCCAGTCAGAGTACTCGATAACACGCTCAAGCGGGCCAGACATGCCCAGGGTATGGAATCTGGCGCGGAGCACGTGGCCGGTGGCCGGGTCCACATACCAGAGCAAAGGTGTGCCTGCGGCGTTGACCTCGAGGATCTGGGCCTCGATGTCGCCGACCTTCTCTGTGCCCGAGGCGGCGAAGGTGAAGCTGGGATCGCCGAGGTGCTGCGAGATGTAGATCATGTCGCGGTGGAGATTCTTGAGATTTTCATCTCGCATCTCGTTGGGCAGCGGCTGCCGCTCATCGTTCATGGACATGAAGCCGCCGGCGGGAGTGAAGACGGTGACAATGGTCGCACCGGGCGCTTTCATCGATACATAAGCCTGGTCGGGAAAGACGATGGTCTGCTCGACATCGAGCGGAATCTCGCCCTGCGGCAGGCGGCGCACGCTCGACATGGTCTGTTTCACCGCCTTCACCGCCTTCAGATTTTCCGCGCCGCCCAGCGCAGCCGCGACTTTAGCGGCGAGCGCAAGTCCCTGGGGATTTGACGCCGCGGGCACCGAGGCGGCCGGCGCACCGGGAGCGCTCTCGGGAATCGCAATATTCACCGGCGTGACCTTGCCGAAGGTGCTTAGGGCGCGGTCGAAATCTGCCTTATTGCCTACCACCAGCAGCGCGACCTGGTTCTTGTGGATGTACTTGCGGGCCACGCGCTCGACATCGTCGGTCGTGACCTTCTCGATGCCGGCGCGGTAGCGCTCGAGGAAATCGGCGGGATATCCATAAAACTCGTAGGCCATGCGCTCGGCCAGGATCTTGGTCTTGTCGTCGAAGGCGAAGATGAAGTTGTTGAGGATGGTGTCTTTGGCGCGCTTGAGCTCGGCGTCGCTGGGCGGCGCCTTCAGCATGCCGTCGATCTGGTCGTACAGGCAGTCAATGGCGGCGCCGGTGGTGGAGCTCTTGGTCTCCATCTCAAGGTTGAAAAGACCGGGGTGGTCGAAGGCGGAGCGGACGCCGCCGTGGACATCGTAGGCCAGGCCGCGCTTGCTGCGGCACACACTCATGAGGCGCCCGGAGAAGCCGCCGCCCAGGACTTCGTTCATGGCCTCTACCGCGTAGTAATCAGGATTGTTGCGCTCGATGCCGAGATGTACCAAAACCACCGTGCTCTGGTTCACATCATCTTTTTGCACGAAATAAACCCCGGGCGCGGCCGGAGTGATGGGAATGTCAGGATGGCGGTCGGCAGCCGGGCCCTGAGGAAGGCCCTCGAAAGCCTGGCGCAGGGTGGCTTCCATGGCGGCGGAGTCGAAATCGCCCACCACGCCGATGATCATGTTGTTGGGATGAACGTAGCGATCGTGCCAGGAGACGAGGTCCTCGCGGGTCACGGCGGCGACGGTGTAGTACTCGGGAACGCGCGCGTAGGGGCTGTTGGCCCCGTAGCCCAGCCTGGCCGCCTCGCGCGAGGCGATGCCGCCGGGATCGTCATTGCGGCGCGAGATGCCGGTCGAGATCTGGCGCTGGGCGAGCTCGACTTTGTCCTGGCGGAAGGCGGGGTGCAGCAAAACCTCTACCGCGATGGGAAAGACGCCGGGAAAATCAGCTTTCAGACAGGAAAAGGAAAGAGTAGTCGAATCCAGGTTCGCCCCGGTCTCGACTCGGGCGGCCCGCGCTTCCAGGAAGTCATCGAGCTCGTCGCCGGTCTTCGATGCGGTGCCTCCCGTGCGCCAGGCCTGGCCGAGGACGCGGCTCAGGCCGGCCTTGGCGGCAAGCTCGCTGCGCGAGCCTCCGCGGACGCGAATGAGGCCGGAGATGAGCGGCAACTCGTGATCTTCCTGCAGGAAGATGACGAGGCCGTTGGAGAATTCAATTCGTTTGGGCTGTTGCGGATTGAAGGGATGCAGCTTGGGAATCGGAATGTTTTCCCAAGGCTTAGCCTGGGCGGGTGGAGCGGTTGGCGGCTTGCCTGCCTTGGCTGCAGGCGCCTCCTGCGAGAGAGCAGAAATCGCGAAGAGAGCGGGTAACAAAGCAACAACAGAGGAACGAGAGACCCTTGCGAAACCATTGAGCAGATGCGCGAGGTTCATTGCTGGCCCCCCTTGGCGGCGGGAGGAGCTTCGGTCTCTGTGACCGCCACCGTCCGGTTCTGAGGAACGAAGATCCTGGCGGCGACGCGGCGGATATCGGCCTTGGTGACTTTATCCACCCGGTCCACGCCGCGGAAGAGTTCGCGCCAGTCGCCGTAGCGGGCCTGATTGGTGGCGAGATCTTCGGCAAGTCCTTCATTGTCGGCCAGGCTGCGGATCAAGTCAGCACGGATGCGCGTTTTCACCATCTTCAGCTCTTCATCGCTAATATCTTGGTTGCTGAGCCGGTCGATCTCTTCGTGCATGGCGGATTGGATCTCCAGTGCGGTGTGGCCGCGGCTGGGGATGGCCAGAAAGGCAAACAGATTGGGGTACTTGTCGCCGGGAAAGCCGGAAAATCCCTGGGCGACGGCGGCGATCTTCTTATCGCGCACCAGGGCACGGTAGAGGCGCGAGGTGCGTCCCGTGGAGAGCAGATCGGTGATCACGTCGTAGACGGCATCATCAGCATCGAGATAGCTGGGGCGGTGATAGCCCTCGATATAGAATGGCTGCGACTGCTCGCGGATGGTGACGTGGCGCTCGGCATCCTGCGGCGGCTCCGCAGTGATATCGGACAATGACCTGGGACGGGCAGGCAGGCGGCCGAAATATTTTTCTGCCAGAGGGATCACCTGCTGCGGGGTAACATCGCCGACCACGGCGACCACCATGTTGGAGGGGATGTAGTACTTCTCAAAGAAGCTGGCCGCATCGGTGGCGGAGAACGACTCGAGCTCCCAGGGCCAGCCGATGCCTTCGTTGTGATAGGGATGGGCGACGAACGCGGCAGCGAGAAACTGCTCGATGAGGCGGCCCACGGGGCTGGAATCCACACGCAGGCGGCGCTCTTCGTAGACTACATCGCGCTCTTTGTAGAACTCGCGCATGACCGGATGCAGGAAGCGCTCGGAATCCATGTAAGCCCATAGCTCAAGGCGATTCGAGGGCATGGAGTAGAAGTAGATGGTCTCATCGCTTTTGGTCTCGGCGTTCATGTCCTCAGCGCCATTGCGCTCGAGGATCTCAGAGAACTGGTTTTCAACCACATACTTGTCGGCGGCGGCGCGGGCGTCTTCCCAGGCTTTCTTCAACTGGGCGAGTTTGGCCTTATCCTGGCCCACAATCTTCAGACGCTCGGCATCGTAGGCGGCGAAGGCAGTTTCCACCTTGGCGAGCGCAATCTTCTCAGCGGCATAGTTGGTGGTGCCGATCCTGTCCGTTCCCTTGAAGGCCATGTGCTCGAACATATGCGCCAGGCCGCCCTTGCCCTTGGGGTCCTGCACGCTGCCGGCATCCACATGCGTGTAGAAGGAAAACACCGGCGCCTCATGACGCTCGCAGACGATGATAGTGAGCCCATTCGGTAAGGTCTTGACGGTCACCCGCTTCTCGAACTGAGCCAGGTCCTGAGTGAAGGCGGATGATGCGGCAAACAGAATGGCGGCAAGTAAGAGCGGGCGTCGCACGAAGGTTGACATTGAGCCCCCGGGGCAAAAGATGACGAAGACCTGAAAGTACGCGGACACGCGGCCGGTGTCAAACCAGGCCTGTGAGTTGGACGTTGAGTACAAAGCTTGGTTACAGCCAGGTCACTTGAGCAGGTCCGCCGCGTTCTGATAGGGGCGCTTCTGCGAAGCAGCCACAGCCTCGTAGGTGAGAAATCCCTTATAGGTGTTGAGGCCGGCGCGCAGACCTTCGTCGCTCTTGAGCGCGCCAACCGCACCCAGCTTAGCCAGTTTAATCACATAAGGAAACGTGGCGTTAGTTAAAGCAAGAGTTGAAGTATGTGGGACAGCTCCCGGCATGTTGGTCACGCAGTAGTGGACCACGCCATCGACCACATAGGAGGGGTTGCTGTGAGTGGTGGGGCGGGCGGTTTCGATGCATCCGCCTTGGTCAATGGCGACGTCAACGATGACTGCGCCCTTCTTCATCTTGCTGACCATTTTTTTGGTGACCAGTTTCGGGGCCGAGGCGCCGGGAATGAGCACGCCACCGATGACGAGATCGGCCTCTTGCGTGGCGCGGGCGATGGAATAGGAGTTTGAGGCCAGCGTGCGCACGTGGCCACCGAAAATGTCATCGAGTTCGCGCAGCCGGTTGAGGTTGAGGTCGATGATGGTGACATCGGCGCCCATACCCAGCGCCATCTTGGCAGCGTTGGTACCCACGATGCCACCGCCGATGATGACCACCTTGGCAGGGGGGACGCCGGGAACTCCGCCGAGCAGTACGCCGCGTCCGCCTCTCTCTTTTTCAAGATAAGAAGCCCCCACCTGGACGGACATGCGTCCGGCTACCTCAGACATAGGTGTGAGCAAGGGCAGAGCGTGATGCTGGTCGGTGACGGTTTCGTAAGCGATACCTATGACTTTCTTCTTGAGCAGAGCATCGGTGAGGTCAGGAATGGGCGCAAGGTGCAGGTAGGTGAACAGGATAAGGCCGGAGCGGAAGCAAACGATCTCAGGCCCGACCGGCTCTTTGACCTTCACGATCATTTGCGCGCGCTTCCACACGGAGTCGGCAGAGCTCACGATCTCGCCGCCGGCCTGCTTGTACTCTTTGTCCGGCATGGAAGAGCCTTCGCCCGCCTTGGTCTGCACCAGCACTTTATGGCCGGCATCCACGAGCGCTTTAACGCCGCTAGGCACGATGCCGACGCGAAATTCCTGGTCTTTGATCTCTTTGGGAACGCCGATGATCATGGGTTGCCTCGATAGTCAGGAGCCTGGGCCGCCCCGACTGGTTGCGGCCGGAGCGTTCTGAATTCTACTCCCCGCGGTCAATCTGAGCGCGCTGCAGGCGGTCGGAGTAGTCCACGTAGACCGACTTCCACTCACTGTAGAAATCGATGGCGCCGGTGCCGCCTTCGCGATGTCCGTTGCCCGTCTGCTTGGTGCCGCCGAAGGGCAGGTGCACCTCAGCGCCGATGGTGGGCGCATTCACGTAAGTGATTCCGGCGTAAAGGTCGCGGACAGCGCGGAAGGCCCGATTCACATCCCGGGTGTAGATGGAGGTCGAGAGCCCGTACTGGATGTTGTTGGCGATCTCGATGGCCTCGTCGAAGTCCTCGCAAGGGATGACGCTGACCACGGGACCGAAGATCTCTTCCTGCGCGATGCGCATCTTTGGATTCACATCGCTGAAGACGGTGGGCTCGTGAAACCAGCCGAGAGCATGCCCCGGGTCTTTCAGGCGGTTGCCACCGCGCAGAAGCCTGGCGCCTTCGTTCTTGCCGATCTCGACATACTTCTCCGTCGTCTTGACCTGCTGCTCGTTGACCTGCGGGCCCATGGTGGTCTTTTCATCCAGTCCGTTCCCGACGTTGATGGCGCGAACGTGCTCGCTGAACTTATCGAGAAACTGGTTGTAGACGCCCTTCTGGAGGATGACGCGGCTGGCGGCGGTGCAACGTTGGCCGGTGGTGCCGAATCCGCCCCAGACGGCGCCCTCAACGGCGAGATCGAGGTGCGCGTCATCGAGGATGATGATGGCGTTCTTGCCGCCCATCTCCAGCGAGCAATGCTTGAAGCTGCGCGCAGCCGTCTCGCCCACGATGCGGCCTACTTCGCTTGAGCCAGTGAAAGAGATGGCACGAACATCGGGATGCTCTACCAGCGGCGCGCCAGCGTCGGGCCCGAAGCCGGTCACGATATTGACCACGCCAGCAGGCAGGCCCGCCTCCATGAGCGCGCGGACCAGATTGAATGTCGAGAGCGGAGTATCTTCCGCCGGCTTGATGACGCAGGTGTTGCCGCAGACCAGCGCGGGGAAGAGCTTCCAGGAGGGAATGGCCATGGGGAAGTTCCAGGGCGTGATCATGCCGCACACACCAATGGGCATGCGAACGGACATTGCGAACTTGTTGGGCAGCTCGGAGGGAACGGTCTGTCCGAAGAGGCGGCGGCCCTCACCGGCCATGTAGTAGGCGGTGTCGATGGCTTCCTGAACGTCGCCGCGGGTCTCGCTAAGGATCTTGCCCATCTCGCGAGTCATATCGTGAGCGCACTCTTCCTTGCGCTCGCTGAGGATCTCGCCGGCGCGGAAGATGATCTCAGCGCGATGCGGTGCCGGCGTGAGGCGCCACTTGTCAAAGGCCTGCTTAGCGGCCTGCACGGCAAAATCGATGTCTGCTTTGCCTGAACGCTGGAAGACACCGACCACGTCGGTGGTATCGGCCGGATTCAGGTTCTCGAAGGTTTGTCCGGAGCGGGATTCGACCCACTCACCGTCGATGAGGTTTTTATAGATTTTTGGCGTAGCCATGATTACGTTCTTTTCTCCGGGAGCCACAGATAAGGCGCAAGATGGAACGGGAACTCTCCATCGTAACCCATTCAAATGGATTGCGACAGTAGAGGAAATCTGGATGGAAGCCGGGGTTCTAGAAGACTCTGCCGAGGAAATAGAACCAGAGAAAGACGGCGCCCGAAGCCAGGGCCAGGGCCAACAGGCCTTCGCGCCAGTGAAGAAGCCGACGCTGGAGATAGCTGCTACGGAACCCAGCTTCCTCGTGCTCGCGGCGACAGGCAGGGGTGACGGAGAGCTGCCAGGTGAAGGACGAATCCCGGGGGATGGGATGAGCGGTAGCCATGCTGGTGAGTGAGCATTTTGGCTGCCAGGGCGGTGAGGATTGAAAATAGGTTAGTTAGTTGCGAGAGGCTTGGCAGCTTGGTTCTGTTCTGGGAATAGTTGTTCCAGAACGGAACTAGTGCACAAGACGGCGTGAGGGCTGCTTGCTTTCCGAAGTGATGGATCCGGGCTGTGAATGAGCGAAGCCGATGGGCATCTGACGTAGGGCCTGCAGAACCGCAGATTCGTTGCGGGCCAGCGCAGCCTGCTCGAGAGCGGCGACACCGCGGGAGAAATCAGCCGGAGGCAGGTCTGCTTTCACGGCAAGAACGCGGAGGAAATCCGTAGGTTCGACCTGAGCGTCGGTGTGCCAGAGCTGCTCAGAGATCTTCTCGCCCGGCCGCGCGCCCACGAAGCGGATTTCGATGTCCTTATCTGGCCGAAGGCCGGAAAGTTGTATCACTTTGCGGGCGAGAGAAGTGATCTTCACCGGGTCGCCCATATCGAGCATGTAGATATCACCATCGGAGGCCAGGGAAGCCGCCTGCAGAACCAGTTGCGAGGCTTCGGGGATGGTCATGAAGTAGCGGGTCATGTGCTCATCGGTGATGGTGATGGGGCCGCCGGCGGCGATCTGGCGCTGAAAAATCGGCACAACGCTGCCGCGACTGCCCACCACATTCCCGAAACGGACGCAGGCGATGCGGGTAAAGCGGGCCGCCGGCGTGGCGCGATGGGCGATGCCGAGCTCGCTGACCAGCATCTCCGCAATCCGCTTGCTGGCGCCCATGATGCTGCTGGGGCGAACCGCTTTATCGGTGGAGATCATGACGAAGCGCTCGGCGCCGTAGCGCATTGCGGCCTGGGCGACCAGACGGCTTCCCATCACGTTGTTGAGCACCGCCTCGCAGACATTGCTTTCCATCAGCGGCACATGCTTGTAGGCCGCGGCGTGCAGCACGATGTGCGGCCGGTAGTGCTCGAAGATGGCGCGCAGATGCTGCGTTTCGCGAATGTCGCCAACAATGGGAGCGATGCGCGCCGAACTCTCTGCCGCAAGAGACATAGCGGCCAGGGTGTTGCTGAGTTCGAAGATGGCATTCTCGTCGCGATCGAGCAGGAGCAGGCTGGCGACGGGCAACGCCGCAACCTGCCGGGCCAGCTCGCTGCCGATCGAGCCCCCGGCGCCGGTGATAAGCACGACGCGATCGCGGAAGTTTTCGACCACGCGGGAGTCAGGATGAGTGACCGAAGGTTGGGGCTGCTCGTCGAGAGCGCGGGTGAGAGCGGCTTCGGCCGGCGCTTTGGCAGAGATGCGGACATCGCGGCGAATCACGCTTTCGGCCGAGGGCAGCAGGACGACATCGGCGCCGAATTCAGCCGCTGTGGCCACGGTCTCAGCGATCCATTCGGGCCGATTGTCGGCCACAAGCACCGTGTCTACGTGCTGTGAAACCAGCAAGCGCGGCAGGGCAGCGGGCGTTTCCATCACCAAGCGGCCGCCGATGCGCAGACCCTGAAGTTTGCTCTCCGGTGCCAGCAACCCCACGATCTCAATCTCTCCGAGAGTCGCCACCTGACGCAGGGCCTGTGGCAATGTAGCCTCTGTGCCGACCAACAACGCCCGCTGGTGCCGCAGTTCCGGCGTGCGCGAGGCTTCATAAGTAACGCGGCGCAGAATACGCAGGCCAGCCGCCAGGCCGAGAAACAGCCCGTACTCGATGAGCACGACGCTGGCCGGTATCACGGTGCCGAAGAAGCGGCGGGCCATGAAGTAGCGGGTGAATAAGAGGCCGATGGAGACTGGCGCTGCGCTGAAGGCCAGGACCCCGGCGTCGCGGATGCTGAAGTAGCGCCAGATAGAATCATATCCGCCCAAGGCCCACATCAGCAGCGGGCGGACGACAGGAACCAGAAGTAGCAGAGACCACATGACAGCACGATGCGGCGGAGGGATCGCGCCATCGAAGCGCAAGTCATAAGCGGAGACAAGCGCCAGGGCAGTGAGTGAAGCATCGATTGCCATCTGCATGCTGCGGCTCAGCAGCAGATGGGGGAAATAGCCAAAAGCTTTTCCTAACAGCTGCAGAACCGGTTGCCGGGTTCTTGCTCGTGAAGCGCCGGAGCCGATGCGTGACTCATCCATCATGCTGAATACCAATCAAGAGAAAGAAGACTTCCTGCAGGGGCGGAAACGATTATCGTGGGAGAGTCAATCACGAGTTTGGCAGAACTGCCGCCCAGTTGCAACGGCTAACTGCAAGCCACTCATTCTACGCCCTTTAGTCACTACGCGAAGCCCGCCCGGGAATTTTGCCGAGGCTGCTATCTGTGTTACTCTCCATGCACACTCTGGCGGAAAAGGCGCGCGGTGGTACAGAAACAAAAAGGCGAACTGTTTGCGTGGGTAACAGTAACTTACCGGACGATCGCGCTGATCATCATCGCTATCGCTCTCGTGTTCTTTACCATCCTTTATTTTCTCTTTCCCGACACGACCCGTCCGATCGTAGATAAGTTCAGCAAGACGATAACCGCAGAGATCGACAAAGTCACAGGCGCGGAGCATCCCAAGGCGGTCGCAACCACCGCGCCGCAAGCCCACTTCACCAGCTTTGACGGTACGGTGCGAGTGAAGAAGGCGAACAGCAATACCTGGGTGGCGGCCGATTACAGCCTGCCGCTGGAGAAGGGCGACATCGTTCAAACGCAGTCCGAGGGAATCGCCAAGATCGCCTTTGCCGATGGCAGCACCTACAGCATTCAGCCAGATGCGCTCATAACGATCGAAGAGAACACCACCAACGCCGCGCAGCAGGTGGAGGCGGCGGTGCGCATAAACGTCGGCGTCATTCAACTGAACACCAGCGACGCTGCGGCGAGCCAGCAGGTACGGATCGACAACTCTACCACCACCATCGGCAAGGATAGCGCTCTGCAGGCTTCGAACGACCGCAAGAAGGGCGCTCCCGAGGTACTGGTGACCAAGGGCGTCGGCACGTTCGAGATCGCCGGAGAGAAGCAGACACTCGCGCCTTACGAGAAGGTGTCTTTCAATCCGGAGACCAACCAGGTCAAGAAGGAGAAAGAAGTCGCTCCGCCGGTCTTGCTGGCTCCGGCGAATATGATCCCGGTCTTCGAGAATGGGCCGGGCAAGCAGGTGGATTTTGCCTGGACCCCGGTGGAGGGCGTGGATTCTTATCACATCCGGATCTCGAAGAATCCTTATTTCTCTTCGATCGAGAAGGAGGCGCGGGTGAGTTCGCCCTCCTGGCGCGTGACGGGATTGCCGGAAGGGAAGTATTACTGGGTGGTGCAGTCGGTCGCGCGCGGCAAGGAATCCATCGAGAGCGATAAGAACGGTTTCACGCTCATCAATCGCGGTAATACGGACGTCTCGTTGCCCTTGGACCTGGAGCCGTTCATCCAGATCGGGCACGTGATCGAGGTGAAAGGCAAGACGGAGCAAAGCGCGCGGGTAATGGTCAATGGACAGCAGGTGCCGGTGGTGAACGAAGACGGCACTTTCATCTTTTTTACGCCTCCATTGCCCACCGGCGACAACATAGTCACGGTCACAGCAGCGAATGAAAAAGGTGGGGTCGCTTTCAAGACCCAGCATGTTGTGATTCAATAGGGTTACCACGGCAGTTTGGCAGCAGGCAGCGGGGGCATTCCTTCTCTGGCAGGCGGTCCCGCCAGCACTTCCAAACCTAATCACATGACTGGCGGAATGCCGGAGAGGGCGAACGGCCGCCCGTAATCGGCATGGTTCCAAAGGTTCATGATTGCCGGAAAACAGGTTATCTTCATCGAGAGAGACGCGCGCATGTCATCCAACGGATTCCACTCCCAGGGCTCGAAGGTCAATAACTGGCGCTCGCTGTTCAGCATGTTCTCCAGCGATTTGGCCATTGATCTGGGCACAGCCAATACGCTGGTGTATGCCAAGGGCAAAGGCATCGTAGTCAATGAGCCTTCTATCGTTGCCATCAACAAACTCACTGGCGAAGTAGAAGCGGTCGGCAAAGAGGCCAAAGAGATGCTGGGCCGCACGCCCGGCAACATCGTAGCCATCAAGCCGATGAAGGATGGCGTCATCGCTGACTTCAAAGTCACCGAGAAGATGCTCAACTACTTCATTCAGAAAGCGCACAACCGCAAGATGCTGGTGCATCCGCGCATCGTCATCGGTGTGCCGTCTGAGATCACGCAGGTGGAAAAGCGCGCGGTCATGGATTCCGCCTACCGCGCCAAAGCCAGCGAGGTGCACCTGGTGGAGCAGGCGATGGTGGCCGCCATCGGCGCGGGACTGCCCATCACCGAACCCAGCGGCAACATGGTGGTCGATATCGGCGGCGGTACCACCGATATCGCAGTGATCTCGCTCAGCGGCATCGTTTATTCGCGCTCGGTGCGTATGGCCGGGAACCAGGCCGATGAAGCCGTGATGAACTATCTGAAGCGCAAGTACAACCTGCTCATCGGCGAGCGCACCGCCGAGCAGATCAAGATCGAGATCGGTTCCGCTTTCCCGCTGGATAAGCCGCTGACCATGGAGATCAAGGGCCGCAACCTGATCGAGGGCATCCCCAAGACCATCACCATTGACGACAGCGAGATACGTGAGGCGCTCGGCGAGTGTGTCGGCACCATCATGAACGCCATCCGGGTGGCGCTGGAGCGCACGCCTCCCGAGCTTTCCGCTGACATCAGCGACCGCGGCATCGTGCTCACCGGCGGCGGAGCCCTGCTGAAGAACCTGGATAAGCGCATCCGCGAAGAGACCGGGCTTCCCGTTTCCATCGCCGATGATCCGCTGGCCAGTGTGGTGCTGGGAACCGGTAAAATGTTGAGTGATTTCAAGCTGCTGCGCAAGATTTCGATCGAGTAGGGCTCGCTGCCAGCTTGCCTGAGAGCTTGAACTCCGTCACGGCGCCGCGTCATGGAAAACTTTTTCGTCCGCTACCGCAACCCAATGGTCTTGAGTGCGGTTTTGCTGGCGCAATTGATCGGCTTGGCGACGCAGCTCAAGCGCCCGGTGGATGCGCGACATCCTGAGGCAGGTTCGGTGCGGCTCATCCGCCTTTGGGCCGCGGCGATCATCACTCCCGGAGAAAAGCTGCTGGCCTGGGCCGAGCACGGCCTGAACCAGGCCTGGCACGACTACGTGAACGTGATTGCTCTGCGCCACGAGAACACCGCGCTCAAGAGCGAGAACGAGCGGCTGCGCATTGAACAGGCACGCCTCGCCGATGATGCCACCCAGGCGCATCGCTTGCAGGCATTGCTCGATTTCAAAGAGCAATTCATCACTCGCTCAGTAGCCGCCCAGGTGATCGGCGCCGGCGGTACCGAGCAGTCGCGCGTCCTCTATATCGATAAAGGCTCCTCCGATGGCCTGCAGCCGAACATGGCGGTGATTACTCCCGCTGGCGTAGTGGGCAAGTTAAGGGCTGTCTTTCCTGGCTCAGCCCAGGTCCTGCTGATGAACGATGTCAACAGCGGGGTGGGAGCCATCCTCGAAAAGACCCGCGTTTACGGGGTCGTGAAGGGAAAAGGCTCGGGCGAGGTGGCACTAGATCACATCATGGGCGATGAGAAGGTGGAGCGCGGCGAAGCCGTGCTCACTAGCGGCGGTGACCGCATCTTTCCCAAAGGTTTGCCGATCGGCACCGTGACCGATGTCTCTCCCGGCGGGGATTTCTTTTTGAATATCAAGGTGAAGCCGGCGGCTGATCTGACGCGGCTGGAGGAGGTCCTGGTGATCACCGAGGTGCAGGCTGCGCCTCCAGAGAATGCCGAATCGGGCACGCAACGCGCCGCCGACATTCTGGCGCAGCGCTTGCCGGGATTGAAACCGAAGCCGCCGGGCAATGCACCACAGGTTCCTGGAGCGCAAGGCCCGCCCCAGGATACGGTTCCGGAGGAGACCAAGCCGCAATGAGCGCGGGCGTTATCTACACTTCGCGCGCAGAGGTGGTCATCCATCGCTTCGCTCCCACGGTACTGGTGCTGGCGACGATTGTGGCGCTGTTCTTGCAAGGGTTCCTGCCGGTCGCCTTCGGCGGGAGGCTTCATTTTCTGGGCATCTTCGACCTGCCGCTCCTGGTGACCGTCTTCTTCGCGCTGGCGCGGCGAAACCCGGTGACCGGCACCATCACTGGTTGTGTCATCGGCCTGATGCAGGATGCATTGAGTGCCGGCTACATCGGCCTCTTTGGTATGGCCAAGACGGTGGTCGGCTATACCGCCTCCTCATTAGCTGGCAAGATTGATGTGGAGAATCCCGGTTCGCGTCTGCTGTTGGTCTCAGGATTCTATTTGCTGCAGCGCGTCGTCTATCTGGTGGTCGAGCGAGGCCTGGTGCGAGACCAGGTCTCGGTCGAATGGCTGCACTCCCTGGGCGCAGCGTTCGCGAACGGGCTGTTGGCAATAGCAGTTTTTTCACTGCTCGACCGCTTCAAACGGCGGTCTTGAGATACGGCAGGAGCTGAGAAGCTAATTCATGATCGGGCGCGACGAAAAAATCTCCAATGCCAAGTTGGTAGCGATCCAGTATGGGATCCTCGCCATTTTTCTGATCCTCGGCATGCGCTTGTGGGACCTGCAGATCCTGAGCAGCGACAAATACGAGAGCCTGGCGGAGCGAAATCGTATCCGCACCGTCCCTATTCTGGCGCCGCGCGGCAAGATCCTCGACCGTGAAGGCCGCATCATCGTTGATAACCGGCCGTCTTCTTCGGTGTTGCTGCTGCGCGATCAACAGCGCGACTGGAATGAAGATCTGCCTAAGATCGCGGACGGACTTGACCTGCAGTTGGCGGAGATTCAGGATCGCCTGCGGCGCTTCTCGGCCGAGCCCAAGTTCCGTCCCATGAACCTGAAAGACGACATCACTGATAACGATGTCGCGTTCATTGAATCGCACCGTGACGAGCTGCCGGAGCTGGAGATCATCATGGAGCACAGGCGTTTGTACCCGCGCAACGGCTTCATGGCGCATGTGATCGGCTACGTCGGCGAGGTCAGCGAACAGATGCTGAACAGCCCGGCCTATGAGCTCTACGAGCCGGGCGATGTGGTGGGCAGGTCGGGGGTAGAACGCCAGTACAACGACATCCTGATGGGCACAGATGGTGAGCGGCGCAGTGTGGTCAACAGCCACGGCAAGGAGTTGGAGACGCTGAGCTCGAAGCCGCCGGTTGCCGGCCATCAGCTCAAGCTGACAATCGACCTTGATATTCAAGTCGCCGCCGAAGAAGCCCTCGAGGGACGCAACGGAGCAATCATTGCGATGGACCCGCGCAGCGGCGAGATTCTGGCTATGGCCAGCCGTCCTGCCTTTGACCCGAATCAGTTCTCCGTGCGCATCTCTCGCCAGGACTGGAACGCGCTCATCACCGATCCCGGCAAACCTCTGATGAACAAGGCCATTCAGGCGCAGCTGGCGCCCGGCTCGGTTTTCAAGGTCATCATGTCGGTCGCGGGCTTGCAGGAGGGAATCGCGCAGGACATGCACGTGAACTGTGGCGGCGGCAAAGTCTTCTACGGCAGGCTCTTCAAATGCTGGATCGCCGCGCGTCATTCCAGCCACGGCGATGTGAATATCACCAAGGCCATCTATCAGTCGTGCGACTCATTTTTCTACACACTGGGCGAGCGGCTGGGCATCGGCAAGATCGCCAGCTACGCACAGGCGCTGGGATTGGGGCAGCCGACGCATGTCGATCTGCCGGACGAAGTCGGCGGAGTGATGCCCTCCGAGGAGTGGAAGGTCAAGAATTTCAAGCAGAAGTGGTTCGCGGGCGAGACCATCTCGGTGAGCATTGGCCAGGGGGCCGTGGCCACCACTCCCATCCAACTGGCGCGGGCGATCGGGGGGATTGCGTCGGGCGGCGTCTTGCACCGTCCGCATATCGCCTTTCCTGATGAGCTGCCGCCCCAGTACAAAGAGGCTTCATCCAAATATCCGGATGAGGTGGATGTGCAGATCGATCCGCAGAACCTGCAGATCATCACCGATGCTATGGCGCAGGTCGTGAGCCCGGTCGGCACGGCTCCGCAGGCGCATCTGCAGAACGTGGATTTTGCCGGCAAGACCGGGAGCGCTCAGGTGGTGAGCAACGAATTCAAGAAGTCGCTGAGCAAAGAGGCTGCCGCCCAGTACAAAGACAACGGCTGGTTCGTAGGCCTCATGCCCCGGCGAAATCCGGAGATCGTGGTTGCGGTACTCGTGGAAGAGGGCGAACATGGTTCACTAGCCGCCGGACTCGCCTCGCAGGTGATCAAGGCCTATGCTGATAAGCACCGCGCTCCCGCTCAGAAGCTCGCGCGCGCCGGCAAGGCCAGCGGACCACCGCTGGAGATGGCGGCATTCTGGAGCACGCCCGCACCCGTCGGCGATCCTGATAGCAAAGGCGAACAGCTGCACGCCGGCCGATTTGTCATTCTGGAAGATGCCCAAGCTCGAGGTCTGCGGCCATGAGACGTTACGTCTCTTACCGCGATTTCGACTGGCTCCTGCTGGGGCTGGTGCTGCTCGTCTGCATGATCGGCGTGATTCAGATTTATAGTGCTACGCTGCACACTCGATTCGCCGGTGCCCACATCAAGCAGATCTACTGGATCGCGAGCGGCGTCGGCATGATGTTTCTGGTGAGTCTCATCAGCTACGAAGCACTGCTCGACCGCATCCATTGGTTCTACGGGGCGGCCGTCATCTCCCTGGTGGCCGTGCTGGTCGTCGGACAAAGGTATCTGGGGGCCCGGCGCTGGATCAAGTTATGGGGCACGGTGCACTTTCAGCCCTCTGAGTGGGTGAAGCTGGTCTTGATCCTTGTGCTGGCCAAGTATTTCAGCGAACTGCGTCAGCGCGATGCCTCATTGCGGGATATCGTGAAGGCAGGTCTCATCGGGGGTGTTCCGTTGCTCCTCGTGCTCCGCCAGCCCGACCTGGGGACCGCTCTGACCTACGTGCCAATCATTGTTATGGCGTTGTTCCTCGGCGGCATCCAATTCAAACACGCGGCCGCTATTCTGCTGGTGGGAGCAGTGCTCGTGGTACCTGTCTGGAAATATGGGCTCAAACCCTATCAGAAGGACCGGCTGACGACCTTCCTGCATCCCGAAGCCGATACGCAAGGCAAGGGCTACCAGGGAGAACAATCGAAGATCGCTGTTGGCGATGGTGGTCTGTGGGGGAAGGGCATCGCGCAAGGCTCACAGACGCAAAATGCCTTTTTGCCAATCCCACAAACGGATTTCATCTTTGCAGCGCTCTCTGAAGAACACGGCTTCGTCGGCGCAATCGGGTTGTTGCTGATCTATTTCGTTGTCCTCATGAGACTCGTCCACAATGCGCAATCCGCGCCTGACAAGGCTGGAGCGCTCATTGTGCTGGGGGTGGTGGCCGTCTTGACCTTCCACATCCTGGTCAATGTCGGAATGGTGGTGGGTTTCATGCCCGTCACGGGCATCCCTCTGCCTCTGATGAGCTATGGGGGGTCTTCGCTCCTGTTTACGTTCCTGGCCCTGGGCATCGTAATGAATATACGCATGAGGCGGTTTGTGAATTAGAATAGAGACAGTAGGGTCACCCAGGGGCCGGAACGGCTCGGGAACCTTCAGGCCAGTGGCTTAGGCCCGGCCAAAGATCCAAGATTTCGCAGCCCCCGCGAAGGAGGGCAAGACCGGTCGAAGAGAGGTAGAGACCAGGGTTGCAGTGAAGATTGATTGAACGGCGCTTCCAAATTGGTAACGGCCCCGCTCCGGCGGTGTGGTCACAACTTTGGTAAAGCGTGACAGGTGCATAGATTCCAAAATCCAGTTTGGCAGTTCTGAGATCAACGCATCTAGGGATATCAGTAATAGCCCCGGAGCTCTGCTCCGCTCACCCGCTCAATCTGTAACCTCGGGGACCCTGCCACTCAGCGGCCGGTGACCGCGCGCAGGAAGCGCGGACCGGAGCTAGTATGTCCAAAGAGTTGTACGTTTCTTCAACCCCTCACGAAACCAAAGTCGCCATCGTCGAAGAAGACCAGCTGGCAGAGATCTACTTCGAGCGCGAGAATGAGTACACGCTGGCCGGCTCCATCTACAAAGGTCGCGTCACCCGCGTGCTACCCGGCATGCAGTCAGCCTTTGTGGATATCGGCCTGGAGCGCGATGCTTTTCTCTACGTCTCCGATTTCATGGAGCTGCCTGAGAGTGATGAGGGCGACTTCGATACCACGCCGGCCGACGACGGCGGCAGCAGGCGGCACGAGCGCGCTCCGCGCCAGGAGCCAGAGACTGCTGAGGCCAGTGCAGAGAACGGAGGGCGGCCCGCGGCAGAAGAGCACACCGACGCAGACGGGCCAGAGAATGGGGTAGAAGGGCAGCCCGCCGCCAGAGCTGAATCGCAGCCCGGCTCACAGGGCCAGACTGAGGGCGGCCGCGAGCGCGGCGGAGAGGACCGCCGCGGCCGTTTTGGCCGCCGCCGCCGCGGACGCAGAGGACGCGGCTTCCCCGAATCCAAATACGACTCTCGCGACGAGAACCGTTACGAGGCGCAGGGGCAGCGTCCTGAAGCTCAGCGACAGGAAACGCCGCGGCGCCCCGGGCCACCTTCCGGCTACCAGCCCATCATCCTGCCGGGTGAGAGTATTTCCAAGTATCGCAACATGTCGCCGGTGGCTGAGACCGCTCCAGTAAGGGAGACCGAAGGCCAGGGGGGCGAGCAGAACACCTCTCCGGCTTCCTCATTCGACGAGACCGAGCGCTTTGACCCGGCCATCGCCGGTGCGCATGTGATCGAGACTGAAGGCGCAGAGGCCCGGGTGCAGGTCGCTCCCGCGCCGCCGCCGAAGCGGCCGACGGAAGAGATTGATGTTCCTTCCATCCTGCAGGGCAGGGCGGTAGAGGTTGCCTCTACCCCGGAGCCTGCGGTTCGCCGTGAAAGCCATGCTCCCCAGCCCGCCGTCGGCCCCACCGGACTCATGGAAGAAGAAGAGATCGAGGGCGAGGAGAGCGAAGGGTCCGCGGCCTTGGCAGACTTTGAAGAGGAAGAGTACGACGACTTTGAAGAAGAGCTCCTGGATCGCGTGGATGAAATGGAGCACCGCGAGGTTTCCAGCGGCGCAGCAGAAGTGACGGAGGGCCTGGCGGCGGAAACTCCCGCCGGCGAGGCCACTGCTTCCGCACAGGAAGAGGAGACCGGCGACTTTGAAGAAGAAGAGATGAAGGGCACAGCTGCCGAGCCTGGCAACGCGGAAGAGCCGGTAGCCCGCGCAGAGGTTCGTGGGCCCTCGGGCCATCAGCACCGCGTCGCGTTTGACCGCAACCGGCGCGGCCGCCGCGGGGGCCGGCGTGGGCGAGATTCTGCTCCACGCGGACGCCGCTTCCATCGCGGACCGCTGCCCCAGATCAGCGACTTGCTCAAAGAAGGGCAGGAGATCCTGGTGCAGATCGCCAAGGAACCGATCGGCAAGAAGGGCGCCCGCATCACCAGCCACATCGCGCTGCCCGGCCGGTACCTGGTGTACATGCCCACGGTCAACCACAACGGGGTCTCCCGCAAGATCGCCTCGGAGGAGGAGAGACAGCGCCTCAAACGCATCATCAGCAGCGAACGCCAGAGCGCTAACGGCCACCAGGGCGGCGGATTCATCGTTCGCACTGCGGCGGCCAGCGCCAATGAGGATGATCTGCGCGCTGATATCCGTTTTCTGCTCAATTTATGGAACGAGATCAAGGGCCGCGCCGAGGGCAGCAAGGGCGGCACTTTGATCTACCACGATCTGAATCTGGTCGAGCGGATCCTGCGCGACCAGGTTTCTGAGGGCTTCTCCCACATCTGGGTGGATAGCGAACAGGAGTACGAGCGCATCCTGCGCTTCATCAACCGCTTCCAGCCCTCGCTGGTCAAGCGCGTCAAGCTCTACACGCAGGAAACGCCTCTCTTCGAGCAGTTCAGCATTCAGGATGAGATCAACAAGGCGCTCAAGTCCAAGGTCTGGCTGAAGTCCGGGGGATACATCGTCATTAACCAGACCGAGGCGCTGGTCGCCATCGATGTGAACACCGGCAAATACGTGGGCAGGACGCAGAAGCTGGAAGACACCATCGTCAAGACCAACGTGGATGCCATCAAAGAGATCGTGCGCCAGATCCGCCTGCGCGACCTTGGCGGCATCATCGTGATCGACTTCATCGACATGGATGAGCGCCGTAATCGCCACCGGGTGATGCAGGCGCTTGAGGAGGCGCTCAGGAACGACCGCGCACCCTCCAAGGTTCTGCAGTTCAACGACTTCGGACTCGTAGCCATCACCCGCAAGCGCGTGAAACAGTCGTTGGAGCGGACCCTGGGCACGCCCTGCACCTACTGCACCGGCACCGGCCTCATCAAGTCTGTCGCCACCGTCTGCAATGAGGTCTATGTGGAGATGCGCAAGATGGCCAACCACCTGGAGCGCGGTGATGTCATCGTCCGCGTCAATCCCGAGGTGGGAAAGGCGCTCAAGGCCAACAACGCCCGCTGGCTGCAGGAAATGGAGGACCTCACCGGCAAGACCGTCATCGTCAAGCCCGACGCCACGCTGCATCAGGAGCAGTTCGATATTCACTGATGAAGCATCCAATCCTCAGGCTGTCTGAAGGGAAAGTTCTTTGATCGGGAAAGCGATTGCCAAGGTCTTTGGGACGAAGGACGAACGCGAGCTCAAGCGTCTGCGCCCGCTCGTTGGCCGCATCAGCTTGCTCGAACCGCAGATGCAGGCGCTGAGCGATGAGCAGCTCCGCGCCCGCACCGATGAGTTCCGCAAGCTGGTGCAAGAGCACCTGGCAGAGGTAGGGCCCTCAGAAGAGGACCCTGAGCTTCTTGAGAAGCGCCAGTATGAGGCGCTACAAGAGGCGCTTGAACAGGTCCTGCCCGAAGCCTTTGCCGTGGTCCGCGAAGCCGGCCGCCGGGTTCTGAACATGCGCCACTTCGACGTTCAGCTCATCGGCGGCATGGTCCTGCATCAGGGCAAGATCGCCGAGATGAAGACTGGCGAAGGCAAGACGCTGGTGGCCACGCTCCCTGTCTATCTCAACGCCCTCGCTGGCCGCGGCGTCCACGTGGTTACGGTCAACGACTATCTGGCCAAGCGCGACTCCGAGTGGATGGGCAAGCTCTACACTTTCCTCGGCCTCAGTGTCGGCGTGATCGTTCACGATCTGGATGATGACGAGCGCCGCCGCGCCTACGCCGCTGACGTCACCTACGGCACCAACAACGAGTTCGGCTTCGATTACCTGCGCGACAACATGAAGTTTGACCGGAAGGATTGCGTGCAGCGCGGCCACAACTTCGCCATCGTTGATGAAGTCGATTCCATCCTGATCGATGAAGCCCGCACCCCGCTCATCATCAGCGGCGCCAGCGAGGAATCCACGGATAAGTACCAGCGCGTCGACCGCATCATCCCCCAGCTCGCTCGCGGCGAAGAGATTCGCAAGCTTGATGAGACCATCTACACCGGCGATTACACCGTCGACGAGAAACACAAGAACATTCTGGTCACCGATGAAGGCTGGGAGCGCGTCGAGAAGCTGCTCGGTATCGGTAACATCGCCGATCCTGAGAACTGGGACCTGAAACATCACGTCGAGACCGCCATCAAGGCGCACTCTCTCTACCGTCGCGACGTGGAGTATGTGGTCAAAGACGGCGAAGTGGTCATCGTCGATGATTTCACTGGTCGCATGATGCCCGGCCGCCGCTGGTCTGATGGTCTGCACCAGGCCATCGAGGCCAAAGAGAGGGTCAAAGTCGAGCGCGAAAACCAAACCCTGGCCACCATCACCTTTCAGAACTACTTCCGCATGTACAGCAAGCTCGCGGGCATGACCGGTACGGCCGAGACCGAAGCCGCCGAGTTCGACAAGATCTACAAACTCGAAGTGATGGTGATCCCCACCAACCGCGCACTCATGCGCATCGAGCACTCCGATATCGTTTACCGCACCGAAAGAGAAAAGTTCTACGCCGTCTCCGATGAGATCAAGCAGATTCACGATGAAGGGCGTCCGGTGCTCGTTGGCACCACCTCGATTGAAAAATCAGAGCGCCTCTCCGAGTTGTTGAAGAAGAAGAACCTTCGCCACGTTGTGCTGAACGCCAAGTTCCACGAGAAGGAGGCTGAAATCGTCGCCCAGGCCGGCCGCAAGGGCATGGTGACCATCGCCACTAATATGGCGGGTCGCGGGACCGATATTCTGCTGGGCGGCAACCCTGAGTTCATGGCCAAGCAGGAGTCGCTGAAAAAGGGTATTGCTTCGCCATTCAAAGAAGACCGGCCGCGCGTGCAGGAAGGCGTCACACTCTTTTATTACCAGGGGCAGGAGTTCGCCGTGCCCACGGCCCAGTGGATGGAGATCTACGAGCGTCACAAGCAGCAGACTGACGCCGAGCACGATGATGTGGTCTCGCGGGGCGGGTTGCATATCCTGGGCACTGAGCGCCACGAGGCTCGCCGCATCGATAATCAGTTGCGCGGCCGCGCCGGCCGCCAGGGCGACCCCGGCTCTTCGCGCTTTTACCTCTCGCTCGAAGATGACCTCATGCGCATTTTCTTCGAGCGCGCCTGGGTCTCCAAGATGTTGGAACGGGTCGGGATGGAGGAAGGAGTTCCTATCGAATCCCGTCTCCTGAGCCGGCGCATCGAGGCCGCCCAGAAAGCGGTGGAAGCCCAGCATTTCGAGTCGCGCAAGCATCTGCTGGAATATGACGACGTGATGAACAAGCAGCGCGTGGCCGTTTACGGCCTGCGACGCCAGCTGTTGGAGGGCGTAGATCAGAAGCAGCTCATCGTTGAAGACTACGTCGAGGCCATTGTTGGCGATTTGCTCAACCTCCATGCGCCTGCCGATAAGCATCCGGAAGAGTGGGATCTTGCCGGGCTCAAGAGCCAGATTTTCACCCGCTTTGGCGTCGATCTGGCGGCCGAAGGCGTGAAAGCCGAAGAGCTCAACCGCAGCGAGTTAGGCGATGCCATCTTCGAGAAGTTGCGCCAGCGTTACGACGCAAAAGAAAGGCTGCTCGGGGCAGAAGCCATGCGCTATCACGAGCGCATGATCATGCTGAGCATTCTCGATCAGCAGTGGAAAGACCATCTGCTCAACATGGACCACCTCAAGGAAGGCATCGGGCTGCGTGGCTACGCGCAGCATGATCCGCTGGTGGAGTACAAGCGCGAATCTTTCGATATGTTCGAAGCCATGATGCAGCGCTTCCAGGAAGATACGGTTCGCTACTTGTACCTGATGCAGGTCGTCGAGGGTGCGCAGGCGCCCCGCGCGGCGGCCCAGCCCGCGGGGACAGATGGCGATGGGGCCTCCGCGCGGCGTGCCGCCACTTCTTTGGATGAGATGGAGCGCGAGTTCCAGCGGAAAAAGCGCCGCGAGCTTGAGCAGGCCAGCCTGGCGGGCGCGGGCGACGCCCAGCCGGTGCAGACCGTCCGCCGCACGGCAGAAAAGATCGGTCGCAACGATCCCTGCCCCTGCGGCTCGGGCAAGAAATACAAGAAGTGCCACGGAACTGCCGCTTGAATCAGACCTTGCCCTTTACTGCCGCGAAGGTCATTTCTCTCGCCGGGCTTCTCTGTCGGTGCTTCCACGCAAGAAACAGGCCCGCGTAGTTCAGTGTGATGTAGTCCCTGGGCCTGACCTCCAGCTTTCGGGCGGTGGCGTCGATCCAGCGCGGCCGGCCCTCGATCTCGGCAAAGTTTCCGATGGGTGTCTCATCCACGACGACCACGCCCTTTCCGTCGCTCCACTCCGAACGGAACTTCTCATAGCGAAAACTGGGGTGCAGGCCTAGCGCCGCAAATATGCGATGTACTTTGTCGCCATCGACTACGCTGGTCTCGGTCTCCTCTCGCGACTTGTGCCGGCCCCTCCCGCCCTTGCCCTTGTGCGTGAGCGTCCACTGCTTGCCATACTTGCGAAGGCGCAGAAGCTCCTGTCGTTTGCGCAGTCTGTTGTCTGCGAAATCGTAGAGCGTATTCATCTCGTGTTGGCGCGGAGTGACGGACCGAAAGCCGCTGGCGAGCAGCTTGCGCTCGAGTCCCCTGATCTCCGTCACTCGGAATTTGATCTCGACTTCTTTGTGGCTCGAAGCCATCCCCAGCAGTATATGGGAGCATCTTAGCTAGGTAGGGCCGCACCTGGCGGTAGAATGACCTTATGCGAAGCCGCCTCTTGCTCGCGCTTTCGGCTCTTGGGCTGCTCGCGCTTCCGCTGTCAGCGCAGCAGCAGCCGCCCGTACCGCCGAGCACACCCCCGCCGCGATCAGATTCCCAGGATGAAACCTCGACCGACCCCCAGCTGCGTACTCGTCCCAGCCCGCAACTGCCACAGCCTCAGCAGGCCCAGCCCGGCCAAACTGCCAAGCCTGCGCCTTCCGCTGACAGCGGCTACAGCTCCAGTAAGAGCACTATCGATGATATCGCCGAACCTACGGGAGAGTTGCAGGAACATCCTTTCAGCGACAGTGCGGCCGGCGCTGTTACCGAGATGCATCCCTGGGACCCGCACCGGGCCGCGAAGGATGTCGAAGTGGGGCAGTACTACTTCAGCCGCAAGAACTATCGCGGGGCAGAGGGCCGCTTCCGCGACGCGCTGATCTACAAGCCGAATGACGCCGAGGCTACCTTTCGCATTGCGCAGATCTGCGAAGCCACGGCTCGCCCCAATGAAGCCCGCCAGTTCTATCTGACCTACCTCAAGATTCTGCCCAAGGGACCACACGCAGAGGATGCCCACAAGGCGCTGGAAAAGCTGCCCGCGCCGCCGCAGCCCAGCAGCGCGCAACCCTCGCAGCAGGCCGCTGGCTCACCTCCCACGAACTAAGGCTCTTTGCGCAGGAACTGGCCGGTGCTCGCGTTCACCGTCACTGCCAGCTTGCTGTCAGCCCCGGTGCCGCCGTAGTTGACATGCCACACTAGGCCTGAATCGCGGCGCTCCCATATCAACCGGTAATAAACTGGCATGGCGGGATTCTTGGCCAGCAGCCGCTTGCCGCCGTGCTCCTGCGCCACCTTGAAGGCCTGGTCAGAGTCAGTCTTCAGATAATTCAGGTCAAAGAGATGCGTCGAAGAATTGGAGGAGCTGAATGAATCTTCCGGCGTCGGACTCAGGCCACGCGGCGGTGCATCGGCAGCCTCAGTGCCGCTCCAGGTGAAGGTCTTGCCCAGGGAACGCCCCTCGGAGCCGTAACTCGCGGTCCACACCGTGGCCTTCCCGTCAGCCCCGGTGACTTCTTTGGTCGGCTGCGAAAACTCCAGATACGGCTGTGCGTCACGCTGCCAACCGCGCGCAGCGATAAAGGTCTTCTGCAGAGCGGCGCGGCCCAGCTCAGCCTCCGTTGCTTTGACCTCTGACTTCGTCGGTGCCGGGCTGTTGTTAGCTGGCGGACTGTTGTTAGTGCTTGTGCATCCCAGCAGAAGCGCGAGAGCAGCCAGTGCAAGTCTGGAAGTTTTCATAAAGCAGCCTCTGTAGTAGCGTTGTTCAGTCAAGACCAGCATTCTAATCCCTGACCGGGGGGAGCGGATGGATTCCAACATCAGGCAGGCATCGCAGCTCATTGAAGACGCGGTCCGCGGAATGACCGAAGAGCAGTTGGCCTGGCACCAGGAAGGGAAGTGGTCCACCGCCAATATCCTTGAGCACCTGTCGCGCGCCTTCCACGGCACAGCCAAGGGCTTGACTCGCACCCTCGAAACAGGAAAACCTGACTGCCGAGCCATGACGCTGAAGGATCGGGTTCAGGTCCTGGTGGTCACCGGGATAGGATATTTCCCCAGAGGACGCAAATCGCCGCAGGGCGTAATGCCCAAAGGAATTTCCGCAGAAGAGGCGCTCAATTCGATCCGCAAAGGGCTCTTAGACATGGATGCGGTGCTCGCGCACTGCGAAGAGAAGTTCGGCGCCTCGATCAAGCTGCTGAATCATCCCGTGCTCGGACCTCTCAACCTGCGGCAGTGGCGCAAGTTCCATTACGTTCACACCCGCCATCATATGAAGCAGGTGCGGGCGCTTCGTGCCATGCAGGCGGGCAAGAGCAGTCGTTCTGCAGAATAAAATGTCTCCGCTTTGAGCAGTGGAGGCATGGTTGGAAAAGGGCTGCTTGTTATTCGCGGTCGCGGGCAGAGACTCCGGCCTTGCGCGCCTGTTCCTGCAGGTCGTCCAGTTGCTTCTTGGCGGCATCCAGAGCCTGCTGCTTGGCCTGAATGTCAGCCTGGCTCTTCCGCACCTCTTCGCCATACGCCTTCTGGTCGCGGAGCATAGTGCCGGCATCAGCGTAATAGACGGTGGCCTTGATCTGCGCTTCGCGCTGTGTCACGTTCAGCTCCCGCTCCAGCATGGCGATCTGGTTCTTCAGGTCCTGAATCTTTCCCTTGAATTCGTCGGCGGGGTTGGCCTGCTGGGCTTGCTCGCCAGCCGGAGTGCCACCTTCGCCCGCGCTTTGTTCGCCGCTCGGAACAGCGTTGCCGCTGGACTCCATGCCCGAGCTGGCAGCGGGTGTGCTGCGCACCATCATATTTTCATTGGTATAAACATGAGCGCCGGGAGCGGGAGCCGGCTTCTGCATGCGCGCTCGCCGTGCGGCATCGCCCAGGGACTCCTGAGCCGAACACAGCGCCACCAGCAGAAAGCCCATAACAGCGGATGCCATGAGAACTTGCAGTATGCGTTTCATAGTCGGTTCACCTGTAAGTCGCCTTACGCCTTTATTCTAACGCCGTTTTGCCCTGCTTGATTCGCTGTTTCGCAGGGGAAACCGGGCGATAACGGGTTACTTTGGGTCAGGCGACCTCGGCCCGATGCGGGCCATGAAGGCCTCAAAGCTTCGTGATGATGCAGACCACATGGCTGGGCTCTGGCTGGCCGAATGGTGCCAAGGCAACCGCGATGTGGCGCGACTCTCCGCTTGGGGTGTTGTAAGCGAAATCGCACCTTGACTTTGTCTCGACCTGGTCCTGGTCAGATTGCGGGCTGCTCTGCCAGCAACCGGCAAGTGCCTGCAATAGCGCCTCGGGGCCAGATGGACCGTCCGCTGAACTGATGCCGCGAAACAGGTCTCGCGCATGGAATCCTAGCGGCGAGGCATACCCGAGAATGCTTCGTGCCGCCGGATTCGCCAGTTGCACGATCCCCATCCTATTCAGCACTACGACGCCGCAGGGGATCGCGGACAGAATCGCTGAGTTCAGCTTCTCGGCAGCACTGGCCTGCTGGCGTTCGTTGCCGCGCAGTGTGGCCAGCTCTTTTTCCTGCTGCTTCAGCCGCTCGATGACGCCCTGATAGGCCATCATCGCCAGGCCGGAGTCGCCGCCTTCGTCCCGGCGAGTCGTCGAGGAGCTCTCAACCATGCGCCGCAGCAGCCGCAGGGCGACCGCAAACAGCAGCATGGCCAGAATTGCGACGACCGCCGCACCTATGATTCGCATCCCCAGCGGATTGGTGAGCAGCTTCACCATACACGCGACCAGAGTTCCACGTACCACTGCATGACACGCGCGCCGTAGAAGAACGCCAAGAAGGCCGCCGTTCCGAGAAATGCCCCAAAGGGAATCTCGTAGTTGCGGTAGATGAGACTGGCCGAGAGCCAGGCACGCCGCAGAGAATCAGCTGCTGGCCGATGGCCGCGTGACATGCGGCGCTGCGTGCGCTTCACCCAGACCAGCAGCATGGTGCCGATGCCAAAGGCGGTTGCGCCCATCGCCGCCACGCCTATGGTGAACAAAGCGCCTTCTACTCCGAGGAAGGCTCCGACCATGGCCATCATCTTCACGTCGCCGAAGCCCATGCCCTCGATGCCGCGCAGCCTGAGGTAGAGCCAACCGGCACCATAGATGAAGAGCGCGCCTATGGCTGTGCCCAGCAATGACTCCAGCAGCGACTGCGCCTGCCAGAGGACGGCGTGCGGTACCCGCAGCCAATAGGTGTAAGGAATCCAGGGCGAAACCACCGCTGGCATGGGAGTCACGAGCGAGGACCCGATCCCCAGGAAGATTCCCGGCAACGTGAGCAGGTCCGGCAGCAGCTTGCAATCGATATCGGTGAAGATGAGGCCGAGCAGCAGGAATGAAAGACTGCTGAACTTCAGGGTGTCGAATGAATAGCCATAGCGCAGGAAGCAGCTGAGGAACAGGAGCGCGGTGAGCAGCTCGACGGCTGCGTAGCGCGGCGAAATCGGGGCTTTGCAGTCGCGGCAGCGGCCGCGCAACAGCAGCCAGCTCAGCACGGGGATGTTGTCATAGGCCCGGATGGGCGCTTTGCAGTTCGGGCAGGCAGAACGCGGCCGCACCACCGAAAGCTCGCGCGGCATGCGGTAGATGCATACGTTGAGGAAACTGCCCAGCGCCAGCCCGAAGACAAAACTTGCGGCTGCGACGATGGGGGCCAACTGCTGCAAATCAGATGCAGTCAAGTCTGCTGGCATTCCTGTGAGCGGGAGTCGATACGGGCTTGATTATACTTGGCCCTCTAAATCCTCAGCCGCTGTAGCTCACCAGAGAAGCTGTCGATTGCGGAAACACTTGCCGGAAGCTCACTCGACCAGCTTACTTTCCGCCGATTTACCAGGCGCAATTCTGCGGGCCGTGACTGCCAGCCTGCGGAAGTCTCCTCGCGGAATGCTATCCGATATCCCGCAAACTCCGCGGATTCTGCCTCTTTCCAAAGATAAAGCTCGACTTCCAGCACTTCGCTCACGGTCTCATCAGGGCGAAGGCAGAGGATCCAGTCGTGCTTGCATCGGGCAGCGTAATCCTGCCAGCACTTGCCTGGATCAGCTACGATCACGTTGGCACCGTACTCCAGCGCGATGGAGCGCGACTGGTCTCGCGACTCATGCAGCACCACGACAATCTCGTCGCAGACGCGCAGACTTTCGAGCGAGCGGCCGATGCAGCGCTCATCATTGCGGGCGTGGAGAAGGCAGCTTAATCTCACGCTTACAAAATAGCACCCTCGCCGGCCGAGGCCTTTTCCGCGGCGAGCAGCGATTTCGCCCTCATTCGAGAAAACCAAGCTGCAGTTACGAGCGTAATTAGCAATGTAGGGCCGCATGTGGTACAACACAGGCGCTCATGGCCATTCACGTAAAGTGCCGCAAATTCGACCCGGAAGCCGGCCAGTACCAGTACCATCTACAATTCAAGCCGGTGGTGGATGACGATGACGTCCGCTCCAGCGTGGCCGTCGAGGTGGCATTTTCCATCTCCGAGAACGGCGAGCTGGCCGACCTGAGCTTCATGGTGCCTAAAGCCATCCGCAATGATGACGCCATGAAATACCTGAAGGCCGAAGAGACGACGCAGTACGTCGATCCGCGTGTCTTCATCTCGCTGCCACAGAAGAGCGGCGATACAGTACTGCGCGCACCAGCCGATCTTCACCTGGATAGCGCTGGACGGATCGTCGGCATCGAGATCCACTGAGGTGCCGGGCCGAGCCACCGAAATTCAAGTCCTAAAACTGCCGCTGAAACGTCTATTTAAGTGTTAGTAATTCCAGCCCAGAACAGGAGTTCCCATGTCAGCTAGAACCTGTGCGATCTTGAACATCCTGGCTGCGGCGCTCTGGCTTCTGACGCCTGCGGCCGCAGCAGAGGACATCGAGAAAATCCTGCAGCAGCAGACGCAAGAGCTGATGGATGCAGTCTCTCGCGGCGACGCCTCGGTCTGGGAGCATTATCTCGATCCCAGCGTCAGCTACACAGACGAGAGCGGCGCGGTGCTCACCAAAGCCAAGCTGGTGGAGCAGACCAGGCCGTTGCCGGCCAACGTCTCAGGCAACATCAAAGTCACGGAGTTCAAAGTCACCGGGCACGGTGATGTCGCCGTTGCCACCCATGTGGATGACGAGCACGAGAGCTATCATGGCGCAGAGCTGCACTGCCAATACCGTACCACTGACACCTGGCTCAAGACCGCCGACGGCTGGCGGCTCATCGCAACCCAGGTGCTGGCCTTGCTGACCGACCCACCCGCCATCCAGCTTTCAGAGCAGCAGATGAAAGAGATCGCCGGAAGATACTCGCTGGGCGACCTGATCTACGAGATCCGCGTAGAAGACGGCCACCTCATCGGGCAGCGGCATGGCCTGCCGGCCCAGGAGATGAAGGCCGAGGCCCCGGATGTTCTGTTCATTCCCGGAGAGCCACGCTACCGGACATTCATGTTGCGTGATGCCAAAGGCCAGATCACCGGATATGCCGAGCGGCGCGAGGCATGGCAGATCGTGTGGAAGCGGTTACCGTAAAACACCCCGCGGTTCATGGGCAGACTCTGACGACCCGAGAGCCACTTAGCTGGCGGAGGAGTGCAAGCCGGGGATGTGCATGCCGGCGTGATGAGCCTGCTCGCGGGCGCGGCGAATCTCGTTGATATCGCCGATCACGATGACGACCGTTCCCAACTGAACGCGGAAGGTGTCCGGAGGATTCACCATGAACTTGGCGCCGATTTCGCCGACGGCGCCCTTCACGGCCATGGGCAGCAGATTGTAGTTGTGGCGCAGGTCGAGCTCGCCGAGAGATTTTCCGATCCAGGGCGAGGTCTTGGTGGCTTCAATCTCTTCCACGCGCAGAGTACGAGATTGCTCCTTGAGCATCATGTCGAGAAAGCCGACAACGTGCGGCCGCAGGACCTCGCTGGCCATACGCAGGCCGCCAATAGTGTTGGGCGAGACGGTGGAGTTGGCGCCGGCCTTGATCATCTTGTCGGAGTACTTGGGATCGGAGCAGCGGGCTACGATGCGGATGTTGGGGCTCTTCTGGCGCACCATGACGGTAACGACGAGGTTATCTTTGTCGGCAGCCAGGGCCGAGATCAAGCCGGCGGCGCGGGCGATGCCGGCCTGCTCGAGGGTGGAGTCGTCGGTGGCGTCGCCGATGACGTAGAGCATCTCTTTGAATTCGGGCTGCTGCTCGCGCAGGTGCTGGACGTTCTCCTCGTGGGTCTCGACCACGACATAAGGCGTGTTGGTCTTCTGGAACTCGTATACAGCATGACGGCCGGTGCCGCCGAGACCGCAGACGATGTAGTGGTTTTTCAATTCGCTGATCCGTTTCTGCATCTTGCGTCTCCAGAAGAAATTAGTGATCTCGCCTTCCACCAGGAATGTGGTCACCGAGGCCAGAACATAAGCCGCGATGCCCCATTCCAGGATGGCAACTAGAATGTTGAAGATGCGCAGCGAGGGATTGTTCTGGCTGCTGATGATCTCTTCGCCATCGCTCTTCCCGGCGATGTTTACGGCGACGGTGTAGGTGGCCTCGAGGAGCGAGACGTGGCCCAAAACCATATAGGCGATGGTGCTCAGGGCGGCGAGGGCCGCCATCATGAGCAAGGCATTCACCAGCCGTCGGCGAAGTTCCATGACGTCGAGTCTCAGATTAAGCGAGTTGGAGGGAAAAGTCGCGGAATTTTAGCACGAAAACATCCAAGCCCCGGCGGGGGCGGCGTGAGCTAAACTGCAGCGATGAGCGAAATCGCCGGGTTTGTTCTGGCGGGCGGGCGGAGTTCACGCATGGGCGAGTCCAAGGCCGGACTGCAACTCAACGGGAAAAGCCTATTGGAGCTGGCGCGAGACAAGCTGGCTGCAGTCACCTCTGAAATTCATGTGGTGGGAAAACGGGCAGAACTGGGGAACGAAGCGATCGAAGATGTCTATCCGGAGCGCGGGCCGCTGGGAGGAATCCATGCGGCGCTTTCGTCGAGCAGCAAAGTAGAGTTGAATCTCATGCTGGCGGTGGATCTGCCGTTCATCGAAACCGTGTTCTTGCGATATCTGTTGAAGCGGGCACGCGAGACGAGTGCTACCGTTACGCTGCCTCGTGTTGGCGGGGGCTGGCAGCCGCTATGCGCGGTTTACCGGCCTGCGTTTCTGCCGGCGGCGGAGAAGGCGTTGAAACAAGGCAGGAACAAGATCGACGCGCTTTTTGCGGGGCTCCAGCTCTGCGTGCTGGAGGGAGATGAGCTACAGCAAGCGGGATTCCTGCCCGGCATCTTCGATAACATCAACACTCCGGAGGAGTGGCAAAAAGCGAGGCAGCGGGCTAGCATGGGGGCAGAATGAGTCCGGGCGCCATAGACGCGAGCCAGCACGCCAGCAAGAACGCGCGTGTGGAGGAGCGGCAGGAGCCGTACATCCAGTTCAAGCTGGTCTCCAAGGCATTCGGCAGCCACAGGGTACTGGATGAGGTGAGCTTCGACGTGCTGCCGGGGGAGACGGTGTGCATCCTGGGGCGGAGCGGCGTGGGCAAGTCGGTTTCCCTGCACTGCATCATGGGGTTCCTGAAGGCGGACTCTGGCCGGGTGATCGTGGCCTATGAGGACGTGACCGATTACACCGAGCTGGAGATGGAGCGAATCCGCAAGAAGGTCACGATGGTGTTTCAGAACGGCGCGCTGTTCGACTCGCTCACCGTGGGCGAAAATGTGGCCTTTCCGCTGCGCGAGCGAGGCGATCTGGATGAAGAGCAGACCTACCAGATCGTGGATGGGCTACTGGAAATGGTGGGAGTGAGACCGATGCGCGATCTATTGCCCTCGGACCTATCGACGGGGATGAAGCGCTCGGTGGCCATCGCGCGGGCGCTGGCGGCGCAACCCGAGGCGATCCTGTACGACGAGCCCACGACCATGGTCGATCCGCTGATGGCGCAACTGCTCGGAGATCTCATCAAGCGCCTGAAGATCCAGCTCAACCTCACCAGTATCGTCGTAACCCACGACATGCGTCTCGCCAAGAAGCTCGCCGAACGTGTTGTTTTCCTGCATGACGCCCGCGCGATTTTCTTCGGTACTTACGAAGAAATGGAAAAATCCCCGGAACCCATCATTCAGGAGTTCCTCGAGCTCGACGAGTTGAAGCTGGAAGCGTAAGAGCTGTTGCCGGTGAACACGCCCCTGCACTTGCCTTCGAAGCACCTTAAGAACGAGTTCCGGCTCCTGACCAGCGCTGCAGAGACTAGCTTGCTTGCTGATGCTCCCGCTCGCCGGCCACGCCTGTGAGGGGTATGGGCCCGGGCAGCGGACTTTTCCGGATCATGAACTATGTCTTACTGTTCTTCAGTCTTCTTCAATCATCTCGATGCAAAGACGCACTGTAAGGTCCTCTCGCTCCGGGTCGCCGAGCTGGCTGCGCCAACTCCTTCTGATAACGCTGTTTCAGAGCTCCCAGATCGAGGGGGACGGTGCTGGCCAGATGTTTCCCGTCGTCT
>Ga0187779_10000292_pt1 | contig 34979 bp, 30 predicted proteins | sample 1015_Q2_SP10_10__FD_132435 | JGI IMG/M metagenome (GOLD analysis project Ga0187779, IMG submission 132435) | Tropical peat soil microbial communities from peatlands in Department of Meta, Colombia - 1015_Q2_SP10_10_MG | ecosystem: Environmental > Terrestrial > Soil > Wetlands > Peat | place... | reverse complement strand
CTGATGCTCGCCACCGCTGGAGTTCCCGAGGACCAGGTGACCAAAGTCGTGATGTCCTGAGTGGTGGAATCAGAGTAGTGGCCTGTGGCCATGAACTGCTGGCTCGTGCCCAAGCCGATCGAAGGCAAAAGCGGACCCAGCGTGATCGAACTCAAAGTCACCGGCGGCTTCAGGTTCAGGGTGGCCGAGCCACTGGTGACGCCGGAAAGCGCGGTCACAGTCACCGAGCCGCTGCCGGCAATCGCCATGGCCTGGCCGCGAGTCCCCTGCGCGTTGCTGATGCTGGCAGCACCGGCATTCGAGCTGCTCCAAATCACGGATTGTGTCAGGTCCTGCGTGGTGCCGTCGCTGAAGCTGCCAATCGCCTGGTACTGAAGCGTAGTGCCCTGCGGGGCGAAGGCCGTTCCAGGGTTCACAGCGATCCCCGTAAGCGTAATCGCACTCACGCTGAGCGCCACGGCCGAGCTTATGCCCTGGAAGCTGGCACTGATGAATACGTTGCCTTGCGAAATGCCAAGCGCCACGCCGTTGGCATCGATGGTGGCAACCGTCGGGTCGGAGGAGGTCCAGGTCGCGCCGGAGGTCACATCCTGGTTGCTGCCGTCACTGAAATTGGCAATCGCCAGGAAGGGCTGGGTCGCGCCCTGGGCAATCGCGATGCCGGAGGGCGTCAGAGTCAGCGAAGTGAGCTGGGGCGGTGGCGGGGAGTACAGCGCGGTGGTCATCACCCAGAAGTCTGTGTTGCTGAACCCAGCCGGAGCAAAGGGCGAACCCGCCAAAGGCGTAAGCGTCCCTTGTGCTCCCAAAGTGAAGCCCAGCACTCCTCCCCCTCCCAGATCGCTGGAGTAGACAAACTTTCCGCTGGGATCCACGACTACCGATTGCGGAATCGAGTTCGGACCTGCGGCGGCAGAAAAGGGAGAGCCGGGCACAGCGGTAATGGCGCCGGTGCCGGGATTGATGGCATAGACCTCAAAGGTCCCGGGATGCGCGGTAAGGAGCGTGCTATCGGCAATAATCAGGAAGATTCCGAGCGGGTCAACGGCCGCTCCATATGGCTCTTGGCCGATGGCAAAAGGCGAGCCAGCGGCGGTCTGCTCAGTAAGCGCACCGGTATTGGCGTCTATGGCATAAAGAGAAACAGTAGCGGAGTTGAAGTTGGTCACGTAGAGCATCTGTCCGGTTGCCGGCAGCGCGAGGCCGATGGGGTTTGCTCCTGCGGTGACCTGAGCTCCTCCGCTCAGTGCGCCCGTGGCGGGATCAATCGCGAAGACTGACACGGTGCTGGGACCACCCGTCCCGTTGGCCACATACAGGAAGCGACCGGTCGGGTCAAAAACCGCATTCTGGGGGCTGCTGCCGGTCGCGTAGGGTGAGCCCAAGGCAGTCAGCGGTGTGAGCTGCCCGGTCGCCGGATCGATTGAAAAAGCTGAGAGCTGGCTGGAACCTTCGTCCGCAACATAAAGGAAGCGGCCCGAAGGATCGACCGCTCCGAACCAGGGCGTTAACACACCTGCGCCAAGAGGGACCGGGGGAAGCGCGGACTGGGTCACCGCACCACTCACTGCATCTATGTTGTAAGTCCAGACCTGCTGGTTGCTCTGGTCGGTGACAAAGAGATGGGAAGCAGACGGATCGGGAGTCGCCGAATGCGGCTGGAACGAAAAGCCCTGGCCGTTGAGTGCAGGAACAGGAGCGCCGGGGGCTGGAGTCAGTATCCCGGTCACCGGATCGACCACAAATGCATCGATGGCGAAGCCAGTGTTATCCGCTGCGAACGCAAAGCGCGGACTCTTGGCAAATATCGCGAAGCCGTTGCCAATTGCAACCGACACGGGCTGCGATCGTGTGCGAACCTGGAAAGGGCTACTGAGTGACCCATTCGCATTGATGCCATAGCCCCAGATCTCGTTCGAGTCACGCATGATGACGCCTATCCCCTGGCCGGTCGGATCCATCACCATGCCGATTGGCGCCATGCCTGCTGCAAAGGGCGAGCCGAGCGCCGTCAGCTCAGTCAACGCGCCAGTGCTGCTGTTGATGGAAAAAGCAGAAACATCATTGGCGGCACTATTGGCAACGTACAAGAAGTCACCGGAGGGATGTACCGCCAGAGCAGCCGGATTGTTTCCGGTGGGGAATGGGGAACCGGCAACCTCAGACAGACTGCCGTTGACCGAGTTGTGCGTGAAGACACTCACCTTGTTACTGCCAAGGTCAGCGACAAAAAGGAATTTGCCAGCTTGGTCAAAGGTCAACGCAACAGGGGTAGAGAGAGTTTGCGGGGTTGTACCCAGCAAAGTAAGGCTTCCGTCGACGGCATTGAATGAGTAGATGGCGACGTCGTCATTGGCACCGGCCGCATAGAGAAACTTCCCTGCCGGATCAAAGCTGAGGGAGTAGGCTGGCTGCCCGGACACCGGTGAGCCCGGCAGGGGCGTGAGCGCGCCGGTGGTCTGATCAATGGAAAAGCCGTAGATGTTGATGTCTGCCACACCCGCCAGAAACAAGTACCGGCCAGTCGGGTCAATGGCCATCGTCTGCCCCTGAGACCCCAAATTGGTCAACCCGGTGGAAAAGGCGATCGGCGACAGATTGCCGCTGGCAAAATCTATCTTGAAACCCAGAATGCTGTCGCCGCCGCCGGGAGTGTTGACATAGAGAAAGCGACCTGCCGGGTCGGGAAGAACCGTGCCGGGAGCCGAGCCAGCGCCGACAAAAACGTAGCTGAGCGGAATGAACAGACCAGCGCTCGGATTCAGGCCGTAGGTTGACACGGTTCCGTCAGCAATGTTGGCGATAAAGAGGAAGCGCGGCGCAATCACGCTATTGAGCATAGCGGCAGGGCTTGTGACTGCACCCAGAGAAGCGGTGATGTTGGTGCTGCCGATTCCAACCACGCTGGCCACGCCACTGGAGTTGATGGTTGCCACAGTGGTCACACTCGAGTTCCAAGCCACCTGGGTGGTCAGGTCCTTGGTGGAGTTATCTGAGAATTGGCCTATCGCCAGATAGTGCTGCTGGGTCCCGGGGCTCAGAGTCACCATAGCCGGCGAAACGGTGATGCTGGTCAACGAGGGTGGAGGAGAGACGGTCACCTGGGCTGAACCACTGATGCCTCCGAAAATGGCCGTGACCGTCGCCGGGCCGCCGGGCTGTACCGCGCTGGCCAAACCGTTGAAATCGATCGAGACCACGGCAGGATTCGAGGAAAACCAAGCCACGCCGGAAAGCGCTTTGGTGCTGCCATCGCTGAAGTCGCCCACGGCGCTGAATTGCTTTGCATGACCCTGCAAGATCGTCGCCATCGGAGGGCTAACAGCGATGGCCTGCAGAGCAGGCGGGGCGGTGACCGTCAGCATAGCCGTGTCAGAGGAGGCGCCCGAAGCGGCCATGATGGTGCTCTGTCCGGCGCCCACTGCCACCGCGACGCCGAGGTTACTGATGACGGCTACGGGCGGCGCGCTAGAGCTCCAGGTCACGGTGTCGCTCACGTTGCGCTGCACGGCATCGGTAAAGCTGCCTATCGCTGTAAAGGGCTGCAGCTTGCCCTGCGCAATGGTTGGAGTCTTGGGCGTAACGGCCAATGCCGTCAGACCCACGTTCAAACCGGTCTTTCCGCTGAAGCCCTGAAAAGTAGCAGTGATGGTGGTATTGCCGTCGGCAACGCCGGTCGCTACTCCTCCCGGCGAACTGATCGTGGCCACTGCCGGAAGCGATGAACTCCAGGCCGCGGCGGCACTTACGTCGAGGGTAGAGGAATCACTGTAGTTGCCGGTCGCGGTGAAGGTCTGCTGGCCGGCGATAGCGATGGTGTTGTTGGCAGGGGTCACCGTGACCGAGATCAGCGCCACCGGGGTCACGGTCACTTTGGTCGAGCCACGGAAAGGCCCGCTGACAGCGGTTATGGTGGCCGAACCCACCGAGCTTGCAGTGACCAGGCCGGTGGCCGGGTTGACAGTGGCGACGCCAGGGTTCGAGGAGCTCCATTGGGCGGAGGGATAGAGAATTCCCTGAGTGCTCTCGTGGATGCCGGTCCGCTCGAAGAAAAAAGAGCGCGAGGCGCCTTGGGGAATGGAAGCGCCCTGGGGGACCACGCGCAGATGAAAGGGGCCGCCTTGCGCCCGGGCTCCCACAACCGCCGTCAGCGCGAAGAGCAGCACCGAGAACACAAGCTTGCGCCAGAGTCCGCCACCAAGGAACATCGCCTGAGCCGCCAGTCTCTTGATTAGAACGCCATCCTAACCAGCCCGAGCAAAAATGCAAGCAAAAACTGGCCCAGGAAAGTGTTGGACTCCGTTGGTTTGTGTCACCAAAAGGGCCGCTATCAATTCGACATCATGTAAAGTGAGGTGTGAGCAAGGCGATGACGCGGCGGACAAGACTGGCCTGGGATTTCGAAGCGCGCTATGCGCGGGGCCAGCATTGCCGCACCAAAGTGCGGCGCGTGGACCAGGGAGAGTGGAGGCCACGCGCGAGGAACTTTGACCTGGCCTCCTTTCTCCTCGCGGCAAACCGCGGGCGCCTGCCCAATCTGCTCCCCATCAAGTTCGGCCGGATGGCTGCTTCGCCGTTTGGATTCTTTCGCGGCGCGGTGCCGCTCATGGCCAGCGACCTTGCCGGGCTGCCCACCACCGGCCTCGCATGCCAGATCTGCGGCGATGCCCACGTCCTTAATTTCGGAGCCTATGCAATCACTGGCAGGCGGCTGGTCTTTGACATCAACGATTTCGATGAAACCACCGCCGGTCCCTGGGAGTGGGACATCAAGCGCATGGCCGCGAGCATCGTGCTTGCTGGACGGGAGGCAGGGGTTTCAGACAATGAATGCAAGCTGGCTGCCAGGGGACTTGTGCGCGCCTACCGCACGACTCTGCAGCAGTTTTCCAGAATGTCCGTGCTTGAAGTTGCTCGGTTCGAAGTGCATCGCCACATGCGAATCCTGCCTATCGAAAGCGCCCTGCACAAGGCTGAGCACGCCACCCCGCTGGAAACACTGGAGAAACTGACGATTTCCGGCAAGCGCTCACCGCGCGTCTTTAGGGAGCAAAAGCCTCTGCTGTCGCATCTACCCCACGGGACCATCCGCCAAGTCCTGGCCGCGCTGCGCCCCTACCGCAACAGCCTGGTCCCGCGATTGCACCACTTCTTTGACCAATATCGCCCAGCTGACGTGGCTTTTAAGGTGGTTGGCACAGGCAGCGTCGGGCTGCGGGATTATGTCGTGCTCCTCTTCGGCAGCCATCCTGACGATCCGCTTTTCCTGCAAGTGAAAGAGGAGCCGACTTCCGCGTACGCACCCTACCTGCGCAATAGGTCGGTTTACAGCAATCAAGGCCAACGGGTGGTCGAGGGCCAAAGGAGAATGCAGTCTCATTCTGACATGCTGTTGGGATGGACTTCCATGGATGGACGTGACTACCTCGTCCGCCAGCTTCGCGATCACAAAGCGGCTGTGGATCCGAGCGATCTGAAGGGGAGAAACCTGGCTGACTATGCTCAACTTTGCGGCGAACTCCTGGCCAAAGGACACGGGCGCTCCGGCGACTTCTGCGCATTGGCGGGATATTGCGGGAGCGCTTCCAAGCTTGACCGCGCCATCGCCAAATTCGCGATCGCCTACGCCGACCAGACCACCGCAGACTATGAAAAACTGCGCCAAGCAGTCCGCAATGGACAGATCAAGACAGCCAGGGCCTGATGCAAAGGATTACGATGCGCTGGGAACGCGGGCCAGCTTGTTTGCCAGCGCCCTCTTCCGGCCGCGCGCTTTCCTGCCGCTGCCATCACTTCTCATGTAAAGCAGTGGCTTGCTGAACTTGAGGCCGAGCAGGTGCAGAGGTCCTGCTTCGCTAGTGGTCTTGTTGATGATCTTGGCGGGAAGGTTGCTGCGAACCTGGGTAGTCACTTTCTTGTATGGACCTACCGAACAAGGGATCTCGAGAGAGATCTTGGCGGTTGGCGGCAGGTAACGCCGGATCGCCAGCTGCGCTCCGCCGGCGCTGATGTTCATGGCAGTCGCAAACTCCACGAACTTCTGGCCCTTTTCGTTGATCCCATGCACAAAGACCGGGATTGCTAAGGGTAGCCGTTGCCAGACGCGGCGTTCAAATCTCGCTCGCTTCGCTATCACGCAGAAAATCCCCCTTGAGCAGTTTCTGTGGCATCTGAATCGCCAAAATTGAGGCTGGACGGTGCAAAAATAGTCTCTTGCATCTCATTTATTTTCATTGAGTTAGCTGGGAAATGAACTATTCCAAACAAGCGAATACGAAGTCACGCCGCAAAGTTTTGCCACAAAATACAATCCGAGTTCGCCAGATTGGAAGATTTTGCACATCTTCTGAATTGACTTTGCACTCTCTCCGGGCTAGAGTTTAGCCATACGGTTGCGGTATTGAACAGTAGTCTGGCCCTTCTGCCCTCCCCCGTTGTGCCTGGGCCGCTATTGGACAGCCTCCCTCTGTCATCGCGCCTGCGGTTTTTTCCATGCCCCGAAGACTGGCAAAGATGGCAGCCGCGTCGGATTCCGGCGCTTCAGGGAGACCTGAACCAAATTCAATCCTCGATTCAGCCCTCCACCTGGATGAAGTACCTTCCTCACCCGAAGAGTTGCTTCACATGTACCGTTCGCTGCAAAAGGAATTCCATCGGCGAACGGTCGCCCTGGCTTCTGCGGCCCACCAACTAAAGACTCCCCTGGCGATCCTGAACGGCTACGCCAACATGATGATGGCGGAAAAGCTAGGTCCGCTGACCAGCAAACAGCGTGAGGCTCTGCAGGAGATGCAGTCCACGCGCTTGCGCCTTCAGCACTTCATCGAGGACTTTCTCAACTACGGCGCCATTGCCACCGGCAACCTAAAGCTTCGTATCAGGAATAACGACCTAAGCCCGTGTCTGAATGAAGTCTGCGAGATCTGGCTCCCGCGTTTTCAGGAAAAACTGGTCGCCCTTTATCGGCTGGAAGGCCCTGAGATCGATCCTTTTCCCTTCGACTTCTATAAAGTCCAGCACGTGGTTTCCAATCTACTGCACAACGCGTTGAAGTTTACCCCGTCCAAGGGCACGGTCTGGATCCTCGCCGAACCCTACTACTGGGACCGGCGCGTAGGTGCAGCCACTCTCAAAGTCAGAAAAGAGCGGCGGCGTCGCTCGCTGGCATCGGCCAACAGCGTTCGTGTCACGGTATGTGATACCGGTCCGGGCATCAGCCCGGAATACCATCTTGAGATCTTCGAGGACTTCTCGCGCGCCATGCATGCGCATGCCGGCAATGCTTCTGGGACTGGATTGGGCCTCGCGGTGGCTCGCAGTCTGGTGCACGCGCACGGTGGTAAGATTTGGGTAGAGAGCGAACCTGGTGCAGGCAGCAAGTTTCTCTTTCTTCTGCCCCTGAAACCGGAAACCGAGGAAGAAAAATCAGCATGAGCACTTCCCCGCATGTTTTAGTCGTAGACGATGAGCCCGGCATGCTCCGCTACATGAAGACCTTGCTGGAGCTGGAGTCCTGCCGCGTCTCGACTGTCTCGAGCGGCGAAGAGGCGATCCACAGTGTGCAGCATGGGAAGCCCCCTGACCTGGTTCTGCTTGATGTAGTCATGCCTGGCATCGACGGCATAGAGACGCTGGAGAAACTACGCCAAATCAAGCCGGAGCTAAAGGTGGTGATGCTTTCCTGCGTACATGACACCATGAAAGTGGTGAAGGCCATTCAGCTGGGCGCCTTGAACTATCTGACCAAGCCATTCGAGAAGGGCGATCTTGACAGCATTCTCAAAGATTCGCTGCATACAGCCAGCGACGCCCAGAGCGACGTCGAGGAGCTGGGAGATGATCTCTTCTTCCTCTCCGCCAGCCCGGCCATGCAGAAGATCCGCCAGCAGGTAAAGACCATCGCGCGCGTCGAAGTCCCGGTCCTGATGCTGGGCGAGAGCGGCACGGGGAAAGAAATCGTCGCTCGCCTGATCCATAAGTGGTCAGCGCGCGCAACACGCCCGCTGCACAAAGTGAACTGCGCAGCGTTACCGGCCGATCTGCTCGAAAGTGAGCTCTTTGGCTATGAAAGCGGAGCATTCACGGGGGCCAGCCGCAGCAAGCCCGGCAAGTTCGAGCTGGCCGACAAGGGCACGATCTTGCTCGATGAAATCGGAGAGATGCCTCCCGGCCTGCAGGCCAAGCTGCTTCATGTTCTCCAGGACCAGGAGTTCTCGCGCCTGGGAGGCCGCTCCACGATCAAGGTGAATGTGCGTATCCTGGCGGCGACCAATATAGACGTGCAGAGGGCGATCGCCGATAAACAGCTGCGCGAAGACCTGTATTACCGGCTGAACGCGTTCACTATCAGCATTCCGCCTCTGCGTGAACGCAGGGACGAGATCCCAATCCTGTTGAAACACTTCATGAACCGCTTCGCCGAGAGTTATGCGCGTGCGCCGCTCAATCTTTCCCCACAGGTACTGCAGGAATGCCAGCGCTACTCCTGGCCAGGAAATCTTCGTGAACTTTCGAACTTCGTCAAGCGATTCCTGATCCTGGGAGATGAGGCCTGGGCACTGCATGAGTTGCGTACTGGGGCCGCCAGCCACGCCCAACCGGAGAATGCGGCCAGCGGCCAACACCCCGCGCCGGCTGGATTGAAATCAATCGTTCGCGGAGTCAAGGACGAAGCCGAGATTCAGGCCATCTCCAAGGCACTGGAACAGACTTCCTGGAACCGCAAAGAAGCCGCGCGCCTGCTGAACATCAGTTATAAGGCCCTGCTTTACAAGATTCGTCAATACCAAATCGGCGTTCCGCAGAGCCGTCGCACACACCTCACGCCCAACATGTAGGCCTACAGGCTGATTTCGCGGTTAGGCTTCACCGACAAAGCCCGACGATTCCATAGTGGCGGCGACGCCATAGGTATTGTTGCTCAATCGCCTCACGCGGACCGCTCTGCCGTTATAGTTGACGCGGATGGGTACCCTGAGAACGTCATCGGGAGGAAGACTGAGCGTAAACGCCAAAGCGGCTCCCTCCTCGATCGCGGAATCCATATAAAAGTAGATTCCGTTGCTGCTCACATCACGGCTAATCGTACTCATATCGCAGCGCTCACCGGCACAAGAGTTCACAAACACCGGCAGGCGCATGGAAAAACGAGGTGCCTTGCGGCGTTCAACAGTCTTGTCCCTCATCTCCCGGTCACTCATGGCCAGAGACCAAGATTATCAGCGATGCTCCAATTTGCGCCCAAAAACATCGACGGCCTAAGTTCAATCAATCTTTAGGCTGCCACAAATTGCATATTCAGTGCAATTGGCTGCACTAGAGCAATCTCTCCAATGACATCACTGTTGAAATTTCTGCTTGAAGATTCAATGTATTCATAGCGTTTCCGGCGTCTGGGCTGGCGCGCCAAGACCGTGAAAAGTGGCCAGCGAAGTGCAAGAATTCTTATGGTAGAATCCTCGCGACTCCATGAGCCAAAAGCCGCCTAATGAAGCTGAGCGCTTGGCTGCGCTCCAGGCCTACGAAATCCTTGACACAGAGCCCGAAAAATCCTTTGATGATCTGACCGCGCTGGCCTCGCACGCCTGCGAAGCGCCCATTGCGCTCATCAGCCTGGTCGACAGTAATCGACAATGGTTCAAGTCCAAGGTCGGTTTGGATATCAACGAGACTGAACGTGATATCTCCTTCTGCACCCACGCCATTCAACAGCCGCAGTTGTTCGTGGTTGAAGATACAGTCAAGGACAAGCGTTTCGCTCAGAGCCCGCTGGTAGCCGGCGAGCACAAGATTCGCTTTTACGCAGCGGCTCCTGTCTTCACTTCGGACGGCAAGCACGCCCTGGGGACCATATGCGTGCTCGATCGTGTGCCGCGCGAACTGAGCTCGAGCCAGGAAGAAGCCCTTCTCGCCCTTGGCCGGCAGGTGCAAGCACAACTGGAACTCCGCCTGAGCCTGAACCGCGAGAAGCAGCTGGCGCGCATCGATCCTCTTACCGGCGTCTACAATCGCCGAGCCTTCTACGAGGTCCTGCAGCGCGAGCGTAATCGTGCCCATCGCCACACGCGCTCGTTCACGCTGGCCTACATCGATCTGGATAATTTCAAGGAAGTCAACGACAACTTTGGCCACCAGGTTGGTGATTCAGTCCTCACTACCGCTGCCACGGTTATGGCACGCAATCTTCGTTTGGCCGACTTCGTCTGCCGGCTGGGTGGAGATGAGTTTGCCATAATCCTGCCCGACACCGGCCCAGAGGCGGCTCGGAGCGTTATCAGCAAGGTACATTCTAAGTTGGACCTTGCTATGAAAGAGAACGGCCTGCCGATCACATTCAGCATTGGTGTGGTCGTCTTTCACCAGGCAGTGCTGGGCAGTGCAGAGGAGATGATCCAGAAAGCCGATGACTTAATGTATTTCGTCAAGGGCCACGGAAAGAGCAACGTGAAATATGAAGTAGTCGATACGAAGGACCTCGAACCAGTCGAAGCCAAACGTGCGGCGAAGACCTGACGCGTCCCGTGCAGCTTCGAACAGGGTGCGGGCAATGCACAAGAAATTGACCAGCAAACGCAGAGAAAAACGCGCGCCTATCGCCATGCCTATCAATATGGAGCGGGCCTCACACTCCAAACCGCCGGCTCCGACCACCGGCGTCACCCTCGACCTTACTTCCAAGGGCGCGCGCGTCCAGTTGCAGTCGGATTGGCAGGTTGGCGAGCTGATCTGGGTGGAGCGCCGTGGTTTGCGCGCCAAGTTTCGCGTTGTCTGGGTAGGAGACGCCGGCAGCGCTCGCCAGAATCAGATCGGCATCGAGTGTACTGAACCCGAGTTTGACTGGGGCGTTCCGCTCGCCAGAGAAGAAGACTCCCTTTCTCCCAAGCCGTCGCCAGACCTGGATATTCCGCTCGCCTGATAGCCGCCGTCAGCGAATGGCCGCTGCGCCCAAGCACCATCGCCAGTTGCTATACTCCAATCCTGCGCTTCAAGAATTTTTGCCTCAGGTGACGAAATGAAAACATGTCTCTTCTCCACAAGGTGCCACAGACTCTTGTCCGCAACACTGTTCTCTTTGGCCTTATGCCACCCTCTGCGGTCGGAAGAGGTCGGCTTTCGCCACATAGTTCAGCTGGCGCTACAGCACAGCGGAACCGCCGCCATCGCTTCGGCTGAGCAGGTGCGAGCGCAGAAGAGCCTGGAGGAGGCGCGCAATCTCTTTCTCCCACAGGTCACCCTGGGCTCAGGATTGGCGTACACCTATGGTTTCCCCCTGAGCATTGAAGGATCAGCCCCTGCCATCGTGAACGTTAATTCACAACAATTCCTGTTCAACCTGGCGCAGCGGGATTTCATCCATGCCGCCGAGCGCGACTTGAACGCGAGCAATTTCTCGGCCGAGGACAAGAAGAACGAAGTCGTGCTGGAAGCGGCGCTCGACTACGCCGAATTAGACGCTGCTACCTCGATGCTCACGGTTCTGCACGATCAGGAAACGGCTGCGGTCAAAGCAGAGCAGGTAACATCCCAGCGAGTGGGCGAGGGCGTGGATAACGGGGTCGAGTTGACCCGCGCCCGGCTGTCGACCGCAAAGACACGCGCCAGCATCGCGGAGATGGAAGGAACGGCTGAGCTGCTGCGAACGCGCCTGAGTCAGCTTACCGGGCTCCCGGCCGCCTCCATCGTCACCTCGGCAGAGTCCATCCCGAAATTTCCTCCGGTCAGCCAGCAGGATGACTTCGCCGGCCACGCACTCGCCTTGAATCCGGCGGTGAAGCAGGCCGATGAAAGCGCGGCAGCCAAGGAGTTGCGCGCCAGGGGCGAACATCGCAACTATCCGATGATAGATCTAGTCGCGCAATACGGATTATTCAGCAAAGCCAACAACTACGATCAGTACTTTGTGAAGTTTCAGCGCAATAACGCCCTGATCGGTGTGGACATCAGGTTCCCATTCCTCAACTTCTCGCAGCGTTCCCACGCAGCTGCTGCCGACGCCGAAGCCGTGATCGCCAAGAAACAAGCTGAAGGCGTAAAGAACCAGGTAGGCAACGAAACCCTGCGTCTGCAGAGAGCGGTACGTCAGTTGACGGCGCAGAAAGAGGTCGCACGACTGCAATATGAACTGGCGCGGGCCGATGTGGAGACGGCGCAGGCGCACGTGCAGTCGGGCCAGGCCAGTGTTAAAGATGAACAGGCAGTGCTTGTCAGCGAACAAGAGACGTATTTCGCATTCCTTCAGGCCGGATTCGCGCTAGATAAGGCGCAAATGGAGTTGCTGCGCCAGACCAATCAACTGCAAGGCTGGGCTTTAGGAAGCAAGTGAGCGACGGGTTGACGCGTGGGATTCCTCTTTTTGTCCTTTTTTGTAAAGGCGGACCGGGTTCCTACGATAAGAATGTTAGAATGAATGATTTAGAGCTATGCCCTTAAAAACGCTGTTCCTTAATCCGCCCTCCTTCGAGAATTTTGATGGTGGAGCCAGCTCGCGCTGGCCGGCCACGCGGGAGATCGAATCTTACTGGTACCCAGTCTGGCTGGCTTACCCGGCTGGCATGCTGGAAGGCTCCCGTCTCCTCGATGGCCCGCCGCACCACGTCTCAGCCCAGGAAACCATTGAAATCACAAAGGATTACGAGTTCCTGGTCCTCTTTACCAGCACGCCTGGCTTCAAGGGTGACTGCGCTATGGCGATGCGCATGAAAGAGGTCCACCCCAAGCTCAAGATTTGCTTCGTGGGCCCCCACGTCACCACGCTCCCGGAGCAGAGCCTGCGCGATTGCGCGGCGATCGATTTCATTGTGCGCCGTGAATTCGACTACGCTACGGTGGAATTTGCCAATGGCAAACCGCTGGAAGACATCCTCGGCATCTCTTATTTGAGGAACGGCAAGGTCGTGCATAATCCGGACCGCCCGGACGTAATCGACCTCGATGCCTTGCCTGACGTGGTTGATGTCTACAAGCGCGATCTGGACGTGCGCCGCTACAATGTTCCGTTTCTGCTCTATCCCTATCTCTCTTTTTACACCACACGTGGCTGCCCGGCGCAGTGCACATTTTGCCTGTGGCCTCAGCTGCTGAGCGGACATCCCTGGCGCAAGCGCTCCAGCGAACGGGTGGCTCGCGAGATGGCCAAGGTCAAGGAATACTGGCCGGACCTCAAGGAAGTCTTCTTCGATGACGATACTTTTAACATCCAAAAGGCGCGAACCATTGAGCTTTGCTCCAAGCTCAAGCCGCTGAAAATGATCTGGTCCAGCACCTCGCGCGTGACCACAGACTATGAGACCTTAAAGGCTCAGCGGGAAGCCGGCTGCCGCCTGTTGATCGTCGGCTACGAATCAGGCAACCCACAGATTCTCAAGAACATCAAGAAGGGCGCTACTATTGAGCGCGCTCGCGACTTTACCCGCGACACGAAGAAACTCGGGCTCGTCGTGCACGGGGATTTCATCATCGGATTGCCCGGCGAGACGCGAGAGACCATCCGGCAGACCATCAACTTTGCCAAGGAGCTCGACGTTGAAACGATCCAGGTCTCGCTTGCTCACGCCTACCCCGGCACAGAACTGTGGGATTTCGCCAAGAAGAACGGATTTATCGTAAACGAGCAAAGCATGGTGGATGAGGGCGGCCATCAATTAGCACAGATCGAGTATCCCGGCTTGCCCCGCGAAGAAGCGCTCGAAGCGGTCCACCGCTTCTACGATGAGTACTACTTCCGGCCAAAAGCCGTCTTCCGCATCGTGCGCAAGGCCGTCTTCAACAACACAGAGCGCAAAAGGCTTTACAACGAAGCCAGGTCATTCATGAAGCTGCGCGCACAGCGCAAGAAATACGTCGCCAACCGCCGGCATGAAGCGGTGTCATCTCCAGCGCAGACAGGCGCTGTTCAAGCTTAGGAGAAACGTGAAACCCCGCCATTTCTTGGTCTTGGCCGGCATGGTGGTATTCAGTTCGGTGGGCGATATTCTTCTCTCCCGCGGGATGAAAGGCATCGGCGCCGTTTCGCTCTCCCATGGACTCCAGTTGATCCCGGCTGTGTTCAATCCCTGGGTATCGTTGGGCATTCTTTTTTTGCTCGGATATTTCGTTTCTTATGCCTCTGCGCTCTCCTGGGCGGACCTGACCTTCGTGGTTCCGGCCACATCGTTCGGCTATGTGCTGATTGCTCTACTCTCTCAGCTCTTCCTGGGCGAGAATGTGACCGTCGTGCGCTGGCTCGGGATTCTGCTAGTTAGCGCTGGAGTGGGTGTCGTTGCCCGCAGCCCGCACCTGACCAAAGACCATGAAGAAGCGCCTGCGAAGGTTTTCTCGCCCGCCCTAAGCGCGGCATCAGAGGGCAACAGCTGATGCAATCTCCGCTCTACACCTGGCTCTCCATAGCTTTCCTGGTCGCGGCGGGCACCACCGGCGATTGCCTGATGTCTCGCGCCATGAAGCACATCGGTGACCCGGGTGAGATCATGCGCCAGCAGGGCCTGGGAACGGTCATCCGTCGCATGTCTATGAGCGGAAGGATCTGGATCGCAGTCTTTTTCATGGCCTTGGCATTCTTTGCACTGCTCTTTGCTCTCTCTTGGGCGGATGTGAGCTTGGTGGTTCCGGCAGCGGCTTCGCTGACTTTTGTGACCAATGCGCTCGCGGCCAAGGTCTTCCTCAAGGAAAACGTTGACCGGCGTCGCTGGGCGGCTGCGGTGCTTGTCTGCTGCGGAGTGGCTCTTCTCGCAAGAACTTAAGCACTCTGCGGCTCAAACTAACTCAAACAGCCGCATAAGGCCTCGCGGAGCCAGGTCCGGAACCAACACCTTGCGAAACGAGCCAGCCGCCTTCATCACTGCTTCAGCAGCCAGGTATCCGCTGCGGATTGCGCCTTCCATGGTCGCAGGCCAGCCGGTCGTGGTCCAATCACCAGCCAGAAAGACCCGAGGCCACACTGTCTCATTTGTGGGCCTGTCGCGGTCGCTAAGGGGTTTGGCCGAGTAGGTGGCATGGACCTCTTTTACGACGGTTGCCTTCGTTAGTTTAGCCTGAGCCACATCGGGAAAGAACTCGCGAAGCTCGCTCAGCGCCAGGTCGATGATCTCCTGCCGGCCGCGATTTACCAGGCTCCTGGAGCTGCTGACGACCAGTTCGAGATAACTTCCACTTCCGTCCTTAGAGTTTCGCCCTTGTAGCAGCGATTTGTTGAACATCCACTGGATCGTGCGGTCCAGCAGCACTGCGTGTGGCAAATCCGTCACTGGCCGGTCAAACCAAAGGTGGATGCCTGTGATCGGCGAATGTTCAAAGCGTCCGAGCATGGCCTTCAACGGGTCGCCTACTGAGTCTTGTGGAAGAACATCTCCCAGGTCTTCAAACGGAACTGCCAGGATCACTGCGTCAAATTGGCCGCTCCCAGCGCCTCTGACCTGCACACATTCTGATGCAGGCATGATGCCCTCTACTCCAGCGCGAAGCGCCACGCGTCCGCCCCGCTTGCGGATGTAATCTCCCGCCACGCCATAAAGGTCACTCAGCGGAACCCTGGGCACGCCCATTCTTCCCGCCTCGGCCGACTTCAAGAAAGACTCGCGAAATACTTGCGCTGCATGGCGCACCGACATACGTTCCAGATCCTCATTCAGCGCACTCACTAGGACAGGTTTCCAAAGCCGCTCAATCGCCCTTGGCGTCTGCCAATGTCGCTCCAGCCAGGAACGGAAGCTCTCGCCGGATTCCGGCAACTCGCACGCCGCCAGGTACAGGAGCGCCCTGCCTACGGCATCTTTGTCAGCCAAATCCAGGAAGTGCGCCGAGAGAAATGCTGGAGCATTATGCAGAGGAGCCGGCAGCCGGCTCGGAGCCAGCTCTGACCGCCTCCCACCTGGCTCAATAAAAGTCAGTCTGTTGAACCATTGAATTTGTGACTCCACGCCTAGGCGCTGGTAGAAGTCGATCAGGTTAGTGCAGCAACCAAGCAGCACGTGCTGGCAGTTATCAACCACCTCGCCTGTTCCTGGAAGCTGGTAAGAAGACGCGCGCCCGCCCAGAAATGGCCGCCGCTCGAATAACGTCACGCGAAGACCGGCTTCAGCCAGAGTGCAGGCCGCACTCAACCCCGCCAGGCCACCGCCAATCACGGCCACCGTCCGTATCGTGATGGGCTGCCTCATTGCGCAAGGCGGCGCAGCAGCCCGCGAGAGAGCACCCAAAGTTTTTCGGGCGTTCCCAGCGTCACGCGCTCGCTAAACACATCGTAATCACGTTCGGTAATGCGCTTCAGGAGTCGTTGATAGATCTCGAGAAGCACCCAGAGGGCTGGGCGGCTATCTGCATCGATCAGTGGAATCAGTTTCTCTCCCGCAGCATAGAACTCGCGCGCACGCTGTGCCTCAAACTTGAACAGTGGCTTCAATGAGACGGGCTGAAAGCCGTTTCCGGAATTGCAGCCGGCGAGTTGTCTCGCCGAAACGCCAAAGCGCTCCATATCTTCTGCCGGAACATAGATTCGTCCCAGACCTGCGTCCTCCTTCACATCGCGCAGAATGTTAGTCAGCTGGAACGCCACTCCGCACTGCTCCGCCAAAGCTTCTGCTGCCGCATCGTGGTAGCCAAAAATACGTATGCAAACCAGGCCGACTACCGAGGCGACGTGATAGCAGTAGTCGTAGAGCTCTGCAAAAGTCCGATAAAGAACCAAAGGGTCACTCGGGCCAGCCACGGCGGGAGAAGGCACCTTGGCATCCATCGCCGTACCGCGCACCAGCTTTTCGAACAAAGCCACTGGAATCTTGAAGCGTTGCTGGGTATCTGCCAGCGCCATCAGGACGGCATCGTCTGTCGTCGCCCCATCACACGTCCGCAGGGCTTGTTGGAGCCATGCGTCAAGCTTAGCAAGGCGAGTTTCGCTGCCAGCTAAGGACGGGTCGTCGCTCAGGTCGTCCGCGTGCCGCATAAAGGCATAGACTGCACAGAGTGCGTTGCGCTTCTCCTGCGGCAGGGCAAGGAACGAATAGTAGAAGTTCTTGGCGGCGGAGCGGGCCACTGCCCGGCAGGCCGCATAAGCGTGCGTGAGTTGCACCTGTGATGTTGATTGCGGCGGCATCCTAAAAGAGCTTTTCTCTCGCAGCTCGCAGCACAAGCAAGAGCTTCCTGCCCTTGGATATTGCCGGCCGCTTGCTCAAGACGTCGAACCCTTGGCCTTCTATCACGTTCAGGATCTCCAGCCCGCCGCGGGAAAAAAGCTCAATGTCGATAGCCAGTGCTTCCTCTACCTTTCTTACCAGCGGCAGACCCCTCCCGAACCACTCTCGAGCCCGCTCAACTTCGAAGCGCATCAGCTCTAGGAACTTCGAGGTCGCTCGGCCAGATGCAAGCACCGCCTCATCCACACCAAAGCGATTCATGTCTTCCAGCGGTATGTAGATTCGCCCCTTCGCGTAATCTACCGCCACATCCTGCCAGAAGTTGGCCAACTGCAACGCCGTGCAGGTCGAATCGGAAAGCTGTTGACGCTCGGCATCTCGATAACCGCAGACGTACAGGACCAGGCGTCCAACCGGATTCGCCGAGTACCGGCAGTATCCGAGCAGGTCTTGAAAGGTCTGGTAGCGCTTAACAGACTGATCCCGCCGAAAAGCCGTGAGCAGGTCCGCGAACGGCCCTTTCGGAACCTCCAGTTCGCGCACGGTCTGACGAAGCGCCACCAACACCGGGTGACGAGGCTCGCCTTCATAACACTCGTTGAGCTCGTGCTCCCATTCATCCAGCAAGGCCAGCGAATGCTCAGGATTGCCGGTCTCATCGCCCAGATCATCTGAGATCCGACAATATGCATACACATTGTAGAAATGCTGTTTCAGGTGTTTCGGCAGGAACCAGGAAGCGACCGAGAAATTCTCATAGTGTGTCTGCGCTAGGGCCCGGCAGTAGCGCTGTGATTCACTGATCGAGGGGGCAACATCCGGAATCGCGTAGGCCGCTGGCAAAGCAGCCCATCTCTCGCCTGCGGTCCTCGCGTGGGTCGGGCCTGCGGTTGCAAATTCTCGCTGGGAAGGTGCTGCCATCGCCGGCGTCACGCTCCCGGGATAATCGCTGTCTTGATGTCGTTGCCGCCGTGCATCATCTGTTGCAGAACACTGACCAGGTTCGAAAGCGGTGCCTGCCCGGTGATGTAATCCAGCGTGCAAACTCGGTTTTCCGAAATGAGCGCCAGCGCCTCCCTCACTGCGGCTGGTGTGTGGTGGAACGTTGCCAGCATGCGCAAGCCACTGTAGTGGATCCGGTTGGTATCCAATTCCACCTTGGTTCCATGGGCGCAGCCGCCGAAGAAATTGACTGTGCCTCCCTTGCGTACCATTTCGATCGCCTGCTGCCACGCCTCGGGACGTCCTACCGCTTCGACCACGACGTCGGCTCCACGTTTTGCCTCGGTCAGACCGCGCACGGCCCCGGCTGCATCCCAAAGTGAGGTCGCGACCACCTCCTCTGCGCCAAACTGGCGAGCCGTTTCGATTTGCTCCTCGCGTTTCACTACCGCGATCACGCGGCAGCCTTTGGCTTTGGCCACTTGCATGAACATCAGACCTATCGGACCTGCCCCGATCACTGCCACGTTGTCGCCCGGCCGCGCATGCGTCTCATTCAGCCCCAGCAACACACAAGCGAGCGGCTCCACCATGGCTGCAGCCGCTAATCCGACGTCTGGCGGAACCGGCAACAGGTTCTTTTCCACGATCCGCCGCGGGATGCGGATGTATTCCGCATAGGCGCCGTTATTGAACAGCAGGTCGTCACACAGATTCTCCTGCTCATGCCGGCAATAGAAGCAGACGCCACAGGGCGCCGAGTTCGCTGCGACTACTCTCATGCCCGGCCTGAAGCGCTGCACTCCGGGACCGATTTCCACCACTTCACCCGCAAGCTCGTGCCCAAACAGAGCGGGCGGAACGATCATGCGTGCATGGTAGCCCCGGCGAAATACCTTGAGATCTGTGCCGCAGGTCAGCGCGACTTCCACTTTGACCAGAACCTCGCCCTCGCCCAGTTTCGGCACTGGGACGCGCTCGATCTTGACGTCCTCACGACCGTAGAGTACGGCCGCGGTCATGGTATCTGTCGTCATCTCGCATCCTTCCAGGCGCGACCGGGCGCGATCACGATCTTGAGCGAATCGGGTTGCGGATTCGCTGCCAGATGAAGCGCCTCAGCTGCCTGAGCCAGCGGGAAGCGATGGCTGATTAGACGGCTCATGTCCAGTCCACTGTTGAATACAAAGTCGACCGACTCCTCCTGCAGTTCCGCAGAAGCGCTGTAAGAGCCTAGCAAGGTCTTCTCTTCCACGCAGACCGCTGCCGGGTCGAAAGTGGCCTCGCTATGTTGGGTCTGAGCAAAGAGTAGCACCCGGCCACCCGGTCTGGCCGCATCCATCGCTGTGCGGATCAAAGAATTGCCGCCCACTGCGAGGATCACCGCATCGGCCCCACGCCCTTCCGTCAGCTCACGAATCCGTGCCAGGACCTCTTGCTTGGAGGCGTCCATCACCTCGCCAATGCCGAACTCGGAAGCAAGCCGGAGCCGCTCCGCGTACAAATCTGAGCCGATCACTCTCGCCCCAGTACGCTGGGCGAGCATGCCTAAAATGATCCCGATTGCACCCTGGCCTATGACCAGCACTGTGTCAGCCGGCCCCAAGTTCATGCTTTCGACAGCTTTAAGGCAAGTGTTTACAGGCTCGACGAACGCAGCCTGCTCATAGGAGACGTGATCAGGGATCAGCACCACGCCCTTTTCTACTATCCAATCCATCACCCGAACATATTCGGCAAAACCGCCGCCGCTCGGTTCGAAGCCGGCGGTCACGCCGACCTTCTTGTACACCGGGCACTGCGCAAAGACTTTGCGCTCGCAGTAAAAACAACGCCCACAGGGGATGTGATGGAAGGCCATCACCCGATCGCCGGCCTGGAACTTACTCACACCCTGGCCAAGGGTTGCAATCTGCCCGGCGATCTCGTGTCCGAAGATGCGCGGCGCCGAGTGCGATCCGGTGCTGATCTTCTTGAGGTCGGTTCCGCAGATGCCGCAGGTATGCACCCGCAACAGCAGCTCTCCCCGGCCGACTTCCGGTACCGGAACAGTCTCAACCCGCACGTCATTGCGTCCGTGATACACCGCGGCCAGCATCTTCTCCGGCAGATTGATGCTTCGAGCTTCGCTCATCGGTTGGACGAGAGTCGCCATTTTAAACCTGAGCCCTGCATCTCCCTTTCTGATTCTACCGTGCCTTGGTCAACTGTTGACTACCAATAAGGTCACTCATCAGGCACGCCAGAGCTTTGGTGGCCCGCCTGGTGTTCTGCGCCAAACGGACTGTCGCCGGCCACAAGGTCGGTCGAAGCAGCAAGAACTGCACGAATCGCCGCTGCGAGAATCTTCCCTCAGTGTCAATGAATCGCTCTATCGCTGGCATCGCGAACTCTGGCGCATCTGAAATGGCTTTCACCGCCATGAAACGAATGCCGTTTCCTTCGGCGACTCCGGCTACGGAAGCCGCCTCCATATCTACAGCATCAGCTGAGAAGAGTTCGGCCAGCTGCTTTTTCTCACCAGCGTTCGCGACCTTGGGACTCGAAACCAGAATCCCTTTGCCGCCTTCACCGCTCCATCTTTTGCCCGTCGTTGAGTCTATGACTTCACCTGCCCTGAAGGCCTCTCCCACCTTATGAAGCGCCGTCGTTGCTCCGGCTAAGCCACATGATATCAATATATTAGGCTTGTATATTTCCAGTATTAATTGACTTGCTGCAGCCGCCGCTTCTGCCCCGATTCCACCAGCCACCGCCGCCGCATCATCCGACTCGTACACTCGAACCATTCGGCCACCCGTATTGATCAAGTGAGTGCTCCAACGCTTGACCAGCGGCGCCAGCTCAGTCTCCAGCGCCGCCACGATTGCAATGGGCTTTTGCGGCATGACTCAGCTTACGTATCCCTGACTCCGATACCAGTCCACGGCTCGGCGTAAAGCTGCATCGACTGACCCTGCTCTGTAGCCGATCTCCCGCTCAGCTTTGGAGGAGGAAGCAAACATCTTCTTGCGCCCCATACGCACAGCATCCACGGTTGCTCTCGGCTCGCCGCGCATCACGACTCCAGTGAAAAACTGATCCAGCACGGCAAATCCCAGCGCGACGCTGTGCGGGACCTTCGTCGTCGGCGCTGGGATCCCGGTTATGCCTGCCAGCCTGTCCAGCACCTGCTTCAAAGTGAGGTTCTCGCCGCCCACTATGTAGCGCTCCCCTGGTTTGGCCCTCTCCATGGCCAGAAGATGAGCCTTTGCCGCCTCCTGCACGTCCACTAGGTTCAAACCGGTATCAACGTAGGCTGGGAACCTGCGATTGAGAAAATCCACGATGATGCGTCCGGTCGGTGTCGGCTTTATATCCCGCTCTCCCACCGGCGCTGTAGGGTTCACCATCACCACATTCGCGCCCGCCTTGGCCGCATCCAGTACCACCTGCTCGGCCATCCACTTGGAGCGCTTGTAGTGGCCCACCATGTCGCGGAGCGAGACCGGAGAGTTTTCATCGCATGGCTGGCCGTTGCTGAATCCCATGGTCGCGACCGTGCTGGTGTAAACCACGCGCCGCACTCCCCTTGCGCCTGCCGCGCGCAGGATAGCCCGAGTCCCCTCCACGTTCGCGCGATACATCTGATCAGGGTCACGCACCCAGAGCCGGTAGTCGGCAGCAACGTGAAAGACAAATTCACATCCCTCCATCCCCAGTCCCATGGACTCATCGTTGCTGAGGTCGCCAGGAACCAGTTCGGCTTTTAGCCCTTCAAGATTCCTTGTGTTACTCGTTGATCTCACCAGCAATCGCAGGTCGGCTCCCTGCTCGCCCAGCAACCGGGCCACGTGGCTCCCCACGAATCCTGTCGCGCCTGTGACAAATGCTCTCATTTAGCAGAAAGGCACGGCCTCAGCCGTGCCCGGAGCAGATACTCCCTGAGGACGGAACTAATCCAGCTTCTCCGCTTCAATCCCGATGTTTTTCTCGCCTGCCGTCCGTTTCTCCCAGTACTTTCGCACCCAGGCTTCCCAGCTCTTGCCCGCTGCCGGATCGCGCCCGCTGAACGCCAACCCTGCGATATCGGCATACACAATCGCACTCTTCCTTTCTGATCCCGCTTCGATGAGGCGCACTATGGAATCCTGCAGCGACCTCCCGCTTCTTCGGTCGAAAATATACCCCGTCACGCGATTGCCGTTTTTCAGTGTGAGGGTCACATCCCCGCGGTAGTCAAAGGCCTTCTCCAGGGCTTCCCTGACTTGTTCAGCGCTGGCCAGCTCGGGAATCAGCCCTTCCAGATGTGCATGCTGCACACCCGGTGCGACTTCCAGGGCATCCGCACTTTCCGTGATCGGACCGCTCTCGCGCGATACTGCTTCTCTGCCGCTCACGCATCAGTCTCCCTGTAGCGCGCCAGCTTCGATCTGCACCAGCGGATTGTACGCGTGCACCGGATGCACCGGCTCATCCAGCATCTCCAGTGCTTCTCGGTCTCTGTATGCGGTAGAGAATGTCGCTTTCACCGTGGCCGCTACGCCTTCCAGCGAGCTGAACGTATGGTCGACGGCAGAGGTTTCATAGCCGCAGTGCACCATGCAATTCGCGCAGCGCGGATTGCCTGACTCAGTCCCGTAACTCTCCCACTCGGTGGCCGACATCAGCTCTTCGAAGGTATCCGCGTAGCCATCCTGCAGCAGATAACACGGCTTCTGCCAGCCAAAGATGTTGTAGGTCGGCATGCCCCACGGCGTGCACGTGTAATGGCGCTTGCCCATCAGGAACTCCAGGAACAGGGGCGACTGGTTGAAGCGCCAGCTCTTCTTGCGGTTCGAAAGGATCGCCCGGAAGAGCCTGCGGGTACGCGCCCTGCCCAAGAAGTGCTTCTGGTCTGGGGCTTTGTCATAGGAGTAACCGGGTGAGAGCATCATGCTCTCCACGCCCAGCTCCATCATCTCGTCAAAATGTGCGCGCACGCTGTTGGGATCAGCGCCATCAAACAGCGTGGTATTGGTGGTCACTCGGAAACCGCGCTGAATCGCCTCACGGATTCCGTCCACCGCAATGTCGTATCCGCCTTCGCGGCACACCGAGAAGTCGTGATGCTCTCGCTGCCCATCCACATGCACAGAGAACGTCAGGTACTTGCTGGGCTTGAAGAGGTGTAACTTTTCCTGCAGCAGCAGTGCGTTGGTGCATAGATAGATATATTTCTTGCGGGCGACCAGGCCTTCTACGATCTCTCGAATCTGGGGATGCATCAGCGGCTCGCCGCCGGGAATGCTCACCATGGGCGCGCCGCACTCATCCACGGCCTTGAAGCACTCTTCCGGCGAAAGATTCTGCTTCAGGATGTGCGCCGGATATTGGATCTTTCCGCAACCAGCGCATGCCAGATTGCAGCGGAAGAGCGGTTCCAGCATCAGAACGAGCGGATACCGCTTGCGCCCCGCCATCTTCTGGCGCAGCACATAGGTCGCCACCGTCCACATCTGTGAAACCGGGACCGCCACTACCTGCCTCCGTTCTCGGAAAGCTGCGGCGCATCGCCAACGACCTTGGCATAGGTGGTAAGCGCCATCAGCGGGAAATATGTGCGGTAGAGATGATAAGCCAGGTAGAACACCCGAGGGAATCCAGTGCCGGTGTAGTGCGGCTCATCCCACGAGCCGTCTTTCTTCTGCGTGCGTAGCAGATAGGCGACCCCGCGCCCCACGCTCTCGCTGCGCGTATCACCCGCCGCCAGTAAGCCTAGCACTGCCCATGCGGTCTGCGAGGGCGTGCTCGCGCCCACACCCTTCTTGGCCGTGTCATCATAGGAACAGCAGCTCTCGCCCCATCCGCCATCCGGATTCTGGAACATCCGCAGCCACTCCGCAGCCTGCTGCACATAGGGCTCATGACTATCCACGCCCATCGCTTCCAGTCCCCGCAGGACGCACATAGTTCCGTAGATGTAATTCACACCCCAGCGGCCAAACCAGGAGCCATCTGGCTCCTGCTCTTTCAAAATGAACTGGATGGCCTTCTTGACCCGCTTGTCATCTCGCGTGTAGCCATAGATAGCCAGCATCTCCAGCACACGGCCCGTAATATCAACCGTTGCCGGATCCAGCATGGCATTGTGGTCAGCAAAGGGCACGTACTGGAACACCATGCGGTCATTGTTCTTGTCGAACGATGCCCACCCGCCGTTCCTGCACTGCATCGAGAAGATCCAGTCGATCGCGCGCTGCCCCGATTCCCGCTGATAACGCGGATTAGGATGGTCGACCTGGCTCAGCCCCAACAGTACCATGGCGGTGTCATCGACATCCGGATAGAACTCGTTATTGAACTCGAAATACCAGCCCGCCGGCGCCGCCTTCGGGTTCTTGACCGACCAGTCGCCCTTGTGCGTGACTTGCTTCGTCAGCATCCAGTCAGCAGCAGCCAGCATGCGCGGATCGTCAGAAGCCACGCCACTCGCCCCCAGCGCAAAGGCCGCATAAGCTGTGTCCCACACCGGCGACTTGCACGGCTGCATGCGGAAAGTCGTCGCCTCTTCGATTCCCAGCGCTTCGAACTCATCCACTGCGCGTATCACCTGCGGGTCATCTACGGAATAGCCCAGGCAGCGGAGCGCAATGATCGAATTCATCAGCGCCGGATAGATCGCCGCCAGACCGTCGGACATTTCAAACCGCTCCAGCATCCACTTCTCGGCCTTGCGCAACGCCAGCGAACGCAGCGGACGCACATGAACCCGCTCCATCAGGTGCGTGATCCGGTCTAGCAACAGGAAGAAGTTACGCCAGCTGAGCAGCCTCTTGGAGAACGGCAGTTTCAGTTTCGCCCGCTCTCTGCTCCCCACGAAAAGCTCGTCAATGCTCATCTCGCTGGGAATCTTCTTGAACGGCTTCTTGGCGTAAGCGATCGACAAAGGCACAAGGATGCCGCGCGACCAGGAAGAGATCTCGTAGATGTTGAACCAGAACCAGCTGGGGAACAAAACGATCTCAGGTGGAATCGCCGGAACAGAATCGTAATCGTACTGTCCGAAGAAGCAGAGGTAGATCTTGGTAAACGTGTTGACTGCGGTCACACCGCCCAATGCAAGGATCGTCTTGCGCGCCCGCTCCAGCGCAGGATGATTCTCCTTGTAGCCCGCCAACTTGAGCCCGAAATACGCCTTAACCGACGCGCTGACGTTGGACGGCCCGCCGTAATAGATCCCCCAGCCGCCGTCCGTGTTCTGATGCTCGAGAATGTACACCGCCGCCTTGGCGATGCGCTGCGGGTCGCTCGTGCCCAGCAAGGCATGCAGCAGAATGTAATCGGATTCCAGCGTGGTGTCGGCTTCCAGCTCGCCGCACCAGTAGCCCTGCTCGGCATCCTGCTGGGAGAAAAGGAACTTTCGCGTGGCGTCGGCAGCGGCAGCGATCCGGCTGCGCACGTCGTCCAGCTTGCCAAATAACAGTTGGGGGGAGCGGCGCTCACTGGCGCCTTGGAAGGGTGCCATTCTTACTCCACGACCGCCGCTGCCGGCGCTGCGCTGATGGCAGCCACGATCTCTGGCGGCAAGCCAAAACGCACGTTCTCAGGCATTACTTCAAGCTCCCGCAGGTTGCCAAAGCCCTGCTCGACAAGGTATGTGACCACCTCTTCCACCAGGCATTCCGGTGCCGAGGCGCCGGCGGTGAGCGCGATGGTTTTCACGCCCTCCAGCCAGCCGGGCTCGATGGCCCTGTAATTCTCTATTAGATGCGCGCTGCGGCCCAGGTTGCGTGCGACTTCCACCAGCCGGTTCGAATTCGAGCTATTGTCAGAACCCACTACCAGCAACAGATCAGCCTCTTCCGCCACATGCTTTACTGCCACCTGCCGGTTCTCGGTCGCATAGCAGATATCCTGCGCATGCGGCCCGCGGATATTGGGAAACTTCTGTTTCAGAGCGGCAATGATGTCCTTGGTCTCATCCAGGCTCAGCGTGGTCTGCGTGATGTAGGCGACCTTGTTCGGGTCCGGCACACTCAGCGAATCCACTTCCCCCGCCGTACCTACCACCTGTGTCACCAATGGCGCCTCACCCAAGGTGCCGATGACCTCGTCATGGTCGCGGTGCCCGATGAGGATGATGGAATATTCTTCGCGCGCGTACTTGACCGCCTCGACGTGGACCTTCGTGACCAGCGGACAGGTGGCGTCGATCACTCTCAGGTTCCGCTTCTTGCTCGCCTCGCGGACCTCGGGCGAAACCCCATGGGCGCTGTAAATGACGCGCTCTCCTGCCGGGACCTCCTCTACGCTGTCTACAAAAATGGCGCCTTTTGCCGAGAGGTCATCCACGACATAGCGGTTGTGGACGATTTCCTTGCGCACGTAAATCGGCGCGCCGAAGGCCTCGAGGGCAATCCGGACGATGTCAATCGCCCGCACCACGCCGGCGCAGAAACCGCGCGGCTTGAGCAAGAGCAGGGTCTTCGATTCGGTCGACTTTCCAGTCAAAACAGTCACTTTACTCCCCGTTTAGTATACGTGAGTTTGCACACTATTTGAATTTTCCAGCATACCGGGAATCGCCCCAGTACCTGCCACCTAAACCATAGAACCGGCAGGAATTAGCAGCGAAATGGGATATAGGGCAGCGAGCGGATCAGCTGCGCGTCTTGAGCATCTGCTCGGCGTGACGAAGCGATGTATCGGTGACCTCGGCCCCGCTCAACATGCGCGCGATCTCCTGAGCCCGCTCTGGTTCAGAAAGCCGCCGGATGCTGGTCCGAACCCGCGTTCCGCCGCCCTCGCGCCTCTCCCGCTTTTCGATTACGTAGTGCTGATTGGCAAAGCACGCGATCTGTGGCAAATGGGTGATGCAAAGCACCTGATGGCTTGCGCTCAACGCTCTCAGCTTCTTCCCTACTGCTTCCGCCGCGCTCCCTCCAATGCCGGCATCGATTTCGTCAAAAACCAATGTTTTTAGCTCCTGGCCGGTTGCCTTCGACCTGGACTTCACAGGCGCTTCCCTTTCGAGCGCCGCTTTCAGCGCCAGCATAACCCGGGAAAGCTCGCCGCCGGAGGCGACTTGCTCCACCGGATGCATCGGCTCGCCGGGATTGGTCGAGACCAGGTAATTCACCGCATCGAATCCCTCCGCGCCCCAGTTTGCCGGCTCTTCGCTCGCGCTGACCTCGATCCTGAACCGTCCGTTGATGGCCAGCTCCCGGATTTCGGCCTCGACCTGCTTTTCCAGACGCTTCGCCAGTTCTACCCGTTTTCTTGAAAGCGCTCGCGCCTGCTTCAGATACTCCTCGCTGGCGGCCGTTAGCTGTTTTTGCAGCTCGCGCGAGAGCTCGTCGCGATTCTCAATCTCATTGAGCTTGCGCGCTGCCTCCGCGCCAAAACCAATCACCTCTTCCAGCGTTTGTCCATACTTGCGCTTCAGCCGGTCCAGCAGCGCCAGCCGGCTCTCGATCTCGCCCAGCCGCTCCGGCGATGCATCGATGCTCTCTGCGTAATCTCGCAGTGAGGCCCCCACATCCTCCACCGCGATCCGCGATGACTCAAGCGAGGCCAGTTGCTCCTGAAATCTGGCATCGTACCGGCAGAGCTCTTCCAGGTTCTTGATCGCACTGCGTATGGATGACGCCGCTGAGCTGTTGGCCTCGTAAAGAACTTCATGCGCGGACTTGGCCGCCGCCTGCAGCTTTTCAGAGTTTGCCAGCACGCGCTTTTCTGCCTCCAATCGCGCATCCTCGCCCGCTTCCAAATGCGCCTGTTCGACCTCTTTGCTCTGGAACGACCAGAGATCCACCAGCCGCAAGCGATCCTGCTCGTTCTGCTCCAGCTCGGAGATGCGCTGAGCAAACTCTCGATATTTCTCAAAGCTCTCCGCGGCCGCCTCTGTCGACACTCCGCACGAGCGGTCGAGCAAGCGCCTCCGTTCCGCGGCGCCGAAAGCAAGCAGGCTCTCATTCTGGGCATGGATGGTTGCCAGCTCCGGGGCCAGCTGCTTCAGCACCGCGACCGTTGCCGGCTGATTGTTGATGAAGACACGTCCTTTGCCGCTTGCGCCCACTTCACGCCGCACGATGATCTCATCATCGGCAGTCTCGACCCCGTTTTCTTCCAGGATCTGCCGCGCTCTTTCTGTCGCTTGAAATACTCCGCCGACGGCGGCTTTCTCCGCGCCGTGGCGAATCACATCGGCGGAGGCGCGCTCGCCCAGCAAGAGAGCCAGAGCATCGATGAGAATGGATTTCCCCGCCCCGGTCTCGCCGGTCAACAGGCTCAGGCCCCGGGCGAACTCCACCACTGCGTTATCGATGACGGCGTAGTTTTCAACCCGCAGTTCGAGCAGCAATCAGCACCAGATTCGGTTGGATGAGGCAGAATAACACATCCCTTTCGCCGCTCAGCCTGTTCACGGGCTGAACAGCAGGACTTCTATGGAGGCGAACTGCTCATGGTCCGCCAGCCGCAGCTGGCTTGGCACCAGACGCTGCACCTGCTCGGCGTTGGCGTGCTGCGGCCCGTACAGAACGACCCAAAGGCGGCTCGTGCCTGGTTCCGATAGCTGCCGTTTTCCGCGGCCCAATACCGCAGGCGAGACAGCTCGCATTCGTCCCGCGTAGTACTGAAAAGGGATTTCGCCATATTCTCGGTCAAAGAGAATCCTGTCGCCACTCTTCATTCCATGGACGATGTAGGCAGCAGCCTCTCGCCAATCTTCATTCGGCTTCCTGTAATAGGAGACGAGCGACGAGAGATACAAAACCGCCATCAGCGCAACTACGGCAGGTGCTATTCCCCTGGGCTTGAGCTGCGCGATGCCATGCGCAATCAGCAGCACGCAGGCTGGCAGAACCATCAGCAGGTAGCGTGGAACAAATGGCGGTTCCATCAACGAGACAGAGACCACGCCCGCCGCTGGAACCACAAACCAGCACCACACCAGCAGTTGCCGCCACTGGGTCTCACCGCCATCGGCCGAACCCCCATTTTTTTTCAGTGCCGTTGCCGCCATGAGCAGAAGGAACAGTGCGGCGACAAACCGTGGCCCCGTTCCCATGAGAGACTGCAGTGCGTGAAGTACGTCTTTGGCATGTACTGGCGGGGTCCAGTCGTTCTGGCCCACATTCTGTACCAGCGCCAGCCAGAACATAGGCGCTACAAAGATAAGGATTGCCAGCGTGCTGCCAAGAAATCTCGCTCTCGACTCTGCACGCTTCCGCCAAAGCAGGAACGCCAGCCACTGGCTGGGAAGCAGCATGATGGCGTATAGGTGAGTGAAGATGGCGAGCGCAGAAAAAACCGCATAGAAAAGCCAATCATGAAAGCCGTTGCCGTCGACCGCTTTGGCAAAGAAAAGAAATGCCGCTGACGCCAGCAGGAGACAAAGCGCGTAGCTGCGCGCCTCTTGCGAGTACTGCACATGGAACGGTTGCACTGCGATCAGCAGGGCCGCTATCCAGCCGGCTGCGGGCGAGAAGAGCTGCCGGCCCAGCCGGTAAACCACAGGAATCGTTGCCACTGCTGCAACCGCTGACGGCAGTCGCAACCAGAATTCGCTGTCGCCAAGCTGCAGCCAGAAATGCAAACAGAAATAGTAGAAGGCCTGATACCAGTAGTAGAGTGCGCCGCCCGGCGGCTGTTGTATCGCATGAAGGACTGAAGCCAGGTCCCATCTCGCCAGCCACACGCTGGCCGCTTCATCCAGCCAAAGGCTCTTTGTCCCCAGATGCCAAAAGCGCAGGAGAGCAGCGAGCGCGGTGATGAGAAGCACAACAACGTGCTCGCGCAATTCGAGGGCGGACTCTTGGTCTCTTTCTGTCTCCATTCGTTCCCTGCGCGAAATTCAACCCCTCCACCTTATTGACGCTTACCATGCTCAGTGCTACGGTTGCAAAAGGGCCGCTTCTCTGATCGAAATGCTAAGAATAAACCTGTTTGCTGCATTCGTCGGTGGTGAGATAGCGAACCTGATCCTGCAGAGCGGCCCGGTGGCGAAGGCGGTTCTCGTCATTCTGCTCGTCTTCAGCCTCTTTTCCTGGGCGGTGATCCTTTCCAAGTGGGCCGGTTTTGGCCGTGCCCGCTCGCAAAGCGGACGCTTCCTCCGCGCCGTTCGCAAGGCCATGCGCCTGCAGGATATCTCAGCCGTTTCTTCGCAATTTACTCCCAGCCCGCTGGTTGCGGTCTTCGACAGCGGCTATGCGGAGTACAAACGCCAGGTCGGCAATCCCAGCGGCGCGATCCGCAGTATCAATGCCATTCAGCGCGCTATGCAGATCGCTTCGTCGGAGGAGCTCTCCCGCCTGGAGCGCCAGCTGCCCTGGCTTGCGACCACCGGCGCCGTCACTCCCTTCATCGGACTCTTCGGCACCGTCTGGGGCATCATCGATGCTTTTCATGGCCTGGGCACCGCCGGTTCGGCCACGCTGCGCGCGGTCGCGCCGGGTATCTCCGAAGCTCTGATCACTACCGCAGCCGGACTCGCCGCCGCCATCCCCGCCGTCATCTTTTACAACATCTTCACCAACAACATTCGCGAATTCGCAGCGCGCATGGAAGATTTTTCTCTCGAGATGCTCAATACCATTGAGCGCGCGGGCGCAGCAAGCCCGGAGCGCACCTGATGCCCGGCTTTCACCTGCGCGGCCGCCGTGCGCTGGCGGAGATCAACATCACCCCGCTGGTCGATGTGGTGCTGGTCCTGCTCATCATCTTCATGCTTACTGCCCCCATCCTGCAATCCGGCATCGAAGTAGATGTGCCCAAGACCCGCACTGTCAAACAGATCACCGAAGACCGGCTGGTCATCAGTATCGATAAATCGCAGAGGATCTACTTGGGCAACGATGCCGTCAACATCCACGTGCTTGGCCAGACGCTGCGGGCCCATATGCGCGATCCTCAGCGCCAGACGGTTTATCTGCGCGCCGATGCGACCGTACCCTTCGGGGTCTTTGCCACCGTGATGGATTCGGTAAAGCAGGCCGGTATCACCAACGTGAGCATCGTGACCCAGCCTTTGGAGCAGAATGGCGACCAGCCGTAATATTTTTTTTGAGCGCGCGGAGTGGCGCCGGCCGCTGGCCTGGTCGGCGGTGTTGCACGGCTCGTTCTTCCTCGCTCTGTTTCTGTACGCAGTCTTTGTTCACGCCCCCGCCGGCGATACCTGGGGCGCCGACGACACCGGCTCTGCCATGAGCGCCACGCTGATCAGCCGCGTCTCCATCCCACTGCCGCCGAACCCGGTGCAGACGGAGAACGTTCTCGCCGACCAGTCGCAGGGCTTGTCGAAGTCGCAGCCTAAAGCGGTCGAGGAATCTCCGCAGGCACTTCCGATTCCGCGGCTGGGAAAGAAACCGAAGCCGCAGCTCCGCACCTCGAAGGCACAGCCTCACACGCCTCCGCCGGAAGATAACACCGTGCCTTACGGCGAAGGCGGTCCCGCTGCCATCCCGTACTCGACCTTCACCCTGCAGAGCATGCAGGGCGGCCTGAACCTGGGCGGCACAGGGGACTTCGGCCGCCTCTACGGCTGGTATGTCGATGTCGTCCGCCGCACCATTTCGCAGAACTGGCTGCAGTACGAGATCGACCCGGGGATTTATTCCGCCCACCGCGTCTACTTGACCTTCGACATTCTACGCGATGGCTCGCCGGCCAATGTGCAGATCGAGCAATCGAGCGGTGTGCCCTCGCTCGACCAGTCTGCGGTCCGTGCCCTGCAGCGGATCGATAGCTTTGGGCCGCTGCCCGCCGGTTACCGCGGAAATCGTGTTTCAGTCGAGTTCTGGTTCGATTACAAGCGGTAAGGCGTTGTGATTCTTATGAAACGTACTCCTTTTATTTTTTCTATTTTGGTCTTTGCCAGTCTTGCCGACGCGCAGCAGGATTGGATCCGCACCGGCACCGGCCTGGGCGTGGAAAAAGTCCGCCTTGCCGCGCCTGGTCTCAAGCCGGCAAACGCCGATCCGGCCCTGGGTCCGTTGCTTCAGACCTTCAACACAACGTTCTGGAACGATCTCGATAATGCCGGTATCTTCGAGATGGTATCCAAGAGTTTTTATCCCCTGCAGACTCCCGGATCGCCGCCTGAGATGCGGCTGGCGTCATGGGCGAACGATCCGGCCAATGCCGGCATGGTCGCCTTCGGCAACCTCGCTCTTCAGGGACAGCAGTGCGTCATGCTGGGCTGGCTCTTCGACGTCAAGAACTCCGGCTCGCCTCAGGTGCTGGGCAAGACCTACAGCGATGCAGCGGGCGATGATGGCGCGCGCCACCTCGCCCACCGCTTCGCCAACGACATCATTTACCGCCTGGGGGGCGCCATCAACGGCATCACGCTGAGCCAGATCGCTTTCATCAGCTCGCGCAGCGGCCACAAAGAACTGTGGCTGATGGATTACGACGGTGCCGCGCAGCACCAGCTCACGCGCCTGAATTCCATCTCCCTCTCGCCGCGCATCTCGCCCGACGGTGACCGCATCGCCTTCGTGAACTTCGGCAAGGGTGTGCAGCTGGCCATGTTCTCTGTGGAACTCAACCGCACGGTGGCTTTCCCATCCTTCGGCGGCACCAACGTCACGCCAGCATGGTCATCGGACGGCCGCAAGCTGGCCTTTTCTTCTTCCATGCGCGGCAACCCCAACATCTACGTCAGCGATGCATCCGGCGCCAACCTGCGGCGCATCACCGAAGGCCCCGGCCCTGACGTTTCTCCGGTCTGGAATCCTAAGACCAATTCGCAGATCGCCTTTGTGAGCGGGCGCAGCGGCTTGCCACAGGTCTACATCATTGACGCTGATGGCGCCAACCTGCAGCGCATGACCGATACCGGCTACGCTGTTTCGCCCTCCTGGTCGCCCAACGGACAGTTTCTCGCCTTCGCCTGGCGTCGCAACTACGGCCCCGGCGCTCCCGGAGGGCAGGACATTTATATAATGGACGTAGCCACCCGCCAGTGGGTCCAGCTGACTCACGACTCTGGCCTGAATGATTTTCCCAGCTGGTCACCGGATGGCCGTCACATCGTCTACGAGTCCCGGCACGGCGCAAGAAGCGAGATCTGGTCCATGCTGGCCGATGGCAGCAAGGCGCGCGCGCTCACCTCGTCAGGAAACAACTCACAACCAAATTGGAGCTTCAAATAGTCTGGAGTCAGCTTGCAGCAGCATTTGCTCGGGAGGAATGATCGAAAATGTCGCGCTCTTATTTTCTTTTCATCGCACTCACCATCTCTCTTCTACTGATCGCCGGATGTGCCAAGAAGCCTGCGCCGGTCGCCGCGCAGCCTGCTCCGCCGCCGCCAGCGCCAACAGCGTCGCTCTCCGCTAATCCGGACGCCATTGAAGCCGGCCAGTCGACTCAGCTCACCTGGCAGACTCAGAATGCCACGGATATCAGCATCACTCCTATGGGCACGGTCGAGCCCAACGGCTCGCGCAGCGTGAGCCCGAACGAATCCACCACCTACCGGCTCACTGCCAAAGGTCCGGGCGGCACGCAGGAGGCGACTGCCCGCGTCACGGTCAGCGCCGGCGCCTCGGCCCAGGGCGCCGTCTCAGAGACGGAAGCCCAGGCCTTCGCCCGCAACGTGAAAGATGTTTTCTTCGACTACGACAGCTACGATCTGCGTCCGGAGGCTACCGCCAGCCTGCAGAGCGCAGCCGCGTTTCTGGAACAGCATCCCAACCTCAGTTTCACCATCGAAGGCCACTGCGATGAGCGCGGTTCCACCGATTACAACCTGGCGCTGGGCGATAAGCGCGCCAGCGCGGTGCAGGATGCGCTGGTCAAAGACGGCGTGAAAGGCACGCGGGTGCGCACCATCAGCTACGGCAAAGAAAAGCCTTTCTGCGCCGAATCCAACGAGCAGTGCTGGCAGCAGAACCGGCGCGGTCACTTCGTGTTGCAGCGGTAAGTGAAAAGTCTGAGAGGTGATATGGCCAAACCATCGAAAAGCGCAGTCGCTGTAGCCATCATCCTGCTGCTGGGCTACATCCCGGCCCTTGCCGCCAGCCGCGACATGGTCCAGCTGCAGACCCAGGTGCAGACGCTGCAGGAGTCGATCGCCCGCATGCAGCAGAGCTTCGATGAGCGCATGGGCGTGATGAAGAACCTCATCGAGCAGAGCACCGACAACATCAACCGCATGACCGCGGCGGTGGATGCGTTGCAGAAGAGCGTGCAGCAGCAGAACTCCGAATCTGCCTCGCGCAACGACCAGGTCTCAGGCCAGATCCAGGCGCTGCACGACTCTCTCGACGAGCTCAAGGCGCGCGTCGCCAAGATGAGCAAGCAGATGGACGACATGAACGCGCCCAAGCAGGACCTGGCTCCAGACGCCGGCAGCGGACAGCCGCAGGCCCAGGCCCCGCCAGCCGACGTCCTCTACAATAACGGCCTGCGCGATTACAACGCCGCCAAGTTCCAGCTTGCCGCCCAGGAGTTCAGCGATTACCTGAAGTTCTACGGGACAACCGACCTGGCGGGCAACGCACAGTTTTACCTCGGCGAACTGAACTATCGGCAGGGACAGTATCCCGAGGCCATCAAGGCCTACGACGCAGTCCTGGAGCAGTATCCCGGCGGCAATAAGACTCCGGCGGCCCAGCTCAAGAAGGGCTATGCGCTGCTGAACATGGGCGAACGCGATGCCGGAGTGCGTGAGCTGCACTCGCTCATCGCGCGTTATCCCAAATCTCCGGAAGCCGCGCAGGCCCGCGACCGCATCAAGCGGCTGGTCTCAGAATCGAGCGGCAGGCGGGCCCCTGCGAGCCAGAGCGACCGCGAATAGTTTTACTCTCCGCTCTTGATCTTCAGCTCGCGCAGGCAGTAGACGATCTCGCTCGCCACTTTCGTGATGCGCATGTTCTCCTTCACCATCAGCTTGCAGGAGAGGGCTACGTGCTCTTTGGTCCCCTCGCCGGTGTCATAAGTCACGCG
>Ga0187779_10000291_pt1 | contig 34998 bp, 26 predicted proteins | sample 1015_Q2_SP10_10__FD_132435 | JGI IMG/M metagenome (GOLD analysis project Ga0187779, IMG submission 132435) | Tropical peat soil microbial communities from peatlands in Department of Meta, Colombia - 1015_Q2_SP10_10_MG | ecosystem: Environmental > Terrestrial > Soil > Wetlands > Peat | place... | reverse complement strand
GGCGAAGGCTGGGACTTCGGGAACTAGCCCCGCCCGGCGGCTAGTTCGTCATGCTCCCGGCCAGCAGACCGCTAAGATTGACAAAGTTCATTTTCCAAACCAAACGCGCAAAGAGGCCAATCAGCGCCAGTGGAAGGACGGTCACAGCCAAACCGGCGAGCAGCCATTCCAATCCGATTCCGCTAAACACCGTCGCGAAAAATTTCGCGCCTGCGCTCAAACCAACCGCGGCAAAGAACAGTGCAATACCGAACTCGCGAAAAGCGAGGTTCGTATTCATTGGCATGTGCCAAACGAGCCGCCCAATGCGGCCGATACGGCCTAACAACAACGCAACGATGAGAGGTCCCCCGGCCAGACCAAGGCGGATTGGCTGGGGCAGACCGGGAAATGCGATCGGAAGTGTGCCAAGCGCGATTCCGAGAACGATACCGGTAAAGAGCGGAATGAAATGCGTTTCATTAAGCTCTTTCAATGAATTGCCGAGGAGCGCACTGGCCTTCTCAAGATCACCCTCACGGCCGACGATTTGGACGGTATCTCCGAATTGCAGACGCAAGCCGGGAACAGCAGACATTTCGATATCGGCGCGCGTGATTCGCGTCACGGCCACGCCGAAGCGATCTCCTAAATTCAGTTCGCCGATAGTTTTGCCAAGGACTGAGCGATCAGTCACAAGCACGCGCCGGAAGGTGATGCCACTCTCAGCTAACACGAGATCCTCATCACTTCTTCGGCCAATCACCCGCTCGAACTGTTCGAGACCAGCGCGCGTTCCGACAACGGCGACGCGGTCCCCGCGGCGAATTACCATCGAATCGGTGGCGGCGAACGTTTCTTCGCCGTTACGAACGCGAGAAATAGTTACGCCAGTTTCGGTGCGGCCGGGAATCGCATCGAGGCGCACGCCATCGAGATTAGGATTTGTCACAACCATTGTCCGGCGCTCCAGCGGTTCGATCTGCCCGCGACTTTTCGCCAAAAAATCGGCCGCTTCTTTTGCGGGATTAATACGAAAGATTTGTTTAAAGAAGAGAAGTGTTCCGATGATTCCCACAATAGCTGCGGGATAAGTTACGGCGTACGCCAGAGCGGGCAATATCAGGCGATCAGCTGAGATGTCCGGCAAAACAGCCAGCGTCTGGGTCGCGGCGCCGAGCGATGGCGTGTTGGTTGAAGCGCCTGAGAAAATACCAAGCACGGCAGCAGAGTCGAAACGCGCAAACCAGCCGATCAAGGGTGCGGCGGCAGCGCCGAGGATCACAATCGCCGCGGCGAGCACATTCATTTTCACGCCTTGCTGGCGCAAAGCTGCGAAAAAGCCCGGCCCGAGCTGAAGACCAATTGTGAAGACGAACAGGATCAAACCAAACTCCTTCACAAAATCCAGCGTTTCATGATCTACCTCTTCTCCAAAATGCCCGGCCAGAATGCCGGCAAAAAGGACGCCGGCTGTTCCGAGACCAATGCCCCGGACTTTCACGCTGCCTAACGCCATACCTACAACGCACACAAAAGAAAGGACTGCGATAGCATGCGCAATTGGCTGTGTCCGGTGCAGCTCGAACAGCCAATTCACTTTCGTTAGGCCACTGGTGCGGCAGCTCTTACTTCGTCGCTCGCACCGGCGGCGTAAGTCTCAAAATTTCTGTTAAACAATCCGGCCAGCTTTTGCGCAGCGACTTCGTAGGCCGGCTTGTCACTCCAGCTTTCGCGCGGACGCAAAATTTCCGATGGCACTCCGGGAACCTCTGTGACCACGTCGAAGCCAAACACGGGATCGCGCTCAGATTTCGGCCGAGCGATTGCGCCACCATGGATGGCATCGATGATTGTGCGCGTATATTTAAGACTGATCCGTTTGCCAGCGCCATATCCGCCGCCTGCCCAACCTGTGTTCACCAACCAGACGCGCGCTTTGTGTTTGCGCATTTTTTCCGCGAGCAACTCGGCATATTTACTCGGGTGCCAGACAAGAAACGGTCCGCCGAAGCACGGTGAGAAGGTGGCCTGGGGCTCGGTCACACCCATCTCGGTGCCCGCCACCTTAGCCGTGTAACCGCTCATGAAATGATACATTGCATGCGCGGGCGAAAGTGCCGCCACGGGTGGCAGAACGCCGAACGCGTCGCAGGTGAGAAAAATTACGTCGGTCGGATGGCCGGCGACGCATGGGATCCTGGCATTGTGAATGAATTCAATCGGGTACGCGCCCCTGGTGTTTTGCGTGATACTCGTGTCGGTGTAGTCGACATCGCGATCTTCATCGAGAACGACATTCTCCAACACCGCACCGAAACGCAGAGCCTGGAAAATATCCGGCTCGCTTTCCGAGGTGAGGTTAATCGCCTTTGCATAGCAGCCGCCTTCAATGTTGAAGATGCCTTCATCGCTCCAGCAGTGCTCATCGTCGCCGATGAGATGACGTTTTGGGTCAGCCGAGAGCGTCGTCTTGCCGGTGCCGCTGAGGCCGAAAAGCAGCGAGGAAGCTCCGGTTTTTTTGTCCGCCGTGGCTGAGCAATGCATCGAAAGCACACCGCGCTTGGGTGCGAAATAGTTGGCCACCGTAAAGACGCCCTTCTTCATTTCCCCGGCGTACTCGGTACCAAGAATCACCAGCTCCTTGTCCTCCAGACTGAGATCGATGCTGGTGGTGGATCCCATTCCAGTTGTTAGGCGGTTCGCGGGGAACGCCCCGCCGTTATAAATGACGAAGTCTGGCGCGCCAAAAGCTGCCAGGTCTTCTCGGGTTGGACGGATGAGCATGGTGTGCATGAAGAGGGCGTGATACGGCCGAGAACAGATGACCCGAACTTTAATGCGATATTTTGCGTCCCACCCGGCGAATCCATCGAAACAGTAGAGCCGCTCGCGGGTATTGAGATAATCGAGGGCCCGTTGCCGGTTGATTTGAAATGTGCGCGCGTCGCATGGAATGTTGACCGATCCCCACCAAACATCGGCCTTCGAAGCAGAATTCTCGACGACGCGCTTGTCCTTGGGCGAGCGCCCCGTTTTGACGCCGGAGTAGGCGACCAACGCACCGTTCTCGGCAATGCTTGCATCCTTCTCGTAGCGAATGGCGTGCTCGTAAAGCGCGCTTGGCGGAAGGTTGCGATGAATTTCGGCAACGTTGAGGCCGTGTTGATTCAGGCTGAATAAGGAAGAAGTCGCAGTGTTCATTTGGGCACGCGAATTGCAACTTCTAGACTTTGCCGCCCGAGAAAGACGCTCGCCTATTAGACCAAGGTCCTAGATGATGCGGCTCCGATCAGAAATTGGTGAGGCCCGATCTCCCAGGACTGGGGCGTTAGCTCGCGAGGCGCGCGCGACGGCGCCGTTGATGAACTGCAATGGAAGATGTAAACGCAATCCCCAGGCCTTTTCGTCGTGCTCCGCGTGCGGAAAACAAAGGTGCATAAGATTGTGGCCGTAAATCCAGCCGCGCGAAAGCAGCGCCATCGCCATCCCCATGGTCACCTCGTAGTTGTCGCCAGGCCAGCCGCTGTCGAGATAAAACGCCACGTCGCGCGCCGGTTCGTTCAGCACGCGCTCGAGCAAGTTGTCCCTGTGCGAAAAGGTGCTCGACATGCAGGCCGCTGTTCCAAAGACGTGCGGGTAATGCCACACGGTATAAAACGAAACGACTCCGCCGAGCGAAGAGCCCCACACGATTCGGTAGCGCCGGTGATCGCGCAGGCGCAACCGCCGCTGCGTCTCCGGCGCGATCTCTTCCGCCAGCGATTTCGCATACAATTCGTAACCGGGATCAGTGTAATCTTGCATCCGATCGCCGGAGTAAATGCCGACAATGATGAAATCTTCGACCGCGCTCATCGCGTGCAATGTCTCGCTCGTTTCGCTTACGCCCCAGTCCTGACCACGAAACGCTTCCTCCGGAAAGAACAGGTTCTGTCCATCCTGCATGTAAACGACTGGATTGAATGCCAGGGTGTTGTCGTCGTAGCCGGGCGGCAGGTAAACGCGAACGCGATGATCGCGACCTAGAATCTTGGATGGGAACTCTATCAATTTCGAAAATCGGCCCCGTTCGCTGCCGAAGAAAAAGGGATAGGAGACACGCTGATCTTTCTCTGCCATCAACAGTAATTTGTTAGGCCCGACGGCCCATCGCACTTCGCCGTCACCCACCAGACAAGGCTTGAAATAGAGAAACGGCTGCTCCGCTCTCACTTTAAAGGTCCAGGTGGTCTTGTCTTCGCTCACGTCGAAAGCTTCGATGTCGCGATTCCAGTCCTGTTCTGTCCGCAGCACAACCAGTCTCGATTTCGCCGGATAGCAGACGCGGACTGTTCGTTCCAATTGGGCCCGGGTCTTGTAGAGTTTTTCCTTTTTGCCGTCCACGTTCATCTGCCGTCTTTGCCGCTGGCAGTGGCGATTGGCGGAAGTTCAGCGCGCAACACGGCTATGGAGCGGGCCTGCAACGGAAACTGAGTCATATGCGAGAATGTGCGCGACAATTCGTTAGGCGATCCGGTATCGATGACACATCTCCAATGCACTTCGCGCTGACGCGCGCCGAGCCGGAACCAAATCAATTCATGGTGAGCGTTGAAGAGAATGGCAAAGGTGTCGCCCACGATGCGCTGGCCACGCACGTCTTTTTCCTCAATTTGATCGCCAACAAGTCCCATCCCCAAACAGCGAGCGTGCGCCATGTTCCAATCCTGATCAGACATTTCGGTGCCGTTCGGGGTGAGCCAGTAAATATCCTTTACCTCCAGGCCGTGAATTGGCCGGCCCTGGAAAAACAGGCGCCTCCGAAACACCGCCTGGGTGCTGCGCAGCTGAATCAGATCGCGCACGAACTTGCAAAGACCGCGTTGTTCCTCGGACAGATCCCAGTCGAGCCAGGTCAACGGTGAATCCAGGCAGTACGGATTGTTATTGCCATGTTGGGTGCGTCCAAACTCGTCGCCGCACAGCAACATTGGCACACCTTGAGAAAGAAGAAGTGTCACCAGAAAATTGCGTTGCTGTCGTGCGCGCAAGACGTTGATCTCGTCGTTGCTGGTTAGGCCTTCGGCGCCGCAATTCCAGCTGTCGTTCTGATTGGTTCCGTCGCGATCTTCCTCGCCGTTAGCTTCATTGTGCTTATGGTCGTAGCTTACAAGATCGCGCAGGGTGAAGCCGTCGTGCGCGGTGACAAAATTGAGACTGGCGCTCGGTCGACGGCCATTGTGCGAGTAAAGATCGCTACTTCCCGCCAGCCGAGACGCGAACTCGCTGATGATTCCCCCGTTTCCTTTCCAAAATCGGCGCACACAATCGCGATATTTGCCATTCCACTCTGTCCAGAGGACGGGAAAATTTCCAACCTGATAACCTTGCGGCCCGATGTCCCACGGCTCGGCGATCAATTTCACTTCGGACAGAACCGGGTCCTGATGGATGATATCGAAGAACGAACTTAACCGGTCCACTTCCCACAGCTCACGGGCTAGGGCGCTGGCCAGATCGAAACGAAAACCGTCGACATTCATCTCCACGACCCAATAGCGCAGCGAATCCATGATGAGCTGGAGTGTGCGCGGATGAGCCACGTTGAGCGAATTTCCGCAGCCGGTGAAATCGATATAGCGCGCGCGGTCCGTTTCCAACCGATAGTACACGCTGTTGTCGATGCCCCGAAACGAAAGGGTGGGGCCATCTTCGTTACCCTCCGCCGTATGATTGTAAACGACATCGAGAATCACCTCGATGCCAGCGGTGTGTAGCGCATGCACCATCTCGCGGAATTCGCGGACCGCACCGTCCAGCCCGGTCGCGGCATAACGCGGGTCCGGCGCGAAAAACCCGAGCGTATTGTAGCCCCAGTAGTTGGTTCGTCCGCGCTCGATCAAAAAATGTTCGTCGATGTGATAATGAATCGGCAGGAGTTCGATCGCGGTCACGCCGAGGTCGCGAAGATGCCCGATCGCCGCCGGGGACGCCAGGCCCGCATAAGTGCCGCGCAACTCTTCCGGGACGTCCGGGTGTTGTTGGGTGAACCCTTTTACGTGTAATTCGTAGACGACAGTCTCGTGCCACGGTGTACGCGGATTGTCGTGATCGTGCGGACGCGGCGTGTCGCTAACGACCCTGGCCAGGGGCGCGAACGGCGCGGTGTCGCATTCAGGGTCGAGGACCGTATCGTTCCAGATCAAATCGCGCGCGATTAATTTGGCGTAAGGGTCCAACAGAACTTTGCGCGGATTGAAACGATGACCATGCGACGGCTCGTTAGGTCCGTGCACGCGGTATCCGTAAATTTGTCCCGGTCGAAGATCCGGCAAATAACCATGCCACACCTGGTTCGTTTTTTCCGGCAAGGCAATGCGATGCGATTCGATCTGAGCGTCGGCCGCATCGAACAGACAGAGCTCGACCTTGGTCGCGTGCTCGGAGAAGAGCGCGAAGTTCACGCCATTGCCATCGAAAGTCGAGCCCAGCGGCGAAGATCGCCCCGGCCAGGTTCGAATCTCCGGTCGCAGCGAGACGGACGCTGGCAGCTGTGTCGGCGGCGTCGGGGTCAAACGATTTAGTGCCTTCCGGGTATGTCTTTACCAGTCGTTTCGCAAGGAACCTATCGGACCTTGGTCCTAGTCGGAGTCGCCCATCTAGTGCTGGCGTGGTTGGATCTTCCAAACGCGCTCGCAGTAATCACGGATGGAGCGATCTGAGGAGAACTTTCCCATCCGGGCAGTGTTGAGGATCGATTGCCGTGTCCACTCCGACGGGTTGCGCCAGAGCGCGCTCACATTCTCTTGCGCCTCGATATAGGATTGGTAGTCGGCGAGAAGGAGAAACGGATCGTCGTTGAGAAGGTTGTCGACGATCGCGCGGAATAATCCCGTATCGCCTCGATCGAGCGCACCGCTCCCGATAAAATCAATAACCTCGCGCAGGGTGGAGTTTTGTTCGTAGTAATCACGGGGGCGATAACCGCTTGCTTTCAACGAGACGACTTCAGCGGCGGTCAGACCGAAGAGGAAAAAGTTTTCCGGCCCAACTTCCTCGCGAATCTCGACATTTGCGCCGTCGAGCGTGCCAATGGTGAGCGCGCCGTTGAGCGCAAACTTCATGTTTCCGGTGCCGCTTGCTTCCTTGCCGGCGGTCGAAATTTGTTCCGACAAATTAGCGGCCGGATAAATGAATTGCGCATTGGTTACGTTGAAATCGGGGAAGAAGATCACTTTGAGCCGTCCATCGACCGCTGGATCGGCGTTCACGATCTCGCCGATGGAGTTGATGAGCTTGATGATGCGCTTGGCCATGAAATAACCGGGGGCGGCTTTGCCGCCAAAGATGAACGTGCGCGCCGGCATCTCGATTTCCGGGCTGCGCATCAGCCGGAGATAAAGGGTGAGAATGTGCAGCGCGGCCAGGTGTTGACGCTTGTATTCGTGGATGCGTTTAACCTGGACATCGAAGAGCGATTCAGGTGCAACCGCGATGCCGATGCGATCTTTGATCATGGCAGCGAGGCGATGTTTGTTCGCGAGTTTTACGTCGCGCCACTGCTGTTGAAAAGCGGCATCGTCGGCCGCCGCTTCCAGCGCGCGCAGCCGGTTGAGATCCTGCAACCAGCCGTCGCCGATACGGTCCGTGATCAATTTTGTTAGGCTGGGATTACTGACGGCAATAAAACGCCGCGGGGTCACACCATTGGTGACATTGCAGAACTTCTCCGGCCAGAGCTCGGCGAAATCGCGCAGCACCGTTTGTTTGAGCAATTGTGAGTGGAGTTGCGCTACGCCATTGATGGCGTGACTCCCGATGGCGGCCAGGTGCGCCATGCGAACCGAGCGAGGTTTGTTTTCGTCGATGAGCGAGAGACGAGCGAGCCGGTCTTTGTCGGCCGGGAATTTCTCGCGAACTTCGTCCAGAAAACGCTGGTTGATTTCATACACGATCTCGAGATGTCGCGGCAATAGCGCGCCGAAAAGATCGATACTCCATTTCTCCAGCGCTTCGGGCAGAAGCGTGTGGTTGGTGTAGGCAAAGGTCGCCTGCGTGACCGCCCACGCCTTGTCCCAGTCGAGTTGATGTTCGTCCACCAGCAGCCGCATCAGTTCAGCCACCGCTACAGCTGGATGCGTATCGTTGAGTTGCACGGCCCATTTCTCGTGAAAGTCCTCGGGTTTACCTCCGAGCAACTGATGGATCCGTAACATGTCCTGCAACGAACAGCTTGTGAAAAAGAACTGCTGTTTCAGTCGCAATTCCTTGCCGACAGCGACCTCGTCATTGGGATAAAGAACCTTGGTGATGTTTTCCGACAAGATCTTGTCCTGCACTGCGCGATAGTAATCGCCATGATTGAAGGCTGCGAAATCGAAGGACTCAATCGCTTCGGCTTTCCACAGGCGCAGGATGTCGCAGGTCTCGACGTGATAACCGAGAATTGGCGTGTCGTAGGCCACGCCTTTAACTTCGGTTTCCGGAATCCAGCGCACGCGAAAATCGCCATGTTCATCAAAGGATGTCTCCGTTCGTCCTCCGAATTTCACATGATAGGCGACTTCCGGTCGCGCGATTTCCCATGGATTGCCGAAACGCAGCCACTTGTCCGTGATCTCATGTTGCCATCCGTCAATGATCAGCTGGTCAAAAATGCCGAACTCATAGCGAATGCCATAGCCAATGGCTGGGACTTCGATCGACGCGAGCGAATCCATGTAACACGAGGCGAGCCGCCCGAGGCCGCCGTTGCCCAGACCGGGTTCTTCTTCCTGGGCAATCAGGTCGTCGAGATCGTGCCCTAACGAGCGCAGCGCTTCTCGGGTCGGTTCGGTGATGCCGAGATTGAGCAGATTGTTTGCGAGATGCGGTCCCGGCAAGAACTCGGCCGACAAGTACGCTACCCGGCGCGCGTTGGCTCCGCCATAGGTCTGCAACGTTTCGACCACGCGTTTGAGAACCCGCTCGCGCACGGTCAGGGCGAGCGCGAAGTAGAGATCGTGTTTGGTCGCGGTCGCCTCGAGGCGGCCGAGCTCGCAACAAAGGTTGTCGCAGAACGCCTTCTGGATTTCGTCTGCGGTGAGACCTGCTCGGATATTGGTCGGTGAATTCACCGGTTGAACTCAGGCGCAGGCATCAGCGCATCGGCCGTGTCTTTTTGAAAATTATCGATCACGTCGGCAACGGTGGTGAAACGATTGACGCCACCGAGATTGCCGTCCACCCCCGCGTTGCGCAAACGATCGCGCACCGATGATCGTGCTTCGACTGCTTGAAAGCGGATTTGCTTGGCGGCGATTTCGGCGGCCATACCGGCCAGGGTGTGTGCACTTTGCAAATCGACTCGCGGCGCCGCCGACAGATCCAGGACGACTAATCGGGTCGAGGTCTCGGACTGAACGCGATTTAAAATCATCTCACAGACATGATCGATGTTGAAATAAACAAGACCGGACTCCGGCCGAAAAATAAGCGCCCCTGGAACCAGTTCGTTGTTAGGATGCCGTTCCCGGTCCGAAAACCGGCGCGAACCCGGAATGCGGCCGAGAAAAGCAACATGCGGACGCGATGCCGCGCGGAGCAGCTGAACCAGCGAAAGCATGGCCCCAATCATTACCCCGCGCAGCAGACCTGACGTTAGCACACCGAGAAGCGCCGCCACGGCGACGAGAAATTCGGGTCGATCTCCACGCCAAAGTTCCTTCAGAACTGACAGCTTAAACAGGCTGGCGACGGCCACGAGCACCACCGCTGCCAAAACCGGTTGCGGCAATGCGCTCAACAGATGCGTGAAAAACAGAACGACAATCAGAATCACTCCCGCGGCCAGTGCGATGGAAAGTGGGGTGCGCGCCCCGCCCCCTTCATTCACCAACGATTGCGACATGCCGCCGCTGATAGGAAAACCGCGGCCCAGTCCGGCGGCGAGATTCGAGGCCGCCAGCGCGAGGAATTCCTGATTAGCATCGAACTTTGCTCCCGACCTCGCGGCAAACATGCGGCCAATTGCTGCAGTTTCGACCGCGCCCAATAGGAAGCAGGCAAGCGCAAGCGGTAGCAATTCGTTCAGGTCATGCCAATGAATTGCCGGTACCCCGATAGGTGGCAGTCCCTCTGGTATCGTGCCGAGAAGTTTCACGCCGCGCGCTTCCAGCGACAACGCTGAGGCGGAAATGATTCCACCAATAACCACAAACAGTGCGACCGGTTTGTTCTTGAGAAAGATCTTTCCGAGGATCAACAGAGCGAGTGCAATTCCCCCGATGATCAGCGAGGCAGGATTGGTTTCCTGAAGATGTTGGAGAAAAAATCCGCTGTTTCTCCAAAAACTCCCGTGCGCGCCGTGAATGCCGAAAAGCTTAGGCAATTGGGTACTGGCCAGAAAAAGCGCTACGCCGCACTTGAAGCCGGTCATGACGCTTTCGGAAATGAAATTAACCAGAGCGCCCGCTTTGATCGCCCAGGCAACGAACGCAATCAGCGCGACGAGCAATGCCGTGCCAGCCGCGAGGGCACCAAATCGTGCCGTGTTGCCACCGGAGATTTCGCCTAACGAAGCGCCGATCAGCAGTGAAATGGCGGATGTTACCGAAATGGCCGTCAGACGAGAACTGCAAAACAACCAAAAAACAATTCCACCAAACAAACATGCGTAGAGCCCGGCCTCCGGTGAAAGGTTGGCCAAGGACGCGTCGCCCAATGCCGACGGCAAAAGGTAGGCCGCTAAAGTGACTCCGGCGGCGATATCAAATCGAAACCACTCGCCCTTGTAATCTCGAATCCAGGAGACGGCGGGAAATATCGTTTTCCACCGACTGCGGACTTTCGCCGTCATTGTTGTCGACCTTCGAGCCGATCATATTGCTTTCGATGCCGTTCATGATAATTGACGGCCCACGCTTGAGCTGCCTCCAACGGATTGCGTCCTTCCTGGCGTTTGAGCCAAGCTTCCAGTCCCGCCTCGTCGATGGGAAGATTGGCAACTCGTGGACGCCCAATCAGTCTTCCGAATGTTTCCATCACCTGGCCTGTGCTGGTGAAAACAATTTCATCCATCACTTCCGGTTTTCCCTGGCAGGCGTAAGCGTTGAAGTCGGCCCAGCATCCGTCGGGGCGAAGGACAAACAGGTGAGTCTTTGGAATCTCAGCATTGGGCGAGACCCCGGTTTGGGTGACAAGATAGGGACCAACCAGGCCCCCGGTGCCAAGGTTCAGGATTTGGGAATCGCGATAATTATTAGTGATATATCGCATGGCTCTCTTAGGAAGACCGGGCGAACCGAGCGAGCAGGGATATATGGGGCGCACTCATTATATATATAGAGCGCTCTCTAGTGCATGACGGGAACGACCGCAGTTGGTGGCTCGGATGCTTTGGCAGGCGCTGGAGCATGTTTCTTCTCCGCCCCGCTGAATTTTTCGACAAGATAAAACAGCACCGGGATCAAAAAGACGGCAATGAAACTGGCGGCGAGCATTCCCCCGATGACTACGTAACCCATCACCTGGCGCGAAAGGGCGCCTGCGCCGGTTGCCTTGGCGAGCGGCACGCAGCCAAGAATGAAAGCGAATGAAGTCATCAGAATCGGGCGCAGACGAAGCTTCGCACCCTCAAGTGCAGCTTCGACCAGACCGAGTCCTTGCTCGTGTTTCATTTTGGCGAACTCGACTATGAGAATTGCGTTTTTGGCCGAAAGGCCGATCAACATAACGAGGCCAATCTGGGCATAGACATTGAGCTCGTAATGCCCGACCACTAGTCCAGCGAACGCGCCCCAGACGGCGATAGGCAAACTAATTAGGACGCTAAAAGGCAAACTCCAACTCTCGTATTGCGCGGCCAAGACGAGGAATACGAAGAGCAGGGAGAAGGCAAATATGACACTTGCTGAGACGCCTTCCTGAGCCCGTTTTTCCTGATAACTCATCCCCATGTAGGCGAACCCCATTTCGTTAGGCATGGTCGCAGCAAAAACTTCCTCCATCGCCTTCATTGCCTGGGCCGAGCTGTAGCCGGCCGCGGCAGTGGCATTGATTTGTGCGGAACGATAAAGGTTATACCGCATGGTGAACTCCGGTCCGCTGATCGGCTTTGAATTCGTGATGGCACTGAGCGGTACCATCTTGCCGTCTTTGTTCTTCACAAAAAATTGTCCGACTTGATCGATGTTCGTACGGTAGTCGCCTTCAGCTTGAATAAAAACCTGCCATTGCCGGCCAAATCGGTTGAAATAGTTCACGAAATAGCTGCCCATGAACGTTTGAAGGGTTTGATACACGTCACTGAGGTTCATGTTCTGCTTGAGCACCTTTTCGCGGTCGACATTCAGGAAAACCTGCGGGACGTAGGGCGAGAACATCGGGGTCACTCCCGCGAGTTCTTTGCGCTCCCGCGCGGCGGCCACAAACTTTGAGACCTGCTCTGCGAGAAAGGCGACGTCTTTGCCCGAGCGGTCCTGCAACATGAAGGTCACGCCACTGCTAGTGCCGATTCCGGGAATGGCCGGCGGGGAGAAGGCGAACGCTCGCGCTGCCGCGATTTTAGAAAAGGCGGCGTTCACGTGCTTAAGGATCGCCTGGTATTGCTCTTCGGGCGCTTTGCGTTCCTTCCATTCCTTCAGCGAAATGAAAAAGATGCCGCTGTAAGTGGTATTGACGCCGCTCAGGAAGTTGAGCCCGGTAACAGTGGAGTAGTACTGAATTCCTGGTGTGTTCTTCAGGATTTCTTCGCACTGTTTCATTACATCATCGGTCCTTTGAAGCGACGCGGAATCGGGCAGAATGACCTGGGCGAAGAAGTAACCCTGGTCTTCGTCCGGTAAAAAGCTTCCCGGCACAGCTTTGCCGAACATTCCGGCCAGCACGACGAATCCGGCAAGAATAATGATCGCGATCAAAGATTTGCGAATGAGAAAGTGACACGTCGTGACGAATTTGTCCGTCGCGGCGCCGAAGACCCGATTGAACCAATTGTAAAACTTTTGGAGCAACCCTTTGCCTTTCTTCTTTGGTTTTAGAAGCATTGCGGAAAGCGCGGGCGACAACGTAAGTGCGTTGAATGCCGAGATCAGCATCGATACGGCAATCGTCACGGCGAACTGCTGGTACAATCTTCCGGTGATTCCAGGGACAAAGGCTGTCGGAATGAAGACGGCAGCGAGCACGATGGCAATGGCTATGACGGGGCCGCTTACTTCTTCCATGGCTTTAAGAGTGGCGTCCCGCGGCGAAAGTCCGTGTTCGATGTGATGCTCCACCGCTTCGACGACCACGATGGCGTCATCGACCACAAGGCCAATGGCGAGAACGAGTCCGAACAGCGACAGCGTGTTCACGGTGAACCCGAAGGCAGGGAAAAGGACGAACGTGCTGATCAGCGAGACAGGAACAGCGAGCAGAGGAATTAGCGTTGCCCGCCAGCCTTGGAGGAAAATGAAGACAACGAGGATCACGAGGATCAGCGCTTCGATCAATGTGTGCTGGATTTCGACCATGCCTTCGGTGACGGCGAGCGTCGTATCGAGGCAAACTACGTAATCAAGGTCGGCCGGAAATTTCTCCGACAATTCCTTGATTCTTTTCTTCGCACCGTCAGCTGCAGCAATTGCGTTCGATCCGGGAAGTTGATAGAGCGCAACGAGGGCGGCGGGTTTGCCGTTAAGGCGACCGGACAGCGCATAGTTTTGACCGCCAAGCTCAATTCGCCCGACATCTTTGACGCGCACCATCGAACCGTCGGGATTGGAACGCACAACGATTTCGCCGAACTCTTCCGGGGTTTGCAATCGCCCCTGCGAACGCACGGCGTAAGTAAACTCCTGGCCTTTGGGCACCGGCTCGCCGCCAACTGTTCCCGCAGGGTTAACCGTGTTCTGTGAATTAATGGCGGAAATGATCTCGGGAATTGTCAGGCCGAGTTTGGCCAGCTGATCTGGTTTGACCCAGATGCGCATCGCATATTGGCCGGCGCCGAAAACCGATACGCTGGCGATGCCTTTTACGCGCGTGAACTCATCGTTCAGATTGATGTTCGCATAGTTTGCCAAAAAAATGTTGTCGTATGTCCCCTTTGGCGAATAGAGGGCGAACATGATCAGTGGCGATGACGTAGATTTTGCAACTGTCACCCCGAACTTGTTCACATCCTGCGGCAGCTGCGACGACGCCTGATTGCTCCGCATTTGGGAAAGAATCTGGTCGGTATTAACGTCGGTTCCGACTTCAAAGTTAACGGTCAGCTTGAGAGTTCCATCATTGCCGTTGACCGACTGCATGTAATTCATGTTGTCGACGCCACTCATCTGTTGCTCGATCGGGGTGGCAACGGATTGCTCGACAGTCAGCGCGTCCGCGCCGGTGTAAGTCGTCTTAACTTGAATTTCTGGCGGGACAATGTCGGGGAACTGAGCGACCGGAAGGCGGAGATAGGTGATGACGCCGATGATCGTCATCACGATCGAGATCACGATCGCGACGATAGGGCGATTAACGAAAAATTTGGCCACGGTTCCTTATCTTACTGTGCGTTGGACTCGGTGTCGGACTTGACTTGAGCAGTCGCGGTCGAAGAGTTGCTTTCGGATTTCTCCGACGGCGGCGTCCATGGTTTGGCAACAACTTGGACCCCGGATCTGATTTTCTGCAGGCCTTCAACAACGACCTTTTCGCCAGGCTGCAATCCCGATGTAATTACCCAATCGCTACCGGCGCGCGGCCCAACTTTGATCGGGCGAATTTCTGCTTTCCCATCGGCGCCGATGATGCCTAGTTGATAGGCGCCCTGGACCTCCGAGACGGCGCGTTGCGGTACGACGACGGCATTTTTCAAGACCTTTACCTCGATCCGGGCGCGGGCGTAGAAACCGGGGCGCAGAAGACAACCTGGATTTTTGACCAGAGCCGTAACCAAAATGGTCCCGGTAGAAGCCTGGACCTGCCGGTCCACCGATTGCAGCTTTGCCTTTTCGGAAAACGTCGATCCATCCGCCAGAACGAGGTCGATATTCTCGGGGCGCTGATCGATCGGTTTGCTCATCGTATCCTGAATCAGTTGATTCCCCACCAGATAATCCGATTCGCTGATTGGAAACTGGACTTTCGCCGGATCAAGCGTCGAAATGTTGGTCAGCACGACGTTGCTGCCGGTACCGACGAGATCGCCTACCTGTGCCTTGGCGATTCCTACGATGCCGTCGACCGGCGCAGTTACTTTGCAGTAGTTCAGGTTAAGCTGGGCATCGTCCACGGCTGCTTGTAACGCGTCGACTTTTGCAATGTTCGCTTCTGCAAGCTGCGTTTTGTTGGTGTGCTCCTGCTCGGAGATCACCTTTTGACCAAACAGTTGATCGCTCCGCGCTCTCTCCGCGATGGCGGCAAGTTTGACGGCCTTGCCTTGCTCCAACTGGCTTTTTGCCTGAGCCAGGGCGGCCTCGGACGGACGCGGGTCGATTTCGAAAAGAAGTGTGCCTTTCTTAACCAGCGAGCCCTCATCATAATCGCGGCTGATCAGATAGCCGGTAACGCGCGCGCGAATCTCGGCATTTTCGGAACCGTCGATCGTTCCGATCCATTCGCGATAAACCGGAACGTCGCGAGTCGCGGCTTCTGCCACGAGAACTTCGGGCGGTGCTGCTGGCGCGACTTCTTTCTTTTCGCAGCCAGTGAGCAGGCTGGTTATGGCGACGGGAAGAATGATGAGAGAACAACCGAGGGACCTGTAATTCATAAGTTCAATGGCTGTGCCAGCCGAAAGGCCATTTTTGTGTTGTGAGGAAAGGTGTAGTCGCGGAAATAAACAGTGGCGCCGCTTCTCGTTTTTTGGGTGCTTGCCGTTTGCGGCTCATAAGCACCGGTGGTCTTTACCGGCACCATTCGCCCATTAACTGAAACAGCGGTCAAGTTCACCGTGAGCGCGTTCGACTTGCGAAAGTCGCCTACTGCCGTCTCCACTACTCCGGTTGCCGGTGTTCCAGATCGAAGCATCACTTTTCCATTGATCAAGACGTCTTGATCGAGCGTGAAGTTGACTGTCCGCCCAACTCTTTGATGCGATGAGACCGAATGGACTGTTCGAACGATCACTGCTGTGCCCGCCGGGATTGTGCCAGCGAGTGACGAAGAGTGCGTCGCGGCCCAGAGGCTAACCAGAATCAAAATTGATGATTTGCTGAGTCGATTTTTCATGGCGGTTCGAATGGTTATTTTCCTTATCCGGAACCGTTATCAGTTTGCGGCGCGTGCGCCGGGTCGAATATTGGACTTTGGTCCTATTCGAAGGCGAGCTAACTTTTTCGGCGGCGGCGAGCGTCACCCGCCTCTCGGACGACAGCATTGCTGAGAGCGCCCAGTCGGCTCTCAATCTATTTTGCTCGTTGGCATTACCGTCCTTGACATTGTTGTCCGCCGCGTTTCTCAATCACGTCATGAAATTCCTGAAGATCTTCGCTCTCTTTCTCGCGCTGCTCACTGCTGTGCAGGCGGTGCAGCAACCATCGTTTCATACCAAAGGCACGCCCACCGGAAAGGCGACCGGTCCGCTCAAGCCGGGTGAATATTGGTGGAAACCGGAGCTTTCACCCAGCGGTCCGCTGGTCGTGCTGGTGAGCATCCCGGAGCAAACCATGCACGTTTATCGCAATGGTATTCTCATTGGCCGCTCGAGCGTCAGTACCGGTTCGAAGGGCCACGCCACCCCCGGCGGCGTCTTCACCATCCTCGAGAAAAAGCAGGAGCACTACTCGAAGAAATACGACAACGCGCCGATGCCAAACATGCAACGACTGACCTGGACCGGGATCGCCATGCATTCGGGTAATCTACCTGGTTATCCCGCAAGCCACGGGTGCATCCGGCTACCGTTCGATTTTTCGCAATTCCTTTTTAGTGCGACGTCAAAGGGTGGCACCGTCGTGGTCGGTGACGGCAAAACGCCAGTGCCGCATCTCGCATCAAATCCCGGCCTGCTGCTGGCGCCGAAGGATTTTACGCCTGAAATGCTGCACCCGCTTGCGCACAACGAGTACGACTGGAACCCGGATCGCAGCCCGAGTGGACCGATTACAATTGTTGTCAGCGCCGCCGACCGTGCGCTCTACGTTTATCGCAACGGCAATCCCATCGGACGGGCCGCCCTTGAGGTCAACGGACGCGGACGACTCGGAGAGCAGGTTTTTTCGCTGCTTGAGGGCACGACTGGGCGGCAAAGTTTACTGGCTCCTGGCCGATCCGCGCTTCGCTGGATGAGCGTCAGCTCTGGCGCCAGCGCCGAGAAAGTTGCCTCGCGCCTCCGCTTCAACCCGGAGTTTGCCTCAAAAATTTACGACATTATCACACCTGGGACGACTGTTATCGTCACAGACCAGCCGGTTGTGCGGAACCGTGGCAATGCCGCGATTCTCGAGGGCTGAGACTGCTAATGACCGTTTTAAATTCTTTGGGCATTGTCGCTTCCGACCAGAAGCGCGCATTGGGATACGCCGGCCATTGCCGACGAACCATGAGCCACGGCTACTACTATTTCTGAAGTAATTTTTTCTTGGCTGCAGCCAGTTCCTTGAGCTTGGCTTCGCCCACTTTTGGATACTCGAGCCCGAGGTTGGCGAGACAATCGATCACCGCCGCCGCCACCACCACGCGCGTAAACCATTTATTATCCGCCGGCACAACATACCAGGGCGCTTCTTTTGTGGCGGTGTGCTGGATCATTTCTTCGTACGCCTCCATGTAATCATCCCAATAATCCCGCTCGGCCGCGTCATTGGCCGAGAACTTCCAGTTTTTTTCCGGGAGATCGATCCGCTCCAGGAAGCGCCGTTTTTGTTCCTTTTTCGAGACGTGGAGAAAGAATTTTCGCACAACCACTCCGTTGTGAGCGAGATAGCTTTCAAAATTGCGGATATCTTCAAACCGCTCTTTCCAAATTTTTTTGGTCACGAGTTCCGGCGGCAGCTTTTGCTTCGCCAGAAAATTCGGATGCACGCGCACGACTAGGACCTCTTCGTAATAGCTACGGTTGAAAATTCCAATCTCGCCACGGTTAGGCAGGCACTTCGTACAGCGCCACAAGTAATCGTGGTCGAGATCTTCGGATGACGGCGATTTGAAAGAGAAAACTTGGCAGCCTTGGGGATTCACTCCGGACATTACGTGCTTGATGGCACCATCCTTGCCGGCTGCGTCCATCGCCTGAAACATCAGAAGAACGGCCCACTTGTCCTGCGCATAGAGTTTGTCCTGCAACTCGGCCAGAGCGGCGACGCCCATCGCGAGTGCTTCCTTCGCTCTCGGCTTGTCTGCTTCCTTCGTGAACTCCAGCGTGTCGTTTGGATCGATATCTTTCAGGCGAAAATCCTTTCCCTTGCTGACACAAAATGGTTTGGCGAATCCGTGCGCTCTTTTAATAATCTCTTTTGTTTTCATGTTTTTTTGTTGTTGATGAATGAAATTAAATCTTCCGTTGTGTTATTTCCGCTTGGGGCGCCGCCGCGACATTTGTCCATTCCGTAAATAAACGATAACCGACGGCCAGCAGCGTCGGGCCAAGAAAAACGCCAATAAATCCAAAGGCCAGTGCGCCGCCCAGCACGCCGAAGAAAATCAACAGGAACGGCATATCGCTTCCCTGGCTGATCAGCCAGGGCTTGACCACGTTGTCGATGCTGCTCACGCCCAGACCCCAGATTAACATAAATACTCCCCAGCCAGTCGAGCCCTGATGGAACAACCAAAGCGCGGCTGGCACCCAAATCAGAGGCGGACCGATCGGCACGACTGAGAGGAAGAACGTTAGTAACGCCAGCATCGCAGCCCCGGGCACACCAGCAATGAAGTAGCCGATTCCGGCCATGATCGCCTGGACAAGCGCAGTCCCCAGAATCCCATAAACTACCCCTCGCACCGTCCCGCCCGCCACGGTCAACAAGTGCCGGCCGCGCTCACCCGCAATCCGTTCCACGAGTGTGCTTATCCGCACGGCAATCGCCTCGCCGTCTCGAAACAGAAAGAAAGCGATCAGGATACTCAATGTCAGTGCGAGCAATCCGCTAACGAGTACCTTACCGATTAGGAGCAGCACCGCGCTCAGAGGTTCGATCAGTCGCCTGGCCTCGTGCATTAGTTTGGTTGTGTCGGTGGCCAGAGTTTGCCAGTAGGCCATCGCACGATGGCCTACCACCGGCACTCGCGCCAGCCATTCGGGCGGAGCTGGCGGCCCGGTATCAAACCATTGCCGTACCGCGATAGTCAACGCGTGCACATTATCTGCCAAGGTTGCCCCGATGATGCCGCACGGGAGTAACACGACGGCGATCATTCCCAGCGTCATCAAAAACGCGGCGAGCGTGCGCCGTTGTGCGACCCACCTGAGAAGGCGACGATAAAGTGGCCAAGTTGAGAAGCACAAGACAACCGCCCAGAGCAGGGCGGAGACGAACGGGCGCAAAACCAGCAGACAGCTTGCCACGAGGAGCAGCGTCAAAATACCGCCGATGTTACGCTCTAACCTTGAACGACTCAGATCCATAATCAGCGTTCTTCACCAGGTAAGCGACGCTCCGGCGCGTCCAGGCCTAGCGAATCGATTTTCGCGGCGTAAAGTTTAATCCCCGGCTGGGCGCTTATTCCGTGGGCAAAGATACTGAGAAGCACCGTCGCCATCACGGCAAAATGGATAATTGATTCGCCCGGGTGATGAGAGTCCTGTTCCAGATAAACCAGACCGAGAACGATAGAGGCAAGGCCGCGCGGTCCGAACCAGCCCATAAAAAAAACGGTGGACCTGTGTAAACGGGTGCCAATGAGAGCAATCGCCACCGGCAACATCCGGACGACGGTTAGGCTCAAAACCGCATAAAGAAAAAAGGAAACACTTAAATTTCCCCATTGGCGAGCCAAGAAGACGCCGAAGAGGAAAAACACGGAAAGATTAAGAAGCTGTCCCCATTCTTCACTGAACTCCAAGCCATGTTTTTCGATTCCTTTTAAGTTGACCTGCAGCACAAGGCCCGCAACGAACGCGGCAATGAACATACTCGCGCCCACCGTCTCGGAAGCGAGTATGGATAACAATGGCAGAGTGACGACTGCGAGTTCTTCGAAAAAGCGACTCATCCAATTACGATCACGGGCGAAGCGAAGGAGAAAACCGCCGGCGATTCCGATTGCGACGCCGATAACTACACCCAGGCCAAGCTGTTCCATAATGAATCGACTTAGCCCTGCGCTTCGAGCGGTCTTTTCATCTCCGGCTAACCCGATGAAAAACAGCAGGAAAGGAACTGACAATCCGTCATTGAGTCCGGCTTCGACACTGAGTGCCTCGCGAATTTTTATCGGCACACGTTCGCTATTCACGATTACCTGACCGAGTCCGGCATCCGTTGGAGCAAGAATGGCGGCGAGGATACCTGCCTCCGACAAAGTGAGCTGTCGGAAAATCACCAGGGCAGCAACCGCACCAAGCAAAATGGTTAGTAGCATTCCGGCGCTGAGAAGACGCGCAGGAAGATTCTGAATATTTTTTAACAACGCGAGATCCGTGCGAGACGCTTCGGTAAACAGTAAAAGCACCAGGCCGACTTCGGCCAGTCGGAGAAAAAGTCCCAAGCTGCCCTTGCCATCGTCCATTTCCGGTAGAAGAAATGAAATTGCGGCCCCGGCAACGGTAAAAAAAATCGGAGCGGTAACAACTGTTCGCTCCAAGCGTTGCGAACCGAGACTGTAGAAGAAAAGAATGGCAAGAAATATCGTGGACAGAGCCATATTCAAAAATCGCTGGTCACGGCAAAGACGAAAGTCGCGTCTCGCGAACCGGGGCTAAGCCAGTAGGTGCTCAAATCGAGTTTTTTGTATTTGAATCCGATCAAGGGTCCGCGCCGAATATCAAGATCGCTGCCGAAAGCCTTGGTTCGATCGACGACCAGGCCAATTCTCAACCACCTGGCCGGTGAATAACTGAGCTCCGACCAGCTATAGAAAAAATTTCCCGCTTGAATTGCGCCATCAAAGAAATACTCGCCTTGAGTAAAGAACTCGATCGGTTCGTAAGTGATCGAGATCGTATAGCCGGGCGCAACCCCAGTGATGTCTCCAAATACGGCGCCGATCATGGGGGTTGCTTCGAATGACAATTTTTCTCCGGCGCTAAAATTGTAGCCGAGCCAGAGCGAGGCGGTCTTGATCGCTTCATAATTATAGCGCGCTTCAAGATGCAGCCAGTCGTGATCGGCCGTGAAAATGGGATCAGCGTAGTCGCGGGCATGCTGAACCAGGTAAGTGGAGATCGAAAAGGAGTAATCCCATGCTGCTTCCGTTGTTTCGTCGGTGCTTTTAGTTGGAAGAATTGTTTCGGGTCCGCCTAACGACTCGGAAACAGCCACGCTGAGAAGAATCGCTATGGTGGCAAAGGGGCTTGTCATCCTATCCTCCGAGTAAAATTGCGACGCCTACCAGCACGAGCCCAATCGCCACCATGGCCAATCCCGCCGCCAGTCGACTGCGGCCAACGTGACTGGCCCATTTCTGCCCAACCAAAAACAAAAGCGCGATCAAAAGAAAATTGGAGACGCGGAGCGCGAAATGCGGGCGAGAGAAAATAAGAAATGGCAATGCCGCCGGAAAACATGAAACGAAAACCAGCCAGAAACAGGCAATGGCGCCGTAGAAATCGTCTTTCGTTAGGCTTTTTCTTGTGATTCGCGCCGAGGCAAGGTGTTTGAGGACCGATTGCCTCAACATCCTGGCGTCTTCCGGATCGAGGAGCTCTTGAAGTTCTGGTTCCACTTCATCCTGAATTAAAACAAGAGCTGTTTGGGTGTCGGGTGCGCGCTGAACCGCCTCAACCAATCGCATTTTTCCGCTGCGCACGGTTATGCAGTTCATGATGTACATAACGGCATCGATCAGTCCCCATGCGAGATTGCAGCCGATTGCAGCGAGCAGAAGCTGACGAACGCCAGCCCGGCCTTCAGCCACTGTCAAACCGGCGGCAAGCGTAACGCTCAAAACCATGATCAGACCGAACAGAATTTCGCCTAACCGGCTGGCTGGATCGAGGTATGCCGGAACAAACCGTCTCATGGTCTTGATCTTAGCGATTGCGTCGCAGAGAAAGCGAACCAACTCATATGAACGAAAAGACCTGCGACGAAAATCAGACTTTGGACCTATGTCGTGGCAATGTGGCAGCAGGGTCGCTCGGCGACAAAGCGGCTGGACCGGGCATCCGCATCGGTGTTCATCTCTAGTCGAACAATTGGTAAACGATTCCTAACTGGAGGCGGAAGGAGTCACCGTCAGCGCCACTTTTTTCCTCTTTGTGGCCGTAGAGTCCTTCGAAGCCGATGCTGAGACGTTTCCGCAGCTGCCAGACCAGATTCAAACTCGCGTAGTGAGTCAGATGATAAGCAGTCGGATCTTGCGAAAACTGATTATCCAGGTGGACGTATCCGTAACTGGCAGTGGAACGGAATGTATCATTCCACTTGTGAGTGAAGCCGACCATGCCGCCAAATGCCGGGATCGCCGTGAGATCTCCCGATCGGTCGAAAGCGGCATCATTATTGACGAAATCGTCGTTGAAATACCGGAAGAGGCCATGTCCATAGGTCAATTGAGTCTGAATCGAGTCGTTTTCGCTCAAGTTTAACGAGCTGGAAAGATTCACGCCCCAGCCAAAGACACTTTGGTCCCCGACGATCGGGCCTTTCACACCGATGTCGCGAAAAATCGTCCCGAACTGGACATGACCGATCTTTGAGTCTTCCCATCGAACATTGAAGCCGCCGTCGGGTGCGTGATCGACAGATTTTGCCTCTGGATCAATCGAGGTGTCGACCTCTGAGCTTGGTTTTTCGAGCCCCAAGTTAACCTCCCAGTGCGGATTCAAAGGAACTTGATATCGCACCAGCGGTCGTCGCGCAAAAACGGCTGAGTTCGGTCCCTCGTAGTCAACTGTATCCGGCCAGGCGTCAGGATCCTCGAAGACGCTGTAAGTCTGGCCGATTACCAAATTATAGATTTCGCCGTAAAGCTGTCGCACGCGGATCGGGAGTTCTCCTCCGCCTCCGCCAAAGAAGTCATTTTGGTAAAAGAACCGGGGGCTGCCGTCGATTTCCGGCGCGCGCACGTCGATGCTGAGTTGGGATCCCTTTGCATTAGCGTTGAACTGATTGCCGCCGCCCTTGAACGGATCGCCCTCGACCGGAATCGTGGCGGTGACGAAACGGTCCTCGTTCCCGGTATTTTGAGGATCGTCAGTGAAATCAAGTCGAGGTTTCGCGTTAAATTTAATCAACACTGGCGTGTTCGGGACGGGAATGAAACCGCGATACTTTGGATCGAGCGTCAGATCGTTAGGCCGGGGCGCTGCTTCCTGTTGATCGTTCATGGCGGGGCGGTCTGTCACTTGGCTGGCGTGTCCTTCAATCGTTACTGCTGAAGGCGCAATCGTCACGACCTGGGTTCCGCTTGCATCGACCGAAGCAGGCCCCGCCGAAGGAGGCGCCTCCTTCGGACCTTCAGCTGGTAGCGCCTGAGTCTTGGCGGTGGCAGTGGCCTGTCTTTGTTTCTGTTTCTCCTTCTGGTTTTCCTCTTCCAACCGCGAAATTTTCTTCTGCATTTGCGCCATGGTTTCCTGCATGGTTTGCAATTGCGCCTTCAAATCATCCAGCTCAGATGCGTGAACGGGCACGGCTGAAGCGAGGGCAATAATCAACGTGATGCCGGCGATCGTGGTTAACTTGCAGTTGGTATTCATAAGTAGTCCGATTTCATTCGTTAGGCGAGTTCGCATTAGTTAGGCGTTGAAATTTAAGTCTTTTTAGTCGCTGCCCCGGTTTCCTTCAGAAAAAAGGTCAGGGCGAGCGCAAGAACGATCCCGTAGAGCAACGGCTGAAAGCCGGCCTGATAATGCGCCAACGCAAGAGCGGGATCTTCTCCGGGCACTTCAAGAAGTCGCGCGCCGAAAACCGGGCCCAGCAATGCGCTTAAAGTAAAATTGAGGAAATTGACGACGCCGGTGGCCGAACCGCCAAGTTCTGGCGGATTCGCCTCTTTAATTACGGTGTAGGGAATCATCGCCGCGCCGGAAGCGATGCCCATCAAAATTCCGACGGCGTGACCGCGAAAAATTTCGGGATTGCCGAACAGGACCCATGTCACCATGGCCAATAACATGATTGTTCCGCCCAAAATGACTGGCTTGCGGCGACCGAGCCGGTCCGAGATGAAACCAAGCAACGGACAACCGATCATCCAGCCTAGGGGGATCGTCGCGGCCAGAATTACCGCGGCATCGTATTCGCGACCGCGCGCCTCCTGCAGGAAACGAACTCCCCAGGTCATGCCAAGGATGGTCGTTGGAATGAACAATAAGCCGGAGATGAAGCCGCAGAGAATGGATTGCGGATTGCGAAACACCTTGCCTAACGAACGAAACAGCGGGCCGAATCCGCCGGACGCAGTTGCCGTCTTCGGGTTCTCCTTGGGCAAAAGCACCAATAGCGCTGCACTGATGATAAGTCCGAGAATGCCTGCATAAATCCAGAACCGGTCCCATGAAATCCCGCCTTTGATCATTGGCCCGACCAGAAACTGACCGGCTGATCCACCAGCCATGCCAAACATTTGGGTCGCACCGATCAACGAAGCGGCAACGCTGGCCGGGAAATTCTTCGTGATCAGGTAAGCCGCGCCAATCAGTGCGAACGCACCGCCAGCGCCCTGCAAGAATCGGCCGATGTTGGCAAGGTTCACATTGCTTATGCTGAACATCAGTGCGCCGAGTCCGACCAACGCTGCGCCAATTGGAACCATTCGCTTGGCGCCAAAACGGTCGAGCGTCGCGCCGGCCACGAGACTGAATGGTGAATACCCGTAGTAGAACATGCCGACAATGGCGGAGACGCCGAGGGCGTTGACGCCGAACGCCTTGGTCAGCTGCGGCATCATTACGCTCGGCGCGGAGCGGAGCGCGTATTGGTAAAAGTAATAGACGGCGACGAGCAACCACGCGCCGATCGCCGCAAGTCGGACTTTGGAATTCATGCCACGGCGCTTTTCTTAAACGACGTTCAATCCTGACGCGCGGAAACGGGCGAGAGCCTGTGCGATCATTTCGGCCGACGGCGGCTCAGCGTCACGCATTTTGTAGTCCATTCCAAGTTTCTCCCATTTGAAGCGTCCCATTTGGTGAAACGGCAGCACGTCTACTCTTTGAACGTTCCCAAGCTCGGCCGCGAAATCCGCCATTCGTCCGATTTCGTCCATATTGTCGGTCCAGCCAGGTACGATCACGAATCGGATCCAAACCGGATGTTTCTTTGCAGCGAGGCGTCGTGCGAACTCATGGACCGGTTTGTTCTCCATTCCGGTCAATCGTTTGTGCAGGTCAGGCTCGATCGCTTTCAGACCGAGCATCACCAGATCGATCGAAGCCAAATCGGCATCGGTGAGCCGCTCGCCGAAGAAACCGTTAGTTTCGAGGGCGGTGTGGATACCGAGTTTTTTTATTTCAGGAAACAGGTTTGCAAGAAACTTGTACTGTAATAGCGGTTCGCCGCCGCTGATCGTCAATCCGCCTTTCATCGTGCGCAGGCTGTTGCGATATTGATTTACCACTTCGATCGCGCGCTTGAGAGGCACGGGCATTCCATTCGTCAACTTCCACGTGTCGGGGTTGTGACAGAAGACGCACTTAAATTGACAACTGGTAAGCCACGCGACCAAACGCACGCCGGGACCGTCCACCGCTGATCCCGTTGTGAAGGAATGAATAAATCCCCATTCGCCGCTTTCGAGCGCAGACTTCACGTCCGTCTCGTCCACTTTTTCTCCCATCGACAGCCGCAGCTCGAACGGACTGCCGATTGGCGGAGCCTCAGGCGGGAGAGCGGCCAGTTTCATGTTGCATCAGGACATGCCGTGGAACGTGCGATTAATCACATCCATTTGCTGCTCGCGAGTGAGACGAACAAAGTTCACCGCGTAACCCGAAACACGAATGGTGAGCTGCGGATATTTTTCCGGATGCTCCATTGCGTCGAGCAACATGTCGCGATTCAGGACATTGACGTTCGCATGGTAACCGGTTGTGCCGAAGAACGCGTCTAATAGCGCAACGAGATTGTCGATCTGTTCCGGCTTGGTGCGGCCCAATCCGGTCGGCACCATCGTCGTCGTCAGCGAGATTCCGTCCTGCGCATCGCGATATGGAATTTTTGTGACCGACGCCGCCGAAGCCATCACGCCATGAGAATCGCGACCGTGCATCGGATTTGCGCCCGGGGCGAACGGCTCGCCTTTGCGACGGCCATCCGGCGTGTGGCCGGTGTTTTTTCCATAGACCACATTCGACGTAATCGTCAGGACCGACTGGGTGTGGATCGCGTTGCGATACGTCGGATGTTTTCGCAGTTTGCTCATGAACATCGACACCGTCGCCGCCGCCATTTGATCTACGCGATTATCGTTGTTGCCAAACTTCGGGAAATCGCCTTCGGTTTGATAGTCGACAATCAATCCCGTCTCGTCGCGAACCACTTTCACCCGCGCATGGCGAATTGCTGACAGACTATCCGCTATCACAGAAAGCCCTGCGATACCGAACGCCATCGTCCGGACTGGCGCGTAATCATGCAACGCCATCTCGATCCGCTCGTAGGAATATTTGTCATGCATGTAATGAATCACGTTCATCGCGTTCACGTACACCTCCGCCAGCCACTCCATCATTCGCTCGAACTTTCCGGCGACATCGTCGAAATCGAGATAGTCGCCTTTCACGGCATCGACTTTCGGACCGACTTGTTTGCCGGAAAGCTCGTCACGTCCGCCGTTAATTGCATAGAGCAGACATTTTGCGAGGTTTGCGCGCGCGCCGAAGAACTGCATTTGTTTTCCCATCAGCATCGGTGAGACACAGCAGGCAATCGCGCCATCGTCGCCCCACGAGTCGCGCATAAGAGAGTCGCTCTCGAATTGCAGCGCGCTACTCTCAATCGCGACCTTGGCGGCGTACTTGCGAAAATTGTCCGGCAAGCGCGGCGAATACCAGATCGTAAGATTCGGCTCGGGGGCGGGGCCGAGATTATGAAGCGTGTGCAAGAACCGAAAACTGTTTTTCGTCACCAGCGGGCGTCCGTCGTCACCCATTCCCGCGATGGATTCGGTAACCCAGGTCGGATCGCCGGCGAAGAGGTCGTCGTATTCTGGGGTGCGCAAAAAACGAACGATCCGGAGTTTGATGACGAAATCGTCGATGATCTCCTGGGCTTGCTCCTCGGTCAGTTTCCCCCCAGCAAGATCCCGCTCGAAATAGATATCAAGGAACGTGGAAACGCGGCCTAACGACATCGCGGCGCCATTTTGTTCTTTGACCGCAGCCAGGTAGGCAAAGTAAAGCCATTGCACGGCTTCTCGTGCATTTTTGGCTGGACCCGAAATATCGAAGCCATAGCTCTTTGCCATCGCCCCTAACTCATGCAGCGCGCGAATCTGTTCGCCCAGCTCTTCCCGATCGCGGATGATCGCCTCAGTCGACATCTCGGAATCGAGCGCCGCTTTCTCCTTTTCCTTCTCTTTGATCAATCGCGAAACGCCATAGAGCGCTACGCGCCGATAATCGCCGATGATGCGTCCGCGGCCGTAAGCATCGGGCAGGCCAGTGAGAATGTGGGAGCTGCGACAAGCACGAATGTCCCCAGTGTAGGCATCGAATACTCCATCGTTGTGCGTTTTACGATACTTGGTAAACGTGTCGACGACGGCCTGAGGCGCTTCGTAGCCGTAGGTTTTGAGCGAGCTAAGCACCATTCGGAAACCGCCGTTGGGCATGATTGCGCGTTTGAGTGGCGCATCCGTTTGCAATCCGACAATGACTTCGTTGTCCTGATCGATGTAGCCGGGCGCGTGAGCGGTGATCGAGCTCGGGATTAATGAAACATCGAGTACGCCTTTTTTGCGCTCCTCTGGAAACATGTCCGTTAGTTTTTTCCAAATCGCCTTCGTCCGTTCGGTTGCCGGAGCCAGGAACGAATCGTCGCCGTCGTATGGCGTGTAGTTTTGCTGCAAAAACCAGCGCACGTTGATGTCGCGTTGCCACAACCCCGGCTTAAATCCGCGCCATGCTTCCTTGGTGTCAGGAAGTGACGATTCAGTCTTTTTTGGTTTTGACGACTTCTCCGATTTGGTTGCTACTGCTGTTGCCATTCTGTTCTCGCGAAACGCGCCCTCGATTTGAGTTAGCAAAGAACGAGGTTAGCGGCCAACCCCCCTTCGCTCGTCTCTTTGTACTTTGCGCTCATGTCCTTGCCGGTATCGGCCAGGGTCTTGATCGTGGTGTCGAGATCAACGCGATGACGCGAGGCGATCTCATTTGTCGCGACCATGAAAGCGGTCCACGCTTTCACCGCGCCGAATGCACATCGTTCGATGCACGGAACTTGAACATAGCCGGCAACCGGATCGCATGTTAAGCCGAGGTGATGTTCAATCGCCGACTCCGCTGCATTCTCAAGAACCAGCGGCGAGCTGTCCATGACCTGCGCAATCAAAGCGGCTGTCATTCCGGAAGCCACGCCGATCTCTGACTGACAACCGCCTTCGGCGCCAGAGAGCGTGGCGTTGTGTTTACACAAATAACCGATCGCCGCACCGGCAAGTAGACCTCCGCGGATTTTTTCCATCGGGACCTTGCGCGGGCCTTCGACCAGCGCGTAAACAATTGCCGGCATGACTCCGGCGGAACCGCCGGTCGGTGCCGTGATGACTAAATGCCCCCGAGCATTTTCTTCCGAAGCGGCCAAGGCGCAGGCCGAAAGCAAGGCAACCGCTTTGTCGGTGTCATACTTATCGTCCTGGGCGCGCTCCCAAACAGTTGCCGCTTTCGACTGTAACTTAATCGGACCGGGCAGGACTCCTTCCTTGACGGCCAGGCCCGCTTTCACTGTCGCGATCATCGCGTTCGCGATTTTGTCCAGAAAGGCGTTGATTTGGTCTTCAGTCTTCCCAGAGATGGCAATCTCATTCGCCATGATCACCTGCGCGATCGAGAGATTATTTGTCTCCGCATGCTGACGCAGTTCCTTCATCGTCGCATAAGGATACTTGGGCTGCCCTTTCTTCGGCGGTGTATAACCTTTCCACTCGTAGAATCCGCCACCGGGCGAATAATATTCCAGTTCATAGATCGGCTTGCTGCCGGCCATCAACTTGCAGGTCATGGTATTTGGATGCGGAAAGTTGCCCGTCGGTGAATCGTAAATGATGTCGGCGAGTGAAAGGTTGAACGTTTTGTCACCAAGTTTGACCGGGTAGGTTTGCGACGTGTCTTTCATCATCGCTTCCAGGAAGAGCGGATCTACCGTCGCCGGTTCTTTGCCAATAAGACCTGCCAGCGCCGCGCGCTCGGTCACATGTCCTTTTCCAGTAGCACTCAGACTGCCGTAAAGATGAACCCTTAACCCGGTCGCCTTGGCTAATTGATCAGCCGGCAGCTTTGCGCAGCGCTGATAAAAATCGTAAGTGATCCGCATCGGACCGATCGTGTGCGAGCTCGATGGGCCTGGACCGACTTTGTACATTTCGTCAACCACGGTCATCACTGGCCCCTTGGATTGCTTCACAATGTCCAGGTCGGGCGACATGCCAGCACCTAATTGGGGTTTCCCGGCAGGTTTGGCTGCGGCTTCTTTCGCTGCCTGCGCGGCGCGGGCTTCGCGTGTCCACGTTGTGCCAGTCATCACCGCGGCGGCGCCAATGACGGCGTTGCGGATGATGAAGGTCCGGCGGTCGATGTTTGAATCTAACGATTTAATTTCCGGCAGCTCCGGAACCTGCTCATTGATGTTGTCTGATCTGTTCATTGGTTTGGTCTGCGTTTGAGTTTCTGAAATTCAGTTCATGGATCCTTCGCTTTGAATTTCGTCAATAAATCCCAGCGCGCCCTTGGCGCCGATGTTGGCGGCGTTCGCTTCGTCGGTGTCGATGTGCATGGCGAGCTTGAAATTTGGATCCACCCGCACGAGCACATCGCCGAAGACAAGCTCACGGTCCCCAGTTACGCGGACGCGGACGAATGATTTGTCGCGCACGCCGTAGCGGAGTGCGTCCTCGGGCGACATGTGAACGTGACGCAACGCGCAAATGACGCCGCGATCGATCTGGACGCTGCCGGTCGGACTTTCCAATGTGCAACCGGGTGTGTCCGCAATGTCGCCGCTTTCGCGAATCGGCGGAGCGATGCCAAGCTTGAATTGTTCGGTCATCGCGATTTCGACCTGGGTATACTTGCGCGCCGGACCGAGAATGCGAACCCGCTCGATTTTGCCTTTCGGTCCGACGATCGCCAGCTGCTCTTTGCAGGCGTATTGGCCGGGCTGCGAAAGATCGGCATGTTTTGTGAGCTGATGACCTTTGCCAAACAGCGCTTCGACGTGCTCCTGCGTAAGATGAATGTGATGCGCTGATACTTCGACCAGAAATGATTGTTGTTTTTGCGCATCAAGCACCTTGGTGATGTAGGAACGGCTCAGCGTCCGCAGTGCTTCGCGCGCCATCATCCGTTCCTCGTCTGTTGGGACAACGAGCGCGGCGACTCTCGAGTTGTCGCCTGAAATGACAGTGACGGCGTCACCGCGCGCATCATTATTGCGTTTCTCGTCGAGTGCGATACCCATGCATTCCAATCCCTGGAGTGCGAGCGCGCGCACGACCGCGCTGCCCTGACCGATCCCGCCGGTGAAGATCACCGCGTCGAGTCCGCCGAGCGACGCCACATAAGCGCCAATGTATTTTCGGACGCGATAGCAAAAGGCTTTAAGCGCGAGCAGCGCCCGGCGATTCCCTTGATCGGCCGCCGTCAGAACTTCGCGCATATCGCTCGAAACTCCGGACAATCCGAGCAAACCGCTTTTCCTGTTGAGCATCTCGTCGATCTGGGCGCTCGTTAGGCCATCGCGTTCCAGAAAACTAATAATACCCGGATCGAGATCGCCCGAGCGCGTTCCCATGATCAAACCTTCCAAGGGAGTGAATCCCATCGAGGTGTCGATGGAGCGGCCGTGATCGACTGCGCAGAGGGACGACCCGTTTCCAAGATGGCAAGTCACCAGCCGCAACTCGTTAGGCCGTCGCTTCAGGAATTGGGCGCCGCGCAATGCGACATAGTTGTGAGAACTGCCGTGGAATCCGTAACGGCGCACCGCTTTTTTCTCGTAGAGTTCGTGGGGGATTCCGTAGAGGAAGGCATAAGCCGGCAGCGTGTGATGAAATGCGGTGTCGAAGACCGCGACGTGCGGCACGGCCGGATAGAGACGGCGCATCTCCTTGATGCCGGCGAGCATGACCGGATTGTGTAGCGGCGCGAGCGGATTGAGTTTCTCGATTTCGGCGAGAACTTCTTCAGTGATCAATGTTCCTTCGGTGAATTTTTCGCCGCCATGCACGAGGCGATGGACCACAACGCTGACTTCCCCGGCTCCGCCAATGACTCCCGTTTCTTTGGCCGTAAGTTCGGCGGTCATCGCCTTGAACGCTTCGACGAAGCCGCCCTTCGGCAGATCTCTTTTCGCTTCGCCTTTCGGTCCGCGATGTTTGAAACGCGTTCCCTTCAGGCCAATTCGTTCGATTGACCCCCGCGCGTGCTGCGATTCATCAGCCGTATTGTAAAAGCTGTACTTGAGCGATGACGAGCCGCAGTTGATCACGAGAATTTTCTCCGGCCGCTCACCCTTCAGTTTCAGCCCGTAAGGATCGTCCCCCTCGCGCAACGCGGCGGCGGCCTTCACCGGATCGGACATGAGCATTTTCATTCGGTCGGCAATGGTGCGCGAAATGCGCTGCACCGCGCCCGGTTCCGCCACGATGATCGATTGAAACAACGACACAGGAATGAGCAGGATTTCGCACGGGGACTCAGCGATGAAGTTCGCGAGCAGCGGGTTGCCGCTCATAAGCGACAACTCGCCGAAAGTATCGCCGGCGTTCAATTGGCCGAGGCGTTGTCCATTAGTGCCGGCGATCACCGTTCCACTCAGCACCACACCAAAGTGCGCGGCTTCTTCGCCGCGGTGCATGATGGCTTCCTTGGCCTCAAACGAACCGATCCGCGAACCGTCCACCAATTGCTGAAGACGTTCGTCCGAGAAATCCTTGAACATTTCAGCTCGCGTTTTGAGAAATTCGCGCGTGCTGATTTTCGATGAAGGCTTATCCGAGCTCATCCGTCCCGAGTCTGCTTTGTTCGCGTAAAATCGCCTGCCTCGGGGGCGTTAGGATATAGGACTTTGGGCCTAGGGGGGCGACTGTCAGGATCGAATTGCCTAACGAATATGGCGTGAAGCCAAATCTCTTCTACTCGGGGCGCGTCGATTGATGCGCGCTCGCCCGATCGATTTAGTCCTTGCTAAGCGCCGATTCAACTTCGGCCAGGAATTCCGCGTCGGCCACTGGCTTGAGAAAGAATCCGGTTGCTCCCGCCTCCATCGCCTTAGCCCGCACCGATGGATCGTCTTTGCTGGTCAGGACAATCACACGACTGGCCGGCGAAATTGTTTTGAGCGACTTCTGCACTTCCAAGCCATTCATTTTAGGCATGAGAATATCGAGGACCACCACGCGAGGTTGGCAAGTCTTGGCATGCTCCAAAAACTCGATCGGATCAATAAATGACTCCACCTTCCAACCCGCCGAGGAAAGGAGCCGGCTCGTTGCCTTCAATACCGACGGATCATCATCGACCAGACAGACCGTAAAAGCTCTAATATCGGCAACCATGGTTGAGCTTCCTGCTTGCGAAAACAACTCCCCGTTCAAAACCTGTCCCTCCAAGTCTCCTGGCATATTGTTTTTCAATCGAATTCAGTAATTCGTTTTTTCCGAGCACATCCCGGGCCGCATTTCCACGATGGACTTTGACCGGGAAGACAATCGCCGTTGCACGTGAGGTTTGTTTAAGGCGGCCCACGACTTCCGATCGGTGGCGCCGTAATCCTGAGAAATCGCGGATTGCGGCCTGTGGGTTGTAATGCCGTGCATAATCAAGAATCGTGTCTGGACGAGAAAACGGTTTTGCTTTCCAACCGGCCGAGACCTGAATCTCACAAGTCGACCCCCGCGGGCTCGGATTATTATCGAGCACACAGACAAGCGCAGCGTTGGAACTCGAAGATGATTTGAGGATCTGCTCGCTCCAAATTCGGTCTGGTCCGGCCGCCGTCATTTTTCGAGAATCGATCGACATATCTCAGTAGAGTAGACGGCTATTCAGTCACCTATGGGACCTTCGTCCCATGGGCTAACCGGTCAGCACTCTTCTCCTTTGCTCTTTTCCGCAAAACGCGGCCCGTTTTTCGACAATGAGCGATCGTTCTTTAAGAGCGCTCGTGTCCGCTCGACGAGACCAGCGTTTTCCGGTGGCAGCGGATCGCCCAGGGCCCGATGGACCGCTGCCAGAAACCTGGCGTCATCGAGAGGTTTGAGAAAAAAAGCGAAAGCTCCTGCCTGCATCACGGTCGATTCGGCTGCGCGATCTTCATGGCCGGTAATAAAAATCACGTGAGTCTCCGGCGACCGCGCGCAGAGGTGTGCGAGCAACTCCATTCCCGTCATTTCCTGCATCCAGATATCTAAAACGGCCAGAGGGACGGAATGCGTCTCCATGTAATCCAATGCTTCATCCGGATGCGCAAAAGCAGATACGCCAAACCCCTCCGACTCAAGCAGCCTGCGAACCGATTCAAGGACTGATGGGTCGTCATCAACCACGCATATAACTCTGCGGCCGACGGCCCTTGGCCGATCATTTCCCGAATTTTGCGGGCTGCTCGGATCAGATGGCGGTTGGACAGCGATGGGGAAACCTCACACGTTGTTAATCCAGTGCTCGTCCGGATAAAGAGTGGCCGGCGTGTCCAGCAACCAGAGCTTGGAATCAACGGCGGACGATGAAATCATTTTCGGCAACGGATGATTCGGAAGACCAGGCGACATTTGGACAATTTGGCTAAATGATTTGCCGGGGTCGGTCCCGAATTCTGTGGGGGAAAATGTCGCCCGGCAACCTGCGCTGAAATCAGTAATTAAGTCTGACACGCTGCCAACTAAAGTGTGTGGCCGGAAAAAGAAAATCAGACCTTGGTCTTATTCCAACGCTTCGCGACATTTAGGAAGACTTCGGTCTTGAATAAAGCGCGACCAGTCGCGCGATCAGGACCGCGACATAGAGAAGTCCGGTGATCGCCTCAGTTGCGGCAAGCATCCGTGCAATCTTCGTAACAGGAGTGATATCGCCGTAGCCGACCGTACAAAGGGTAATAAAGCTGAAGTAGAAGGCATTGAAACCTTCCATAGTCTCTTTTGCATCGGTTGCGGTGTTGAATGAAAAGGCTCCCGGGCTCAACGATTCGACCAGCCAGTAAGCCATTGTCCAGAGCAAGCCGAGCATCAGGTAAGCGGAAATGCTGGCGCAAAGCACTTCTGTGTCTACCGAAGCGGCTCGCAGAACGAAGCGCAGCAAATGGAATACAGTGAAAGCAATTAAGCCGATACCCGCTAGCAGAAATATCTCCCGCGGCATGAGATGCGGATGAAAATGGTTGAGCCATCGGCCTGCGATTGCCGGGATCGCGAGTAAAAGCGCGATGATCAAACTACTAGGGTGGTTCGCAACGGCCAGGACTGCGGAGAGCAGTACCAGAGAAATCAGAGCCGAGACTATCAGTTCTCCATTTTTAATTTCCTCGACAAAAGGTGTGAGAAACAAAAGCAACGCAATAACGATGAGCAGTTCAACCATCGAGAGCCGATGGAGTCCGGGTGCTCTAAATAGCTTCTTATTTGCATTCATTGGTCCTCCTTTCCACGTGGCAAGTCTCAGGAGGCCTCTTCATTGCACTATGCGGGGAAACGTTGGACCGGGTGTTAAGCGGACGGTGGTCGGTGGCTTTGGCGACCGCGCGAATCTATTGAAATGAAACTCCGAACCGCTCTAATTATTCTGTTGCCCATTCTACTTTGCCGGTATCGAGATCGTAAACGGCC
>Ga0187779_10000290_pt1 | contig 35028 bp, 34 predicted proteins | sample 1015_Q2_SP10_10__FD_132435 | JGI IMG/M metagenome (GOLD analysis project Ga0187779, IMG submission 132435) | Tropical peat soil microbial communities from peatlands in Department of Meta, Colombia - 1015_Q2_SP10_10_MG | ecosystem: Environmental > Terrestrial > Soil > Wetlands > Peat | place... | reverse complement strand
TATGTTTACCCGTTTAAATCCAATAGGAAAATATTGACAATTCCATATATCTTTGCTTGTATTAATGTACGCATCGATAGAGCTTAACTTTTCGCGAGAAGAGAGCGGAAAGTTGCAAGTCTTCGAGGAACAGGGGGGCCGAGCTGTCAAGGGATGATGCTTTGCATGTACGGTAGTTTGTTTTGATAGGAGTAACAATAGTAAAAAATCATCGACTCAACACTACCATTCACTTGTACTGTCAATAATTTTTTCAGGTTTATTTCCTATGATCTCATCGGTACAATCTGGCAAAAGCAAACACAATGATCAGCTGGAGTGGATGGTCAGGCCTGCTGAGAGCTCCGGAGAGTAAAGATTTTAGCGTCTTTACGTGGTCCAGATAATAACGAGGAAATGAATAGCTTTACCACATATGCATGCAAATCGAGTAGGACCATATGAACGCCGAACAAGGCAGGCTCCAAGAGGCCAGGGAACAAGAGGTACTCCGGTAGAAGTGATGGCCCTACCTCAGCGAGCAGCAGTGGGGCACGGTTCGCCGGTGAGGCATAAGACATGAGAACGTGGCCCGATCATCCTGTAGTGTACGAGATCAATACCTGGGTGTGGCTGGGGGAGTTGAGCCGGAAATACCGGAAGTCTATTGACCTCGCGACCGTTCCAGAACAGGAGTGGGATACGATCGCCTCTTATGGCTTCAATGCCCTGTGGTTCATGGGGGTCTGGGAGCGAAGCCCGGCCGGAATCGGGATCTCCCTGCGAAACAAGGGGCTTCTGGAGGATTTCAGGAGGGCCCTCCCTGACTTTTCAACTATCGACATGCCCGAGATGAACGGATATGAATTGACGACGGAAATCAGGCACCTGGAGGCGGGTACAGGGCATCGGACACCGATCTTCGCCATTACGGCCAGCGACTTCGACCTGAGCGCAGAACGTGCCAAGGCCTTCGGCTTCAGCGGGTACATGCTGAAACCGCTCGACCTCGATGTCCTCGAGAGAAAACTTTCGGAACCTTAGAGCGGACGGCTCACGAGCCATCCGCTATGATGATCAAGGAGGAATGGATGAGTTCTTTGACCCGCTGGCAACGCGTCTCTCAGGGCATGGTTTTAATTGCATTGATAATGGCTGTGATATTTACGGTCCCGGCGCAAGCACAGTCCGTTGCCCCCGCCGACCCGTGGACATTCTCGATTACGCCCTACCTTTGGCTGCCGAATATCAACGGCACGCTTAAGTACATCATTCCGCCGGGCTCCGGGGGGAGCCCCGAGGTTGAGACCGGGCCGAACGACTATCTCCAGGCGCTTCAAGCTGTCCTCATGATCTCGGGCGAGGCTCGCAAGGACAGCTGGTCGGTGTTCACCGATCTCATCTACCTGAACTTTGCTGATCAGAAGAGCTCGATCAAATCAGTAGACTTCGGCGGCAATATCGTGAGCTCCAGCGTGAACGTTGCGACCAGTTCATCGTTACGGGGTCTGGAGTGGACGCTCGGTGCAGGCTACGCGGTCCGGACTGTGCAGGCCATAAAGCTTGATGTTTTTGGCGGCCTCCGGTATCTCGGCCTGGAGGCCAAGACTGACTGGCAACTTGAGGCGGCAATCAGTGGGCCGGGCGGAGGGCAGACGTTCCCGCAAGCCGGCGAGGTCTCCGGGAGAGCGGATCTCTGGGATGGGATCGTCGGCGTCAAGGGGCGCATTCTGCTTGGCAGCAGCCGCTGGTCAATCCCATACTACCTCGACGTCGGCACGGGTTCGTCGAGCCTGACATGGCAGGGGATGCTCGGCGTCGCGTACTCGTTCAAGTGGGGCGGGGTGACGCTCACTTACCGCAACCTTTACTACGACGAGAAGGACGATAAGCTTCTCCAGAACTTCCGCTTCACGGGGCCGGAGATCGGCGTGACGTTCCTCTTCTGATCCCGTGCCTGGGATGGATACTTTCCCAACTTGTAGCAGAAACATGTTGCATGACAACATACGAAAAAATAGCGAGAGGGATGTCTGACCGCTGAACACATCCCTGCTTACCGCGGGTGGCTTAAAACTCAAGAGTTCCCGTACAAGCGTCGAGCTGTATTCAATGATTGTCACGTCGGCCAGCAAGTGCATGTTTGTAAATGCTTCTTGCAGGGAGCTTATGTTTGATGGACAGAAGAATAAGTGCCGTAACTTGTAGTCCACTGTATATTCCAGATCGCTCGATAATTTCGTTTTTTATTTAAATATTGTAGAATCTTGAAGTATGCTCATGCAGTTTGTTCGATCGAGGCTGACATGGAAAGACGTACAAACACCCCTCCCGTCATCCCAGAATAAATCAGTTTACATATCTATCTGAAATCGCTATAATATTTCGAGAGTAAAAATTTATTGCATTTCATCTGCAAATAATGCGGGATTTTTCACCAGGTGCGCAAATGATTTATTGTTTTTTTGTGAAATATATCGGTAACGCGTTGCCACAAATCTGGCGTATCCACGGACATCTGACGCCGCATGCCGTTCAGCTGTCTGTTTATAAAATATTATACATGGCAACCTCTAATATATGCGAATCGCCGGTATACAGATAAGCGCTGGCAGTGATCTTGAGCGGAACATGCAGCGTGCTGTGGAAATGGCCAAGGTGGCGGCTGACAAGGACGCAAGGATCATCTGTTATCCTGAGCTTTTTCTCACTCCATGGTTCCCTCGGCACGAAGAGCGCGCACTCCTCTCCTGGGCAGTGGATGTCGCAGGCGCGCATCTTGAACGCTTCAGAATATTCTCCGAAAACATGAAAACGGTTCTCCTCGTACCTTTCTTCGAATACGCGAACGACAAGTACTACAATAGTACGGCGATATTCGATTCAGGAAAGATCGTCGGCACCTACCGCAAGATACATGTACCGAACCTGCCACTCTACCGCGAGCAATTTTACTTTTCTTCCGGCGATTCTGGCTTCCCCGTATTCGCAACATCCCAAGGAAAGATCGGCGTCCAGATATGCTGGGATAACTTTTTCCCCGAAGGAAGCCGAATTCTGGCGCTCAAGGGTGCGGAGATCATTTTTTCACCAACTGCCGCCTCCCTTGACACTCACCCTCTTTGGGAGCGCGCCATCACGGCCAACGCCTTTGCGAATAATCTTTTTATCTTCCGCGTCAATCGTGTCGGCCAGGAAGAAGGGATTTCGTTTTATGGCAGGAGCTTTTGTGCCGGTCCTTGGGGTGAGATGGCGTCAGAACTTGCAGGTGGAAAAGAGGCGATCGTGATCGCGGACATCAACCTTGCCGAACGCAAAGCTGCTTCCGAGACATGGGGATTCCTCAAACACCGAATGCCGGGAGCGTACGGGGAACTATTAAAATAGTTGTGTCGTATTCCTGCCATTGTGTAATATTTCGCGAGCTCAGGTTTTCCGAGTTCCTATCAAGCGACATCCTAAACCCTCAGCTTTCAGGCGGCGTGAGGATGACAACAAGAGATGTCGATGGCAGCGCTCGGAGAAGCGCAGCAGAAATACCTGTGCATAACCATGAGGAGGGGAAACTATGAAACGGCTGATCGTCTTGCTGGCATGCCTATCGATGCTTGTGAGCTCATCGGCATTCGCTGCCGATGTGGTCAGGCTGGGGAATCTCAAGTTCGCCCATTACGGCGCCGTATCGTACATGAAGGAAATCGCTGCTAAGTATAATCTGGTCATCGAGGAGCGTGTCTTTCCCAAAGGGATCGACATTGTCCCGGCAATCATCGCCGGGGACATCGATATTGCCGCCAGTGCGATCGACGGTGCCATTGCGGCCCGCGCAGCCGGAGTACCTATCTATATCGTTGCGGGTTTTGCTCGGGGAGGCGCTCGGATCGTTGGCCGCTCGGATGTGAAATGGAATTCGATAGCAGACCTCAAGGGGAAAAAAGTCGGTGTGCCTCGCGGTGGTGCTCAGGAGCTGGTCCTGCTTGCCGAACTGGGCATGTACAACCTGACTTTTTCCGAGAACCCGGGCAAGGACGTGCAGATCGTCTACCTGGCTTACGCGGACCTCAATCAGGCGCTTCTTTCGCACAATGTAGACGCCATAAGTCAGTCGGAGCCGCAATCTTCGCAAGCCATCAGCAAGGGCTACGGTGTGGAAATCATCAAGCCCTATGACACGCCCCTCGGTGAGCCGGTGAGGACGTTGATCATGACCGAGAAAATGTACGATGGGAAAAAAGACGTGGCGGAACGTGTCATGAAATGCTTTGTAGAAGCAACCAAGCTGTTCATCGAACACCCTGACCTTGCAGAAAATTACGTACGGGACAAGATGTTCAAAGGACAACTCTCAAGCGAAGATTATCGCCAGGCAATCGAAAACTCACCCTTTACCTACGATGTCTCCCTGCAGCAGGTACAGATATCGACAGACATGATGGCCAAATACGGTATAGCAAAAATGACGAACCCTCCAGTGGCCAAAGATTACGTCAGACTGGGCCTGTTGGATCAGGCCAAAAAGGAATTGCATGCACGATAGGCTGACACGTAGCTCAGCAAGGATGTTTAAACAACTGGTCCACTCGACCATCATTCCGTTCGGCCTGCTCGTTGTCTGGGAAGTAGCATCCCGCTATCATGTGTTCAGCCCCCAGGCCCTGCCTGCGCCATCCCAGGTGTTCATGAAGTGGATCGACTATGCCCGACCTCATGAGCCGTACGATGCAGCGCAGACGAGCTATTTGATCTGGTTCTTTTCGGGTGAGCTTCCGCAGGATCTGTGGGCGACATTCTTCCGCGTGCTCATCGGTTTTATGATCGGCGCAGGACTCGCCCTTCCCTTGGGTCTCTTCATGGGTAATTTTGAGCGGATATATCAATTATTCAATCCACTCATCCAGGTACTGCGGCCAATTCCCCCTATTGCCTACGTTCCACTTTCCATCCTCTGGTTCGGGTTGGGAAATCCCCCCGCTTTTTTTCTTATCAGCCTTGGTGCGTTCTTTCCCGTCCTCATGAACACAATATCGGGAGTCAGGAACGTCGATGCGATTTACATTCGTGCTGCCCTCAATCTCGGTGCAAGCAGGATGACCCTGTTCGGCCGCGTCATTATGCCGTCGGCCATGCCTCATATTCTTACAGGTCTGCGAGTCGGCATCGGCGTGGCATTCATCTGCGTTATCGTGGCAGAGATGATCGCGGTGAACAACGGCTTGGGTTACCGGATCCTGGAAGCGCGGGAATATTTCTGGTCTGACAAAATCATTGCCGGGATGATCACAATCGGCCTCCTGGGTCTTGCTATCGACACGGTTATGAGCAGGATCAATAACTATCTGCTTCGCTGGCATCGGGGCATGGAGAGCAGCTAGGGGTAGAGACATGGATTCGTTGGCAGTGGCAGTCGGTAATGGAGCGCCGATCGTCCGGATGGAAAACGTGAATAAGGTTTTCCGGTCCGCGAACAGGGAAATCATAGCGCTCAGAGATATTACGCTGGAAATTTCTCGAGGCGAGTTTATCTGCATCCTGGGGCCGTCCGGATGCGGCAAATCCACCCTCTTGAACGCAATCGCCGGGTTTTCGCTGCCTTCATCCGGAAAACTGATCGCCAATGACCAGGAGGTTACCGCCCCCGGACCGGACCGGGCCATGGTTTTTCAGGAGTACGCACTGTTTCCCTGGATGAGCGTCGCGGAAAACATTGCTTTCGGGCTGGAGATCAAGAACCTTTCTAAAATGGTGATCAGGTCTAGGGTTGATGCGCTCCTGGAAAAGTTTCAACTAACGGATTTTCGAGACCGGTTTCCCAAGGACCTTTCTGGCGGCATGCGCCAGCGCGTTGCGATCGCCCGCTCCCTTGCCCTTGATTCACCCATGCTGCTCATGGACGAGCCCTTTGGGGCGCTGGACGCACTGACGCGAAGCTCGATGCAGGATGAACTTCTGCGCATCTGGATGGAGTTCAAAAAGACTATCATTTTCGTCACTCACAGCATCCAGGAATCCATTGTGCTTGCTGACCGCGTGGTGGTCATGACCTACCGACCGGGCACCATTAAAAAGATTGTGCCGGTGAACATCCTCCATCCCCGAGATATCAGCTCACCGTGGTTTATCAGCCTTCAGCAGGAACTGACCGACATGGTCATGGAAGAGCAAGAACGCTCGCAAAAGGCTGAATCAGATATAGCATGAAGTGACAAATTGACATCCTCTCCGGGCTTCAGGCCGGGTTTTTCAACGCGTGGTGAGCACAGCAAAGAAGATTTCAGTACCTGCGGGTGGATCTTCGCAGTGCCATGGGGACACCAGGCTAATGCCTGGTGATGTCATAGATGCCCAGGCGGGGGCATGGCGGTAGTTGCCCTTAACTATCCAGTATCACTGACATGCTCTTTGAACAGGAAAGACCGCTCAGAATCAGCGCGAAAGAACTCTAAAACTCCTCTATTCTCCCTTCCGATATCGTAATCATTAAGCAATCTGATATAATAGAAAGAGAGCGTATCTGCATTTCCAAGGCGAAGATTATGAAAGCCATGGTGCTCAAGAAAATTGCGAACCTCCCTGAAAACAGGTTCCCGCTTGAACTCGACGACGTAGCGCTCCCCATACCTAAAGAAAACGAAATCCTTGTCAAGGTTTCAGTCTGTGGTGTATGCCACACGGAGCTTGACGAAATCGAAGGCAGGACGCCTCCCTCGAAATATCCGGTTATCCCCGGCCATCAGATCATTGGCCACGTCGAAACAGCAGCAAGCCTGGGCAACAGGTTTAAGATTGGCGACCGCGTCGGCATTGCATGGATTCATTCGGCCTGTGGAGCATGCAGGTATTGCCGCACAGAAAGGGAAAACCTCTGCGATAATTTTAAGGCAACAGGCAGGGACGCTGATGGAGGTTACGCAGAGTTCACCGCTGTTCCCGAATCATTTGCATTCAGGATTCCAAAATTATATTCTGATGCTGAGGCCGCGCCACTCTTATGCGCAGGCGCTATTGGATACCGCTCGCTTCGCCTGACAAACATGAAAGATGGTGACTCGATAGGGTTTGCGGGTTTCGGCGCATCAGCACATCTCGTGCTCAAGATGGTTCGGCATCTGTATCCTCATTCAGCTATCTATGTATTCTCTCGTACAGAGGGAGAACGGGCGTTCGCTCAGGAACTCGGCGCTGTCTGGTCGGGAGACAGTGAAGAAGAAGCACCTGAGAAATTATACGCTATCATAGATACGACGCCCGCATGGAAGCCGGTCGTTAACGCCATGAAGAGCCTCGAAAAGGGCGGACGGCTCGTGATCAATGCGATCCGGAAGGAGGATCGGGACAAGGATGCGGTCTATGCAATCGACTATCCTCGAGATCTTTGGATGGAAAAGGAGATCAAGAGCGTCGCGAACGTTACGAGAGCAGACGTGGAAAATTTTTTGAAGTTGGCCGCCGAGATTCCTCTCAGACCGGAAATCCAGGAGTATCCTCTTGAGGAAGCTAATACCGCCCTCCTCGAATTAAAAGAGCGAAAGATCCGCGGCGCGAAAGTGCTGAGGATATCTTAAAAGCCTGCTCTATGCCATTCTCTCCCAACATGCAGAAAGGCGGCACGCTGTCTCCCTCATACACAGATAACAAGTTAATCGCTCCAGAGCATTTGAAAATCGAATACTGACTCTTCGCTAATCGAATATCCTCTAGCCGAAAGAGCCCGGCCCGAATGCAGCTCCGTCCCCCTTGCTGAACCCCAAACCCTCTGAGTTATAAAGCATTTCACCCCTCCCTAGAAGACTAACCTGTTCCTTTAGCATAGTGGCACATGCTATGCATTATAGTAGTGCGGAAGCGCGGAGCGGAGCCACAGACAGTAAAGGCGGAAGAAGGATATGGAACTTGGATTCGTGGGATGTCTGAAAAAGATTATGAGGCGGAATGCACAGGAGGTAGCTATGACGAAGCCTTCAATTGCTGGCAATAGTCATGAAAAAAACCGGGTTCTGTCCGCATCGACAAATTCCCCTAACGTAACGCAGGTGCTCCAGCCCGTCCCTACCATGAGCCTACGACCCGGACCCAGTAAACCGGTTCCGTTTGCGTTCGGTCAAACTACTATGGTGCCGTCACCTGCGTGGTCCGGGATCACAGACACGGGAAGGGTGCGTGAGCGGAACGAGGATAATTTTGCGATCTTGGAACTTGCAGACAGGGTTTTGTTTGTCGTTGCTGACGGCATGGGCGGTCACGATGCCGGTGACGTCGCGAGCAGGATCGCGACTGAGGCGGTATGCAAGATCGTGGAAGGTGATCATTCGGTGCTTACGGATCCCCTGGCTCTTGTTGAACGCGCTGTGCAGGAGGCCAATATCGAAGTACTGCAGGAGGGGGTGCGGAGGAGATCTGATATAGGTACAACGCTCAGTGTGGTACTCGTGGTAAATAATTTTGCCTATATTGCGCATGTGGGCGACAGCAGAGTCTACTGGATCGAGAACGGGTCGATTTCCCAAATCACCAACGATCATTCCCTGGTAGCAAAACTTGTTGCATCGCGAACGTTGACGAAAGCAGAAGCCAGGAACCACCCCAAATCCAATCTTCTTTTTCGCTCGATTGGGACCGACGAGAACGTCAAAGTAGATACCGTTCGTATAGTGCTGAAAAAAGGCGGGACGCTGCTGCTCTGTACGGACGGTCTCTGGGGAGAGATTTCGGATGAAGATATGCACAGAATATGCACGAGCGAGAGAGACGCCGTACCCGTGGCAGCAAAACTCGTACGCGCGGCAAATGAGAACGGAGGGAAAGACAATATTACCGCGATAGTCGCGAGAGTATCGTAAAGAGCGGATAAGGGATTGGGGGGAGGAAATGTATAGGCGTATTTCTCTCCATGCTACACCTCATGCAAAATACAAAAGGAGGAACAAATCATGAAGAACGCATTAAACGTACGATGCATCATGAGCAAAGACACGTTGCAGGCCATTACTTCAGAGCAGGCGGTTTATGCCCTTATTGACGTCAAGCCGAAAAACGGAATGGCGTTAGGAGCCATGGCTGCAAACATCGCCCTTGTGCTTGACAGAAGCGGTTCCATGGACGGGGAGAAGATGGAGAACATGAAGGAAGCAGCAGGCTATGTGGTTGATCATTTGAGCGACCGGGACCTTGTCTCTATCACGATTTTTGACGACCAGGTGGTTCCGTTGGTTTCAAGCCAGGTTGCACAAAATCGCGACGAAATCAAGACGAAAATTGGCTCGATAACCGAACGCGGAGGAACGCAGATAGCGGACGGGCTTCGGGCAGGCTTAAAAGAAGCGATGGAAGGATATGCCAATGAGCGCGTAAACCGGATACTTCTGCTCACGGATGGCCGGACCTGGGACGACGAGGATACGTGCCTCAAACTAGCCGATGAGGCGGGAAAGCAGGGTATCGCGATCACGAGCATCGGCATCGGTGACGACTGGAACGAAAAACTGTTGCTTCAGATCGCGGAGAGGTCTCGCGGAAACTCCCACTGGATACAGAATCCCATCTCAATCCTCGATGCGTTCCGTGAGGAGGTGGATGGCGTGCAGACCGTAGCTGCAACGAACCTGAACGTCACTATGCGTATGAGCCCAGGCGTTCGGCCCGTCAGGATATTCACCATGGTGCCGATGATCGTTGATGTGACGCATAAAGCAGTGAAAAACGGTATCGTTGACGCAGATCTCGGCACGCTCGACGGTGCGCGGGGCCAGACAATACTGATTGAGGCGCGCGTCCCTGCAGAACCTGCTGGCAGATTTCGGCTCGGCGAGGTGGAAGTCTCTTACGACGTGCCGACGCAGGGCATAAAGGCGCAGAAGAACAAGACGGATATCTTCCTTACGTTCACTGAGGATGCAGCAACCGCAGCGAAAGTGAATGCCGAAGTTATGAACCTCGTTGAGAAAGTGAACGCATTCAAGCTCCAGACCAGGGCATTGACTGAAGCAGAGGCGGGCAATATCGCGGCAGCGACGCAGAAGCTTCAGGCTGCTGCGACGGTGTTTCTGCATCTGGGTGAAGATGAACTTGCAGAAACAGCTGAGAAGGAAATCCTGGGGCTCAGGAAAACCGGCAGCCTGAGTTCCCTGGGGACCAAGAAGCTCGAATACGGAACAAGAAAACTGACCCGGGCGATGAGGTAGAGACAGCGGCCAAAGAACAACGACCTGCGCTATGTTCCATGCGTTAAGCGCAAATAAAAAAAGAGGAGGACATTGCTATGAAATGCAAAGAATGCCAGATGGAGAATATCGAAGGAGCGCTTTTCTGTGAAGAGTGCGGGGCAAAACTGAATGAGATGCCGGAGCCTGTCGAAACGTCTGTAGAGGCAGGCAACATGAACATCGTGCTCTCCACTGCAGACGGTAGCAGAGTGGAGATCCCGTCAAAGAATGAGGTCATAATCGGCAGGGAAGACCCCGTCAGTGAGGTGTTCCCTGATGTGGACCTGACCGGTCTGGGCGGTATGGAAAAGGGCGTCTCCCGACGACACGCGGTCATTCACCGTTCCGGTGCTGACTATACCGTCGAGGACATGGGATCTACGAACGGCACGTACGTCAACAGGAAACGCATTCAGCCTCATGCACCTCAGACGATCAAGCCCGGCGATGAGGTCAAATTTGGAAAATTGTCGCTGTCGGTCAAGGCGGCATAGAGAATGCGGGAGGGCAGAAGGCAAGGGCCACATTAACACACTCGCGGCGTCCGAGCCTTGTCTCCTTGCTCGAGGAGGATAATATGAAAACCATTACAAATATCGTGATGTACGCCATTGCGGGCGCTCTGGGAGGCTCTGCTGCCTGGGCCTTCGTCATATTTCTATCTTTAACGTCGGCGAGCGGGCTGGTCACGGAAATGATGCTTGGCAGCCTGGCAGGTGTGTTCATCGGCGCATTCCTGTGGAGCCACGAACCAATTACCGGAAGGCAGTATAAGGCCGCCCTGAAGCGAGCAGCGTATGGCGCCGCAGCAGGTCTTGTCGGAGGCGCCGCCGGCGCGGTTTTGGGCAGCACCGCCTTTACCGCGCTCGGCGCGGCCTTTGCTAATGCGGGACGATTTAAAGCATCTATGGGCATTGCCCTTGCCGTTTCCCTGGGATGGGCAATCCTCGGGGCAGCAGTGGGAGTGAGTGGCGGCATTATGATCCGATCCCGTGACCGTTCCCTGTACGGCCTCTCAGGCGGCGCCATCGGCGGGCTGCTCGGCGGGCTCATGCTCAATGAGCTTTCGGCGACTTCGATCTGGTCAACACTTGCAGGGCTTCTTCTGCTTGGCCTGTCCATCGGCGCCTTCATCAGCCTCGTCGAGGAGGCATTCGTATCAGCGAAATTGAAGGTCATCAAGGGAAGGCACTTCGACAGGGAGTTCCCGCTCCTCAAAGAGACAAACGTTGTGGGCAGGGATGACCGCTCCGATGTCTGTCTCTCGGGCGCGGAAGGAGTTGGGCTACAGCATGCTTTCATAAAGAAAAAGGATGGACACTACTCGATAGAAACTGATGAGGATGGAAAGGTCGTGTACGTGAACCAGAAACTGACCTATAACAGTAAATTATCCGACGGCGATGTCATCCGGGTGGGAAGCATCCTGCTCCTGTTCTCAGCCGTGAAGAAGGCAGCTGTTGCCGCAGCAATCGTCGTTCTGGGCGCAATCACCTTGGGAGAGCATCCGGCGCTGGCAGGCGAGCCGGCATCAGTCCAGATCAATCAGTTTGATTTAAGCAGCTTCCCCGTGGTCAAGGCCTACGTTTCAGTACTCGATTCCACGGGTAAACCGGTACGTGGTCTGGGAAAAGAAGACGTTACGATCACGGAGAACAACCGGCCCATTTCGATCGACACCATGCAGATGTACGGAACAAGCGGCAAGCCAGAGCCCTTCAGCATTGCCATCGTCGTCGACCGGAGCGGCTCAATGGCCGGAGAGAAGATCAGGCGAGCTAAAGAATCGGTGCAGCGGTTCCTGTCGCTCATGGAGCCTGGTGACAAGGCGGCCCTCATTACGTTCAGTGACAGTGTCGAGCTGGTAGAATCTCTTACTGGCGATATGACGCGGGTGAAAGAGTCAGCCGAAACCATCGAAGCAGGCGGCCATACGGCTCTCTTTGACGCCATCGCACGCGGCGTGGAAAATGTCCAGAACGTACCCGGCAGGAGGGCTGTAATAGTTCTCACCGATGGTATTGCTAACCGCGGCGCTCTCGATATGAATCAAGCGATCGCCGCCGCGGTACGGGAAGACGTATCCGTTTACGTCATTGGCCTCGGTAGTGACGTCAGGGCCTCTCGTCTTGAGCTCATCGCCGAGGAAACCGGAGGTCTTTATTTCTTTACACCCTCTGGCGATGGTCTTTCGGAGATTTACGAGACCATCAGCAAGAGAATCCGGAGCGAATATAGTATCACCTACCTGACGGGAAAACGGGCTGAGTATCTCAGGGATGTGACGTTCAGCCTCAAGACAGGCCAGCAGTCAACGCGCGCATACTTCCAGCCTGCTTCATCGCTGTTTGGCGCGAGTGCCACGGCTCCTGGATGGGCTTTCGGTGTGACCCTGGGAAGCGTCCTGGGACTTATCGGCATTTCACTGAGAAAGGTCGAACTGCGCTATCGAACGGGTCACCTCAGTCTCGTTCGCGGACAGGGTACATCGAAAGACATCGACATCGGTACACCCGTGACCATCGGTAGAGACGAGCGGAACACGCTCAGTCTGTTCCGGGACAGCGGCATTGAACAGCAACACGCCCAGGTCCTCAAAGAGGGGGGACAGTACTTTATTGAAGACCGGAGCACTCGAGCCGGCACCTTCGTGAATAAACGTAAAGTCTCAGGGAGGCAGGTGCTCAATGACGGGGACGTGATCGACCTGGGAAAAACCACGATCGTGTTCAGCGACGAAAACACGCGCCTGTGTACCGACTGCGGGAGTCCTATCAAAGCAGCTGCCAAGTTCTGCGTACGCTGCGGTGCGAAAGCAGCTTAGAGGCCAGCGGACAAGGGGCCCGGGTCGGAACCAAGAATCCAACATCACGAATACAATGCACTCCCCAATACAGGTATTCGCTGGCCGCTGAGAGAACTTATGAGTCGGCTTCTCAAAAAAAGATACGAGATCATCGAGACACTTGGCAAGGGCGGGATGGGTTGCGTCTACAAGGTTGCGGACCGTTCTCGAGGAGGAAAGATTCTGGCCGTCAAAGAGCTCCGGACAGGCAGCATGCAAACCCCAAGAGTTCGCGAAGCGCTCGCCCAGTTCCAGACGGAGGCGCGGATACTCACCCGCTTGACTCACCCGAACCTGCCGAAGGTCTATGATTATTTCTCGCTTCCGGGTGCATACTACATCGTCATGGAGTACATCCGGGGCAAGACGCTGGATCAAGTGCTGAATGGCCGACGCGGGAAACCTGTGGACGAACGGCAGGCGCTTTCGTGGGCGCTCCAGATCTGCAGGGCGACGCACTTTTTGAGCGTGCAAAAGCCGCGGCCAATTGTATTCCGTGACATGAAGCCCTCGAACATTATGATCGCCCATGATGGCAGAGTGAAGCTGATCGATTTCGGCATCGCCCGTTTCTTCAAGGAGGAGCGGCATGAGGACACTTACGTGTACGGCACACCGGGTTACGCCGCGCCGGAACAGTACGGTACAGGCCAGACCGACGTGCGCTCGGATCTGTTTTCGCTCGGCGCCACCTTGTATCGCTGCCTTACCGGAGAACACCCGCCGCAAAGCCCCCTGGATTTCCTTGACCCGAGGAGGAAGAACCGAAAGCTGAGCCGGGAGACGGCGGCCATAATCAAGAAAGCACTCGCACCGGACATGGCCAAACGCTACCAGAGTGCATACGAGATGAAGATTGCTGTTCAAAATGTCCTTCTCGATCTCTCAGCGCGGGTTCGAGGAAAGAGGAAGGTCATCTATGCCAGACCGGGCAAGATGATCAAGCTCCCCTGGTGGAAAAAAACTTCGTGGGTGAGCGTGCCGGTTATGGCCCTCGGGTGCAGCGGGGCAACCGGTGTGTTGTCAGCGGATGACCGCTGGATCAAGCCGAAGCCTGTATCGTTCGGCCCCGATGCCGTACGGCTGCTTTTCCGCGTAGAAAGCGGCATGTTGGAGGCGGGTAAAGAGTATCGGCCGCACATTACCGTGAATACTGATGCGGGCATACTGCGGCCGCAGCTGGCATTCAAGAGACAGTGGCCTTGGATACTAATCGTGACAGCAGTACTTGTCGGATTGATAGCGAGTCTGGTGATGCTGCGCAAAGGGTTTTAGTCTTTGGAGGAGGCACTGCGATGAATCATACGAAAGGAACACCTTACCGGGACATCCGAAAGAAGGTCCCGATGGCAACCCTGGGGAGTGGTCAGGCCTTGTTCCGGTCAGGGGTATCCCGTTTTTTCATTTTCAGTTTTGCTTTATTCAATTTGGCTAAAACCCAGCCGCCCTGCTTGAGTGCCCGTACTTTATCTTTTATGCGTTTTTTCATCGCCGCGATACTCTTCTTTGCTGCTTGCCATGCGGGAAGTTTATCTAATTCAGCATACAGCCAGTCCTTCTTTTCTGTAACCCAATAGTAGCTTGCGGCAAAGTTTTTTATTTGCATCAATTTGTCTTTACTTACAAAAAAAAGCCTTGTAACGAAGGCAGTGATGAATCCTTTTGCCAAAACAAAGATCAGGATGCCTCTCAGTGTCTTGCCTTCTGCTATAAGATAAATGCCATATATCTTGGCCGGGATCATGATCAGAAAAGGGAACAAGAAAAGAGATAATAAGAGGTAGGGATTTTGTCTTGTGAGAAAGATCTCCATACGATGAACGGTTTTGAGGCGGCCGATGGTCTCCATCCCGGCCATGATAGAGTCCCAAACCCATTCTTCGAACATTATCCAGAGTGATGCAAGGACAATAAAAATGAATCTGCATGATCTTTTAAGCAATTTTTTTAGCTCCATCTTCTGTCCAACCGCCACTCCTGCTCATGTTCTGGAGCGTCTCTTTTGTGAAGACAATTCTAAAACAGCATCCAACGTATTCGGATGCCGATGATTTTCTGACCACTTTGCTACATGTTAATTGCATCGTAATGCAGGATATTCCGCTTGACGGGTGGAACCTATGACCTTACTGTCGCCACTAAACCACTGCATTCCGGTGTGTCTCCATAGGGGATGCGCGCAATGACTCCTTATCATAATATACACATGATAACACAAAGCAATGAGGTAACCTTTCACAGGAGGGCTAGTCGCATAGGCACCGCAACCGGACCAGAAAATGACGACCGACGAGGAAACAATCTAGTCCCTCATCCCGTACTTCTTCATCTTCTCGTACAGTGTGGAGTAAGCGATGCCGAGCACCTTAGCGGCTTCGGTCTTGTTCCCGGAGACGGACTTGATCGTCGCGTGAATCGCGGCTTTTTCGATTTCTTCGAGTGTCTTGCCGCTCAGACCTTCAAGCGTCGATGTCCGCTTCCCCTGGGAAAGGAAAAGATCTTTCGCTTCGATCCGGTTACCGTCGCTGAGCGCGGCAGCCCGGCTGAGAACGTTCCTCAGTTCCCGCACATTTCCCGGCCAGGGATATGCGGTGAGGGCTGCCCTGGCTTCCGGCGAAAGACCCGTGAGCTGTTTGCCCACTTCTGCGGATATGCCACCGAGCAGGTGTTGGGCGATCAGCTCGATGTCTTCCCTGTGCATACGAAGCGAAGGGAGATGAACCCTTACCGCTGAAAGGCGATAGAAGAGGTCCTCACGAAAACGGCCATTTTTCACCTCTGTTTCGAGGTCACGATTTGTGGCTGCGACAACGCGGACGTTCACCTTCGCAGGCTGTTCGGCGCCGACGCGCCTCACCTCGCGCTGGTCCAGCGCGCGGAGCAGCTTGGGCTGCAGAGACAGGGCAAGTTCCCCGATTTCGTCCAGGAACAGCGTGCCGTTATCGGCAAGCTCGAGGGCCCCTTGGCGGGACTTGACCGCATCGGTGAATGCACCTTTCTCATGCCCGAAAAGCTCGCTCTCGATGAGGTTCGGGGCGACGGCGCCGCAATCGAACACGACAAAGGGACCCGCCGCTCTTCGGCTGCTGCTGTGAATGGCCCGTGCCGCGAGTTCTTTTCCCGTTCCCGTTTCGCCCAGGATGAGAACGGTGATGTCGGTGGGCGCAACGCGTTCTAATATGCCGAAGACCTCGCGCATGGGTGAGGACGAGCCGATGAGGTCGCCAAAACGGTCAGAGGAACTGCGAACGTTCTCGATGCGTTCTTCGAGGGGCGAGAAGACCATCTCGGTCTGTCCCAAGCGGATAAGGGAACCGGCCCGGAGGTATCCTTCGCGCACTCGGACGCCATCAAGAAATGTCCCGTTCGTGCTGTCGATATCTCGCAAGACGTACCCAGTCGAAGTCTCTTCGACACTCGCGTGCCGGCGTGAGACCGTAGGGTCCGTGAGTACGAGGCCGTTATCGGGCAAGGTGCCGATCGTGACAAGGGGGGCCTGAAGCTCCATTTCCTTGCCCTCGTCTCTGCCTTTGTTCACGACAAAACGAGCTTTTCTGAGGACGAGCGGCTTCTGCCCCATACCTGTCAGCACTTCTGTCTGGTCAGACTTTTTGACGGGTTGAGAGGATTTCTTATCGGCCTTTTTCATATCGTCATTGTAGCATAACGGAACGGTAAAGAATATTGATTTCGCCTTGACGTAGGAATGGCTTTGCCCTATCATAATCGTAGTTCTCTTCGCTGGCGATTGTGCAAGGGCAACGTAAGAAGACCTGTGGTCTCAACGGCTGCAGCTCAATGAGCAGTGACGACAGGATAAGCTGACTGGTAAAAAATCCATGAAAATAATTTCTTTTGGGGAAACCGACCCCGGAAAAAAAAGAAGAAATAACGAAGATGCCTACCTGATCGACGACAGCATCGGGCTCTATGCTGTTGCTGATGGGATCGGCGGAAGCGAAGGCGGCGAAGTCGCGAGCCGCATCGCTGTGGATGCGCTCGCAGATGCGATACCGGACCTGCTTCGAGACAAGGACGGACCACAGCCTACGACGGTCTCTCGCAGGACTGAATTGGAAAATTCCCTGCTGCGTCAGGCGTTTACCATCGCGAACAACGAGATTCGCCGCGCTGGGGATCAAAATCAAGAACTCTCCGGCATGGGCACAACGCTGACAATGATCCTCATCAGGGATGAGCTTGCTTACGTCGCTCATGTGGGCGACAGCAGAGCCTACCTTCTCAGGTCAGCTGAGTTCGGGCAGCTGACTGCTGATCACTCGTTGGTGGCAGACCAGCTTCGTGCGGGCGCAATAACAGCTGAGCAGGCGAGAATGAGCCCCTACCGCCACGTCATCACGCGGGCGCTGGGTGGAAACGGCGAGGTCCTGCCAGATGTTTCACAGCTCTGGCTGCAGCAGGACGACAGGGTCCTCTTGTGCACCGACGGGCTCACGGAGATGGTCGACGACGAAGAAATTGGCAGGATCCTCGCCATGGCCCCTCCCCAGGAAGCCGTGCAGAAACTGTTGGCTCTCGCAAACGACCGGGGAGGTGTGGATAATATCACAGCGGTTGTGGTATGGGTGGCGGAGCTGTAGAGGTTCATCGCGGAACAGTGCACCGGCACTCTTGCTATGAACGAACAAGGGTACGGCGGTCCTTCGGCGAGAGGACTGCGTCCTCAACACATTTTTCGAGAAACACCCTATGTCGAGACAGATAAAAGATGAATACGAAATAATCGGCGAGATCGGCTCCGGCGGTATGGCCACCGTATACAAAGCAGTCCAGAAGTCTTTAGACCGGCCGGTCGCCATCAAGGAGTTGAAAAAGGACTATTCAGCAGACTCCCAGATCGTCCGCCGCTTTGAACGCGAAAGCAGAGTGGCCGCATCGCTCCAGCACGAGAACATTGTCCACATCTACGACTACTGGAAAAAACCGTATTACAGCATTGTGATGGAGTATGTGGACGGCGTCAACCTTGCCGATGTCATCGAGAAGACCGGTCCCCTGCCCGTTGATGTCGGGACGATAATTGCCCTCCAGGTCTGCGAGGGACTCGACTACGCGCATATGCGCGGGCTGATTCACCGTGATATCAAACCGAGCAATATAATGATCAAGAGGAACGGCGAAGTAAAGCTCATGGATTTCGGCATAGCCCAGAGCAGGAACCTGGAAGCCCTGACCATGCCGGGCACGCTCATCGGGACGCCGGCCTACATGTCACCCGAGCAGATACTGGGCCAGCAGCTTGACAGCCGTTCCGATATTTTTTCCTTCGGCATTGTGCTCTATGAGATGTTTACCGGAGTTAAGCCCTTCCGGGACGATGATACCCGGTCGGTCACAGCCAAGATCCTGAAAGAAAAATTCCTAGCACCCCGCCGTGTGAATAGTGAAATCCCGTGGGGAATTCAGTGGCTTATCAAGAAATGTCTGCGGAAAAATCCAAAAAGGCGGTATGGGTCCGTACCTGAGGTCCGGAAAAGACTGGTTAAACGGCTTGACCGCATGTCGACTAAAGCAGATGCTCTACAGAGAATCGCCGGTTACCTGGTGTCCATGAATGTATTAGAAGCAGCTCCAGAACAGGAGACGCTGGTCTCCATGCCGATGGCGCCAATCATTGGCCGGCGCAGCATAGCACTTGTCATTTCAGCGTTACTGGTTCTTGCGACGCTCGGCATTCTATTCTATCAGCTGCAGGTGAACCCCTCGTACATGCAGCCCCTGACAACCCAACCAGCAATGCCGTCAGGCGCGACTTCGCCCATGACACGTCCGCAGGTTACCTCATCAGCAACACCCACGACAGCCGACGCAGGACCCCGGCAACCTTCAGGATCCCTGACAGACGGGACTCCTCAAACGATTTCTTCCACCTCAATCAGTTCAGTGCCTAGTTACACAGCTTCCGCGCCACCTCACTGATCAAGATCGGATGCGCCGGTCATTGACTGCTCAGCGTCTGAGCAGAGAAAATGCGGCAGGGGAAAAACTAGGCCGTACATGACGCAGGGAATCTGGCCGATGCTATGCTTCTCTCTTCATTTCTGCGACGCATTCGATGTGATAGGTATAGGGGAACATGTCAACCGGCTGGAGGCGGTCGAGACGAAAGCCGAAAAGGTGGAAGTATTTCAGATCACGCGCGAGCGTCGAGGGATTACAGGAGACATAGACGATTTTTTGCGGGACAAAGGCCAGGACGCGCTCAAGCGTTTTCAGAGTGGCGCCGGCCCTGGGCGGGTCCAGGACGATGACATCAGCGTGCATTTTTTGCCGCAGGAGCGTCTTGAGGCCTTTCTGCAGGTCATCGGCAATGAACTCGACATTTGAAATCCCATTCAGTTTGGCATTTGCTTTTGCATCTTCGATGGCTGCAAAGCCGGACTCGATACCGATAACGTGCCTTGCCTTCCGAGCGAGGGGCAGGGCAAAGTTGCCGATACCGCAATAGAGGTCGAGGACCGTCTCCTGCCCCGCGAGACCCGCAAAGTCCATGACCGTACTCACCATGTTTATGTTCTGCTCCCAGTTGACCTGATAGAAGTTGCCTTCCGTGGCAGTGTACGTTAATCCGTCCAGTTCCAGCGAAAGCCGATTACTGCCGAGAACGAAGGCCCTCTTTTTATTTGCATAAGCCGTTATCCCGATTACCTCCGGTACGACTTTTCTCAGATTGAGATAGAACGGTTCCAACGATGCCAGCGTGCCGAGCTGGCTGAATAGTAACATATGCACTTGACCACGGGGGGTGGCGTTAATATGGATTTCCGTCAGTACGGGAAGCTGCTGGGCGAGCGACCTGACGGCCTTCAGCGTTCGGTTGATGAGAGGATGGAGCAAAAATGCATCATCCACTTCGACGAGGCTGTACGAACCATGGCGGAAAAAACCGATCCGCTGCGTTCCTTCCACCGTTCGGACGTTGAACTGTGTGCGCAGCCGATAATGGTCCGTACAAGGGGAGGGAAGGATGGGAAGAGGCTGTTTCGGAGTGATGCCGCCGATTCGTGAAAGAGTATCCTGAAGGATGTCCTGCTTGTATCCAAGCTGGGCTGCATAGGCTATATGCGACCACGTGGCGCCGGTACATTGCTTTTCCCCACTGCAGAGAGGCGTGATACGGCTTGCTGACGGAGTAATGACCTGAATGAGATCGGCTTGCAGAAATCCCTTCCGTTTCTGCTTGAGAGTGACAAGGGTGCGTTCGCCGGGCAGCACACCGTTCACAAAGACTACCTGGCCCGTATTGAGCCGCGCGAGGCCGCTGCCGCCTTGAACAAGTTTTTCCACGACCACTTCAGCTTGCTCATTCATCCCAGAATCTTTTTCACCGTTTCACGCAGAAGAGTCGTGTCCGCCGATTTTACGACATAGGCGTCCGAACACCAGCTCCCGAAGTCCTGTTTGTACTCTTCATAGGCTGTGCAGATGATCACAGGCAGTGCGCTGTCCTTTTCCTTCATCTTGCGCAAGGTCTCAATGCCGTCCATATCGGGCATGCGCATGTCAAGAGTCACGAGATCGAATTTTGCTGTATCCATGACTTCGAGCGCCTGTATCCCGTCGGCTACAACCGTCACTGCAAAGCCCATATCTTCCAACTCTTCCTTGTAGAGTTCCCGGATATTTTCTTCGTCATCAACAACCAGCACTTTTTTCATCAATGCCTCCTTGGTTATAATCGACCGGCTTTGTAGCCATTTACCATATGGGGTTGTCCCCTTTTTTCTCTGCAATGAGAGAGCCCGCTTTTACCGAAGAAGCATCTGCTCTCTTAATTCCCCACCTTTGGCTGGATTACGTTATTTTTTTCAATACCCGGTGCGGAGCAAGGGAGCTTGATGGTAAAGAGCGCCCCTCCGGTATCCTTGTTTTTTAGTTCAATTTTCCCCTTGTGGGCCTTGACGATCCTATTTGTGATCGGCAGCCCCAGACCGGTCCCCCGCGGTTTCGTCGTATAGTAAGGATTGAAGATGTTATGCATAGCCTTTGCAGAGACGCCGGGACCCGTATCGCCGAACTCGACAGCAACTTCTTGCGACTCTTCACGAAAATATGTCCGGATTGCGAGTGTGCCGCCGTTTTCCATGGCTTCTATCGCATTTTTCAGAATGTTGATTGCTGCCTGTTTAATCTGCTGAGTGTCGATTTTGAGCATGGGGAGGAAGGGAGTTAATTTTTTTTCCACGGTTATGTGCCGCTGTGCAAGCTCGTCCTCATAGAGTGTAAGGATATCCTGGATTACATCATTGATATCGGCTTCGCTCAACTGCAGGGAGACCTCCTTGATATAGGACAAATTGTCGTGGATGATCCCCTCAAGACGGGAGACCTCGCTCAAGATGATATCTATGTACTTTTTATCCTCACTGTGCTGCAATTTTTTCGCCAGCCTTCGCGTGAATCCGCCGATGGAGACAAGCGGGTTCCTGATCTCATGGGTGATCTCCGCCATCATTGCACCCAGCGCTGCCATTTTTTCGGACTGGACCAGTTGCTCGTGCAGGGCTCGGATATCCTTATTCATCGTCTCGAGATTGGTATGAATGATTGCGTTTTCGATGGCGAGTGCCGATTGGTGTGCGAACATGCTGAGATACCGGATGTCACTGTCGGTTATCGGCCGCAGCGTGAACATGTTGTCAACAAGGATCACGCCGAGAACACGGTCCTTGGCCACGAGTGGCACCGTTGCGAAGCTGTTCACGTTGAGCAGCTCCCGGAGCCCTCGGGGAACGAGTGGATCCTCGGCTGCGTTGGTCACGTTGTAAGGACGTTTATGCAACGCCGTCAAGGCTAGGACGCCCTCGTTCGGATTGAGCGTGATCCTGATGCCACGGGCAAGCGCGTTCAGCGGTGAATCACGGTGCTCGAAGAGTTCACCGGTCTGAATCCACTCCAGGAGGCTTTTGTGCCGGCTCGAAACCTCGCCCCACGCTTGTCCCGCTTCTTCCCAGTTTGTAGGGCCCACGCCCATCATGCCCTGGAGCGTGTTGGTGCGTTCGTTTGTCAGGAGAAGGATTGCACGGTTGAAGCCGAGGCCGCTGCCTCCCATTGTGGCGGCAGTCAGGATTATCCTGAGCAATCGGTCAAGGTTGAGCGTTGTGCTCACGGCCGTGCTGATATCGTTCAGGATGGAGAGCTCCTGCGCCCGGGTTCTGGCCTCGATTGCGAGGTCCTGCATGCGCTCGTACATGGCTGCGTTCTCGATAGCGATGGATGCACCGCTGGCAACAGCGGTCAGAAACTGAAGATCGTCATCGCTGAATGTCTGCCTTTCCTGCTGTTTGTTATAGAGCGTAATGACCCCGATCACTTTTTCACGAAACAAGAGCGGCACGCTGAGAATGGAGTCTGAGACGTTTTTCATTCCGAAGGCGCCGTCTCGGCCGAGGTCCTGGATAAGCAGCGGTTTTTTCTCACTCGCGACCCGGTCAGCCACCGCATCGCCGATCCTTGCATCCAGTTCTCTGATGGCATTACCGACGACGCTGTAGAACGCGAACGTCGTGTGCCAAACGATCTCCGGCAGGTTTCTGAGCCTGATCGAGCAACCCTGTGCGCGCAGGGACTGGGTCGTGTTTTTGGCGATGAGCGAAAGAAGCTGTTCAACATCCAGCGTGGATGTAAGCGCCATCCCGATCTCGTAAATGGAGGCAAGGTTGGCGAGGCGGTCCTGGAGGCCCTGGAAAAGCTGGGCATTTTTGATGACGCCGCTGAGCTGGCTGGCCGTCGTCGTAAGCAGCGTGATGTCCGACGTGGTGGCCCGCCAGAGCGCCGAGGAGAGCACGAAGATGACGCCAAGACAGTTGACATCATCCATGATGGGCACTGCAACGAGGGACTTAAAGTTTTCGATGCCCGACCCCGGAACGTAGACGAACCGGGGATCCGAGTAGGGGTCTTCGAGCGCAAGCGGCACCTTCTGCTGCGCCACCCATCCGGCGATACCCATGCCGAGCGGAAAGGTTAACTTTCCGATACTTTCCTGATTGAGCCCGACGGCCGCAACGAGGGCCACTGTTTTTCCCGAGCGATCGATGAGGAAGACGGAAGCCCCATCTCTGCCCATGCCGCGCTTGATGATCTCAACAATATGTTGGAGCTTCTCCGTAAGCCCGATGGTAGAGTTCGAAATCCTCCCGATCTCGCTGAGGATGCTCAGTTCGGTTTTTTCTGTCGTTTCCATAGCTCACTTGCAGGAGACAATCGTAATGGGCCAGCAACCAGCCAAAAAAGACAAACAAGGGCTTTTGCCTGGATCCTGACCCTTGATCTCAAACCCGTTGTTTTTTCATAACCTTCTGATACAGTTTTACATACTCCTTTGCCGAATGCTCCCAGGAGAAGTCCTCATTCATGCCTGCCTTCATGAGGTGCCGCCACTTCGCTTTATTGCCGAAAACCTTGAGGGCGCGCCGTATGGCGTCGACGAGTGCAGATGCAGAATACTCATCAAACAAAAAACCGGTGCCGAGTTCCGCCCTTGCTCTGTAAGCTACCACAGTATCCGAGAGCCCGCCCGTTCTGCGGACGATCGGCACTGCTCCATAACGCAGAGCGATCATCTGCCCGAGACCGCATGGTTCATACCGCGACGGCATGAGGAACATATCGCTTCCCGAGTAAATGATTTTTGCTAGGCCCTCATCATATTGGAGCAGCACCCGCATCGTATTTCGATTGTGGCTTGCGGCATCGGCCAGCAGTCGGTGATACATCGCGTCGCCAGAGCCCAGAATAATCAGCTGTACGCCGAGAGACAAGATATCCGGTAAGGCATCGGTCAGGATGTCCATCCCTTTTTGGTCGACGAGACGCGTGACCATGCCGAGGAGAGGTCGCTCCTCATCCGGCAGGTTAACGAGTTGGAGGAGCTTTTTCTTGCATCCTGACTTGCCAGACTGACGGGAAGCGCTGTACCTCTGAGGTATGGCATGATCGTGCAATGGGTCATACGTCTTATAATCGATGCCGTTCACGATTCCATAAAGATCAGCCGAGCGTCTCTTGAGCACGCCCTCAAGTCCGCAACCATATTCCGGAGTCTGAATTTCCCGGCTATAGGTCTTACTCACCGTGGTTATGCTGTCTGCCGAAACAAGGCCAGCCTTGAGAAGGTTCATCTTGCCCCAGAACTCGATCCCTTCAGGCGTGAATACATTCCAGTCGAGGCCCGTTAGACGCATGTCCCAATGCCAGAACAGACCCTGATATCCGAGATTGTGCACCGTGAAGACAGTTTTTGTTCTGCGCAACGTCTCCGCGCCGCCGTAGAGCTTTTGCAGGTAAAGCGGCACAAGGCCGGTCTGCCAGTCGTTACAGTGGACAATATCAGGGTTAAGCTGCAGTGCATTGCAAAGTTCCAGTACTGCCCGTGAGAAAAAAATGAATCGTTCCGCGTTATCACTGTAGTCGCCGTGCGTCGTGCCGTACAGTTCTGGCCTGTCGTAAAATACGTCCTTATTGATGAAATACACCGTGACGTTTTTGCCCATCGTTCCCCTGAGAACATCACATCGCTCGCTCCACGTTCCGAGGGGGACCGTAAACGTTGTGATCTGTTTTAGCTTGAGCGCATGAACGTCTACCTGCCGGTAACGGGGCATGACGACGCTCACCTCGTGGCCGAGCGAAGCGATGGCAGGTGGCAGGCTCCCCGCGACGTCTGCGAGGCCGCCTGTTTTGGCAAAAGGGGCTGCCTCAGACGTCGCAAAAAGAATTCTCATAACTTTATTATTAGTATTGCGAAAAGCAGTAGTTACCGCAGAGGTCCGGGAGCCACCGGGAAAAGACCAAAAACCAGGACATCATGCGTGATACGTAAAGGAGGACACCGTAAATAGTGTCTGAACTTCTTCGCTCCGTCTCTTTGTGCCCTTGTGGTGGCCCTTACGGTCAAACAACATCATAATTTAATTTCTCGCAGAAATTTTGCCGCATCCTCAGGCGGTGTGGGATTGATGTAGAAGCCAGAACCCCACTCAAAGCCCGCAACATTCGTGAGCTTAGGCATGAGTTCAATATGCCAATGGTAGTAATCATTCCGCTCGTCGCGGAAGGGCGACGTATGGATTATGTAGTTGTAGGGCGGGTTCGACAGCGCCCGATCAAGCCGCCGCAGGACGTTCTGAAGAATTCCGGCGAGGTCATGGTAGTCTTCGTTTGTCGAACAGGAGTAGCACGAGAGGTGCTGTTTGGGCATGATCCATGTTTCGAAGGGGAAACGAGGGGCATAGGGGGCCAGGGCGATGAATAACGGTGTTTCGAGCACGACACGTGTTTTAACCTGAATCTCTTGCCGGATGATATCACAAAAGATACAGCGTTCCTTGAGCCCGTAGTGCCTCCTGCTCCCGTCGATCTCTTCCTGAACCTGGATTGGAACGATCGGCAGGGCTATGAGCTGAGAATGCGTGTGTTCAAGCGTTGCGCCTGCGATGATGCCCTCGTTTTTGAATATGAGCGTATACTGAAACCGTTTATCCTTTTTCAGGTCTTCCATGCGGTCGCGGTATGCCCAGAGCACTTCTTCCATTGCCTTTTGGGTAAGGGTTGCAAGCGTCGCAGTATGCTCCGGACTCTCGATGATGACTTCATGAGCGCCGATTCCGCTCATCTTATCGAAAATCCCCTCACCCTGTTTGTTCAAGCTGCCTTCGATCTGGAGGGCCGGAAACTTGTTCGGAACGGTTCTGAGCCGCCATCCCGGTCCGTTGGGCTGTCCGTTGTCCCGGTACGCAAGGATTTCGTTCGGCGTGGTTCGTTCATTCCCTGCGCAGAAAGGGCAGAAACCTGTGCGCTTCTTGTCACGCTGGTCATGAAATTCGTTGGGGCGTTTACCCCTCTCCGACGAGATTATGACCCACCGGCCGGTGATAGGGTCCTTACGCAGTTCCGGCATATGCACTCCTCAAGTCCGCCATTGCTTTTTCCCATAGCATTTTACTATTATATCCGCGTCCTTGGCTGTTGTCAAAAGAACTCTTGGTGTGCTATGATGCATTACCATGGCGCGCAAGCTTGACAGACTTTCCACGACCCTCGGCAAGATCCTCAAGAACCGCGGTTTTCAAGGTCGTCTCCACGAGTACCGCGTCTTCGGGCAATGGGAACGGTGTGTGGGCGCAATGATTGCCCGTCATGCACAACCCCAATCAATCCGAGGCGGCAGGCTTTTGCTCATTGTTGACAGCCCGGCATGGATGCAGCAGCTTACCCTGCTCAAACCGGAAGTTATCGAAAAATTGAACAGGAGCCTGGGCAGCGCTGCGATCAGGGACATCACGCTGAAGCTTGGCGAGATCCTGGAAGACCATGAGCGCATGACGGAGGAGGCTGAAGCGACTGCGCTCAGTCCCGGCGAGCGGGCGACCATCGAGCAATACGTCGCGGAGATAGCCGACGTTGCCACACGGGATGCTATCAGACGCGTCATTGAGAAAGATTTCTTAAGCAGGAAGAAAAAAAGTAACACACGTTGAAGGATTCATCATCGCTCTTGTTCTTCCGGACAGACAACCGTTAGCTGCGAGGGTCTCCGCCCAGAGCATCATCTTTTGTTTATTCACTGAAAACGTGCTCAGGTGTCCATGACGGAAATCCCGCGAACGGGCAGCGCGTCACCGCTATGCGACCGCGGCACCGTAAAGACGCCGCCGCTCCGCACATGATCACTGCCTTCTGCGTTCTTGCACTGTCTTACTGCCCCAGCAGGCTTTCCTCAAATTCCTCCCTTTGCGTTATTTGCGACCCCCCGAAAGGCTGCAATACCCCATCGTGAGAAAGGCCCGTGCGTCTACGAGAAGCTCTGTACGGACTAAGACCTTAAATGTCCGGTCTGCGTCTATTGATGATTGATAAGAACTCTTCCCGGGTCGCGGCATTTGTGCGGAACACTCCGAGGAGCGATGAAGTGACGAACAAGGAATTCTGTTTTTCCACGCCGCGCATCATCATGCAGAGATGGCGCGCCTCGATCATCACGCCGACACCGTCAGCATTGATCGACTCCTTGATCACGTAAGCGATCTGTTCCGTGAGCCGTTCCTGGATCTGGAGCCTGCGAGCGAACATATCCACAAGGCGCGCGAGCTTGCTGATTCCGAACACACGCCCCCGGGGAATGTACCCGATGTGGCAACGGCCGTAGAACGGCAGCATGTGGTGTTCACAGAGGCTGTAGACCTCGATATCCTTCACCACAACCATGCTGGTCGTCTCTTGCTCGAAACAGGCTTGATTGATCATTGTCTGGACATCGGCCTTATATCCCGACGTCAGATAGGTGAGCGCGGCCGCGACGCGTTTTGGTGTATTGACGAGGCCATCGCGCTCCGGGTCCTCGCCGAGCTCGACGAGTAGTTCTTTGACCAATCTCTGGATCTTCTCGTTATTTTCGGTCATGGAGGATTTCCTTTCGAATACGGTCCGTGTATGGATTGAGCGGCTGCATGCCATTGCATGAAAGCGATGCAGCAGCTTTATCAACGCTCGCGCTCGATCCCGGCAGAACGAGCCCTGGAGCGATCTCACGGAGCGAGATTGCGAGAAACGGCCTTCGGAGGATGTCCGGGTCCGGAAGGGGACGATCATGTATCATCATCGTGAGATCAGCATAGAGCAGAAGGTCGAGGTCGATAGTACGAGGCGCAAATTTATCGCGTGTTCGCTTCCGGCCCATCTGGTCCTCAATCCGCCGGAGTACGACGCGTTTCAGCAGGTGGGGCGGCAGATCCGTTGCAATCTCAATGACGCAATTGTAAAAGGACGGTTGGCCCGCTGGACCGACGGGTTCCGTGAGATAGACCGTAGAAATCGCCTGAATAGACACCTGCTTCCCGAGACGGCGAAGGGCTTCCTTCACGTTCATTCCGGGGTCGATATTCGATCCGATGCTTACGAATGCCCGCGCCATGATCAGCCTGGTTGCTTCCTCGTGATTTCCACACCCACGCTTCTCGCGAACCGGAGCGCCGCTGGTTTTTCGACCCGCACGCGTGCTTCTGTAACCTCCGGGTACGAAAGACAGACGTCGGCCACGGACTGGGCCAGGGCTTCCACAAGGTAAAATTGAGAGCCCTCAGCCATGCTCATGATCTGTTTGTTTATGGCGCGGTAGTCTACCGAATCTTCTAGACGATCACTCTTGCCGGCTTTGCGCAGGTCTACATCCAGTGTCAGATTAATAAGGACATCCTGTTTCTCCTTGCGCTCGTCGTCGCGAATGCCGATGATGCACCGTACGAGAAGATCACTGATCACGATTCGGTCCATTGCCCTCCTCCCTTAAGTGCCTCCCACCATCAACGTAGATAACCTGACCTGTCACAAAGTCACTTTTTAGAAGATAGAGCGCAGCATCGGTGATATCGCTTGGCGCGCCGTGGCGCCTGAGCGGGACTGCCTGTGCCAACGAATCAAGATAGGCATCGTCTTTCCCCGACGGAGGCAGGATGAGCCCCGGCGCAATAGCGTTCACGGCGACAGCTGGGGCAAATTGTGCTGCGCACATCGCCGTAAGCGCAGCGAGCATCTGCTTGCTCAAGATATATGCAACGTGCTCCCGGTCATCGCCCGAGATTTTCGCGTCAAGCAAATTGATGATCTTGCCGCGACCCGCGAGTCTCGCGAACTCGCGGCTTAAAACCAGAGGCGTCCATGCATTCACGTGGAGATGATGCATCAGATCGCGGAAGCCCACCTCCATGAGCGTGCCCGTTTGAAAGATCGATGCATTATTAATGAGGATTTCAAGCGATCCGGCGATCTGTTGCGCCCGCGCGATGAGAGTCTCGTATTCTTCTGGTTTCTCAAGATCGGCGGACACGTTCCACGATTTTGCGCCGCAGCCGACCACTTCATCGCAGACCTTCGCCGTTTCCTTTTCAAGGTCCCGGTGGTCGTGGGCAACGATGTTCACTCCCTCTTCTGCAAGGGCCATGGAAAGCGCACGGCCTAAGCGCCTGCTCGCCCCCGTGATCAGGGCGACCTTGCCCTCTAAGCTCCGTACTGTTCCGTTTCGTCGGCTGGAATGGCCTGTCATGCTGCTTTCCCGTGTCGTTGCCGGTCCACGAGCTCGTCGATTTTCGCTGCAATGATAAAATCGTTCTGTGACAGCCCTCCGATCTTGTGTGTTGACACTGTCACGCGGACTTTATTGTAGGAAATAAAGATATCAGGATGATGGTCCTGCGCGTTCGCTACTGCCGCCACGTCGTTGACGAACTGCATGGCCTCGTGAAAGTCCTTAAACCGGAAATCACGCCCAATCTCCCGTTCACCGGGCGACCAGGCCGGCGTTTGCTGCAGCAATGCCTCCACTTCCTTCAAGGACAACGGAGCGGTCCCCGCCGTGACGGGTTTCGCATTTTGTTCTGATAGCTTCATAATTTGCCTCTCCCGCGGTTTTACCGCAAAGGTTGCAGGGATTGTGCCGGCATGGAAAGCACGCCTTGACACCCCGGCGATCCGAGCATCACATTTCTACCGTATCAATCCGTACAGGCTTTCCCTCTTTACCTGTTCACCTTTCTTGATAAGCATGCGCGCGGTCTCGACCTTGTCCCACACATTGCACATCATAACGCCCCGGACCTTGTTGTCTCCAATATAGTAAATCACCCCTGTATCGTTTTCCTTCTTCCAGTCGGCAACGGTTTCGAGACCCGCGTTCACGTCGCCGACCGCCTCGAACCCGAACTCGAAAAGATCAGAAAAGAAATAGGGCATGTATGTATAGGGCTCTCGCGCGCCCGCCATGTTTCGGCCTGCCCATTTACCCTGATTCAGTGCATTGTCCCAGTGCTCGACTCGCATCTGCTTTCCAAGTGCCTGGTAAGGGAAAAATGCAATATCACCTGCCGCGAAGATGTCTGGAAGCGATGCCTGGAGATATTCGTCAACAATAACGCCGTTGGCGGTCTGCAGCCCGGCCTTTCGAGGGAGTTCGAGGGATGGTGCGATGCCGATGCCCGCGACGACCATATCCGAAGCAAGTTCCCTGCCACTCTCTGTGCGGGTAAGGAACTGGGTGCCCCTTTTTTGAAATGAAACAGGCTTCTCTCCGGCAAGAATCGTTATCCCGCGCGAACGGTACAGATCCATAAGCGCCCTTCCGAGGGACGCGGGAAAGATGCGGTTCACGAGGTAGGAATCGGGAAAGACCATCGTAACATCGATTTTATTGGTTTGAAGCGCCGCGGCAATTTCCGAACCAATAAAACCGCCGCCGATCACCATTGCGGATTTGCCTTCTGCCGCTTCCGTGCGCAGTCCCAGATAGTCGTCCAGACTGCGGTAATAACGGATGCCCTCGAGTGTGCCGCCGGGAATCGGCAGCATCCGTGGCACTCCACCGGTTGCAAGGAGGAGCTTTTGAAAAACGTACCGCGTTCTTTTGTCCGTCGTTACGTTCTTTCGATTTGCGTCTAGTGCCGTCACCCTGGTGTCTAAGGCAACCGTTACACCGTTTTGATCATAAAACTTTTGATCATGGAGAAAAATCTCCTCGACCTTTTTTTTCCCGAACCAGAGTTTTTTTGACAGCGGCGGCCGATCGTAGGGCAGATGCCGTTCTGCAGAGATGAGCAGGATAGTGCCTTTTTTGTCCAGTTCGCGGATACCTTCAACAGCCGATGCGCCGGCAAGCCCTCCGCCCATGATTATGTATGCATATCTCTCGTCAGCCATACTATGTCTCCCGCGATGAGTATCGCCTGCTTAACACGGCTTCCTTTTCCAAGAAACGCCCTCATTACGAGTCTAGTATTACTATAGCATAGTTGCGGGAAGAGTTACGGAAGGCCGCCCGGTAGCCGGACGGAAATCGGATCAAACAAGGCACCCCATCAGAGGTCGTAGATCCTTTGCATTTCCACGGAATAGACGCCTGGTGACTCCTGGATGACGAGAGGTGCCAGGACTTCAAGCCCGGGACCTGCGGATCGAACCGCTTCCACGAGAACAAGCGATGCCGTTTTATGCCGATAGGGGTGGACGAGGCGCATGCGCTTGGGCTCAAGGTGGCGCAGGCGGAGACCTGCGATTATGTCAGCGAGCCTTTCTGCCGGAAATACGAGGATAAACCGTGCTCTGTTTTTAAGAAATACATGCAGGTCGAGCCAGTCCCCGATGGATGTCAGATCATCGTGGCGCGATAACTGCCGTGACCCGTGAGGACTCCGTTTTCCGCTCCCCCGTTTCCTGTAGGGAGGGTTGACCACGATTGCATCGAATGAGAGAGGAGCGAGGATATGCTTCAACTGACTGATGTCCCGCTCGATCAGGCGAATGTGCTCCTGCAGCCCGTTTTGGACTATGTTGTCCCGGCATAGTTCAGCGAGGGAGTCCTGGAATTCTATGGCTGTCACGGCAACGTCTGGAAATTTTTTTGCGAGGAGTATGGCAATGATGCCAGTGCCCGTTCCTGGTTCCAGAATGACATCATGCGGTTTGATTCTGCAGAAGTCCGCTAGGAGGATACTGTCCAGCGTGAAGCGCAGTCCCTTTTTCGGTTGCGTGATAGTCGCGATTCCAGCGCCCCGGAGTGAGATGCTGTCGTGGGTGACGGCATTCATTTTACTTTTTCCACATAATCGGCAGACAGGCGCTTGGGCTTTGCATGAGCATCGACAAAGACGACCTTAGTGCGGCATTCCACAAAAACACGCCGGGAGGCTTTGTCCCGCATGATATGCTCAAAAATCATCGTGGCACGCGTTACGTCCCTTACCCAGGTTTCAATCTCGACGATGTCTCCATAGCGAGCTGGAGAGCGATAATCTACCTCGGCGCGCAGCACCATGAAGAGCGTGCCCTCGTCCATGAACTTTTTGACGGAGTAGCCCTTTGCCGCGAGATATCCGGTCCTCGCCCTTTCCATATAGCGTAAGTAGTTGGCGTAATAGACAACCCCGCCGCAATCGGTATCTTCGTAATAGATGTGCACATCCATCGAGTGGTTCAACTCTGTTCTCCTTTCCGGATTTCCTCATTCGCGCATGGTTCTGCCGCGGAGACAGTATTTTTATGCAACAGAAACCGAATTTCCCATATACCTCGAGAATGACCGGTATACGCAGAGAAGTTTAGAATATTTTGAGAGTTTTGTCGAGCTGAAGATGGTAAGACGGCTTCGCAACAGGTTAAACGTGCTAGCCAACGAGCGGATCATTCATCTGGCTACAACAAAAGGCTTAGCAAGGATAATGCGTCAACTGTTTGACAGGGCGGAGCATGAGATTATCAGCCAGCAAGAAAAGAATGACAGGAAAACAAAAAAGGCGCTGCCTGCGAACCGGTATTGATATTCCGCTGAGCCACGTGTATTTGGGGAAGTACATCCTGCTTCTGCGGCTCTGCTCTGCAGACCCTGTGAAGCTTCGTGTGTATGTGGCCATTGGCCCTTTCCCTCGTATCCCCGTGGCTTAGGGGTTTTTGGCTCTTCCACCCGTATGGTCTCCTGTGAAGCAAACCGGGTAATTGACTGCCCAACTTGCAGCTTTTTCCTCGGTCTCGGTTTCCATCACGCGCGGTGCCTGGTCCCCTTTATAACGGGTTATCATCTGAACACCTATCGGTGCTGGTTCGGCAACGCCCTCTTAACTGTGTTCTTTTCAAAGAACGACTTCTTGCTCCGTGACTCTCTGAATATTAATATAGCACAAATTCAGTCGATACGTGCGAATATTTTTTTATAATTCCCTTGACCATCCAGGGAATTATCTTTACAATTTCACCATCCTGCCAATGGAAACAATTAACCCCTCAAAGGAAGAATTTTTACGCTCACTTTCAACCGGTGCGATTATCCCGATTGCCGCTCAAATCGATGTGCCGACGCTGACTCCGCTCGCAGCCCTTGAGGCGTTGCGTCCCCTAGGCTACCCGGTGCTTCTTGAAAGCGCGCGCATAAGCGATAAGACCGGGAGGTATTCTTTCGTTGCGGCTGACCCCTATTTAATCTTCCAATCAAGGGGCGAGTCTATAGAGCTCATTCTGCCCGACACCCCTGCGGGGAAATATGGGAAGCGAGCAACGATGAAGCGGAAGCCGATCGTGAAACTGCGGGAGCTCATGAACAATTACCGAACCGCGCGCGTTCCCGGTCTGCCGCCGTTTACCGGCGGAGCAGTTGGTTTCTTTTCATACGATTTTGCTCATCAGTTCGAAAAGCTTCCGCGTAAAGCAACGGTCGACCCTGATATCCCGGAAGCGTATTTCGTATTTGTCGACCTTGTCGTTGCCTTCGATCACCTGTTGAATAAAAAATGGGTGATCGTGAACGCCGGTGCTCGTGAACAGGAGCTGGGTTTTCGCATTCCCGGGCTGGAACAATGGGATGGCCTTTACGATAAGGCCGTGGAAAGGCTGAATGTCCTCGCCAGAGCCTTGCATACATCGGCGAAGTCCGGAGATGCGGCGGCATTTGACAGAAAAAAAGCGTTACAGCCTGTTCCGGTAACGTCCAACCTGACGCAAGCTGAGTTCGAGGTCATGGTCCGGCGAAGCAAAGAGTACATCGCCGCTGGTGACATCTACCAGGCGAACCTGTCCCAACGGCTTTCCCTCAGCATGGGCGCAGCAGACACGCTCCGCCTGTACAAAATCCTGCGCGAGATCAACCCTTCCCCCTTTGCGGCCTACCTTGATTTCGGTGATCTGCAGTTGGTGAGCTCCTCACCGGAACGCCTCGTCCGCCTTCACGAGGGGACTGTCGATACGAGGCCGATCGCGGGAACCCGGCGGCGGGGAAAAAACCATGCAGAAACGCGGGAACGCTCCGCCGAACTTTTAACCAATGAGAAAGAACGGGCCGAGCACATCATGCTCCTTGACCTCGAGCGCAATGATCTTGGCAAAGTGTGCGACTACGGTACCGTAACGGTCGATGAAATGATGGTTGTTGAGCACTATTCCCACGTCATCCATATCGTCTCTAATGTGCGGGGAACGCTCTCGGCGGGGAAAGACGCCTTTGATCTTGTCCGCGCCGTGTTTCCGGGAGGGACGATAACCGGTGTACCCAAGGTTCGGTGCATGGAGATCATCGATGAGCTGGAGCCGGTCGCAAGAGGGCCTTATACCGGGTCCCTCGGCTATATCTCGAATAGCGGAGACATGGACATCAACATCATCATCAGGACGTTTGTCGTGAAAGACGGGAAAGCCTATTTTCAGGTAGGGGCAGGCATTGTGGCTGACTCTGATCCCACCAGGGAATACTTCGAAACTCTTCAGAAAGCAGAAGCACTCAGAAAAGCGGTTGAGACGCTGTAAAATCAGCTTTTTCCCTGTTGCAACTTTAGTGCACTTGCGTTATAGTAATCAATTAAAACGACGGGAAGGGAGCGACGCCATGTTCCTGGTGGAACTCGTAATGCAGGGAGTGCGTGGAATTAGGGATCTTACCCGCTTAAGGTTTCAAAGCGGATTTAACTTTATTGCCGCCGGCAACGAAGCAGGGAAGACCACCGCCGTCGATGCCATGCAGCGCCTCCTTTTTCCGAACAGCCAGCCGTCGGCGATGGAATCGCTCGTTTCGCGCCAAACACCTGATGCTTCGCGCTGCGCCCTCGTGGTGTTTTTGGATGATGGTGCGTATTACCGGGTGATCCAAGATTTTTCAAAACGCGCGGTCAATCTCTCCAGGTACAATACCGAATCAAAGGAATTCAGACTCCTGCACAAAGACTGGGAAAATACCGTGCAGGTATTGAGCGGACAGATGACCGGGATTTCCGAAGAGGATTACTCATCCATATTCATACTGCGGTGTGAACACATGCTCGGCCAGGCAGTCTCCCCTTCTGCTCCAGCCGCATCCACAGGTCCTGCGTCGGCCGCGCGGACAGACGCGCCCGGCAGCGGCAAATCAGCAGCCAACGAGGCAAAACTCGCGGAACTGCGTGAGACGCTCCGCAGGGCAGAAGAGGCTGCTGACGCCGACTACCGACACCAATCGGCAAAACTTGCCGCCGATGAATT